>Ga0316207_10000480_pt1 | contig 64378 bp, 59 predicted proteins | sample 6weekpyrite_MG_FD_204943 | JGI IMG/M metagenome (GOLD analysis project Ga0316207, IMG submission 204943) | Microbial mat bacterial communities from mineral coupon in-situ incubated in ocean water Damariscotta River, Maine, United States -... | ecosystem: Environmental > Aquatic > Marine >... | reverse complement strand
CAGATTTTATCCAGCGGCTATTTATTAGCTACCTATCTTTAAGTTCTTTATTTTCATAGAAATAGCATCATTGAGGCTAAAGAAGCGCTAAGTACTGCCGATTATATTAGGTGTAAGTTTTTAATTAAATAAAAGGTTTCGGTTTAGCATGTCCGAGAATTTAGAACATTGGATAGAACGTATTAGTAAAAATGAATTACCGATATTCAAATATACGGTAAATGCCGTTAGTGACGTGGTTTCAAAGGATGCCACCTCCACTTCAGATCTCTCCAGAATCATCTTACGTGATGCCAGTTTAACCGCGAGAGTACTTCGGCTTGCAAATAGTGTGACCTATAACATAACGGGCTCGACGATTAGCACTGTCAGCCGAGCTATTGTGTATCTTGGTTTTAACCTGGTGCGCGATATGAGTATGTCTTTGGCAATTATTGATGCATTACTCAGTGGTAAAACAAAAGAGCATGCATTAAAGCTCATGGCTGAGTCGTTTCACGCTGCTGTTCAGGCCAAGGACTTTGCTGAACGGCGAGGTGACGATGATGTTGAAGAAGTTTTTATTGCAGCATTACTTCGTTATGTTGGTGAAATAACTTTTTGGTGTGTTGCCGGTGAAGAAGGTGAGCAAATTGTTGAGTTAATTGAAGAGAAGAAATTATCAGAAAAAATGGCTCAAAAAGAAGTGCTTGGTTTTACGCTTGATCAACTTACTGTCGCTTTAACACGAGGCTGGCATTTAAGTGACTTATTGCATAGCGCAATCAATACACCAAAAATTAATAATCCAAGAATTAAGGATATTGTGCTTGCGCTGGATTTTGCTAAAACATCTAAGGAAAGCTGGAGTAGTAAAGAAACAAAGTCAATTGCAAATAAAGTAGCTAAACATATTGCGGTTAAAAAAGAAGATATACTTCCTTTACTGAAAAAAAATGCACATTCAGGTGCAGAAGTTGCACAACTTTTTGATGCTTCTTCAATAATAAAATATTTACCAATAGATAAAGAACCCGTTGCAGATGATGCGAATGAACATTCTTTTGACGCAGATCATTCCGAGCCTGATCCTTTATTACAGTTAAATATTCTACGTGATTTATCAGGGATTTTAGCGGATAAGCCAACTTTTAATTTAGTGCTTGAAATTATTTTAGAAGGTATTTATCGGGGTGTAGGCCTTGATCGTGCCGTTTTTGCTTTAATGACCTCAGATAAGAAAGCACTTAAAGCCAAATATGTCTTAGGGAAAAATAATCAGGATTTTATTAGTCAATTTTATTTTAGTCTGCAAACCGATAATATTTTTTCTCAATCTGTAAAAAGCGCCAGGTCAATATGGGTTAAAAATAGTCAGGATCCGTTATATAAAAAATTTGTTAATAACGATGTTAAGCTGATTTTAGGATGTGACGAATTTTATTTAGCACCACTGATTTTATCAGGAAAGACAATTGGTATTATTTATGCTGACAGAAAAACAAGTGCCAGAGATTTAGATAACGTAAGTTATGAAAGCTTTAATCATTTTGTTCAGCAAGCGGGGTTGGCATTGGAATATATTTCACCACGAAAGTGATAATATTTAATTAATTTATATTATTTAAAGAGTTTATACTGTGTGCCGGTTATATTAGTAGTAAATACTTAACTTAAGATTATACATTATTATGTCAGAAAATTTACAAAACTGGATTGAAAGGATTAGTGAAGATGAGTTACCGATATTTAATTATACGGTAAAGGCCATTAATGATGTTATTTCCAAAGATGCGACCTCAACTTCTGATCTGTCCCGAATTATTTTAAGAGACGCTAATTTGACCGCGAGGGTTTTACGCCTGGCAAATAGTGCGTCTTATAATGCCACTGGCTCGCCTATTAGCACGATTAGTAAAGCAATAGTTTTTCTTGGTTTTAATTTAGTTCGTGACGTCAGTATGTCGATGGCTATTATTGATGCTTTATTAAGTGGTAAAGCGAAAGAACATGCCTTAAAAATTATGGCTCATTCATTTCATGCTGCAGTACAGGCACGCTATTTTGCTGAACAGCGAGGTGATGATGATGTCGAAGAAATATTTATCGCTGCTTTATTACGTCATGTTGGTGAAATGACCTTTTGGTGTGTTGCTGGTGAAGAAGGGGAACAAATTATTGAGCTAATGGAGCAGAGCGGTTTTGGACCAGAGATGGCAGAAAAAGAAGTTTTAGGTTTTACTTTGAATCAATTAACAATTGGCTTAACTCGTGACTGGCATTTAAGTGATCTTTTACACAGTGTAATTAATAAACCGAAAATGAACAATCCAAGAATAAAAGATATTGTATTGGCATTAAAACTTTCAGAGACGACGAGTGAAAGCTGGAATGGTAATAAAACCCTGTTAGTCGCTCATGATATTGCTGAACATATTGGTGTTGATAAAGATAAAATATTGTCTGAACTGCGTGATAATGCAACAAAATCTGCTGATGTTGCTAATATATACGGTGCGAGTTCTATTATTCAATATTTACCTATTGATGAAAATTTAGTAAAAGATAATTTAGATGAGCATTATTTTGATCCAAACTGTCCGCTTCCTGATCCTTTATTACAGCTTAATATATTACGCGATCTTTCAGGAATACTGGATGAACAACCAAATTTTAATATGATTTTAGAAATTGTTTTAGAAGGTATCTATCGTGCTGTTGGATTGGATCGTACCGTATTTTCAATGATGACATCGGATAAAAAAGCAATAAAAGCAAAATATGCATTAGGCCAGGATAATCAAACATTTATTAAGAAATTTCATTTTAGTTTACAAACAGATAACATTTTCTCCCGTGTTATTAAAAAAGCTAAGCCCGCGTGGGTAGAAGATAGTCAGTCTGAATCCACAGACTTACATGTTGGTGAAGATATTCGTTTAGTTGTGGCGTGTCGGGAATTTTATTTAGCACCATTGTTATTATCAGGAAGAACAATTGGCCTGATATATGCCGATAGAAAACCAAGTGGGAGAGAGCTGGATAAAGAAAGCTATGAAAGTTTTAAGCATTTTGTTCAGCAAGCTAGTCAAGCATTAGAATATATTACACCAAGAAAAAATTAAAAAATGGCCGGTTAAAGAACCGGCCTGACCTTTACGGAGAGCAGAGGCCCCTAACTTTAATTGATATCAAGCTCGTAATAAAAGCGTCACCCTAAAATATTTGCCGCAATAATAATTACAAACATAAACGCTGTAAGTACCATAACAGTCTTTGCCACATTACCTAATATATCTTTATCACCATCTTGCATAATCATATTCTTTCTCCCCTTCGAATGATTTATAGTCATACTGACACAGCAATATTTCCAAGAATTGATCCAGATCATTAAAAGAGATTTAAGTGTTTGAATAAATATTTATAAGAATATAACTATATAGGAATGTAATTCTTTTTATTTTGATTAACGCAGATGCGAAATCGAGCTTTGGTAAAGTTAATTAAGCCCAAATTACACTGTGAGCAATAAGTAGCGCGGCAGTAATCATAACGATATGGGGGAGTGTTAAGTGCATTGCAGTCATCCTTAATTTTTTCTTATTATTGCTAATATACTTTAAGTTTACTGGGATAATGGTCACAAAATAGACATTTGTATTTTGTGAGGCCTTTAATAATGGTCATTTTTTGTATAGTTACAATAAAATAAGGGGGATATCCGGTAGAGTCAAGTAATTTGTTTAATATTTAAGCAAAATATCATATAGCATAAAAAAACGGGGACACTGTGTGTCCCCGCTTTTAAAAAAGTCTGCTAAAGTCTAATGAGGCTTATGCAACTTGATATGACTGTTCCTTTTCAATTTCGGGCTCAGATTGTGGTTCCTCAGGTGTAGTATATAAGCTGTGTAGTTCAGCAAGGCTAATACCATCAAGATAGCCACCAATTAAGTCAAGTAGTCGCAACCAAAGTGCATGACTATCTGAACTATTAAATTCGGGCTCCATACTACTTTCTTTCACTGTGACCTTATCAACGGCCTTTACAATTGATGCGATAGATATTTCCTCCAGTGGTTTATTTAGCATGTAACCACCACCGGGGCCGCGTGTGCTTTTAACAATGTCACATTTTCGCAGTAAAGCGAAAATTTGTTCTAAATACGAGATGGAAATATTTTGTGCCTGCGCCAGATGCGCGAGAGTCACAGGTTCATCAATGTGAGTTGAAAGTTCTAGTACAGTTTTAATGGCGTAATGAGCGCGTGAAGATAATTTCATAATAATATTTCCTCTTTTGTTTTTTCCCTAAACAATGACTTCGTAGGGTAAACATAAAACCTTAAAGACACATTGACAATAGGGCTTAGGTGAACAATTGTAAAATCTAAGTGTTTTTATCGGGTACTGTTAATTGGTTCACACAAATATGTAATATTATCAGTAAATTATATCAATTAAATTTTCATTGGATGTGGCTTTGTTCACATTTGGAGGCATGTTTAACCTATAATGAGTGCTAATTTTATTAAATGTTACCTAAATAGAAATCTATGTCACAAATACCCCCTTTAACGGCCCAACAATTACGATCATTTTGCGAACTGGCTGAATTTAGCTTTGTAACGACTGAGGATATTCCTGATTTTGAGGGTATCCTTGGACAAAACCGTGCCGTCGAGGCACTTTCTTTTGCCGTTGAAATTGATAGGCCGGGTTACAACATGTATCTCATGGGCTCGACCGGTTTAGGTAAACATACCTTGTTGAAGCGTTTTTTAGACAGAGCTTCCGCAGATCAAACTCCGGCAGATGACTGGTGCTATGTTTTTAATTTTGATGAGCCACAAAAGCCTAAAGCAATATGTTTACCGCCAGGACAAGGTCATCAATTTCGGGATGATATGCGCCAGTTAGTGCAGGATTTACAAACGGCGATTCCTAACGCATTTGAAAGTGAGCTTTATTACACCCGACAGCAGGAAGTGCGCGACTCCTTAAAAGAACAAACTCATGCAGCATTTAATGCCCTGGCTGAAGAAGCGAAACAGCATGATGTTCTTTTTTTTCGAGGTGACGAAGAATTAACATTTGCAGCGGCTAAAGATGGAAAGAAACTAGAGCCGGAAGAATATGAAAAATTACCTGCTGAAGATAAACAAAAATTTGAAGAGGTTGTTGCAGTATTAGAAGAGCGCCTGAATAACTTAATGCGACAGCGCTCACAATGGCAAAGAGAGAGCAGGGAAAAGAGTACAGAAATAAATCGTGAAGTGGGTATGTTTGCTGCTGGTCACCTGATCGATGAAGTAAAAGCAAAATATAAAGAGCTCAAAGCAATAACGAATTATCTGATGGATGTACAAGAAGATGTGATTAATCGTCTTTACGAGTTTCGTGAACAAGAACATGCTGATTTTTCTTTTGATAGCGGTGAAGATCTTTTTGGTTTTCAACATTACGAGATAAATTTAATTATCGATAATAAAAATAATAATGGTGCAGCAGTCATTTATGAAGATAACCCTGTTTATCAAAATTTATTAGGGCGAGTTGAATATGTCTCGCAAATGGGAACACAGGTAACCGACTATCGTTTTATAAAAGCCGGAGCATTACACAAAGCCAATGGTGGCTACCTTATTATTGATGCGCAGAAATTATTAACTCAGCCCTATTCCTGGGAGGCGTTAAAAAGAACGTTGCTTGCAAAAAAAATTAACATTGAGTTTTTAGGCGATAGCAGCGGGCTAGCGAATACTGTATCACTGGAACCGGAAGCAATACCGCTTGATATTAAAGTTATCCTCGTGGGCAGTCGTGCTTTGTATTATGTATTAGAAGAAGATGATCCTGAGTTTGCTGAACTATTCAAAGTCGAAGTTGATTTTTCAGAAACGATTCATTGTACTAAAGAATCGTTAAACCAATATGCACAAGTGATAGCAACGTTAATTCGTAAGAACAAACTGATGGCATTTAATCAACCCGCTGTAAGTCGTGTCATTGAATATGGTATGCGGCAAATTGAAGATTCAACACAGCTTTCAACACATATGCATAGTATGTTGGACCTGTTGGTAGAATCAAATCATTGGGCAAAGAAAGAAAAACAATCGGTAGTGCGTGATAAAGACGTGCAATTAGCTATCGATAAACAAATATACCGTGCAGATCGTAGTCGTGAAAGAATTTATGATGAAATCAAAAAAGGCACCGTGCTTATTGATGTTAGTGGAGAAAAAATTGCTTCTGTTAACGGTTTGTTTGTTATTGAAACGGGTCGGCTTGAATTTGCACAACCGGCGCGTATTACCGCGAATGTTCGTATAGGTGACGGTGATATTATTGACATAGAGCGTGAAGTTGATTTAGGCGGCTCACTACATTCTAAGGGAGTATTGATTTTATCATCATATCTGGGTGCGCGTTACGCGACCAGTAAACCTCTTGCATTATCTGCCAGTTTAGTTTTTGAACAGTCTTATGGCCCGGTTGATGGTGACAGTGCATCTGTTGGTGAACTTTGTACATTATTATCTGCGATTTCAAATATTGCGGTAAAACAATCTTTAGCGATCACGGGCTCGGTCGATCAACAGGGTAATGTTCAGGCAATTGGCGGTATTAATGAAAAAATCGAAGGCTTTTACGATATTTGTAAGTTAAAAGGTTTTAGCAATGAGCAGGGTGTTATTATACCTGCGGTAAATATTCCGCATTTAATATTAAGAAGTGATGTCATTGATGCAATAGAAAAAAATCAGTTTTTTATCTATCCTGTTAATACCGCCGATGAGGCCATCTCATTATTAACAGGTTTACCTGCGGGAGAGCGTGATGATAAAGGCGCGTTTCCTGAGGGTTCAATAAACCATAAAGTAGAACAACGTCTACTTGAGTTAGCAGAGCTGAAACACGAAGACCAGCAAAAAGATGAACATGATCATGAGCATTCCGAGCATGAGCGTGATAAAGGATCAAAAAAGGATAAATGAGTAGCAATATGAAAGTACAAGATACCATTGAAAAAAAATTAACCCGTGATTTCCAACCATTACACCTTGAAGTCATTAATGAAAGTAGTAATCACAATGTGCCGGAAGGTTCAGAGTCTCATTTTAAAGTGGTTGTCGTATCACCTGCTTTTGCCGGAAAGAATTTACTTGGACGCCATCGTTTAATTAATGCAACGCTGGCTGAAGAGCTAAACGGTATTATTCATGCCCTGGCGATTCACACCTATACCGAAGAGGAATGGAAAGAAGAAACAAATGGTGCGCCAATGTCACCACCGTGTTTAGGCGGTGGAAAATAATTTTTATTTCCTTTATTCCAGATTAAAATAAAATATTTTATCTTATCCGGCCTCATGCTCGTAATGCAGGCTCTGAAATATTGCATTTAATATATAAAAATATAGATTTTTAGCTATAGATTCTCCTTAATTTGCCGATAAGTCAGTTAAATGTAATTGATATTTGTTTTCGGTAAAACAAGGAGAGGGGACCGTTGGATTTTGCAACTTTAATCGGGCTCATTATTGGTTCTGCAGTTGTCGCTATGGCGATGTTCAGTGGCTCTGATGTCACAGTATTTATAAATATTCCTGGTCTTATGATTGTCCTGGGTGGCACATTTGCTTCAACATTGATCAAGTTTCCTATTGGTGATTGTTTTAGAGGAATTTGGCTTGCTGTAAAAAAAGCTTTTTGGCAAGAGGTTGATCAGCCGGTCGAGTTAATCAAATTAGCTAACACACTCACTGAAATAGTGCGTAAGCAAAATCTTATTGCTTTAGATGACGTTGAGATTGAAAACCCGTTATTTAAAAAAGGGATCCAATTATGTGTCGATGGGCGTAAACCTGAGTTTATACGTAACGTGCTTACAAAAGAAATGAATCTATCGATCGAACGACATGAGATGAGTGAAAAAGTGTTTCGAGCGATGGGTGATTCGGCACCGGCTTTTGGCATGATAGGGACATTGGTCGGCTTGGTGCAAATGCTGAGTAATATGAAGGATCCTAGTTCCATCGGGCCAGCTATGGCGGTGGCATTATTAACCACGCTTTACGGAGCATTATTTGCTAATTTGATTGCTTTGCCGATTGCTGACAAGTTAAAAAGTCGCACCGATCAGGAGTACGTTAATAATTCTTTGATCGTTGAATGCGTGTTGGGTATCTTGCAAGGAGTAAATCCACGGATTCTTGAACAACTACTTGAATCCTATCTTCCTTCCAGTAAACGCAGTGTACTTAACACTACAGTTGGTGAACCCAAAGAGGCAATGGCAGATGAATCTGCTTGACACCTCCTTTAGCTGATATGAAAAATAAATCATCATCAAGTAGTTCAGGCAACATTCCGGCATGGATGGTGACCTTTGCAGATTTGATGGCGCTGATGATGACCTTTTTTGTCTTATTATATTCTTTTTCAAAAGTCGATGAAGGGAAATATAAGGCAATAGTTGATTCCCTGTCTGAAGGTTTTGATGGTGTACAATGGATAAAACGACATTTTATAGATGATGATGCCATTGGTCCGGAGCCTGGTGTTATTGCGCCACCTGTTTTGACTGAGCCTAAACCAGAAATTCCCAAAGCACAGTTATTTCATCAAACACAACAATATTTCTCACAGGAAAATAGACAAATTAATCAAGGCGAGGTACTTTTTTCTCAGCTGAATAAGAATTTTAAAAAAGAGATTGAAGCAGGATTAATATATGTAGAACAAAAAAGTAATAAAACGGTGATACGTTTTCCGGAGAACGCTTCGTTTACCTCAGGTAGTAATCAAATAGTACAAAACTTTGTACCTGTTATTCATCGTGTTAGTGCTATTTTAAAAAACTCCAAAGGTAATATTTTAATTGCTGGCCATACAGACAATCGTTCCATATCAACAAAACGTTTTCGTTCAAACTGGGAGTTATCAACTTCTCGTGCTGTGTCTGTGGCACATCACTTATTGGAAACTAATCTGATAAATCCTGTTCAGATTGTTGTTGCTGGTCATGCAGATACCCAACCACTTGTTCCTAATAATTCTAATGAGCAACGCGCAAAAAATAGACGAGTTGAAATTAGTATATTTAACGATGAAAGTATTTGATGTTATTAGGAGTTAAGTAATGTCACGTCTTGATATTCAATCAATAATTGGCCTTGCAGGTGTCGCTAAGGATGAAAATGATAAAGCCAAAAGGGTAGGGCGGAAATTCGAAATTCCAATGTTATTGGTGGCAATATGGATTGTTGTTGAGTGGTATGCAGGTTTGCAAGGTGTTTTTCCTCGTACCTATGCACATATTACAGATTTGATTATCTGGTTATTTTTTGTCAGTGAAACGATCACTTTAACTTATTTGACCAACGACAAGTTGCGTTATTTACGTACTAACTGGATAAACCTGCTGATTATCTTAGCGGGTGTACCTGTTATATGGGGGGTGTCATCTTACACAGGTATGCTTCGTTCCTTACGACTTTTGTTGCTTGCAGCTATTTTCGTGAATCTGTCGGATACTATCAGACAAGTGCTATCAAGAAATCATCTCGGCATTACCTTGGTGATTGCTTTTATAATTGTTATGTTGAGCGGGATTCTTATATCGGGAATTGATCCTAATATTAAAACCATCTGGGATGGATTGTGGTGGGCTTTGGTTACAGTGACAACAGTGGGTTATGGAGATGTGGTACCAGTGAGTGCGGCAGGAAAACTTTTCGGGGCCATACTTATTTTACTTGGTATTGGATTATTTTCTTTGCTTACAGCCAGCTTTTCGGCCTTCTTTGTATCGAAAGAAGAACTGAAGACAAAAGATATTGAAAAACAAACGCTTGAAAAATTAAACTCTATAGAGAAAAGGCTGATTGAATTGGAGCGTAATATTAAAAATCGAACAAAGTAGTCGGTGGAGTGTCTGGCGGATTCAGGCACTCATATTTGAAAGTAATGATTTTTGTTAAATTATTATAAGTCTTTATCTAATAAGCGTTCATTAAATGTGGGAAGAGGGTTTTTATTAAGTTCTGGTTTTTCTGGCATTTGTAAATGAAACCCTTGCTTCTCAATACTTTTCATTATTTCATCGGCATTTCCGCGGGCCATTTTTTTCTCTGGCGTTAATACTAAACGCATTACCTCTTCTGTTTTGCCTAATACATTGATTAGCTCTACAGGAAGATCCGTTACCCGGGAGGTTTTGGGAATAAAAACATACGTCTCATCTTTTTTCAGACTTTTATGTACTGTGCAATCTATTTCGCTTTTTTTTATTGACATGATTTAAACTACCCTGAATTTTTAATGGCCAGCGCCTGTTTAATTTTCTGGAAGCGTTCCCATGCAAGGGGGATTTCATGTCCTTGTTGGCGTAACTTTTCCAGTAAGTCCTGAGATGACTTAACAATAAGTTCAAGTTCCTGGGCGCTAAATAATGGCAATGCCGCTTCAAGATCGTCTGGCTCTTCATTGAGTAATGTCGGGGTTAATTCATTTTCCTGTATCGGTGAGTTTTCTAACATTAAGTCTGCAATAAGCTTTCGTTCATGTAAGTCATTATGCATTTGGCGTGCAGCATCTTCATCATCCAGTTTTTTTAATGCTGTGTTATCTCCGGCAGCGCCTTTACGAATAGCCGACATAATGGCCGCAATAAGTTTTTTTATTGCGATTTTTAAATTGCTATGATCACCCGGCATGGCGCAGCTTGTTGCATAGCATTCGTCAAGCTGCTCTTTTATTTCCAGTACGACATCACTCTCACTATTCGTGCCGAGTTTTGTTGTTTTTTGTACAACAGATTGAAAATGCGTCATGAAAGACATCAAGTATTCTTCATCTTTTCGCTGAGCATCATCGATATCAGCCTGTGTTAATTCATTTTCCGGTTTAGGAAATAAAGGATTTAATAAGCGACGTTTCAAATGGCGCTCATGTGGGCCGGGCGCAGGGCTAAAATTCATAGTCATAAGGGGGGAGTCAATTTTGATGTAAGAAAAGTCCAATTATACACAGGGAAAGCGATTTTTTCACGGTGTCATTGCCTGGAAAAGCGGGATTTTGCAATACAGGGGCGATTGAGCTAAAAATTTATATTAAGTCTTCTGCAATTATTTCAATCCAATGCTTAACGGGCACAGGGCTGCCCGCATTCAGGTGGTGCAAGCAACCAATATTCGCAGTGGCAATTACGTCGGGTTGACCGAGTATCAGTCCGGCTAAACGTTGCTCTCGTAATTGTTTTGATAATGTTGGCTGGGTAATAGAATAGGTGCCTGCAGATCCACAGCAAAGATGTTTGTCTTTTATGGGCGTTAACTGATAGCCGCAGCCGGAAAAAATGCTTTCAATATTTGAGGGTAACTTTTGTGCATGTTGTAAAGTACAGGGCGTATGTATTGCAATATTTTTTTGCTGTGGTTTAAGTTTTTCGCCTAGTTTTGTTGTATCAATGACTTCTGTGAGGTCGAATGTTTTATTGGCGATATGTTCAGCTTTTTCTTTATACGTTTTATCGAGACGTAATAGATGAGGGTAGTCTTTAAACATCGCTCCGCAACCACTTGCCGTCATAACGATTGCTTCAATGCCATTATTAAATTCAGCTTCCAGTCGATCGATATTATTTTTAATAATTACTAATGCCTTTTCTTCATCGGATAAATGCTGGTTTATTGCACCGCAACATCCACTAAAGGACAGCAGTTCAATATCCAGGGCATCGAGTACTTTCCTGGTTGCGTGATTAATTTCTGGTGCGAGAGCAGGTTGTACACAACCGTCAAGAATTAACATTTTTCGTTTATGTTGTTTTAATGAAAGTTCTGCAAGTTCAACTTTTAGTGGGATTTGTTTTTTAATTTTTTGTGGCAATGCCGTTCGAAAAAACTGCCCCAATTTTAAAAGAGCGCTAAAACGATGACTAAAAGGCAAGACCGCTAACAGTGACCTTCGTAATAATTTTTGTGACAACGATCGTTTAACGCGCTTTTCAGCTTCACTGCGACCAATTTCAAGTAAATAGCCATATTCAACGCCAGAAGGACAGGTCGTTTCGCAGGAACGACAGCTTAAGCAACGATCGAGATGCGTTAAGGTTTCCTGCGTGATTTTTTCGCCTTCCAGCATTTCTTTTATCTGGTAAATTCGTCCACGCGGTCCATCGAGTTCGTCGCCCAATATTTGATAGGTTGGGCAGGTGGCGGTACAAAAACCGCAATGAACGCAGTTGCGTAATATTTTATTTGCGAGTTGACCGTTGTCAGATTGTAGAAAATCTTTTTTAATTTTTGTTTGCATTAGAATTTATATTTTTATCTTACAAGTCAGAATAAAGACGGCCATAATTTAAAATACCAAACGGATCAAAACGCGTTTTTAAATTAATTTGAAGCTGTTTTATTTTAGCCTGTAATGGTGGAAAACGTTCCTGTATATCAGCGGCGGTTTTAAACAGTATTGCAGCCCCACCTTGTTCACTGGCATGCTGTTGTATTTCGCTTGCATCTTTATCGCTATGAATCCAATGTAAAGCACCTGCCCAGTCAATAATGCTTTTTTCATTTAAATCAATATTTGAAACATAGGGTACAGATAGGCGCCATAAAGGTTTCTTCGATTCAAAGAATGGTAGGGTATGTTCATTTAACTGCTGCCAAAATCGTTCTGCCTGGATTAATGTTTCCCCTCCAACCGTTTTTTGTGCAGAATTAACGGCGCTTGGAGCGCCGCTTAAACGGACAAAAAGCTTTTCATTGTCATAAGCCAAAGCAGAAAGGGGCAAAGAACTTTGGTTGAGTTCCAGCATTTTTAAAAGGGCATCTTGCTGCGGCATCGCGATGCATTGCGTTATTTCAGACTGAGGTCGGGGTAAAACTTTAATAGATATTTCGAGCAGCAAACCTAGTGTACCTAATGCTCCGACCATCAGGCGTGAAACATCATAGCCGGCAACATTTTTCATTACTTGCCCGCCGAAAGACATAACATCACCCTTACCGGATATGATTTTTGTTCCTAAGACAAAATCACGGGCTGAACCTGTGAAGGGGCGACGTGAACCCGATAAGCCCGTTGCAATTGCTCCACCGAGTGTTGCACCTTCACCAAAGTGAGGCGGCTCAAACGGTAACATTTGATTGTTCTCAGCCAGCAGAGCTTCAATTTCTTTTAAAGGCGTACCGGCACGCGCTGTAATGACAAGTTCGCTGGGCTCATAACTGATGATGCCCTGATGGTTTTTTGTTTCCAGTATTTCGATATTATTTTGCTTTGAAACATCATTACCGTAAAATTCTTTTGTATTTCCCCCAACAATTTTGAGAGGGGTTTTGTCGTTACAGGCTGCGCGTATACGATCTTGTAGTTCCTGAGTTTGATTTGTATTTCCCATTATTAAAACCGCTCTAGTCCTGGATGAGAAAGTAAACCGTCATGTACGTGCATGCCGCCAAGTTCTGCACAACGATGTAATGTTGGGACTGCTTTACCAGGGTTGAGCAATTCTTGTGGGTCAAAAGAATGTTTAATGTCGTGAAATATTTGTAACTCAAGTGATTTAAACTGCACACACATTTGATCAATCTTTTCTTTACCAACACCATGTTCGCCGGTAATAGCGCCACCGGCTGCAACACAAAGTTCCAAAATTTTCCCACCAAATTTTTCAGTACGTTCCAGCTCACCTTTGATGTTTGCATCATAAAGAATGAGGGGATGTAAATTACCGTCTCCGGCATGAAATACGTTGGCAACTAGTAAACCATATTCTTTTGACAGCGCACTGATTTTTTTTAATATTATTGGAAGTTGGTGACGAGGGATGGTGCCATCCATACAATAATAATCCGGTGATATACGACCAACAGCAGGGAAGGCTGATTTTCGGCCTAACCAAAGTTTTAAACGTTCAGCTTCATTTTTTGAAGTGCGTAAACCGGTTGCCCCTTTTTTCTTTAATAGTTCTTCAACAAAGTGTATTTGTTCAGAGACTTCTTCTTTCGTACCATCAAGCTCACATAATAAAATAGCTTCGGCATCAACAGGGTAACCTGCGTGTGCATAATCTTCTGCTGCCCGTATTGCAGGGTTATCCATCATTTCTAAACCCGCAGGAATAATACCTTCAGCAATTATGGCTGCGACTGATTCGCCGGCTTTAACGACATCGTCAAATGCAGCAAGAATCACTTGCGCTTGTTCAGGTTGAGGTAAAAGTTTTACCGTAACTTCAACGATGATACCTAACATGCCTTCAGAACCCGTCATTAAAGCAAGTAAATCATACCCGGGGGTATCTAATGCCTGAGAACCAATGGTCACGAGTTCACCATCTACAGTGACAATTTTAAGTTGAAGAATATTGTGTACGGTTAAACCGTATTTTAAACAATGTACGCCACCGGCATTTTCTGCAACGTTACCACCAATAGTGCAGGCAATTTGTGATGAGGGATCAGGTGCATAATATAAGTTAAATTCTTCTGCGGCTTGTGAGATAGCAAGGTTTCGTACGCCGGGTTGAACAACAGCGCTACGATTTGCAGGATTAATGTCTAAAATTTGATTAAATTTTGCGAGGCTAAGTAATAAACCATTGGCTAATGGCAGTGCGCCACCCGACAGTCCGGTACCGGCACCGCGAGCCACGATCGGCACTCCCTCTTCATGGGCGGTTGAAATAATGCTTTGTACTTGCTCAATGGTTTCAGGCAAAACAACCATCCATGGTTTTTGTTGGTACGCCGTTAAACCATCACATTCATAGGGACGTGTTTGTTCTGGCGTTTCTAAAATACTCGATGCAGGTAAAAGTTGATGCAACTGTTTGCGCAGAGCATTTCGATTATCGATTGTCGCTTTCGTCATTAGCTAATGATACCGCAGCTTTCGATATGATTCTAAAATTAATAGTGTCATTGTCAGGGGTAGAACGGAAATTTGTACGGTTATATGTATAATTAAATCTGATTGCCAGCCACTGATAATATAGCTGATGCCAGAACGTGTAACACACGTTAGGGTAATACTGACGAACCGCGTAGCGGTTCATTAAGTGATGCCAGAACGTGTAACACACGTTAGGGTAATACTGACGAACCGCGTAGCGGTTCATTAAGTGATGCCAGAACGTGCCGCGGTTTATTAAGCACGATGACAGGTTCAAAGATGAATAGAAAAACAAAAAAAGAAATAAAATCGCAGCTTGATGATAAAACCCGACTAGATAAATGGTTATGGGCGGCACGTTTTTATAAAACACGCCACTTAGCTGCAGAAGCGATTAATGCCGGGCATGTTCGTTATAATGGTAATCGGGTTAAGCCTTCGCGTGTTATACAGTTGAAAGACATTTTAAGTATTAACAAGAGCCCTTTTACCTTTGAAATAATTGTAAAAGGCTTAAGCATACGCCGTGGGCCGGCAAAAGAAGCGCAACTGCTTTATAAAGAGTTTGATGAAAGTATTCAAAAAAGAGAATCGCTCGCGGCACAGAGAAAGTTGGATGCTGCACAATTCCCGGTTGCCGAGCGTAGACCCGATAAACGGGATCGACGACGGATTATTCGTTTTAAAAATATAAACCGGGAGAATTAATGCCTGACTTCAGACCAACAACGCCTCTAATCGCAGCAGATACGATTATTGAATTAACGGATAAACCAACTCGCCCCATTGTTTTAATTGAGCGCAAAAACCCACCTTATGGTTGGGCTATTCCTGGTGGCTTCGTTGATGTGGGTGAACGCTTAGAAGTGGCTGCAATTCGAGAGGCCATGGAAGAAGTGTGCATGCAGGTGACTTTGAAGGCATTACTGGGCATGTATTCCGATCCTGAACGGGATGATCGTGGTCATACGGTGACCGCTGTTTATGTTGCTGAATCCAGCGGTGAGCCTAAAGCGGCGGATGATGCGAAGAATGTGCAAATCTTTGATATTGATAATTTACCCGCTAAATTAGCCTTTGATCATGCTCAAGTGCTTGAAGATTATAGGAAATTTCGTGAAACAGGACAGGTGGCAGCGTTGCAATATGGAAGCTAGCTAAGCCTTGAAATTCGCAATATCATCCCTAAATAGTTAAAATATAAGTATTTTCTAATATTGTATTTGGTTGCTTTTATTCATATTAATTTTGTCGGAGGCCTCGCATGGCAACAGTAGACTTAACAAACAGTAATTTTAAAGAAACGATTGATAGTAGTGATTTTATTATTTTAGATTTTTGGGCGCCGTGGTGTGGGCCTTGTAAACAGTTCGGTCCAATTTTCACCGAGGTTTCAGAAAAGCACCCTGATATTGTTTTCGCTAAAATTAATACTGAAGAAGAGCAGGAAATCGGCGCAATGATGAATATTCGTTCAATTCCAACGCTTATGATTATGCGTGATCAGGTTGTGCTTTATTCTGAAGCAGGTGCACTGCCGGCAGCCGCATTTGAAGATTTGATTGAAAAGGCAAAAGCGTTAGATATGGCAGAAGTGCATAAACAAATTGCTGAGGAGCAAGCAAAAGCTCAGGCATAAGCATGAGTTAGAAAGCGAATTACAATGACGCTTTCAGGCTCATTGTCAGCATATTAAAACCACGTATTACCGGGTTAAACCCTTAAGTAATGCGTGGTTTTTTTTATACCTATCTTCAAATATGCTTAAAATCTAGATATTTTTTATATCTTAGATTTTTCAAAACAGGTAAATTATCGAAAAAAAATTACACTTTATTTAAATGAGGTCGATATAACAATATTATCGATATGGAAACAATGTCAAATTATGCAAATACAAAGAAATGAAACTTCGTTATTCATTGTTAAAAAGGTATTTTTTTGATGAGTGGTAACAGCTATATTGAACTTGACGAAGCGGTACTTATTAGAGAGAAGTCCTTCAAAAAAATAGTTTTTGCCTGTTTATTTGTCTTACTGTCGTATAGTGCTTTTTATGTTGCCGAAGGTATTTGGGTTGCAGCAATTGTTGTTCTTACTGGAGTGTTTTTTTTTATACCGGTCACATTATATTTTTATAAAAAAGGTTATATCGTATTTGCAAAATTAATATTAATTCTACCCTGTAACATTTACCTATATGCAACAAGCCTGGTTTTTAAACATCAAATAAGTTCTGAGCTATTTTTTTTCCCCATTGCTATTGCCGTTTTTATTCTTTTTCATCTGAAAGATATGGATAAAATTATTGTTTGTTTATCTGCAAGTGTTGCCACATATCTTATTATGGTTGTTTTTGGATTTGACTATGTACCAAACTATTTTTTTGCAGCCAGCCCGCCTATTGACACCCTGAAATTTTCTGGTTTTGTTTTTTCTTTTGCTCTGTCACTTTTATTTATTAGTTTTTTTGTTTCATCTTTACGTGAGTTGAACTACCGGTTGGTACAACAAAAAGCACGTGAGAATGAATTGCTGGGAGAAACGGTTAAAGCCAAATCATTATTTCTGGCAAACATGTCACATGAAATAAGAACACCAATGAATGGTGTTCTAGGTATGGCTCAATTGTTAAAAGAAACGGAATTGTCAGACAAACAAAAATCGATGGTCAACACGATAAAAACGTGTGGTGACAGCTTACTTGTCATCATTAATGACATCCTGGACTTATCTAAAATTGACGAGAGTAAGCTGGAATTAGAAAAGTCGGTATTTAATCTTGAAGATTTTATTACCGATTTACTCTTCCTGTTTTCTAATTCATCATCACAAAAAGATGTTGAATTAACAAAAGATATAAATAGTTCTGTTCCACTAAACCTCGTTGGTGATGTTACCCGTATTCGGCAAGTGATCTCCAATTTCATATCAAATGCGATAAAATTTACTGATGCAGGTGGTAGTGTTAAATTGAAAGTATTTTCTCGTGAGATTGAGGAAAATAAAGCAGAAGTCACTTTCCAGGTTATCGATACAGGGATTGGTATAAAAAAAGATGAGCAAGATAAGTTGTTTGAGTCTTTTACACAGGCAGATGTTTCTACAACAAGAAAATATGGTGGCACAGGTTTAGGCCTTGCGATTTGTAAAAAATTATCCAGCTTAATGGATGGTGTTGTTACTTTAGACAGTGAACCTGGTAAAGGTACTACACTGAGTTTGATCATTCCTCTTGAAATACCCAGGTTAAAACCAGAAATAACAGCTGTCGCCAGGAAAGCGGCCTTTGCTACTGATGAAAAAGAAGAAAGCGTAGAACTTTTTGAGCACCGAATATTATTAGTTGAAGACGATGCAACCAATCAACAAGTTATTCAAATGATGATTAAAAAGCTGGGTTATGATTGTCATACTGTCGAAAATGGTATTGAAGCACTCAATGCGGTGGCAGACAGGGAAAAACTAGGAGTAGACAATTTTACATTGATTTTTATGGACATAATGATGCCTGAAATGGATGGTATTACCGCAACAAAAAAAATCATTGAAAAATACGGAACGAATAGACCTTATATCGTGGCACTGACAGCCAGCTCCCTGCAAGAAGAAAAGGATAAGTGTTTTGCTGCTGGAGTAGATGGTTTTATTTCCAAACCAGTGAAAATAGAAGATTTAGAACAAACCTTAAAAAGGTTTGCTAAAAAATCATTATAATATTTAATCCATTATTCAATTTTTTACATCAGTCCCCGGAAGGGTTGCACGTCAACTAATGTTCCTGCGCTTACGTTACCAGAGTCTTGTGGCAAAACAATAAAACAATTCGCTTTACTCATTCCGCTTAAAACGTGACTGGCTTGCATGCCAATACTTTCGACCACGAGTTCACCCTGTTCATTCGTATGCATAATACCACGTTGAAAATCTGTGCGTCCTGGTGCTTTACGTAAATCGGTTTTGCATGCAATTTTTATCACTGTAGGTTTTGTTATGTTGAGTCCCATCATTGTTTTTAATGTGGGTAGCGCAAACTGATAAAAGGTGGCCATCACTGAAACAGGGTTTCCGGGTAAACCAAAAAATACTGCGTCATTTACAAAACCAAAAGCAAGTGGCTTGCCCGGTTTCATGGCGATTTTCCAGAAGTCCACTTTTCCTAATTTATCGAGTGTTTCTTTTACAAAATCAGCTTCACCAACGGAGACACCACCGGAAGTCATAATGGCATCGGCTTGTTCTGATGCTTGTGTAAAGGCTTTTTCTACTGCTCTTCGATCATCAGGGATAATGCCCATATCAATTAACTCAACCCCCAGATTGCTTAACATACCAAAAATCGTATAGCGATTAGAGTCATAAATCTGGCCCTCTTCCAGGGCTTCATCGACATTGCGCAACTCGTCACCGGTTGAGAAAAAAGCCACACGAATTTTTTTAAACACCGTTACTTTTGCAACACCAAGGGATGCGAGCACACCCAGCTCTGCAGGGGAAAGCTGTTGTCCAACATTTAAAACAGTATCTCCGTCTTTGATATCTTCACCAATGTGACGTACGTTTTCATTTTTACGGTGACCACTTTGAATGGTTATCGCATCACCATCGACTTTAACTTGCTCCTGCATAATAACGGTGTCAGTGCCTTTTGCCATTGGTGCGCCTGTCATTATACGAACGCATTCTCCGGGCCTGGCTTCGCCATCAAAAGGAATGCCGGCAAAAGATTTTCCGATTAGCGTGAGAGTGGCTTCGCCTGATTCAGGCAGGTCAACTGAGTTAAAAGCATAACCATCCATTGCCGAGTTTGCATAAGGTGGCACGTTAATGCCTGAAATGACTTCTTTTGCTAAAACACGGTTTAAGGCATCACGAATGGCAACAACTTCGGTATTTTGTATTTTTTTAACAGCGCCAGTTATTCGGTTTATGGCGTCATTGACATTAAGCCAGGGTGCTTGTTTTTGTGGGGTATCGCAAGAAACGGAGATAGATTTATTCATGGGAATTAACTCTTTAAATTAACAGTCGCTATTATCTCGCCATTATCTCATAGTTTAGATAAGTGGTGTTCTGCATGCTGAAGTTCTGCCAGGGTATTAATGTTAATAAATGCGTCAGCTTGATCGGAAAAATCAACGATCGTATGTTTTTGCTGCTGCATCCATACCCGGGCTTTACGCTCACCTTGCTGTAAAAAATCTTCCAATGAGGAGGCTAAGCTTTTGTGGATTAAGGCAAAAGTCGGGTGCAGGTACTTGCCATCATCCGGAATGACAATTTTATTGTCTTTTATATTTTCGTTTAAACGTGAAACAAGATTTGCAGGAATAAAAGGGCTGTCAGCAGGTACAGAAAGTATCCATTCAGTATGAGACTCTTGTAAGGCTTTAAGTATGCCCGCCAGAGGCCCTGCAAAGTCACTGCTGTTATCCTTAAAAACGGGAAGGCCAAATTTTTCGTAATTTTTAATGTTGCGGTTTGCGCTGATCATAATCTGTGCAACTTGCGGTTGAATGCGTTCGATAAGATGTTGCACGAGGGGCTTATTCTTCAATTTGACCAGCCCTTTATCGAGCCCCTCTAACCGGGTGCCCCGGCCACCGGCAAGAATAACCGCAGTAATATCTGGTATTTTATTTTGCATATTTCGGTTGTTTTGCGAATTTTTGCGAATTATAGCGAAAAAAGTGTGAATAAGTTGGTAAAAGCCGGTTTTATTACTAAAATTTAGTCGGTTTGCCGCCGCTAATATCAGCAGGTTGAGTCGTATTCGTTAATGGCATTGCGCAGGACATTATTGCATTAAAGGTGTTAAATTTTTTCTTAATGATGGCTAAAAGTGTTGTTAACAGGAAAAAGTTAAAGGAAACAGTGAAGATGGTTATTAAGTTTTAACAGGGTCGCTATTATGAAAACAGACATGGCATCAACATTAACTAATGCATTATCCGGTTTACAGGTCGGTATTTCAAATGCTGCCGCGGCAGCGGGTGAAGTGCAACGTTTAACAACCGGCTCACAAGAAGTTCAGGATGCGATTCAACCATTGCTTAAATTACAGGAATCAAAAAATGAAGTGGCGGTGGCAAGCAAAATTGTTCAGACGGATAAAGATACTTTAGGCAGTTTGATTGATGTTAAAGTTTAATCTGGCTTGTTTTGCTTTAATGCCCATAAAATATGTTCCTGCACAACCTCTGAACCAGTACTAAGTTTATTCTTTAGCGCCTGAACGATGTCTTTTTTTTCTTTTTCGTCTGTTGTTGCAAGGTTATTGCCCAGGGCAACCGCAATATTTCTTAACCAGCGCTCATGTCCAATTCGCCTGATTGCAGTACCTTCGGTTTTTTTTAAAAACGTTTCTTCATCCCAGGCAAACAGTTCTAACAGAGTTACATCATCTAAATGATGACGCGGCATAAAATCTGTTTCTGGCGTCTCAGTTGCAAAGCGATTCCAGGGACAACAAAGCTGGCAGTCGTCACACCCATAAATTCGGTTACCCATTAAGCTTCTTAAATTTTCAGGAATTGGACCTTTTAACTCAATGGTTAAGTAGGAAATGCATAAGCGTGCGTCAACGACATAGGGTTGAGTAATGGCTTTAGTGGGGCAAGCCTCAATACAGCTTTGGCATGTGCCACAATGTTTTTCAGTGGGGGTATCAATTGGCAAGGGTAAGTCTGTATAAATTTCTCCAAGAAAAAACCATGAACCGGCATCTTTGTTTAACAGGTTGCTGTGTTTACCTATCCAGCCAAGCCCGGCTTTTTCTGCCAGTGGTTTTTCCATTACCGGAGCGCTATCAACAAAAACACGGTAACCAAACTCACCAATTTCATTTTCGATTTTGGTCGACAATGTTTGCAAACGTTTTCGTAATACTTTGTGATAATCACGACCTAGTGCATAGCGGGAGATATAGGCTTTGCTGGCATCAGCAAGAATGGACTCGGCCTTAACAATATCGGGTGGCCAATAATCCATCCGACCGGTAATAATGCGATGTGTCCCCTCGATTAATTCAGCTGGACGAGTCCGCTTTGTACCGTGCTGAGCCATCCAATCCATATCACCGTGACAGCCTTGTTCCAGCCAGTTGTTCAGGGTTTCTTCTGCTTTATTAAGGTTGGTATCCGTAATCGCAATTTGTTGAAAGCCTAACTCCTGTCCCCAAACTTTAATTTGCTTGGATAATTGATGAAGTTGTTCATCATTATATGAACGGGATGTGTTCTGAATTTTACTCATACGCGCTATGATAACGCGCATGAGTCAACTACCAAACAATTTATATACCGCAAAGCAAACCCGTGAACTCGACAGACTTACTATGGAAGAGTTTGGACTACCTGGAACGGTACTCATGGAGCGTGCGGGAGCGGTAGCATTTACCCTGTTAATGCAGTACTGGCCAGAGGCAAAAAAACTCTGCGTGGTATGTGGCACAGGAAATAATGGTGGCGATGGTTTTGTTCTGGCGCGATTGGCAAAAGAGCAAGGACAACAGGTTGATGTTTTTGTGGTGGGCAACCCGGGCAAAATAAAAGGGGATGCGTTGCTGGCAAAACAACGGCTTGAAGAAAGCGGGGTAGCGGCTCAAACCTATACTATGGAGGCTTTGCCTTCTGCTGATGTTGTTGTCGATGCTATTTTTGGTACGGGCTTGAAGGGGGGGGTAGAAGGCGATGAACTGCAAGCGGTAAAGACGTTAAATACGCACGGGGCGCCGGTACTTGCATTGGATATTCCAACGGGTTTACTCGCAGACAGCGGACATGTTTTCACTGAGGCAGTGAAAGCCAATGTAACTGTTTCATTTATCGGTTTAAATCAAGGTTTGCTAACAGCAAAAGGTCCGGACTATAGTGGCGAACTATTTTTTGATGACTTAGACATTCCTGATGACGTTTTTCTACGTGTACCGGTTTCAAAAACGCGATTACGTTTTCCTGCTTGCATAGTTAAAAAGCGGGATAAAGAATCACACAAGGGCGTGTTTGGTCATGCCCTGATTATTGGTGGTGACATTGGGATGAGTGGCGCCGCACGTATGGCATCTGAAGCCGCATTAAGAACAGGGGCTGGTTTGGTCAGTTTGGCGACACGTTCTGCACATGCTGCGATAATCAACAGCACTCGTCCCGAGATGATGAGTTATCCCGTTGAGGATGAAAATGCTCTCCTCACTTTGTTAGATATAGCCAATGTTGTTGCGGTTGGGCCGGGTTTAGGAAAAAGTGAATGGGCAAGCACACTGTTTGCGGCTGCCATTAATAACGAAAAACCGTTGGTTGTTGATGCCGATGCTTTAAATTTATTAGCGGATAAACAGGTTAAACGTGAAAACTGGATTTTGACCCCACATCCCGGAGAAGCAGCACGTCTGCTGGGGTGCTCAACACCTGAAGTACAGGCGGATCGATTTAGCTCAGTCAAAGCCTTGTCAGAGAAATTTGGGGCTACGGTTATTTTAAAAGGGAACGGTACTCTTATTTATTCAGATGGTGCGACTTATCTTTGTGATAAAGGCAACCCCGGTATGGCAAGCGGTGGAATGGGGGATGTTTTAACTGGTGTTGTCAGCGGTTTATTAGCACAAGGTTTTTCGTTAACCGATGCCGCAAATGCGGGTGTTTATATACATGCGAGTGCGGGCGATGCAGCGGCTAAAGAGGCAGGCGAACGTGGCTTACTGGCCAGTGATTTGATGCCAGAGATTCGTCGATTGGTTAATCTTAGGGCCTGTTGATCTTTCATCTATTGTTTGATTTAGGCTAATTTTAGCCCTGCCAGCGTTATTTTTTACTATCAATGGAATGCATTGATACGTAAAAAATGCCTTGTCAGGATTAAAGTTATCTCAAAATCAACCTAACATCTGAAAGATCAACAGGCCCTAACTAAATACAGGTAAATGATTTCATATGTCCATTTTTTTAGAAAATGAACACGCCACAGTTGCTTTTGGCAACCGCTTGGCTGAACTGTGCCCGGCCGGTTTTAATATTTATCTTTATGGCGACCTGGGCGCCGGGAAAACAACCTTTGTGCGTGGATTGATTCAATCTCTGTTACCTGACGCAAAGGTGAAAAGCCCCACTTACACATTAGTTGAGGGGTATGATGTCAGTGCCGCCAAAAAAAATCCGAACGGTTTAAAAAATATTTACCACTTTGATCTTTATCGATTAGCTGATCCTGAAGAATTAGAATACCTTGGTGGGCGGGATTATTTCTCTGGTGATGCAGTTTGTCTGGTTGAATGGCCGCAGCGCGGAGAAGGCTGGTTAGCAAAAGCCGATTTAGAAATCACCCTGGAATATTTACCCGAGGGACGGAATGTATTGTTACAAGCTCACTCCGAGCAGGGTAAAATAGTGAAAGATAAAATAATAAAAAGCCACAATGGATAAAAAATGAACATCCTTATTGTTGATAATAAATCATCAGAAAATTACGATTTTAATTACATGCAATCCCATTCGTTGGGAGGAACCGAGTCGACGGTATTGCGCATTGCGCGTGAATTAGCGCGTGAGCATAACGTGACAATTTCACAAATTAATCGCACTGAACATTATACTGAAGAAGGTATCCACTATATTCATAAAAGTGAAGGACTGAGCCTTAATGAGTTTGTACCGGATATTATTATTATTTTGCGCAAGTACCGTTTAGTCACCGACTATCGGGCGCTTTATCCCAATGCTAAGCTCTTTGTTTGGGTGCATAACTTTCAAAGCTACGAGGTGCTTGGACGCCGGCATCGTATTTTAAAAGCAAAGGCCCAGGTTATTTGCGTCTCTCAATGTCATCAGGACTATATTAATAAAGTGCTTAATGGCAGTTTGTCCTGGTTGTTTCGTTTACTTACTTTTCAGTTTAAAAAAATTCCGCTGACGTATATTTATAATGTCATTGATGAAGGTTTTACTAAAACCGACGAGCCTTACGATAAAAATAAATTGTTCTTTTTTAGCACGGCAAATAAAGGTCTAAAAGAAACGTTAGTTCATTTTTCTGAGCTGCTTAAACATGCACCGGATTACCACCTTTATATTGCCGGGACGAATAATGACCAAATAGCACAATATAATTTAGATGAATCACTACTTTCTTCGGGCTCTGTCACTGTGCTTGGCAAAATTCCAAAAGATGAGATTATTGCTCACCTGAGGGATTCATTTTGCGTTTTTTATCCTCAGCATGTTCACCCGGAAACATTCGGCTTGATTTATATTGAAGCGAACTGCGTCGGTACCCCGGTATTGGCGCATTCCTTTGGTTCAACCGATGAAGTGATTGGTAATACCGAACAATTAGTCGATGGATCCCGTTCAGATGCAGTTATTGCAAAAATGCTCAAATGGAAGGCGCAGGGACGGCCAGATGTGGGCTGCCAGGAAAAATTTCAGCTAGATAATATCGTTAAAAAATGGAAAGAAACATTGGGGCTACCCTGATATTTTGCTACTTTATCTCGACTGAATCGAGATAAAACGCCTATCTCATTAAAAAATATAGAAAAATACTTGATTACTGTCCGATTTTTATCCATTATTAGTACATGTATGCGGAAAAAAGCGGGGGGGATCCAGGTGTTCATTAAACGACTTCACATTTTTACGGTTTTAAGCCTGCTGCTTACTGTGATGCCAACTATTTTATCGGCAACGGAAGTACGTGGCCTGCGCATGTGGCCTGCGCCGGACAATACGCGGCTGGTTTTTGATTTGAGTGCCCCTGTCGAACACAGCGTTTTTAGTTTACGCCAGCCCAACCGTATTGTTATCGATCTTAAAAAATCCACTGTGAGCGGTACTCTGCCTTCAATTACTTATAACGAGTCGCGTATTAAAGGTATTCGTTATGCTAAGCGTGGTAAACAGGGTTTACGCGTTGTTTTAGATTTAAAAACTTCCGTTAATCCAAAAAGTTTTATTTTAAAACCGCATGGAGCGTATGGTCACCGCTTGGTGGTTGATTTGCTCGATACAGAAGTAGCAAAGAAAGTCATTAAAAAGCGGCGTTCATATAATAATAAAAAACATAAACGTGATTTAATTATTGCCATTGATGCCGGTCATGGCGGGGAAGACCCCGGGGCGATAGGTCAACGTGGCACCCATGAAAAAGATGTTGTTTTACGTATAGCGAAAGAATTAGAGAGGCTGGTGAAACGTGAACGGGGTATGAAGCCACTTATGATTCGGGATGGCGATTATTTTGTTGCTTTGAAAGACAGGGTAAAAAAAGCGCGTATAGGCAAAGCCGATTTATTTATTTCAATTCATGCCGATGCGTTTAAAAATGGCAAGGCGAGAGGTACCTCGGTGTTTATTTTATCTGAGCGCGGGGCAAGCTCCAATTTAGCGAGTTATCTTGCAAACTCAGAAAATAGATCAGATTTAAATGGCGGCGTCGGTGCGAGTAATGACAGCTTATTGAATATGGTACTGGCAGACATGGTGAAAAACTCGACCTTAGAAGACAGCCATAAGGTTGCCCGAAATGTCTTAGCGGATTTAAAAGGGGTGAATCGCTTGCACAAGAAAACCGTTGAACAAGCCGGTTTCCGTGTATTGAAGGCAGGTCGTCCGGCCATTTTGGTTGAAACTGCTTTTATTTCAAACCGTAAAGAAGAACGTAAGTTACGCTCACCAAAACATCAGCGTGCCTTGGCGCGTGCTATTTTTAAAGGCACCCGCGCTTATTTTCGTTCAAATCCTGTTCCCGGTACTTTGTTAGCAGCGCGTGATCGTGTTGTTGTCGCTAAACGTTAGATAGTCTTTGTGAAGTAAAATACAAGTTAGTGATTGATAAAACAGAGTGTATTCCGGCTATTTAATTTTTAAAGCTTTCAACGCAAAGGCGCAAAGAACGTTAAGAGCGCAAAGTATTAAAAATAATCTGTAAGAAAATTTTTATTTTAAAACCTGACTAAAAATTTCTCTGCGTGTTCTTCGCGTTCTTTGCGCCTTTGCGTTAAAATATTTTTATGCCTTTATCCAGACAATCCATTCATCAACTTTCAACGCAGTTGGCTAATCAAATTGCGGCGGGTGAAGTTGTGGAGCGTCCGGCCTCGGTAATCAAGGAGCTATTAGAAAACTGTTTAGATGCGGGCGCAACGCAAATTGATATTGATATCAAAGCCGGTGGTACGCAGCTGATTCGTGTTCGTGATAATGGTTTTGGCATTCCTCAGGATGAATTACATTTAGCATTAAGCCCGCACGCCACCAGCAAAATTCGTTCCTTAGATGATTTAATGCATGTTGCCAGCATGGGGTTTCGCGGCGAAGCACTTGCCAGTATCGCTTCGGTGAGTGAGTTGATCTTAACATCGTATAATAAAGAAATGGCGTGGAGTATAAAAGCGAAAGAGGGGCAGTTTGATTTAAGTCCTGCATCTCATCCGCAAGGTTCTACGGTTGAAGTAAATAATCTTTTTTACAATACGCCGGCAAGGCGTAAATTTTTAAAAGCGGAACGCACGGAATATAAACATATTGAAGATGTGGTAAAGCGAATTGCGTTAGCGCGTTTTGATGTGGCTTTTAATTTTAGCCATAATCAACGCCAGGTTTTTTCTTTGCCTGCTGCACACTCTGATGAAAATAAACGACAACGTCTAACACGTTTAATTAATAAAGAATTTCTTAAGTCGGCGGTTGAATTAACTTATGAAAATGCCGGGTTGAAATTATCCGGCTGGATTGCAAATGCTGAATACTCCCGCAGCCAGTCTGATATGCAATATTTTTTTGTTAATGGACGCATGATTAAAGATAAAGTGATTACTCATGCCGTGCGACAAGCTTTTCAGGATTGTCTATACCCGGGTCGTTTTCCGGTTTATGTTTTACAGCTTGAAATGGATGCAGAACAGGTTGATGTTAATGTACACCCAACTAAACATGAAGTGCGTTTTCGTCAGGGACGCCTGATACATGATTTTTTGTTTTATAGTTTGCGGGAAGCCCTCTCGCATGGGCCGCAAGGACAGGATAGTAAAACTGAAACAGGTTTTAAGCCTGCCTCACAACACTTTAATCGTGGTGGATATCCTTCGCTCAATACAGAACAAAGTACGTCGGTTTCTGAGTCTTCTGTCACTTATTCATCCTCGCCTTACCAACGTTCAGGCAGTAATGAGGATCTAAGCAGGCCATTAGGCACCGCTATTTCGAAGTTAAAAAATAATTATTTATTAACACAAAACCAACATGGCTTGCTTGTTGTACAATTAAATGTTGCCAGAGAGCTTTTAGTCAGGAAACATATTGAAGCCGCGTTAAGCGAACAAAAAAAATTAATTTCGAAGCCCGTACTGATTCCTTTTAATTTAACCTTAAAGGTGAATGCGCAAGCATGGCTAGATAAAAACAATCATGCACTACAACAACTTGGTTTTGAATTTGCCGTGCTGGGTGAAAATGAAGTGATGCTGAGACAGGTTCCTGCAATGTTAAATGTTGCTGACATTAAACAAAGCACGAAACAGTTTGTTGAGCGTATACAGGATCATGTTGTTGATTTTTACGGAAGCTTAATTGAAATTATGATTACAGACGATTTTAGTGATAGCCCAACGGATTGGAATAATCTGTTGCGTGATTTAGAGCAGCATGGTCTGGCGGAAATGAAAAATGTTTCATATCAAATAGCCGATAAAGATTTAGCAGCCTGGTTTAAATAAACGTGTCATCTTCTTTACCCAAAATCATTACCTTAATGGGGCCTACCGCCTCAGGTAAAACCGATCTTGCTATTTTTTTAACAGAACATTTTCCGGTTGATATTATTAGTGTCGACTCTGCTTTGGTGTATCGGGGACTAAATATTGGTTCAGCAAAACCGAGCGCAGAAGAACTCGCCAAAGCGCCTCATCGTTTATTGGATGTGGTGGATCCTGTCGAACCCTATTCTGCGGCACGTTTTCGCAAAGATGCCTTAAAGGAAATAGATGACATCATCAAAGCCGGTCGTATTCCACTATTGGTGGGTGGCACCATGTTGTATTTTCGTGCTCTGTTGGAAGGTTTGTCAAAATTACCTGAGTCAGACGAAGCGACACGCAAAAAAATTGAACAACAGGCCGAAGAAATGGGCTGGGAAAAAATGCATGCGCGTTTAGCCGAGGTTGATGCGGAGGCAGCGGCACGCATTCACCCAAATGACCCACAACGAATCTCGCGTGCTTTGGAAGTCTATGAAATAACAGGCAAAGCAATGAGTCAGTTACAAAAAGAACAAAAAGCGGAACCTTTTCCTTATCAGGTACTCAAACTCGCGCTGATTCCTTCGGATCGGAGGGTTTTACATCAACGCATTGAAAAGCGTTTCGGTTTAATGCTGGAACAAGGTTTAATTGAAGAAGTAAAAACATTACGAGAAAGAGGGGATTTACACCAGGACCTGCCGGCAATAAGGGCGGTGGGTTATCGACAGGTATGGGATTACCTTGAGTCGAGAATAGACTACACTAAAATGAAGGAAAGGGGCGTTATTGCCACGCGCCAATTGGCAAAAAGGCAATTAACGTGGCTTCGCTCGGAAAAAGACTTAATTATTTATGATTTTAGCCGATATTCTGAGCAACATATTCAAGAATCTGTCTTGAAAACGGTAAAACAGTACCTATTTAGTAAGTAGTGTGGGAAACAGTTTTACTTTTACTGCAAGGGGTTTGACTGAGGATTGGTCAGCGAGATTGTGGTGCGTGTTCAGGTGGTAGTCTGGTACTGCGCTTTTTTGACTATCTATAATAACAACAAGTGTTTGGAGATAATAATTATGAGTAAAGGACAGTCTCTGCAAGATCCATTTTTAAATGCCTTGCGTAAAGAACGTATCCCCGTCTCTATTTTTCTGATTAATGGTATTAAGCTACAGGGACAAATTGAGTCGTTTGATCAGTTTGTTGTCTTGCTAAGAAATACTGTTAGCCAAATGGTATACAAACATGCCATATCGACCGTTGTGCCTGCACGAAATGTGAAAATGCCAACCGATGACGGTGGTAAATCTGCTGTGGATCATAACGGTGGCAATGTTTAATGTTTTTAACCCGCGTGTCATCATCGTCCTAGAGGAATTATTGTTTGTTTGAACGTCCCCAAGGCGGTGAACGCGCAGTATTAGTCCACCTTAATCTACATACAGGTTTCGACGAAGAATCTTTAGCAGAATTTAAAGAGCTCGTTGTTTCTTCTGGTGCTGAACCCGTTGCAGTCGTTACCGGCTCACGTTCTGTGCCGCATCCGCGTTATTTTGTGGGTACAGGCAAAGCAGAAGAAATAAAAGAAGTTGTTTGTGATATGGAAGCCGATGTGGTGCTTTTTGATCACGAACTTTCCCCTGTACAGGAACGTAATCTTGAAGCCTTATTTGAATGTCAGGTACTCGATCGTACCGGTCTGATTTTAGATATTTTTGCGCAACGTGCACGCAGCCATGAAGGTCAGTTACAAGTTGAGTTAGCGCAATTACGTCACTTATCAACCCGATTGGTGCGTGGTTGGACGCATTTGGAGCGTCAAAAGGGTGGTATCGGACTACGCGGTCCGGGTGAAACACAGCTTGAAACAGATCGACGTTTAATTGGTCACCGTATTCGCACGCTTAAGTCACGTTTAGATAAAGTTCAGCGACAGCGTGAGCAAGGTCGTCGTGCACGTAAAAAAGCCGATGTTCCGACGGTTTCACTGGTGGGCTACACCAATGCCGGTAAATCAACGTTATTTAATAACCTCACCCATGCGGAGGTTTATGCCGCGGATCAGCTTTTTGCTACCCTAGATCCCACTTTACGCAAAATAAAATTACCTGCGGGTTTCCCCGTGGTACTGGCCGATACAGTAGGTTTTATTCGTCAATTACCTCATGATCTTGTTGCGGCCTTTCGCTCCACACTAAAAGAGACGCAAGATGCCGATTTATTGCTGCATGTGGTTGATGCCTCGACTGAAGAGCGTGACGACAATATTGATCAAGTGAACCTGGTTTTAAATGAAATTGAAGCCGAAGATCGCCCTCAATTACTGGTTTTCAATAAAATAGACTTAATGGACGGTTTTTCGCCCCGGATTGATCGCGATGAAGCCGGCATACCCATACGGGTTTGGGTCTCTGCCTTAACCGGTGAGGGATTGGATCTACTCAATCAAGCCATCGCTGAGCGGGTAAATACTGACATGGTTAATCAGCTTCTGGCCCTCCCTGCAACGGCCGGAAAATTACATGCCCGCTTATTTGAGGTGGGCGCGGTTAATCACGATAAAACTCAGGAAACGGGGGGTTGGTTGATGAATGTCACTCTAAGGCGCGCCGACTGGGAAAGTTTAGTTAAATATGAGTCGGTTGAGCAATTTATTGTTGAAAATCAGCTGTCCCACCCCCAAGATCTACCAAGTCCAGCTTGCGGCTGAGGCATAACCCCAATAGAATGTCATCCTTTGTGTGTGACGTTAAATTAAACGTAATTTAAATCTAAAAAGACGAGCCCAATAATGTCGAAACAAGACTCATCAAAAATAAATCAGCCAGATCTTGATTTACAAAATCATAAAATGGCATGGAATGAACCCGGTGGAAGCGGTTCAAATGGAAATGGATCAAAAGACCCATGGGGTGGAAATAAAGGGGGCAATGATGGCCCGCCTGATTTAGATGAGGTATTTAAAAAATTAAACGACAAAGTTACCAGCATTTTTGGTGGTAAAGGTGGTCGTTCTGGTGGAGGTCGTGGTTCTTCATCCGGTGCCGGTAGCGCAAAAGGTTTTGGCTTTATTGCTGCTATTTTACTAGTCCTTTGGGTCTTATCGGGTATTTATATTGTTGATGAAGGTCGACAGGGTGTTGTATTACGGTTAGGCGCATTTGATCGCATTACCGAGCCAGGTCCCCATTGGTACCCCCGTTTTATTGAAAAGGTTGAGATCGTTGATGTTGACCGTGTTCGTAGTATTAATATTGGCGGAACGTCGCATGAGTCACTCATGCTGACGCAAGATGAAAATATTGTCGATATTCAGTTTGCGGTGCAATATAAAGTGAGCAATGCAAGAGATTATGTCTTTAATGTCCGGGATCCAGATACGACTTTACGTCAGGTAACGGAAACCGCCATGCGTGAAATCGTGGGCAAAAACAATATGGATTTTGTTATTAAAGATGGGCGTTTAGAGGTTGCTACGCGCACTAAAGATTTAATGAAAGCGATTCTTGATAGTTATAAAATCGGTATAGTTGTCACCAATGTGAATATGCAAAACGCACAACCGCCTGAACAGGTGCAACATGCCTTTAGTGATGCGGTTAAGGCTCGCGAAGATAAAGAACGTTTAGTTAATGAAGCAGAAGCTTATTCAAACGACATTTTGCCTAAAGCGCGTGGTAAAGCCGCGCGTATGGGACAAGAAGCTGCTGCTTACCGTGATGAAATTATCGCGAAAGCAAATGGTGAAACCGAGCGTTTCTTAAAAGTTTTAAAAGAATATAAACGGGCACCTGTCGTAACACGTGAACGACTCTATTTAGAATCTATGCAGTCCGTTTTAGGTAACTCAAATAAAGTTATGATTGATGTAAAGAAAGGCAACAACTTAATGTATTTACCTTTAGATCGCTTACAGTCGCGTAAGGGTTCATCATTGAGCGACAGCGATATAGAAAGTTTAAGACAGTCTTTACCTAACTCAACAAGTAACAATGGTACATCACGTTCACGTGATAGCTTACGTGGCCGGGAGGGTCGTTAATCATGTTTGATATTAAAACTTCAGGTTTAATTGCGGCTGTTGCTATTTTAATTGGCGGTTTGTTATCAATTTTTATTGTTGATGAACGTGAGCTGGTATTGAAATTTCGTTTAGGTGAAATTGTTAAATCAGATTATGATGCAGGTATCTATTTTAAAGTCCCCTTTATCAATAATATTAAAAAGTTTGATAAACGTATTTTGACCTTAGATGCACGCCCTGCAATTTATTTAACAAAAGAAAAGAAAAACGTAAATGTTGATTTCTTTGTGAAATGGCGTATTAATGATGTCGCAACATTTTATAAATCAATGTCCGGTGGTAATGAACGGGTTGCTGCAGAACGTTTATATACTGTCATTAATGAAGGCTTACGTGATCAGTTTAGTAAACGGACTATCAAAGAAGTGATCTCGGGTGAACGTGACGAGATCATGAATGCGACAACAAAAGTCGCGAATGAGCAGGTAGATAAGTTTGGTATTGAGCTTGTTGATGTTCGTGTTAAACGTATCGATTTTAGTGAAGATATTAGTAATTCTGTTTACCGTCGTATGGAAGCAGAACGTACTCGTGTAGCAAAAGATTATCGCTCACGCGGTGCTGAAGCTGCGGAAAAAATTCGGGCTGATGCTGACAGACAACGAACTGTTACATTGGCTGATGCATATCGGGAAGCAGAAAAAACACGTGGTGACGGTGATGCTAAAGCCGCGAATATCTATGCTAAAGCATACAGTCAGGACAGCGAGTTTTACTCTTTCTATCGCAGTTTAATTGCCTATAAAGAATCATTTAATGAGCAAAATGACATGATGGTCATTGATCCAAGTTCCGACTTTTTCAAGTACTTTAAAAAACCGAAGTAAGCTTGTAAATGTGGGATACATTATGGGTTGCGCTCGGTTTAGTGCTGGTCATCGAAGGTTTGATGCCGGCACTTAATCCAAAGGCATTCAAAAAAACGATGACAACAATTAGAGAGCTTGATGAAGGCTCTTTACGTGTGATGGGATTAATAAGTATGTCAATTGGTGCTGTTGTTGTTTACTTCTTAACTTAATAATAATTTTTAAAAATAAAATGAATAATACAGACCGTTGGTTATTGCCCGAAGGAATTGAAGAAGTTTTGCCGAAAGAGGCAAAGCGACTTGAACAACTACGTCGGACGCTATTGGATACTTATGAATCATGGGGATACGACCTTGTTATTCCTCCACTGATTGAATATTTAGAGTCACTATTAACAGGTACAGGTAACGATTTAGATTTACAAACCTTTAAGCTTACCGATCAGTTGACCGGTCGTTTAATGGGGATTCGTGCCGATATGACCCCTCAAGTCGCACGAATTGAAGCACACCAGTTAAACCACCAGATTCCTTCGCGCTTGTGTTATATCGGTACAGTTTTACATACTCGTACCGACGGTTTTGCGGGCTCGCGTAGTCCACTTCAAGTGGGTGCTGAACTATATGGCCATGCGGGAATTGAAAGTGATGTTGAAGTTATTACGTTAATGTTAGAAACATTAATGCTTTCTGGTGTTGAAAATCCTTTTATTGATTTGGGACATGTCGGTATATATCGTGAGCTGGTTAAACAGGCCGGTTTAAACGAAGAGCAAGAAGCGACTTTATTTGATTGTTTGCAACGTAAAGCAAATACTGAAATTGCAGCTTATTTGATTGAGTGGAAACTCGATAGTCATGTTGTAACTGCGATTGCTGCACTGACACGTTTAAATGGTGATGTTTCTGTTCTGGCAGAAGCAAAATCTATTCTGGCTAAATCAGGTAAGGGTGTTGAAAGCGCGTTAAGTGAGCTTACCGAAATTGCTGAGTTACTTAAGCAGCGTGTACCCAACTTAAAAGTGAATTTCGACCTGGCTGAGTTACGCGGTTACCATTACCACACTGGAATGGTGTTTGCGGCTTATGTTGCCGGTCGCGGCCAGGCTGTTGCCCAGGGCGGTCGATATGACGACATCGGAGAAGTTTTTGGCCGCGCACGGCCTGCAACGGGTTTCAGCACCGATTTAAAAACATTACTTTCATTATCGACGCATAAACACAATCAGGTTGCGGCAATTTATGCGCCCGCGGACAATGACGCTGAATTACAAAAGATGATTTCTAAGTTACGCCAGAAAGGTGAAAAAGTCATTTGTGCTTTACCGAATCAAACAGGTAGTGCGAAAGATATGGGCTGTGACCGTGAATTAATTAAAGACGGCTCAAGTTGGACAGTTAAGTAAAGATTGATTCCCCCCTCCCGTTACGGGAGGGGGCTGGGGGGAGGGTATAATAAAATTACCCCCTCCCTAACTCTCCCCCTAAAGGGGGAGGGGACACACCAAAAGTTTAAATTTTAAATAACAGGTAGTCATTATGGGTAAGAATGTCATTGTTGTCGGCACTCAATGGGGTGATGAAGGCAAAGGTAAAGTCGTTGATCTACTAACAGAACGTGCAGATGCAGTGGTACGTTTTCAAGGTGGTCATAATGCAGGTCATACATTAGTGATTGACGGCAAAAAAACAGTTTTACATTTGATCCCATCGGGTATTTTACGCGACAAAGTAAAATGCATGATCGGTAATGGCGTGGTTTTAGCCCCGGATGCACTGGTTAAAGAGCTCGATATGTTAAAAGAAAGCGGTGTCGACACAGATGGCCGCTTATATATCAGTGAGGCTTGTACTCTGATTCTTCCATACCATATTGCACTTGATCAAGCGCGTGAAATTGCGCGTGGTAAAAAGGCCATTGGTACTACCGGACGTGGTATTGGTCCCGCATATGAAGATAAAATTTCACGTCGCGGCCTCAAAGTGGGTGATATGTTACATCGTGAACGTTTTGCTGCACGCTTAGGTGAAGTGTTGGATTATCATAATTTTACCTTAAAAAATTATTTCAAAGTACCGACTGTTGATTTTCAAGAAGTGCTGGATTACGGCTTAGAAATGGCTGAAGTCATTCGTCCAATGGTGGCCGATGTGACCGGCATGTTACATGAGATGAGAGCCAACGGTCAGCAGGTTATGTTTGAAGGTGCGCAAGGCACATTACTTGATATTGATCACGGTACTTATCCTTATGTTACCTCATCAAACCCGACATCGGGTGGCGCTTTAACCGGTACCGGCGTAGGCCCTAAAGATATTGATTATGTTTTAGGCATTACCAAAGCCTATACAACGCGTGTTGGCGCAGGTCCTTTCCCAACAGAATTGTATGATGGTGAAGAGCTTGACGATCCCGTAGGTGCACATCTTGCAAAAGAAGGTCATGAGTTTGGTGCGACAACGGGTCGTGCACGGCGTTGTGGCTGGTTAGATGCGGTTTGCTTGCGCCGTTCTGCACAAATCAATTCACTAACCGGCATTTGTTTAACCAAAATGGATGTTCTTGATGGTATCGAAACACTTCGCATTGCGGTGGGCTACGATCATGATGGTGTAGAAGTGGACGCACCACCTATTGGCGCAGATGCATACGAACAGTGTGTACCAAAGTACATAGAAATGCCTGGCTGGTCAGAAAGCACCGTTGGTATTCAAAATTACGATGAGCTTCCTGAAAATGCCAGGGCATATATAAAGAAAATAGAGGAAGTCGTTGGTGTCCCCGTTGATATCATTTCAACAGGCCCCGATCGGGTAGATACTATGGTGTTAAGGCACCCTTACGACTAGTAAAATCTTCGTTATATTTCATTAAAAGCCTGTTTTAACAGGCTTTTTTTATGGGAAAAATAAATAAATCTGGTTTATGCACTAATAAAATAGCCGGCTAATTATTTCACATTAAATTTGTCCAGGCATTAAAGAGTATTTTAATTCTGCCGATATAAATGGAGAGTTTAACTGTAAACAAAATTTTAGAGAATTCGTATGGAAAGTGTTAGCAAAAAAAATACCGCAGAGCAGTTTGCTAACCTTCAAAAAGAGTTTAAACGAACACTGCCGAATAAAATTGAAGCGATAGAAGAACAGTGTAATTTTCTCCTAAAAGAAAAAACAACAGCAACAGAGACTGATTTTTCCGACTGTCATCGACTTGTTCATTCTCTGATTGGTACGTCGGGAACATTTGGGGCGCTGGCCATTAGTTCTGTTGCCAGAGAATTAGAAGTGTTATTAAAAAATTTGATTAAAACAAAGACTATATCGTTTAATTCTCAATCAATTATCAGTGAAAAAATATCAATTTTAAAATTAACTGCAGAAAATTGGCAGCCTTCAAAAATTCCTTATATTGAAAAAGGAAAAGAAAAAAGCAGCTCAGGCAATAAACATCGAAAGTTAATTTACCTTGTCGATGATGATGAGTTATTTTCAAAAAACTTAGCGCTGAATTTAGAACAAAATGAATTTATTGTAAAAAGTTTTTTAAATATTAATGATTTTGTAATTGCTTTTTTTGATGAAAAACCTGACGCCATAATTATGGATCTTGTTTTTAATGAAGGTGAGGTCGCCGGTGCAGATGTTATATCGCAACTGGTAAAAGAATATGACCATATACCTCCCGTCATATTTGTTTCTGTGCGTGATGATATGCACTCACGTTTGGCCGCTGCAAGGGCAGGGGCACAACGTTATATTCGTAAACCTGTCGATATTAATAAATTACATGAAATATTATTAGGCTTAATGAAGCCCGTTAATTCAGAGCCGTATAAAATATTGATGCTTGATGATGATGTTGATTTATTAAAATATTATGAAACCGTTCTTTTAGAGGCCGGTATGGAGGTGAAGTCGATAAGCAATCCTTTTGATATAATAGAAACATTGAATAAATTTAAAGCAGATCTCATAGTTTTAGATGTCTATATGCCAAAATGTAGTGGGCCAGAAGTTGCAAAGATTATTCGGCAGGATGATAGCCTGGCCCTGACGCCAATAATGTTCTTATCGTCCGAGACAAATATAGATGCTCAGTTACATGCAATGAATTTAGGGGGAGAAAGTTTTACGCATAAACCTATTTCAGATAAACACTTAGTTTCGATAATAAATTTGAAAGCACAGCGTTCACGTGTCGTTAATAAAATCAACTCAGATTTGAAACGCTCATTTAGGGAGAGCCAGTTTCAACTAGTAACCTCAAATCAACACAATATAGTCAGCGAAACAGATGTTAGAGGAAATATTACTTATGCAAACGAAAAATTTTGTGAGGTAAGTGGTTATAGCATCGAAGAATTGATTGGCCATAATCATAGAATATTAAAGTCAAATTATCATTCTGAAAATTTTTATACCTCAATGTGGAATACAATTTCAAATGGTGAAATTTGGCAAGGAATGATCTGTAACTTTAATAAGCTGGGTAATGAGTACTGGGTTGAATCTACCATAGTTCCTTTTTTGGATGAAAAGGGCAAGCCCTATAAATATGTTTCCGTTCGCACTGATGTGACAGCGACTATAGAAAGTGAGTCACGCTTAGAGAGAAGTCAAAAGTTTGCAAATATTGGTACGTGGGACTGGAATATACAATCGGGTACTTTGCTTTGGTCGGATAGAATTTGGCCTCTATTTGGTTATAAAAAAGAAATAACAGAAACAACCTATGAAAATTTTTTGGCCGCGATACATCCTGATGATCGTCAAAAAGTTACTGATGCAATTACTGATTGCGTTGAAAATAAAATTGAATATGATGTCGAGCACCGGGTTGTTTGGGAAGATGGGAGCATTCGTTGGCTTCATGAGAGTGGCAATGTAACACGTAATCAAAATGGCAAGGCATTACATATGTTAGGTGTTGTTCAAGATGTTACTGAACATAAAAGGTTTGAAAAGGAATTAATAAAATCACAAAAAGAAGCTGAAGATGCAAATAAAGCAAAATCTCAATTCTTATCAAGTATGAGTCATGAGTTGAGAACACCAATGAATGCCATTATGGGCTTTGGTCAGTTATTACATTTAAATTCTGAAGAGACACTCAGTGACTCGCAAATGGAAAACATAGAAGAAATATTAAAGGCCAGCGAGCATTTATTAGGCCTGATAAATGAAGTATTAGATCTTGCACAAATTGAAGCGGGCAAAATAAATATATCAATTGAAAATGTCTTATTAAGCGATATTGTTTCAGAATCACTCCAGTTAATTTCTCCTCTTGCTAAAAAGCGTGGTATCACAATTAATGTATTTAAAAAAGGTGGTGATGTCATATATGGGGATATTGATAGGTATATGGTTCGTGCGGATTATACGCGAACTAAGCAGGTTTTTATAAACCTGCTTAGTAATGCGGTTAAGTATAATATAGAAAATGGTAACGTGAATATAACGTGTAATGTATGTGATGGAAAAATAAAAGTTAATATTTCAGATACAGGAATAGGAATAAGTAAAGAAAATCAAGAAAAATTATTTACTGCATTTAATCGGTTAGGGCTGGAAAGAACGGGAATAGAAGGATCTGGTATAGGACTTATTATTACAAAAGATCTCGTTGAACTGATGGGCGGGCAGGTTGGCTTTGAAAGTGAGGAAGGTAAGGGAAGTACTTTTTGGTTTGAATTAGCATATGTTACAGAAAAACCAGATAAAAAGAATAAAGAAAAAATATCATCATTAATTAATAATACAAAAAATGAGAAAAAATATGATGTAACTTATATTGAAGATAATCCTGCAAACCTTAGGTTAGTCACACAAGTTTTTGCTAGAAAAAACAATGTCAATATGTGGAGCTCTCATGATCCTATTTTAGGTTTGGAACTTATCCTTGAAAAAATACCTGACTTGATTCTTTTAGATATTAACCTTCCTGGAATTGACGGTTATGAAGTATTTAGCCGGCTTCAACAGGAAGAAAGCACAAAAAATATTCCGGTTATTGCCATAAGTGCAAATGCAATGAAAAGTGATATTAAAAAAGGTTTGGAAGCAGGGTTTGATGCTTACATAACCAAACCTATCGATGTTAGTGAGCTATTGGAAACTATTGATAAATATTTAAATTAATTATAATTAAGCTGTCTTTGTATTTTTAAGAACAGATATTGGAAAAGTGGCTACAGAGTTAGTTTTAGCAGGCTGGAATGAATAATGTATTATATGAGATGAGTGTGTAATAATTAATATAGACATTGTTTTATCAACACATTTAATGAAAAATAATGTTCTATTTTTATATAGAATGTGAGATTGTTTTTTGAAACCAAAGTTTATGATTGGAGTGTAATATGGCAATAACATCAAAGTTTACTAAAGACAATACTGTACTTACTATCTTTGTTGAGGGTGATTTCGATTACTCGTTGGCCAGGGAGTTTAAATCTAAATATATTAATGAAAAGCAAAAAATAGAAAGTGTTACTGTTGATTTATCAAAAACTAAAACAATCGATAGCTCAGCTCTTGGTATGATTTTAGGTATGCAAACAGATTTGAACCTGGAAAACAATTGTATAAGTTTGATTAATGCAAATGAGGTTGTAAGTAAAGTATTAAAAATAACGAATTTAAATAACAGATTTAACATAGCATAATATGAATACAATTCTTATTGTTGATGATATCGCTATAAATCGTTCGTTGTTGCGTCAATCATTAGAAGTTATGGGTGATTATAACCTCATTGAAGCCGCTGGCGGGGAAGAGGCGATTGAACTATTTGAAAAGAACTCAATTGATTTAGTCTTGTTAGATATTATGATGCCAGGTTTAGATGGTTGTCAGACTGCAGCTATTTTAAAAGAAAAAATGACAGGAGGGCATGTTCCTATTATTTTTGTTACGGCTTTAACTTCGGAAGGATATCTCGCAACAGCATTAGAGTCAGGTGGAGATGATTTTCTTAGTAAACCTTTTAATTTTTCTGTTCTATCCTCAAAAATTACTGCGCATCTTAGAATTAGAGAACTTAGCAAACAATTAAGTGAAAAAAATGAATCGCTAACACGGTTAAACGAACATCTGATTAATGAGCAGGAACTTATAGAACATTTTTTTGAAAGTTCGATTAAACAAAGTTTTCTTGATGATAACCTTATTAAGTATCACATGTCCTCGATGTCGGTATTTAATGGCGACGTACTTCTTTCTGAAAGAGGGCCACAAGGCAGCCTATATATGATCGTAGGTGATTTTTCCGGTCATGGTTTAACAGCTGCAATGGGGACACTACCTGTTGCAATGATTTTCTTTAAAATGGCTTCTGAAAATGCCTCTGTTGCTGAAATAGCAAGAGAAATAAATTTTCAGTTATTAAAAATTTTACCTTCAACTATGTTTCTTACTGCAAATATTCTGGAACTAACCGCATCTGGAAATATTTTAACAGTATGGATGGGGGGGATGCCTGAAAATTATTGGTTTAATGAAGAAGGGGAATTAAAAGGGCTTATTGAATCTCAACACATGCCCTTAGGTATTTTGTCTGATGATGAGTTTGACTCCTCAACGCAAGTTGCCACGGTGGAGCAGAACGATAAAATATATATCTATACCGATGGTGTCATTGAAGCAAAAAATTCTGAAGGTGAATTATTTGGGGATACCCGACTTAAAAACACTCTAATGAATGAAAATTATAATCGTTTTTCATCAGTGTTAAATCAATTAAATCTCTTTACCTCAAATAATGAACAAAATGATGATATCACTTTTGTTGAATTAAATTGTGGAAGAATAAAACCGCCTGAAAAAACATTGCTCAGCGCTGGTAGTGAATCATCTGGTAGTGAAACATTTTTACCCTGGAATTTAACTATCAAACTCACTGATGATGATCTGGCGACCGCTGACCCAGTGAGAAAAATAACTAATATTTTATCAGGGCTTCCCAGTGTGTCAAAGCATGAAGGCATGCTATATGTTTTATTAAAGGAAATTTATTTTAATTCACTTGATCACAGTATTCTAAACCTTGAAAGTGCGGACAAATCTAACAGTGAAGACTTTATTGATTTTTATACTAATCGTGATGAAGAGGTTAAGAAATTAGAATCAGCTTTTATTGCTTTTTATTTTCAGTTTTTTAATAAAAATGAAAATTATTATTTACAGCTTGAAGTGACTGATAGTGGTAATGGATTTCGAGGTCATAACCTACTCCTTTCAGAGTCTTCTCTTTATGGGCGAGGTTTAAATCTCATCCATGGTTTAAGTGAAAAAGCCTTTTTTTCCAATGATGGAAAAACATTTACCGTATTGTGCAAGCTTTAAAATACGCGCAAAAATATTGCTTTATATATAAATAAGCGATCTTCTGCTATGTCCCTTATGATTCCTGTTTAACTTTAAAAATACTCCCCCCCTGTCTTAATAACTGTATACTTATCAAGTGGTTGGGAATATTAGCATGTAATAAACTTTATGAATTTTCGGACTTTTATTAAAGGATTATCAATGTTGACCGATAGCTTAGATAACACTTGATACCGAGAACGATATTTATTAAGGCTAACCTCATGAAATATAAAGCATTAATCACTATCCTTTTATTTATATACAATTTAAATGTAATAGCAGAACAATCAGAAATTAAATTTGGTTCGGTTGCACAAGACATCCCTTCTGAAATGCATCGACGATTATTACCATTAACAACATATTTATCTCGTATGCTTAACCGTCCTGTATCACTCAAGTTATCATCAGATATGACAAGAGCGATAAATGAGGTTACCACAGGCGAAGTTGATCTTGCTTATTTAACACCTGTTGCATATACCCAAACTCACGATAATGGTGGTAGCCAAATTGTGGCAAAAATGATTACCAAGGGAAAAGCATCATTTCAGTTAATGATCGTTGTTAAAGAAAACAGCCCGATAAAAACGGTAAAAGATCTTGCTGGAAAATCATTTGCCTTTGGTGACCCTGCTGCATTGTTGCAACGTGCTACGGTTGTAGGTGCGGGAATACCGTTGAAGAAATTAGGGAAATATGAATTTATTGGTCACTATGACAATATCGCACGCGGTGTTGCCAGGGGGATTTTTGATGCTGGTATCTTAAAAGACTCAAAAGCGTTTAAGTGGGAAAAAAAAGGTTTACGTATTATTTATAGTTCACCACATTTACCTCCTTATAATATTACAGCCAGCCATAAGATAAACCAGGAACTGCTGGCAAAAATTAAACAAGCTTTTTTGAAACTTAATATTTCCAACGCTGAAGATAAGTTTATTATTAAATCTATGGGAAAGAAATATGATGGTTTTGTTGCAACGAATGACTCTGAATATGACGTAGTCAGAAACCTTATTAAGCCATTTAGAAAATAATATGTGGTATAACATTTTCCCCAGGAGACTGGACAGACAGGTTGCCTTAGTTTGTTTTGGGGTGATGATATTCACAATTCCATTTTACGTTGTACATGAAGCGCAAGAAGATCTGGACTTTATTTTTGATACAGCAAAGCGAGAAACTAAAGTAATAGCAAATAATATTGCTGTTAATAGTATAGAACACATCCTTACCCGTGATTACTCATCACTTGAAAATCTATTACTACGAATAGCAAAATTCCCGGACATTATTTCAATCCAGGTCTCCAATGAATCAGGTCAGATTCTTAGTGATGTTATTACAAGTAAGAATGGTTCAGAGGAAGTGCAACCGCGTTATTCTCTGATTAATATTAAGGTTCCCGATAAAAATAGTTATAAATTGACGGAGTATGATGACTATATGGAAATTTGGACGCCTATTGAAGCCGGGAAGCACATAGGCTGGGTGAAAATAAAATATAGTTTACTATCTGCAACAAAATATAGAGATGAAAGAATAAAAAACTATTTATTTGATGGTACTATTTTATCCGTTTTTATTAGTTTGTTTTTATTATTAGCAATGCGTCACCCGCTGAGCATGATTAAAAAAGCGGTTAATTTTTCATCCCGGCTGGATGATAAGAGCGGAGAGCAGCTCCCCATCAGCCATCAATCAATTGAAATAGAAGAACTATTTATAGCATTAAATAAAACATCTTTAAGTCTTGCAGAACAAGAGGCTACAATTAAAAAAGGTATAAAAGATTTAGAAACACAAAAACATGCCCTGGATGAACACTCGATTGTAACTATTACTGATACCAGCGGAAATATTAAATATGCCAATGACAAATTGCTTGATATGACACAATATAAGTCTGAGGAGTTATTGGGTAAAAATTCCAGTATCTTGAGAGGCAGTTATCATACAGAATATTTTTATCAAGAAGTGCAGAATGTGATTGGTAAAGGAAAAACATGGCATGGAGAAGTTGTTTGCGAAGACAAAAATAAAAAAAGACATTGGATGCAAACAACAATAGTACCATTTTTAGATGAGAATGGATGTCCGTATGAGTATGTTACAATCCAGTCTGATATTTCTGCGCAAAAAGAAACTGAAAACCTGTTAGAAATAAACAACACTTCTCTTGAGTTGTTAACCAGGCATCTGGAAGATAAGGTTGAAAGTCGCACATCTGAGTTACGAAAAGCCAATGAAGAACTGTCTGAGCTTAATAATATTAAATCTGAATTTGTTTCAATTGTGTCACATGAGTTACGTACCCCTCTGACTTCTATAAAGTCGTTTTCTGAAATATTACAAGATGACTTTGAAGTGCTGGACCCTGATACACGCAATAAATATCTTTCTATTATAAATGAAGAAAGTGTCCGTTTAGGTAAGCTGATTAATGATGTTTTAGATTTGCAAAAAATAGATGCAGGTAAAACAACCTGGAATATAGAGGCAGTAGACTTAAAAAGACTAGCTACAACAACAATAGAATTATTTTCTAAAACTTATGCAGATAAAGGCTTGGATTTGTATTTTGAAATAAGTGATGATGATTTAGTTGCCGATGTTGACTCAGATAAAATAAAACAGGTTCTTACTAATCTTTTGTCAAATGCACATAAATTTACTGAGACGGGAAATGTCACGCTTGAACTGAAGCGTGTTATACAAAACCCGACTGCTCTTGTTGTTGACGATGACGAAACATGTCTGGTTTATCTTGAGTTGTTTTTACAAGGAAAAGGTATTAACGTTGTACCATGCTCCGGAGCAAAAAAAGCAATAGAAGCATTAGAAGATAAAGGCAAACATTTTGATTTACTTATTACGGATATAGTTATGCCTAACGTAGATGGCGTTGAATTAATTAAACAGATACGACAACTAGATAAAAAATTACCCATTGTTGCAATTAGTTCTAATAGTGACACCTCTGTTCTAAAGTCTTTGTTAGATTACAATGTAAGCTCTTTTCTGGATAAACCTTTTCAGCCAGATATAATTAATAAAACACTTAATAAAGTTCTCGGGGAAACCAAACATATGTCAGGGAACAAACAAATGATTCAGTTCTCAGTTCAGGACTCTGGTATAGGCATTTCAGAGGATGAAATTGGTAACGTTTTTGAACGTTTTCACCAGGTTGATAATTCTGAAACCAGAGAAAAAGGGGGGAGTGGTTTGGGACTGGCGATATGCCGGGATATTATTGAGCACCATAAAGGAAAGTTATGGGTAACAAGTGTTGTTGGTGAAGGTAGCCGGTTTACATTTAACTTGCCCTTACATAACTAAGTACTGTGAGTTTAATTTTAACTAAATGTGATATGGAATAAATGAAAAATTAAATGAATAGCCATTCTAATAAAACAATACTTATATGTGATGATGAGCCTAATATCAGAGAATCTATCCGTTATGCAGCGGTTAAAGAAGGTTATCAGTATAAAATGGTAGACGATGGACTTGCAGCATATGAGACTGCGTGTGCAGATATCCCCGACTTAGTTGTGTTAGATGTAGGTATGCCGAATTTGACAGGCTATGAGGTGTGTAAAAAACTACGTCAGCGACCTGAAATGGAGCAGACTAAAGTGCTTATACTAACTGCTTTTGGACAAAATGAAGATAAAGTAAAGGCATTTAATGTCGGTGCAACTGACTTTATGACGAAACCCTTTAGCCCCAGAGAGTTACGTGCAAAATTAAATGAATTACTTGATAAATAGTTTTTTCTTGGTGACATATCATGGTAACTAAAGTGAATATTTTAATTGCAGAGGATGAACATCATATTGCGCTTGCCTTAGCCGCAATAATGAAAAAAGGAATTAGCGGGGCTGATGTTAAAGTGGTTAATGATGGGGAAGAAGCATTAAATGCATTGTTAAACACGGGTTTTAATATCGTTATTTCCGACTGGAATATGCCGAAAATGACGGGAGTAGAATTACTTGAAAAAGTAAGAAGCATAAAAAAACTGAAAGACATTCCTTTTATTATGCTGACGGCCAGGGGCGATAAAGGCAGTGTGGTAGAAGCTTTAAAAACTGGTGTTACTGATTATATCGCTAAGCCGTTTGAAAATAGTGCCGTAATTGAGAAGACGATATCTTTATTGGCTGAAAGTATATATATTCCTGCCACATTGGAAAAGGACAAAGAGGGTGATGTTATTAGTTTGCTTGAGGAACGATTAGCAAAAGGAGATATTGAGCTCCCTGTCATGCCTGGTATAGCTATGCGAGCGGTAGAATTATCGAAGAAAAACGATACATCTATTGCTGAGCTCTTCGAACTTGTTTCTCCAGATGCTGCACTGAGTTCAAAGCTGATTAGCATAGCAAATTCAGCGCAATATAATACAGATGGTAGCCTTGATTCTATTGAAGATGCGATTTCTCGTATTGGCTTCCATGAAGTATGTAACTTGATTTTTGCCATTAGTAATAAAAGCATGTTTGAAATGTCAAAAGGTGTTTTCGCAGAGAAGCTGGAACTGCTCTGGCTTCATTCATTTGCAACAGCCGCTTGTGCAAAATTTATTGCGTTAAAAATTGAAGCGGATAATCCCGAAGGGATATTTTCTGTTGGTTTATTGCATGACATTGGTAAACTTGTTTTGTTTACAATATTATTTGAATTATCAAAAAAACGAAAAATAGATAAAAAAAGTCTTTATGACACGGTTTCTCAGTTGCATGTTCAGTTTGGTAAGGCCATTGTAGAAAAGTGGAATATGCCACAAGATTTTATTGATGTTGTCGCAGCACATCATGATGACGACAACATGGCAAAACACTCTAAGGCGACGAAAATTGTCTCTTTTGCGAATTTGATGGTTCGAAAGTCAGGCTTTAGCTTAGTTAATGATGACGATACCCGTCTTGCTGATACTGAACTGGCAAAACTTTTAAATATGGATGAAGATGACATTGAAAAAGTTCTAAAGCAGACAGAAGAGTATGTGGCTGCCCTAAAATCGTCGGTTTAAGGGAGATAAATGAGGCATTTTACCTCCCATAGGTTTTGATAGTTAAGCAGTCATTCAATTTTTATAGTAAAATCAATTTTTTCTCACTTGCCATCAATTAATGGGCTAATACTTCTTTTATATGACTAATCCAACCGATAATAATAAACCCGTCGATCCGCACGCTGAACGTGAGTCCAGTAAATATGATAATCCCATTCCGAGTCGTGAATATATTCTTGAGCAATTAGAAACAATTGGAAAGCCGCTTGATCGCAGAGCCATTACCGAATTACTGGGATTATTAGAAGACGAAAATGCGATTGAAGCATTACGTCGCCGTTTACGTGCGATGGAACGTGATGGCCAGCTCATGTTCACGCGCAAAAAAGAATATGCCTTAATCAGTAAAATGGACTTAATCACAGGACGTGTCATTGGCCATGCGGATGGTTTTGGCTTTCTTTGTCCGGAAGATGGCAGTGATGATTTATTTTTAACGGCATTTCAAATGCGTCGTTTATTTCATGGTGATAAGGCCATCGTGCGTATTGCCGGCGTCGACAGAAAAGGTCGTCGCGAAGGCGCCCTGGTTGAAGTGCTGGAACGGGCAAACCCGTTTATTGTTGGTCGTTTATTTATTGAAAGTGGTGTTGGTTATGTCGTTGCCGACAACAAACGTATTAGCAATGATATCTTAGTACCACAAGAAAATGTCGGTAAAGCACATCACGGTCAAATTGTTTCGGTCGAAATCGTTGAAGAACCAACGCGTCACCGTCAAGCCGTTGGTAAAGTCGCAGAAGTACTCGGTGATCACATGGCTGCGGGTATGGAAATTGACATCGCCATGCGTTCTCACGGTATAGCAACAAACTGGTCTGATGATGTTCTGGCGGATATAAAAGATTTAACCGCAGAAGTGCCTGAAGAAGCAAAAAATCAGGAAGGTCGTATTGATATTCGCGACTTACCTCTGGTCACGATTGATGGTGAAGATGCACGTGATTTTGACGATGCTGTTTTTGTCGAATCAAATGATAAAGGCTGGCGTTTAGTCGTTGCAATTGCTGATGTTTCTCATTACGTGGAACTTGATACCGCTTTAGATAAAGAAGCGCATGAGCGCGGCACATCGGTTTATTTCCCTGAACGTGTTATTCCCATGTTGCCGGAAGTTTTATCAAACGGTTTATGTTCCCTGAACCCACATGTCGATCGTCTCTGTATGGTTTGTGACATGCAACTGGATAAAAAAGGTAAAGTTGCATCATATAATTTCTATGAAGCAGTAATGCAATCACATTGCCGTTTTACCTATACCAAAGTTGCCGGGATTATTGAAAATAATGACAGTGACTTACGCAAAGAATATAAAAACTTTGTACCTCAATTATTAGAAATGCATTCTCTGTTTAATGTATTACTAAAACGCCGGAAAAAACGTGGTGCGATAGACTTTGATACCACTGAAACACGCATTGTCTTTGGCGAAGATCGTAAAATTGATAAAATTGTTCCTTTAGAGAGAAATGATGCCCATAAACTCATCGAAGAGTTTATGATTTTAGCGAATGTTAGTGCAGCAAAGTTCTTATTAAAGAACAATATGCCGGCGTTATATCGTGTTCACGGCAGTCCAAAAGAAACTAAGATAGAAGGTTTAAAAGAGTTTTTGGCTGAAGTGGGGTTGAGCCTGTCTGGCGGAGAAAAACCTGCGCCAGGTGACTATGCTGAACTACTGGAATCGATACAAGGTCGTCCGGACATGCATCTTATTCAAACGGTTTTACTGCGCAGTTTACAGCAAGCCGTTTATACGCCTGACAATAACGGTCACTTTGGTTTAGCACACGATGCCTATGCTCACTTTACCTCACCTATTCGACGTTACCCTGACTTATTAGTTCACCGTGGAATTCGTCATATCGTTCGGGGCGGTGATGCGGCAAGTTATTACTATACTGAAAATACCATGCGAGCCTTTGGCGAACACTGTTCACAAACAGAACGTCGTGCAGATGAAGCAACACGTGATGCAGTTGATTGGCTCAAGTGTGAATTTATGATGGATAAAGTTGGTGAAGTATTTGAAGGCACCATTACCAGCGTGACCGGTTTTGGTTTGTTTGTTGAGCTGGATAAAATTTACGTTGAAGGTTTGATTCATGTTACTTCACTTGAACATGATTATTATCACTTTGATGCGTCACATCACCGTTTAGTGGGTGAACGTACAGGACAAGCTTTCCGTTTAGGTGATCATATTGTTGCCAGCGTTGCCAAAGTAAACCTGGAAGATAAGAAAATTGACTTTGATTTGGTTTCTGCGCAAAGAACACCCCGCAAAACAGCATCAAGGAAGAAAAAGGCAGAACTGGCAGGAGAGAACAATACGGATGGAGATGCTGCTAAAACAGCAAAGAAAAAAACGAGTAAAAAGAAAACAACGAGTAAAAAGAAAACAGGTAAAAAGAAAGTTGCCAATAAAAAACGTGATGAAGATGGTAAGAGAATAAGATCAAAAAAGAAGAAGCTTAATAAAAAAGCGAAAAAGCGTTTAGCAGAGAAAAAAAAGAAAGATAAAGAAAAAAAAAAGAAAAAATAAATGAGTCGTTATGGCAGAAAATAACACACATTACATCTATGGTTTACACGCGGTTCAAGCGGTCCTAGAACGTGAACCAGAAATGGTTTCAAAAGTGTGGCTGGAAAATTCCCGTCGTGATGATAAAGCAAAAAAGATCCTGCAATTAGCGCATGATGCGGATGTAAAACCTGAGCGGGTAAAGCGCGAGGTTTTAAATAAATTCGTTGGTGAAAATGCCAATCACCAGGGGGTTGTTGCCTTAAGTAAAGACACTCCGGCGGGGAACGAAAAAACCTTAAAACAATTACTCGAAGATTTGACCGTACCCGCTTTTTTGCTCATTTTAGATGGCGTGCAAGATCCCCATAATTTGGGCGCTTGTCTGAGAACTGCAGATGCAGCAGGTGTCCATGCGGTCATTGCGCCCAAAGACAGAGCCTCGGGGTTGACCTCGGTTGTGCGAAAAGTCGCCTGCGGTGCTGCGGAGTCGATTCCTTTTATCCAGGTGACGAACTTGTCCCGTACCATGCGTGAGCTACAGCAAGCCGGCATCTGGATGATTGGCACATCACTGGAAACTGAGCAAGATATCTACCAAGCTGATTTAAGCGGCCCTCTGGCATTGGTTTTAGGCGCTGAAGGGAAGGGGTTACGCCGTTTAACTGCCGAAAATTGTGATTCTTTGGTCAAATTACCCATGTTAGGCACGGTGCAAAGCCTCAATGTCTCGGTAAGTGCGGGAGTTTGTCTCTATGAGGCAGTAAGGCAGAGAGTAAAATCATAAAAAGCCTTTCAACGCAGAGGTCGCAAAGACGCGGAGAACGCAAAGAAAGAAATCCCATAAAAACCCATTTTCGTATTTTGTCAGCATTCCCCTAATGTGTTCCCCCACGCTCTGGCACCTAAAGGACCAGGCCTGAGGGATCTCCTCCTCAAAATTTAGAGTTATAGGTCATTGCGAGGAAACACAGAAAAACATGCGTTTTTCTGTGTTGTCGCGGCAATCTCATGTTCATAACGCTTCAGCATGAGATTGCTTCGGTCATTTTATTTCCTCGCAATGACGCGGTTTTAATCGGGTATTAATAGTTTTTTTACTAAGTTATTGTTTTTGATTCGATTTTATTAATAACTTCGTGGGGATTTGTCAGGAGTTGGGCATGCTCAATCCCACAAAAGTGCAATCTATCCCGCGCTCCGCTTACCATGACTGATATTTAAAGCCATATTTTTCCTTTGCGTTCTCCGCGTCTTTGCGTCCTCTGCGTTAAATTACTTGGTTTTAATGTTAATTAGCGCCTTTTCCTTGTACCTACACCACTTTTTCAGTAGAATCGCGCCCTTGCTGTCCGTGTAAATATTGAGGCAGCCAACTCCTTGCTTCACCGAATTGTTCGGGAAGCTCTATAGCCACGAGGAGCGCTATGAGACACTATGAAATCGTGTTTTTGGTCCACCCTGACCAAAGTGAACAGGTTCCAGCAATGATCGATCGTTATAAGAAAGTGATCGAAGATGCCAAAGGAACTATCCACCGTTTAGAAGATTGGGGACGCCGTCAACTGGCTTACCAAATCCAGAAAATTCACAAAGCTCATTATGTAATGATGAATATCGAATGTGATCAAGCCACATTGGATGAACTAGAAACGGCTTTCCGTTTTAATGATGCTGTTCTTCGTAATTTAGTTGTTCGTCGTAAAGCTGCGATTACAGAACCTTCACCAATGGCTCAAACAGAAGAACGTGATAGCCGTCCACGTCGTGAAGAAAAACCAGCTGCTGCACCTGTTGCGGATGCAGCCGAAGAAGCTAAACCTGAAGCTGCTGAATAAGCGCTTTATAACTAAATTATTTAATTAAGGAGACGCACAATGTCACGTCATTTCCGTCGTAGAAAATTCTGCCGTTTTACTGCAGACAAAGTAGAAGAAATTGATTACAAAGATTTAGCAACATTAAAAGCTAATGTAACTGAAAGTGGAAAAATTGTTCCTAGCCGTATTACAGGTACAAAAGCACGCTACCAACGTCAGCTGGCAACAGCGGTTAAACGTGCACGCTATATTGCATTATTGCCATACACTGATTCTCACGATTAAGAGAATCTTTTACAAACCATGCGCGCTTTAGCACGTTTTATTATGCATGGTCGGGTACAAGCGATCGGTGCAGTCGTCAGTCTGGCACTGTTATCACTAATCGTTTCACCCCTAGCCATTTTTACAACAGCCGCTGTTGCCCTGGTAACATTGGTTCATGGCTACCGCGAAGGTTTGATTAATCTTATTGCAGCAACAGTGGTACTCGCTGTTTTTACTGGGATAGCATTAAATCAACCTGCAATAGGGTTAGAGTTAGCATTAAAGTTTTGGTTACCGGTTTGGCTATTAGCCAGCATCGTGTTACTCAAAACATCAATGTCACTCGCCATTGTTGCAGCTGCGGCGTTAAGCTGTTTGACGGTATTAGGATTTTATTTCTTTACTGAACCGGCAGCGTATTGGTACGAAGTAATAAATACTGAGTTGTTACCCATGTTAAAAGAAGCGGGTATGCAGATTCAAGAAGGGCCAGAGACCGAAAAGCTTTGGCGCTTTATGTCAGAAATTATGACAGGATCAGCGGTTGCTTTATTTTTAGCGTTGCAAATATTAAGTTTGTTATTAGCCCGTTACTGGCAAGCCCTGTTATATAACCCAAAAGGGTTTGGACAAGAGTTTCGTGAGTTACGTTTTGGTAAGGGTGCAGCAAATGTTGCATTAGTGATAACGGTATCTGCTATCGCAAGCGGAAATGAAATAGCGTTAAACCTGTTTTTTGTTACCGTTGTATTAATGGTGTTTCAGGGTTTATCTGTGATTCATAGCCTTGTGGCGAAGTGTAAGTTAAGCCGATCATTACTCATTGGCGTATACGTCATGATGCTATTTACATTGCAACACGGTGCGATAGTTTTATTATTCGTAGCGGTTATTGGTTTGTTAGATAATTGGTTAAATTTACGTTTTCGTTTATGTGCAAATAAAGCACAAGATGATTTGAATTAAAGGCCAGGTAAAAAAACCTGATCTAAATTGAGGGTAAAAAGATGGAAGTCATTTTATTAGAAAGAGTTGCTAACTTAGGTGGTCTTGGTGATCGTGTAAATGTGAAATCAGGCTATGGCCGTAACTTCCTGGTACCAAGCAAAAAAGCGGTACCAGCAAATGCTGCAAACATTGCAGACTTTGAAGCACGCCGTGCAGAACTCGAAAAGGCCGCTGCTGAAGTATTAGCAACAGCTCAGTCTCGTGCAGAAGCCATTGCCGCTGTTGGTGCAGTGACTATTAAAGCGAATGCCGGTGAAGAGGGTAAATTATTTGGTTCAATCGGTGTAACGGATATCGTTGATGCAGTAGCAGCAGCCGGTATCACGGTTGAACGCCGCGAAGTTTCTTTACCAGAAGCAATTCGTCATACAGGTGAGTTTGAAATTTCTTTCCAACTTCATTCAGACGTGGCGCAGGCTATTCAACTTACAGTTGAAGCTGAATAAGTACGACTAAAACCATTTTTAGCAGCCAGCTCGGCGTTGCAAATGTGCTCAAATGCTCATGTATTAATATACATTCCGCTTCTGCGCGCATTTGCGCCTTGATCTGACAGCTAAAAATAATTTTAGACGCACTTAGTTGTTTTAAAAAAGGCTGGTTAATTTTTAACCAGCCTTTTTTTGTTTAATTTGCTACAAATTGAGCAATGTTATTTGAGTGATCGTGATATTCTTTCCAGTCACTTTTATTGTTAGGTAATTCCATGCAACAAGACGTCCCAGAATACCCTGATTCAGCTTTTCCGATGGATGCTGAAACTGAATCCTTAAAGTTACCGCCTTATTCTCTTGAGGCGGAACAGGCGGTGCTGGGCGGCTTGATGATTGATAATGCGACATGGGATCAGGTCTCGGATGTGGTGATGGAGGCTGATTTTTACCGTGCTGATCATCGTTTAATTTACAGTGCGATTTTTGATTTAGCAGAAGAGAATAACCCCTATGATGTGGTGACACTTTCTGAGTGGTTAGACTCTCGCAATGAATTAAACAATGTTGGTGGACTGAGTTATTTAGGTTCACTGGCAAAAAATACCCCGACCGCAGCAAACATTAAAGCGTACGCAAAAATTGTGCGTGAGCGCTCTGTGATGCGTCAACTTATCCGTGTTTCAACGGATATTGCCGACTCGGCTTATAATCCTGATGGCCGCAGCAGTGCTGAGTTACTGGATATGGCTGAAAGCCAGGTTTTTGAAATTGCTGAAAAGGGCGGCCGTGCTGAAGGGGGCTACGCAAAAATTCAGGATTTACTGGTGAAAGCGGTCGATCGTATCGACGAGCTATATCAAAGCGATAATGCGTATACCGGTATTCCAACGGGCTTTGACGATTTTGATGATATGACCTCGGGTCTACAAAAAGCCGATCTGGTTATTATCGCGGGTCGACCTTCAATGGGTAAAACCTCCTTTGTCATGAACCTGGTAGAAAATGCTGCGATTAAGCACAAACAACCTGTTGCGGTATTCAGTATGGAAATGCCAGGTGATCAACTGGTGATGCGTATGATGGCATCATTGGGTCGAATTGATTCGAATAAAATTCGTACGGGTAAACTGGATGACGCCGATTGGCCCCGCTTAACTTCGGCGGTGGGTATATTGAATGAGGCCCCCATTTTTATTGATGACACGCCGGGTTTAAATCCAATGGAAATCCGTTCACGTGCCCGGCGCATTCATCGTGAACATGGCTTAGGTATGATCGTCATCGATTATTTACAGTTGATGCAGTCAGCGAAAGGCAGTGGTGAAAACCGTGCTACAGAAATCTCTGAAATTTCACGTTCTTTAAAAGGTTTAGCAAAAGAACTCGGCGTTCCTGTTTTAGCCTTGTCGCAGCTTAACCGTAGTTTGGAGCAACGTCCAAACAAACGACCTATCATGTCTGACTTGCGTGAATCGGGTGCAATCGAGCAGGATGCGGATTTAATTATTTTTATTTATCGTGATCAGGTCTACAACGATGACAGCCCGGATAAAGGCACCGCAGAAATCATTATTGGTAAACAACGTAATGGTCCAATTGGAACGGCACGCTTAACTTTTCTTGGTCAATATACGCGCTTCGAAAATCATACTAATACGGGTGGTTACGATGAGGACTATGAATGACGCAAGCCATCATCAACCTTTCTGCCTGCCGGCATAATTTATCTGTTGCAAAAAAAACCGCAACAAAATCACGTTGTATCGCTGTTATAAAAGCGAATGCTTATGGCCATGGGATGGTCAAAATTGCTCAGGCATTAAATGATGCCGATGCTTTTGCCGTTGCGCGTATTAGCGAAGCCATTGAATTGCGTGAAGCCGGTGTCTCTAAACCCATTGTCTTACTGGAAGGCTTTAGTACTAAAAATGAACTTGAGCTGATCGTCAAATATCAATTCGACAGTGTTGTTCACTCTAATGAGCAACTTAACTTACTTGAAAGCTTTGAATCAAAGCCACTCAATATTATTATCAAAGTTGATACTGGTATGCACCGTTTAGGTTTTATGCCTGAAGAGGTGAGTGAAATATACCATCGACTTCAACAATGCCATTGTGTGGACAAAAATATTGTATTGATGACACACTTTTCTAATGCGGATGATAAGCATGATGATAAAACATTAAAGCAAATTGAAGTCTTTTATCAAAGTATCGAAGAGTTACCTGAAAGTGAAGTGAGCCTGTCTAACTCCGCGGGTATTTTAGGCTGGCCACAAAGTCATGCATCGTGGAACCGTCCTGGTATTATGCTTTATGGTGTTTCCCCTTTTATTAATAGCACAGCAAGCGAGCATAATTTAAAACCTGTTATGACATTAAAATCTCAATTGATTGCGGTTAAGACGGTTAAAAAAGGCGAAGCGATTGGCTATGGTGGAACGTATATTTGTAACAAGGATATGAGCATCGGCATTGTTGCGACAGGCTATGGAGATGGTTATCCGCGGCATGCTAAAACAGGGACGCCGGTTTTAGTTAATGGAAAATGTTCACAGTTATTGGGGCGTGTTTCGATGGATATGATTTGTGTTGATCTGAGTAAACAGAAAAATGCAAAAATTAATGATCCGGTTATTTTATGGGGCGAGGGTTTAGCAATAGAAGACATTGCCGATTCTGCTGGCACCATTGCCTATGAATTATTATGTGCTGTGACCAACCGGGTTGAATTTAATTATATTGATTAGAATAAATTATAATTAAATTATTCCGTCCCGGCATTTTTATGTCCAAACCACTTATCTAAATCCCACTCAAGAAATTCTGTATAGCTCATATAATGAGAGCCGTCGCAGGAAAAAGTGAGCCCAACGATTCCATTTACAATATTAAAAGAAGCCGAACGCAGGTATACGGTTTCATCCATATTGCGTAATATTTTTAACATATCCATTACTTCAGCAATTTTATTTTGTGGCACCGTTGCTATGTCGGGGTATTCTTGTCGTGAATAGGCCAGACAGCGTTCAGGATCGATTAAGTCATCTAACAAATGAATATGATAATCATAGGGGTTTTCCATCGTCCAAAATGAAACGCGCGAACTTGAATAATGAATTTTACAGTGAAAAATACCATGATACATCATCATTTCTTTAATAATTTCTGTCACGTTATCCAGCTGTTTGTCCATTGCACTTTGTACCCGCTCCTGCATAAAGAGTGTGCCACGGATAGCGGGGTCGCCTTTATATTGCTGCCATTTAGTGTCTTCTTGTTTTAAGTTTTGATCGACAGGTAATTTTTCAACATCAAAGTCAGCGGCAATAAAGCCAAGCACCTGATCACCATCGGTGACTGATTGCATCACCGTGATACAAGACTTGCCACTGTGAGTGCTTATATAGACAGGCGACATGGTAAAACCTTTATAAGGTAAGGTTTTTTCCATATACGGACGACCACTTAAAACTCGCCCACGTAAAGTCGTGTCTTTTTTATGTGCATCGATATTGGAAGAAATAAGCGTTCCATTTGTATCAACTGCGTAGATAAGTTCGCAGTAAGGCAACATGTTTAAACTGTCTTGTAATATTTGGTCGAGTTCGTCCGGATCATCCCAGGCATAGACGCATGATTTTGCCAGCGCAGTGAGTAAAGCCTCAGAGCGTTGTGCTAAGGTTTTCTTTTTGTTTTTTATAATATCTTTAAACCAAGACATTCTTAAATTCCATTACTTGATACTAATTGTGTTGTATATTCTATCGTATTCAAGTGACAAAGGCATGAAACGGGGTCACTAATTTGATGTTTTACAAAAATTTATTCATGTTAATATCGTTAATATAATTAGCGACAGAAAATATAACTCAAATGGCAAAAGCAAAAATATTATATAGCTGCACGGATTGCGGTTCTGAAGCTCCGAAGTGGGCGGGGCAGTGTGGTGATTGTGGTGCATGGAATACCCTGGTTGAAATAACCTCTACACCTGCGGCTTCATCCCGTACAACGCGTTATGCCGGTTTTGCCGGCGAAGCCAAAGGTTTAAATGTTCAACGTCTGGATACCGTGAGTGCAAATGATGTCAGTCGTTTCAATACAGGAAGTAAGGAATTTGATCATGTTTTAGGTGGTGGTTTAGTGCCTGGCTCGGTTGTTTTACTCGGAGGTAATCCGGGGATTGGTAAATCCACTTTGTTATTACAAATTTTGACTCAGTTAGGCGAGCCGGGTGAACAAGCCCCGTTATATATTACGGGTGAAGAATCATTACAGCAGGTGAGTGCCCGGGCGGTGCGACTTGGACTAAAAACCGATAGCGTGGGTTTATTAGTTGAAACACGTGTTGAAGATATTTTAAATACTGCACAAAGAGAAAAGCCACGGGTCATGGTGGTGGATTCGATTCAAACAATTTATACCGACGAAATACAATCTGCCCCCGGTGGTGTTTCCCAGGTTCGGGAAAGTGCTGCCTTACTTGTTCGTTATGCCAAGCAAACACAAACAACAATATTTCTGGTCGGTCATGTTACCAAAGAAGGTAATTTAGCCGGGCCGCGTGTTTTAGAACACATGGTAGACACCGTACTTTATTTTGAAGGCGACAGCGGTAGCCGCTATCGTTTGATTCGTGCAATTAAAAACCGTTATGGCGCAGTGAATGAATTAGGCGTGTTTGCTATGACAGAAAAAGGCTTACGTGATGTCAGTAATCCTTCGGCAATTTTTTTGTCGCAACATGAAAAAGCCGTGCCGGGTAGCGTGGTCATGGTGACTTTAGAAGGAAACCGTCCTTTACTTGTTGAGGTGCAAGCCCTGGTTGATGAGAGTCACTTAAGTAATCCAAGACGTGTTACCACGGGGTTAGAGCATAACCGGCTTGCGATGTTACTTGCAGTACTGCATCGCCATGGTGGTATTGTTACCCATGATCAGGATGTTTTTGCTAATGTTGTTGGTGGTGTTCGCGTTACTGAAACAGGTGCTGATCTTGCTGTTATTATTGCGGTGGTTTCAAGTTTAAGCGATCGGATTATGCCAGCTGATGTCATTGTGTTCGGTGAGGTGGGCTTGGCCGGTGAAATTCGTCCTGTTCCAAATGGCCAGGAGCGCTTACATGAAGCAGCGAAACATGGCTTTAAGCGAGCTTTGGTGGCAAAAGGCAATATGCCGCAACAGGAAATTAAAGGAATGGAAGTGATTGCTGTGACACGTTTAGATGATGCATTAAATGCAATCGAATAAACTTAACCTGCACTAATAAGCTCAGACAGTTCACGTTCAAGTAATTTTTCATCACCTAAATTCAATTCAACTAAGCGGTGTAAATGTGTTGCTGTTTCAATTTCCATATGTTCCGTTTTAAAACCAACCTGCTTATCATCAATATGAACAGCTATAACTGCTAAATTAATTTCAACTTCTCTTCCTGCCAAAGGAATATGCACGGTGTAGTGTTCACCTGCATGACCTTGCCAGTCAGCAGGACGTTTTACCAGTACACCCTTCAAACTTATGTCGATTAGTTCAGTCGTTTTTTTATTTGCAGTACGAGAACTTATCACCGTTGCTAATGCATTAAATGGAATACGGGTAAAATGACGTTGTTCATCGGGCATTGTAGACCTCCAAAAACTAAATGATGGTTAACTTTTTATTCAAGATAGAACTGCATTTTTATATTGCCAATTTGAATGGTATCGCCATCAATTAGTTGCTGGCTTTTTTCACCCAGGCTTTTATCTTTAATTAATAGAGGGTGTTCACCTTCTAACTGTGAAATAAAATAACCATCCTGACGCTTAGTAATAACGGCAGTCGAAACTCCGGGTTTACCTAAATTCGTCATGGCTTTGTTCAAATTCATGGTTTTACCCAGGTTCGCGCCATTCATTATCTGCAACCAGCCCTGGTTTTTTTCCATCGTTTTGGCAACAGTGGCTGCATCTTCTTTGGGGGTGTTTTTTTCAATAATCTCAGTTTCAGAATATGAATAAGTAAGAGTATGTTTACCAATATTAATAATATCGCCATCTTTTAATATTTGCGAATCGGAAATTTTTGTATGTGAGACAAAAGTACCTTCTTCTGTGCCCATATCATAAATAACAGACTCATTATTACTGGTATCAATTTTTGAATGCTGTGGTTGTAGAGCAAGACTATCGATGTGGATGTTGCAGTCCGGATCACTGCCAAGCGTCATACTCCCTGGGATGATGGGAAAAACTTTTAACACTTTACCTTTAAATGATAGTGTCAGTTTCGACACATGTCCTCCAAATATCCTGCGATTTGATAAGAATTATAGTCTTTTTTCTATTTTATTGTATAACCGTAGGGAGTGGAAATTGTGCCGTATGTCCGTTTTGTTTAAAAAGAAAAAGCATTTTTTGATGTATTTATGCTTCTTCATCTTCTAAAGGCTGCTCCACTTTGTTCCAGTTTGGATCGATTAATACCGTTTTAACAGCATTTTTTGTCGTTTGGATAATTTCAATCGGATAATTATCTAACAGCATGCTCGTACCCGGTTCCGGAATATGTTCAAGGTATTCAATAATAAGGCCATTGAGTGTTTTAGGTCCCTCGGTGTTTAACTTCCAGTGCAGCAGTTTATTTAATTCTCGTACGGTAATACTGCCATCAATAAGGTAGGTACCATCTTCTTTAATGTGCACATCTTTACGTGTTGATGAGGGATCAGTAGTGAATTCGCCAACAATTTCTTCAAGAATATCTTCCAGTGTTACCAGACCCAGAATATCGCCGTATTCATTAACGACCATCCCGTAACGGCGACGTTCACGTTGAAAGTTAAGCAGCTGAGTGTTCAAAGGTGTGCCTGCCGGTACATAATAAGCTTCACGAATAATTTTACGAAAGTCATCTTTTGTTGCATCTTCCATATGGAAAAAACGCAAAGCGCGACGAATATGAATAACGCCTATAATGTGATCGATATCACCTTCAAAAACGGGTAGTCGGGTATGCTGGGTTTCGGTTAACTGTTTAACGATGTCTGACCAGTCATCATCAAGATCAATGCCAATGAGTTCGTTTCTTGGCACCATAATGTCATCGATAGTGACTTTCTCTAAGTCGAGAATACTGAGTAACATTTTTTGGTGGCCTTTAGGGATCATGGTTGCCGCTTCATTCACCACGATTCGTAATTCTTCACTGCTTAATTTGTCACTGCTTGTTGCATGTTGGATACCAAAAAGTTTAAACATAATTTTTGATGAAAGATTAACAAACCAGACAAAAGGATAAAGTAAACGCAGAAGAGGTTCTAAAATCAGCGTCGCGGGCAGTGCAAATTTTTCGGGATGCATTGCGGCTACTGTTTTCGGTGTCACTTCAGCAAAAACAAGCACAATAATGGTTAGTATAATGGTGGCAACAAGGACACCTGCTTCGCCAAGCAAACGGATGCCGATAATGGTCGCAATAGCAGAGGCGAGAATATTGACAAAATTATTACCTAATAAAATTAATCCAATTAATTTTTCCGGTTTTTTTAATAAATTAAATGCCCGTATCGCGCCCTTATTTTTTTTGTCTACAAGGTGACGCAAGCGGTAACGATTTAGACTCATTAAGCCTGTTTCAGATCCGGAGAAAAATCCGGATACGAGAATAAGGAATAGAAGTATGCTGAAAAGCGTACTAGTAGAAATAATATCCAAAGAGGGGATAACCTTTTGTTATGACAATAGTCTAATTAAAGGGTTAACAGCTTAAAGTGTCAAGCTATTAGCCAAGAAACAAGATCTACAAAGTGAGTAGAAAATGACAATATTATTGCTGTAGAACCAATTCAATCACAAATTTACTGCCGAAGTAGGCCAGCATAAGAAAAACAAAACCGGTAATGCTCCATTTGATAGCTATTTTTCCACGCCAACCAAATTTATAATGTCCCCACAATAAAAGGACAAAAACAGCCCATGCAATAATAGATAAAATTGTTTTATGAACGAGGTGCTGCGCAAACATATCATCAAGATAAATAAAGCCGCTTAATAAGGAAATACTCAGGGAGATGCTGCCTAAGGCGATGATACGAAATAGTAAAATTTCCATGGTTTCTAAAGACGGTAAACTGTGTAAGAAACCAGAAGGGTGTTTGTTGTGTAAATACTTGTCCTGTATATATAAAAGTATGGCCTGAGCAACAGCAATACTGAGCAGGCTATAGGCAAGTAGTGAAAAGAGGATGTGTGTTTGCAAACCCGCCTGTAAAGAATCGGTTAACAGGTATTGCTGTTCACTACTTGCACGAAGCACGAGCGTACTTATAGCAAAAGGATAAACCAATAATCCTAAACAGCCTACGGGCAAAGTAAAACTGGCAACAACTAATAATGTTGCCATTAATACCGCAGTGAAACTTAAGGCACTAAAGAATCCTATATCAATCCCTTGTGCGGTGAAAATAATGTTATAGATCGCAACGGCGTGAAAAATGACAGCCACGGCGGCAAAGTATAATGGGATATTTGTTGTGTCACTTTTTTTCAGTAGCCACTGTTTCAGCAATAAGCCTGTTGCCGCTGCATAAAGAAAAATGGATATTGTTAGGTTTAGAGTCATCATGTTCTGCCTATGATCGCACAAGGCGGTGCAACTGAGAAGACGTTATATAAGGATGCAGTAAAAATATTGCCGTTATATGCATACAAAGTATCAGCCTATGATAAATTTCCAGATTTAAATGCTCGTATTTGTTTAAGTGTGTTTATATATAGCTTAAAGTATGTGGATAACTTGAGACATAAGTAGCATTTTGCTTTACTTAGCTGTGGCAAAATACCCGCCATTAGGGATAGCGTTGGTTTAGGATTAACTTGTGGAAGTGTTGATTTAATGAAATTACAGGTCATGGGATGTAGCGGTGGTGTTGGTGAGGATTTGCGCACGACAACATTACTGGTTGATGAAGATGTGTTAATTGATGCCGGTACAGGTCTTGGAGACTTGAGTTTAGAGGCAATGGCATCTATTCGCCACATTTTTTTGACTCATTCGCACCTCGATCATGTCACCAGTATCCCTTTTTTGGTTGATACGCTCTTTGATAAGATTAAACAGCCGATTATTATTCACGGGCTCGCCGAGACTATCGATGCCCTAAAAAAGCATATTTTTAATAATATTATCTGGCCAGACTTCTCACGTTTGCCGAATTCTGAAAGTCCTGTGATGCAGTATAAAGTGATGCAGCCAGGTGAAATCGTTGAGATTAATGGTCGAAAAATTGAAATGATAGCGGTGAACCATATTGTGCCAGCAGTTGGTTACCGGCTTGAATCTGCAACGGGTTCGTTTGCTTTTAGTGGTGATACAACGAGCAATGATAATTTTTGGCAGGCCTTAAACCAACATTCAGGCTTAGATTTATTGCTTGTTGAATCCGCTTTTAGTAATAAAGAAATTAAACTTTGTCAGTTGTCCAAGCACTATTGTGCGGAGTTATTAGCGGCTGATTTAGTAAAACTCAAGCATGATGCAGATGTCTATATCAGCCACAATAAGCCGGGTGCTGAAGAGCAAATCTTTTCTGAATGTGAGGCGGCGATAAAGTCTCATACACTCTATAAATTATCCAAAAGTCAGGTTTTTACCGTATAATTCTCCTTCTATGTCCGTTATTACCCGGGCATTATTTAAGTATAATTCGATCATATTTTAGAACGTATTTTAGTAGGAACAAACAACCATGTTTGATAGCTTATCCGAACGTCTTGGCCAAACAGTCCGCAATTTACGCGGTGTGGGGCGCTTAACAGAAGAGAATATTAAAGACAGCATGCGTGAAGTACGCATGGCACTACTCGAAGCTGATGTTGCTTTGCCCGTTGTGCGCGAATTCATTGCGCATGTCAAAGAAAAAGCCCTTGGTGAAAATGTTTTAAAAAGTCTAACGCCGGGTCAGGCACTGGTTAAAGTGGTGAGTGACGAACTCACGGCTATTATGGGTGAGGAAAATGAAAGCTTAAACCTCAGCGTGACACCACCTGCGGTCATTTTGATGGCAGGCCTACAGGGGGCAGGTAAAACCACAACGGTGGCAAAACTTGCCCTTTTACTCAAAGAAAAACATAAAAAATCTGTCATGGTTGTGAGTGCGGATATTTACCGTCCTGCCGCTATCAAGCAATTAGAAACCGTTGCTGCTGAAGTGGGTGCTAACTTTTTCCCTTCATCCATTGAGCAAGATCCCGTTGATATTGCAAATGCCGCAATAAAAGAAGCTAAAATTCAAAATAATGATGTTTTGATTATTGATACCGCGGGTCGCCTGCATATTGATGATGACATGATGGGCGAAATTAAGCGTCTACACGCTGCCGTTACGCCAGTCGAAACCCTGTTTGTGGTTGACAGTATGACGGGGCAGGATGCCGCAACAACCTCAAAAGCTTTTAATGATGCCTTGCCGCTAACCGGTGTCGTTCTGACAAAAACCGACGGTGACGCACGTGGTGGTGCCGCCCTGTCAACACGCTATATTACGGGCAAGCCGATAAAGTTTATTGGTGTGGGCGAAAAAATGTCGGCCTTAGAAGCTTTCCATCCCGAGCGTGTTGCTTCACGTATTCTGGGCATGGGCGATGTGGTGAGTCTTGTTGAAGACGCGCAGCTGAATATCGATCATGCAAAAGCTGAAAAATTGGCGAAGAAGCTCAAAAAAGGCAAAGGCTTTGATTTAGAAGATTTCAGTGAGCAATTGCAGCAAATGAAGAATATGGGCGGAATTGCCAGCCTAATGGGAAAATTGCCTGGCATGCCGAATATACCTAAAGGTGCGATGGATCAGGTCGACGATAAAAAAATGTTGCATTTAGAGGCGATTATTAGCTCGATGACACCCAAAGAACGCCACTTTCCCGATATTATTAAAGGTTCGCGTAAAAAGCGCATTGCAGCGGGTTGTGGGCTGCAGGTGCAGGATGTGAATCGTTTATTAAAGCAATTTACCCAAATGCAGAAAATGATGAAGAAAATGAAGGGTGGGGGTATGGCGAAGATGATGAGATCTATGAAGGGACAGCTCCCCCCAGGAATGCACTGAGAACGAAGCACAAGCTAAATTACGGCACTTAATGAACCGCTGCGCGTTTCGTCAGTATTACCTTAACCTGCTTCGCAGTTTCTGGCATCGTTAAAATCTTCCTCAAAATGCTCATGCACTACGTGTGCATTCCGCTTTTTCGTCAAATTTTGCCTTGCTCTCTGGCGCGTACGATGGTCTTATAGTTTGATGGCTACGAAAAATAGCCCTTATTTCACTTATTTAGATTTAAACAGTTTTAAATCGTCTTTTTTCGA
>Ga0316207_10000479_pt1 | contig 64443 bp, 46 predicted proteins | sample 6weekpyrite_MG_FD_204943 | JGI IMG/M metagenome (GOLD analysis project Ga0316207, IMG submission 204943) | Microbial mat bacterial communities from mineral coupon in-situ incubated in ocean water Damariscotta River, Maine, United States -... | ecosystem: Environmental > Aquatic > Marine >... | reverse complement strand
TGACGGCATGTCGTAGTGCATATCGCTAACCCCTTTCTTGCAGAAAGGCGCACGAATGCCTCTATGCCTACCGCGGGCTTGCAGTACTTCGCTCGCTATTCGCATAGCTCTCCATGTACTGCGGCGACGGCTTGGAAAATCGTGTTTACTCAATTCTTCTTCATATTTTTCACTACCTACTTCATTTTGTAGTTGCTGAGTTTGTCTATGATAATCTACCAATTTTTTTATTATCTCTTGCCTAGATCCCATCTCAGATTCTTCAGGATGCATAATTTCTTCGATATTCTTATTTATATTATAGTACCTGGCAGCCACTTCTTGCGCATATGGGTTATCGTTTACGTAAACCTGGAGATTTGCATAATTTCTATCTTCTACTGTTAAGTCTTCGCCTAAATTCGCTAAATCGACAAAATCTGTACTCTGACGTTCTTGTTTAAATTGAGAATTTGGAATATTCGCCTGGGTTTTAAATTCAAAGCGAGCACGCCCTTTTTCTGAATTCATGTTTGAAATGATATTTTCCTTGATGTCACTGTGATGACTATGAGAGTCATCTTGTTTATTTATATTTTTAACTTTCTTTAATTCCAATATCTCATTGTTTTTGTCAGACAATAAACTTTCGAGCATATCAACTCTGTTCTTAAGTGCTGACAATTCTCTTTGAGCAGACTCGTCTTCTTCCGAAAACACCAAATCAAATTGTGCGTCGGAAACATTCTTGTTAATAACATCAATCTGCGAAAACAATATTCCAAACAACATTACAACCAGAAAAATTGGAATTATTTTTTTATCTAAATTCATCTATTATTCCTTATTCAATTTCATAAATAATAAAAAGTGAGTTTATTTTCAATCCAATATGTCAAATCAACCACCATGCAATAACAGGAAATAATTATTGCATGGTGGTCTTGGTTTTAGTTAACTGAAATCGAATGTCCAGGTTTGTGTAACATTACCAAACACTGATTTGAATACTATTGATAAATATCTGCAGTATATGTTAAAAATAATTCAAAATGACATTTCAATTTTTTACCAGCTATTAACTATTAGATACATGCTTGCTCTGAAGCTATAAATAGTTCACTGAAGGTAACCAATTTTACTAATAATCATCATAAACCCAATCCCACTCATCTGGGTCTGTGCTGCATGTAGTTGTTGAACGCCATGAGCTACTATTAGTAACCCAGCGCCCTAGATCATAATTATAGGCTCTGTACTGTACTTTGTAATAATCATAGGCATCAACATTCGTATCAGAACCTCTTTCAGCCATTGTATAAACACCATAACCTGGCTTTATGGTATTCTGAACGATAACTTCCGAGCCATCTGACTTAATCCCAACAAGTTTAAAGTACACCCTTAACTTTTTAGCAGTTTTATATTTATAATTTCTTAGCCACACTTCTCCACTAGCGCGGCCATTTTCACATAACACGTATGCAGATAAATGCCAAATGCCATCTGAAACATATCCAGAACCTTCATCACCTTTGGAGTGCGCATATGAATTGTTAATCCCAGCAACCGAAATTGCTAAAAGTACTAATATTCCAGCAAAATAATTACTAACTTTTTTCTCAAAACCTTTCAGCATTGTACAAATTCCTTTTCTCATTTATTACAATTCAATCAGATTGTTTTGAACTTGATTAAAGCTTCAACCTAATCATCCAACAAAAATATTTGTATTATCATATAGAGATACTAATTATTTTTGTTGCGCGAATATTATCTGAAAGACCAATCAAATCGTTATAACAATTGTATGCATTTTTAGTAAAATCGTACTAAGTTTTTATCTTTTTGAAGAATCTTGATTTGTCGAACAATGAAGCTCATTACATAGCAATTCAATTTAATTCGGTTAGCGATGACAGCATCTCTGGCACTATGATATTAGATATTCTCTTCGCTTTAGGTCCATTATCAAAAATAGACGAAAATGGGAATATCACTTCACTCCAACTAGCAGGCGAGTGGACCCAACTTGACGACCATTCATTGTAAATTACTGTTACTGTTGCCGACTAGATTATACCCATCGTAGTGAAACCAACACTCTATGAGAACGGTAATCCCAGCTTCAATCTTAACTTTGGGGATGGGCAGTATATTTGGGTTCCATAAACGACCGGATAAGTCTTCGAATTAGGTGTAACTTAAAATTAATTGATTTGGCGACTTCAACTTTATTACTTCTGAATAATTTTTCCTCGCCGAACTCGATCCTCTAGTATCGCAGGCAACCTGTTGATGTACGATGCATGCAAATCTTTAATGCGTGGTGACTGAAGAAATTCATAAAAATCTATTTCTGATCTTTGGGATCTGCATCAATTTCTGCAAAAATTTCTCTAAAAATATTGCCTCTTATTGGATCTTCTGGCTCTATATTTTCTTCTATAAATTTTATTGCTTTTTTAACTATTTCCTCATTGTGGTTAGACCCAACAATCCTTTCATTCTCCGCTTGCTCATCTTGAATTTTTGCCACAAATAACTTCATTTCTTCGTTGGATAATATCCTTGGGTGACCTATTATATTGTTGGCAAATAATTGAGTTCTAATTTCTGTGGTTGGTTTTTTTTCATTCTCCACATTTCTTAATTTTGTGAAATAATCCCCAGCTTCCCTTGGTTCACCTTGATCATTTTGGTTAGCTTTTTGTAACATATTCCAAAATATTAATAAATTTCGGTCGAACACATCGTCAATTACAATAGAAATTTTTTTCATATCTATATTCGTGCAATTATTATTATCTTTTTGATCGACACTAGTGACGCCTAAAGTAGAAAGCAGTTTTATTGACTTATTAATTTCTAAATTACCATGGAATATTTCATTTTTTATTTCCGTTTTAAATGAATCTAGGTAGGTGCTTAGCGGTATTAGCCCAATGAATATACCTACCAAAAGAACAAGTGAATTGATTGCCCATAATTTCATTTAATTTCCCAGCCACTTAATTACTGTAATTGTCTGTAAAACACTATTCTAATTTTTGTCAAATGTTTATCGCCAGAAAGAGTACATAACTCTGTTAGACGCACAAAACATGTGCCAACTACTGGCTATTCAGCGTGATCATATTTGCAATTTCTAATAGCTTAGCCTCCAATAAATGATTCCGCTTATGTTCATATAATTTCAAATTATAATACATGGTATTATCTGCCCATTGTAGTGTTGTTCTTGACTTTCCATTAAATTCTATTGCATTTGTGACGAGTATAGCCGGTAATTCAGCGACAGTACGATTAATCATCTCTTTAGGAAGATCTAAAGTTTCACCATAAGGTCGATAATAGGCTTCAGTGAATTCTATATGCTTACCTTTGTCTATCAAAAAAAAATAGGTAATTGTCACTGGATTATACGCGAGAGTTCCTTGATATTCGAGAATTGAAAATTTATCTTCCATTATTCTAACTAATTTTTTATGGAATGTTTTTCCCTCCAAACTCCTATCAATAATTTCTTTCGGAATTTTATCATATGGAATCTTATCAAATAAATCAGCCTTTTCCGTTTTGACAAACCCGTTTAATTTCATTTCATACGCATTTTTCTTCAACGATTTTTTATGCTCAGCGCTGGAGTGAGGCAAATCATCTATCGCTACCATTCGAACGCCATCAGGTATCTTATTAAATAAATTAGTATTACAAGCAGGTAATTTGACAAATTTACAGTCGTTAATTTTTTGTGCCCCTGTAGCTAATGAAATTAAAGAAAATGATATTAAAAAAATAAATGTTACACCCTTTGTCATAGTTTTTGTCCTCTGCTTGTAATACATTGATTACGATTTTGTAATAACACTCAACTCAATAGAGCACATAAGACAATGCTAAGCCACATTCATTTAGACAAGCAAGAAATGTATCGAGTTTTATTCTTTGATTTACTTCATCCATTGCAACGAATGTCTTATCAAATTTTGCTAAACTGTTTGAACATCAAAAAACTAGAGTGAACTCTGTTACTATTACCCTGAATAAATTGTATCAATTACATACTAAGAAACATGAAAATGACCAGTACGTAATTCCAAGCTTTACCTATTCAAGACGTGTTTCCGTAAGAACGAGGTTAAGAGTACACAACAGCACGTCACCAGTCATCAGAAAGCGAAGCCGCCATGTGAGGTAAATTTTGTTGTCACCAACACGCTAGAATTAGCGCTTCATATCCAATCTAGCATGTCGGTAGACGACACCTTTTACCTCCACAAAGGTGCTAAGATAAGAAATCAATAATTGGCGGGGTTAGTATTATCCCTTGAACACCAAAGATAAGTGTTGCCGATATGATTCGAAATTCCTGTAGCTGTATCAATGGACCCGTGATGCCCAAAAATTAGATATGCATACGCATCAAATCTACCTTGCTGATTGCCTTGACCAGTATATACCGGGAAATCTCCAACAGCACCAAACGAGCCATTGGCTGTTGAAACATAAAATTCATTGATGTTTTGCCAATCAGCACCAGGATATGGTATGCGATACATTGAACCTCGAACCATTGGCTGTATTCCGTCGGCGCCTCCCATAACAAGTGTTTGAGCCGATAATTTCATATACGAGAGTCCATTTGCTTCAATATATTGTGGACCACAATTAGAAAATCCAAAGTACCAAATCGAAAAATCCCAGACAAATTCACTATTCTTGCTTTGCCAAGCAAAGGCATTTTGTACGAGTGTTAACATAAACAGAGCAATTACTGTTTGAAACATTTTTCTATGTAAATTATTTAAATTTTTCACTAGTCCATCTCCCATGAGATTTTTATTAAAATATGGCAATACCCAAAGACAAAAAATATTCTGTCAATTTAGATATTAGCAATGAAGTTCAATTTAGTTATATAAAAATATTACGAATTCTTGGTACTTTTAAACGAAATTTTTATATTTTTTGTAGCGCGGAGAGAAATCGTGGTTTCGAAATAATCTTTTATAAAAATATTACGAAGTTTTGGTAAAATTATACGAATGTTGACATTGTTCTAAAATTGATGGCTGTTTCTGCGATTATCCAATTGGATAGTAGGAACCTTGCTAACCTAATCTTATGGTTATATAAAAAACGGATTCTGAGACTCAAATGAGTTTCAGAAAGTCCATTGAATTTCACAAAACTTTGCACAACTACTTACTGAACACATAGTTCGTTAACTTGATATTTTCGCCTGTACTTTGAAGGTGTTGTTTGTTCCATATTTTTAAATACCTTCACAAAATACGACACATCCTCAAATCCACATTGGTATGCAATGGATGACACTGATAATGTGGTTTCTGCAAGTAAGGATTTAGCAACCATTACTCGACGAGAATTGACATACTCCATTGCCGACACGCCGTTTTCTTTCTTAAAAATTGCACTGAAGGAAGTGACGCTATAATTACATTTAGCGGCCAATGTTTCTACTCGTATCTTTTTATAATAATGCAAGTTTACGTATTCGATCGCTTTTTTAGTCTTTAAATAGGTGATATCTGACAAATTAAAAGAATTGGCATTTAATACCGTCGTGCTAATAGCAAGCGGTTTGCGTTTTTCTTGAGTCGATGGACTAGTAACGATACTAAGTGATAATAGTGTTTCTTTTAGGCGTTCAATTTCATCAGGCAAAATTAGATAATCCAGAATATTATTACGTAAACACCAAAATGAGAGTATTTCAATATATCGGTCACTTGTTACCAGTATTGCTAACGAAGGATAAGTTCTTTTCACAGCATTTAACGCATTCAACTCCTCAGCATTAAAATGAGTGAAATTTGCAATTAAGACACTTGACTCCGTCGGTGGAGAATACATCGGTAAATTCTCGAATCTTTTCACTTGGAATCTTGATTCTATGTCCTTTAAATAAACCCCTACTCTTTCATCCATATTTATATAAGCTACAATTTTCACAGCTCCTCCCTTTTAGTACATCAAACCCAGTTGGTTACTACAAAAGGTAAATAGTCGTTCTGATTAGAATTATTTTGGACATGACTTCCGATCAACATCTTTATAGATTTAGCTTCACGAATTAATAATTTAGCTTCTCCCTGATATTTATTTGCTAATTAATGAACAACATAAACACTGCCTTATTTATATCCTTTCAATTATTATATAGAGTCCGTATTTGAGATTTTTTGAAAAAATATTTTTAAACATGAAAAAATGAATATTAATTACGCATTACGAAATTGATTTATGCATCATTTGACTCTGAATAATTGGTGCTTCCCTAAAAGAACTTCTATTTCCCTTCTCATTAGATGGAAATTAGTAATAATGTTTTGTATAAAAATACGAAGTGCTTTTAAAGACGAGTAAAATCGATAAATTGACATCAGCGTGGGAAAACCGTTAATCGCATTCTCACTGCCTTAGGTTCTTGTATTAGAAAATGTTATTCAGCATACATAAATGGTAAACAAGGAAGAGTGATTTTGTGGTACTTAACCTACATTTGGCAATAAGGTCATTTATAATGTATTCTTTGCGCATTAAACCAAACCAAGATATTTTATCCCATGGTTCTATTAAAATTTTATTAGCATGCTATTCAAAATAATGACATTTAAACAGCTCCGAATTCTCTCAGTGCTTTTTTCATTGTGTATTTTTATGCACAATACTTTCGCTGCGGAAAACTTTTCACAAAAGGATCTTAATGGTGTCACTCATTCAATCGCTGGGGAAAAAGGGAAATGGATAATAATGAATTACTGGGCAACTTGGTGTCCGCCCTGTTTGAAGGAGATTCCTGAGTTAATTAAATTTCACGAAAAACATAAAAATACTGATGCCATCGTTTGGGGAATAAATATTGAAAAGATCCCACGAGCGACACTTGATTCATTTTTGAAAAAGCTGAATATCCCCTACCCTATTTTTGTCTCACCCATGGTAAATTTCACGTATTTCGAACCACTGCGAAGTTTGCCCGTCACCTATTTTATTTCTCCAGAAGGTAATTTGTTCAAAAGTCACGTTGGTAAACTGACCTTGGAATCGTTGGAAAAAACAATTCAAGGAAAAACCACATCAAATTAATGAGACTTTAGTCGCGTTAGCATTTGCTGCCTTAACAAAAATGGTATTTGATACACAGGTAGAAAGGTCAAAATCGCTTATTTTCAGGCCCAATTTAGTGAATAAAGACAAGCTACGTGAGCAATTTCACCAAATTTTACAGGTCTATAGATATACGGTTGGTATCTGGTAAAAAACTCATCTAAACTTATAATTAAATTAGTTAAAAATAAGAATAAACACATCAAATCGATTGTGGGGATAATCATGGTTATAAATACCAAACAATGTATTGGTGTCGCTAAATATGGCGGCCTAACACTTATTTGTATTGCTGTATTAAGCGCTTGTTCTGAACAAAGGCCAGTTAAATTAAATACAGCTGAAAATTCTATCGAATTCAAGGCAGCCAATAGCGAACCCGGTATTGCTAATCGAATTGCGGGTGCCTCGGATACAGTTGTCGTTAACGAAGTTTTCGGTAATGGTTATATTTCAACTACCAATGGTGTGGCCGTTTCCACTGGCGCTATTGGAAATGCTGGTGGTTTTGGTATCAATGGCAGTATCGCTAGTATTATTGGCAATATTGGTGGTTTTGGATTTGGTGGATTTGGTACCTTCGCCAGTATATTTACCGGTTCATTACCCACAACACCACCGAGTGGTATCTTGCTTCCACCCGGTGCTGCGACCGAACCACCACCCGGTGGTTTCACACCTCCGGTAGTTGGCTTTACTCCACCTGTTGGCGGGTTTGGGCCTCCTCCAGGCAGTTTTAACTTTACACCACCTGCTTTTGGGGGAACGACGCCACCAGCAGCCGGAGGAACACCACCTGCCAATGGTACTGTTCCACCAGCAACTGCCGGAACTAATACAAACATTGTAACCATAACGGATACAAACTTATCAGAACAACAAACCGCGCTTTCAAATCTTGACGTTGACCTCTTATTTGTAAGACCGGACACAAGCGCAAGTTCAGGTGTTAAAGCACTTGCAATTACAGAGACTGTCACGACTTGTAATGGCGGTGGAACAATGACACGAATCGTGGATGATGTTGATCCCCCTGGCCCTTCAACCGGCGATACCCGATCAACAGTATTTGCCGATTGCATAAGAGCTGCATCAGGCAATGGACCAACAATTAACGGCAGTCGCGGATTCACCACCGATGAAACAGTAGGTACACCATTTTTGACGCCGACTTGGTCTACGCAATCAACCCAGTTTCAAAACAACTTAAGTTATATAAACGCGACCGCTGGAACCTCACGAGTTTCTAATGGAAGCACATCAACCGGCATTTCTGTTACTGATAATAATTTCATTAATCAAAACGCGTCCGGAACTGGTTCCAATGAGCGCACCAATGCCAGTGGAACCACCACTTCCAATTTTACTTTTGATATGAATTTTGATTGGGATGTTACAGCTGCAGTTTACACAATTTCGTTAAACACAGATGTTGAAACGGTAGCAACAACACAAGCAGCTTCTACATTAACAACTGTAGTCCCATTCGACGGCACAATTGGTCAACCGCCTTCATCAGGTCAATTAATGTTTACGCGAATATCAGACAATGCAGCTACGAGTATTGTTCTTGCTACTGCGCAGTTGGATGGTACCGTTTTGGTTGAAGCTGATACAGACGCCAATGGCACCATTGACACAACGGCTACTGAGCCTAATTGGAGTGGTGTGTTGTTTAATTTTTTCAACTTTTAGTAGATAGGTATTATCTTTGAGTTGTTTCGTTGTTACTATAACTATGCACTACATTCAATGACTGTTCTTTTAAAACTATCTCGTCCCGGGTTACGTGAACCTCACCCGGGCTACGGAGAGATTAGTGCAATCGGTAGTCTGGGTGAAACGTACGTAACCCAGGGAGAATGTCACCTTCCTTGGATCACATTTTAATTACCTTACTCAACTTTTGACGTTTGCGTATTTTTTAAATACAGATTTTCCCACCACGCTGCACGTAATTTTTGAGGATTTGACTATTTTTGAATATAGGGATTCGCTTCACTTTGACCAACCATGACCTTGCCATTATTTTTCACCGTTTCTCGTGATAAATAAAACCAAACATCTTTGGGTAATTGTCCGGCTAACACAGCACCTTGATCGCTTTGTTTGTAATTTTTTCTAAACTCGTCGCTTTGTACATAATCTATTATACGATCAATCTCCGCTTTTTTTAGCGTGCCACCAAAACCGTCATTGTTACCAATCCCCCATGGTGGCATTGATCTTTCGAAACGGCCGTGTTGAACGACATCAAACATGGCTTCATGGGGAAAATTCATCTTATTACCCAAGTTCTTTCCATCAATACCCTCATCATGTTGTCCATGGCAAATTTGACAATTAGCTTCGAATATCTGCTGACCATTAGGATGCACATGCCCATTAACTTGTGACGAAAGATAGGGAATATTTAGACGAAAAGTAAAACCTTGAAGGTACTTTTTATTTAAATCAAATCCATGAAAAAAGTCGAAGTCAGTAAGTTGTCTATCAACAGTTGGTTCATGAAACACCGCTTCATTGACATTACCCTCTTTAAAAAAGTCATCACCATTAATATCTGCAAACCGTTGGCTCAAAGATACTGACTCCCCGGATATTGTGATTCGTCCGGGATGATAAACTCATGCCAGTCAAATGTCTAAATACAATTTTTTCCTGGGTTACGTAAATTCCACCGAGGCGACGGTTTGATTTACAAGCTATGCAAACATGCCGGCTTGAATTGCCGGTTTGCTTGGACTATCTTTTAATTATAAAAACTAATTGTGCCATAAAAATAATATAATTTTTGTTCCGTGGGGGAATCAACAATGAACCTATATTTAGAAACACTACCCCGTGTTTTATTTACCTTATTGCTTTCTATTCAATTATCATGGGCAAGTGAATATGTACCTTGGCAAAATGATGATTATGCTATTTTTAAATCCGAGACAACTCAAAAAACACTGCGTATTGATAAAACATCCAGTGTTTGGCGACATTTAACCGATTTCGCGGGTTTCGGACCCAGCTGGTTATACTCTGGGAATAATTCAGATGTTGTTATGTTATATTCACCGAACACCATCAGCTTTCAAACATTTATTGATTTTTCTCAACCAATTGACTCCACTAATGATATTTCAATTTTACCCTGTAATACTGGTCAAGTTCGCATTGCAGAAAAAAGCTCAAACCTCCGCACGAGCGCCGGATTGTTTCAGGATGTCATTCGACTAGAGTTAAGTAGTAATTGTTCTGATGCAGGAATAACAAATATTTGGTTTGCAAAACATGTTGGTATCATTCAGTGGACTGAACTGAATATTAGTGGAGAATTAACCTATCAAATGAGGCAAGCTAAAATCGGTGGTAAAATCTATCCCACAACTGAAGGAATAATTGTGAGCGCGCAATTTCCTGAGCCTGTGGTTTGGATTAATCAGATACCACCACTCCCTAACGAAACTCCACGCGTCTCAGTGGGATTAACGATTGAAAATAAGACTACTGCTGAAGTGACATATCATTTTGGTAGCTCACAGCGCTACGACATCATTATCCGAAATCAACAAGGTGAACTGACTCGCTGGTCCAGAGGTTTTAACTTTGCCGCTGTATTGGGTGAAGTTACCATCCCATCTAACGGTCAATATCATGTAGCTGATAGCTTAGAATTATTGGACAGTGAAGGATCGGTACTGTCACCTGGTATTTATGAATTGGAAATTTTATTAACCGCGGAACGCGAAATTAAGTCATCCCAAACAATCAATATTAAACACGCTCATTAATCATAAAGGGAAGTTAGTAATGTCAAAAAGTGCGATAGGTTTTAGCTCGCTTGCTGAGAATTATCATTAGCAGGTTGGCCATTAATCCCTAATTTCATTCGTGGTTCGAGGTCTTTTAGTTCATCGATACAAATTTCTATTTTTTTCATGTCCGACGCATGAATAGCATCTTCTAGAATGATACATATATCAGTTATGGCTAAAAATCCCATGTTTCCGCCGACGCCTTTTAAGCGATGAGTCTCTGATTTTAGTTCTTCAATATTTCCTTTTACATAAACTGATTCTAGATCGTTAATAATGTCTTTATATTGATTAACAAAACGAGAAATTAAAGTATGAAATTTGTCACTTTTATTGATTAAACTTGATATAACCGCATCATCATGCTCTGTGGATTGCTCCATGTAAGTTACATTTTCACGAGCGTCGTCAATGCGCTTCACTATCTCTGATTTCTTTAAATATTTAGAGACAATTGTTGCTAACGCGGTGTGATTAATGGGTTTTAATAAAAAGTCATCACAGCCAGCACTACTACAACGATCCCTTTCCTCTTTGAATGCATTGGCTGTCAACATAGCAATGGGTTTTGTATAGTTATTTTCGCGCAATTTACACAACGCATCATAACCATTCATGATAGGCATTTGCATGTCCATTAAAATCAAGTCAAAATCATTGCTAGCAGCTAGCGTTACCGCCTCTTGTCCATTATTAGCGACAATAACTTCAGCCCCTAATTCATTCAAATAGATACTAATGAGTTCCTGGTTATCAATTGTATCTTCAACCAACAATATTAATCCCTTCACATGAGTGTCTTCAAATAAACGTGAATTATTTTTCTGAAATTCGATTTTTGGTATCTCATGACATATGTTAGATACAAAACCCGGGTTAATGAAAAAAGAAAATGTACTACCTTTACCGAGTTCACTAGTTACCTTTAACTCGCCACCAAGTTTCTCTGCCAACTGCTTAGAAATAGACAAACCCAACCCAGTTCCACCGTATTTTTTAGTTGTTGATGAATCTGCCTGTGAGAAAGCAGAAAATATCTTTTTACACTGATCATTGCTCAAACCAATACCTGTATCTTCCACTTTGAAATACAATCGATTATTCAAATGATCATGATCGGTATAAATATAAACATATCCCGTTTCAGTAAATTTCATAGCATTACTGCACAAGTTAATAATTATTTGTTTCAGTCTCACAACATCTGACGTAATTATTTCCGGTAATGGAAAATTATAGTTTATTTTAAATTCAAGCCCTTTTTGCGTGATTTTATCCTCCAACATCGCTTGAATATCGTGCAACATTTCAAACATAGAAAATTTTGCGTGTTCTATCTCTAGCTTATTTGCTTCAATCTTTGAAATATCTAAGATGTCATTAATGATATGCATCAAATGTTCTGCATTTCGAATAACTTTACCTAGCGTCGTTTTATTATTATCTCCATTTGCTAATCTATCATGTACTAAATCCGAAAATCCGATGATAGCGGTTAATGGGGTTCGTATTTCGTGGCTCATATTGGCTAGAAATTCAGTTTTCGTTTGTGTGGCGACTTCTAATGCTTGATTACGTTGCGTGATGTAACGCCCGATGTAAAACATAATAAAAAAGACTACTAGGATGACAGCCCCTCCGAAACCAGAAATCAGTTTAACTGAATCATTGTATTCGTCTTCAACAGCAGTTAACGCCTGCTTAGCATATATTTTTTGTAGCTCGACTAATTTGTCTAACGCCACCAGAACTTGCTCAGCGCCTTCAAAAGCATCTTGTACATGAACTTGCGCGGTAGTGTTATTAATTTCATCTTCCAATAGATAAGCCGCAGCAGTTCGATTGAGAGGTTGAGATTCTGCAATCGCTACATTCAATTCTTGATGTACGATCTTTTCTTGAACAGTAATAGGCAACTGAAATAGTTTTTCGCGAGCGGCTGCATAAATACCTGCATATTTACTAAACCGTAAATTTTCTTCGTCACGATCAAATATATCATCCATGGATAACATATTTCGTAAACTTAACGAACGGAGGCGTATAGCATCACGCATACTGAACGCGAGTTCAGATTTTTGATTAGTCACAGTGATTAAATCACTCATTTGAGTCCGTAATTTGTCGTAATGGGACAAAATAAAAAAACCCAAAAACCCAATGAGCATAACTACTGTGACAAAACCTAATTTGCCCAACGTGCGAGGATTAATTGTAATTACCCTTCCTATTTTAAGCTTATTGGGTGGATCCCAATAAGCCGATAAATTCTACTTCCTGTATCGGGTGATAGAGTGATTTCTTTACAATAAAGAATTAGCTTAGTTACTGTTTTTCATAATAATAATTTAGCAATTTCAACTAAAAATAAAAATTAGGGATGCCATAAGCGAAGAATTGATCCTTGCCCTACTCCATAGGCTATTTTTCCATCAGTAAGTGTTGTAGCAGCTACGTTTGACGTGATCGCGCTGCTCAAGGGCAGTGTCCAGTCCTGAACAATATCCGTACCGGAAAAGGAATACGCAGCGATCTCATTACGGGAGCCACTTTTAACCAACAGTACTTCGATTTGGGAATCATTATCAAAATCGCCGGTAATACTCATGTCGATATTGATCCCGGTAAATAAATGGGAAGAATATGAAATGGATTTATTGGTTATCGTAATACTTTCATCGTCTAATCGAAAAAACTCAATGTGTGGTGTGATATGGGGAATGTAAACAGAGACCAGACTCAACTCGTTAACATCTTTATAGGGCGCTACAGCAATTTGGTGTCGCCAACGATGGTTAATTCCAATAGCCGTACTACTTCCATATTCTGTTCCATCTTCATTAAATACAACTATACGACCTCCCTCTGTGCTATTTGCCAGCGTTGTAATAATTTCATTTAGTCCATCGTTGTTCACATCAACCCAAATGAGGCCATTGCCTTCAATCACATCCGGCGCACTAATTGTAATTGTGGAATCAACTTCGAATGTTGTTTTAGTGTTTATAATTGTAATGCTTGATGCATGCTTAAAGGCGCTTCCCAACACTGCCAAGTGATCATAACGACTGGTCGGCTCAGTCAAAACTAAAAGCCGTTTATTCTCATCCACCAGAAGTCGCGCATAAGGCAAGGCATTCACAGCTAAACGCTGTTCATTGGTGCCGGTTTTTAAAACCACGTCACCGTTATCCGCAACATAGGCCATTTGTCCTGTGGAATTATCTAGAATTACCGGCCCCGTGAATTGTGAACCATCTTCAAAATTATTTGCCAGTTTCAATGCACCATCGTTTTGTAGCACTAATGTCGGTGGCATGGCGTTATTAACTTGGCTGGGACTTATGTCTATTTCTTCAACGTTACCATTACCTACTCTAAAGGCTTTAACGTCGCCATTTTTTAATACCGCTGACCAAATAGATTGATTCCCATCAGCCAAAGCTGCTATCCAAACCACAGAGCTTGGCAAACTGATATCTTGGAAAGTTAAATTGGGTAAATCACCTTGGCCTGAAACCAGACGGTTTCCATTTTCAAGATGATAGGGGTAAGCAACGGCTTTGATATCCGTTACTATTTCAGAGGTGATGCTTTGATTAGTAGAGGTATTTTGTGTGCTATCAGTCTCTTCATGAAAACATCCCTGAGTTACAAGCGTGATACCAACAATAAGTGAAATTTTATTATTTACAGACATCTTCCCCCCTCCATGAGTAAAAACGTAGATTATTATTTTACAAGACCAATAAATTCGTCTTCCTATAAATCTGTCTGCAATTGCAAACTATTTAACGACGTTAATTAGGTGATGCAAGCGATGAAATGTTTCAAAGTTTACCCCACAATAATTTTATTGCGGTAGTTGAATAGTTAATAAAAACACAATAAAAAAGCAATAATCCGCTTAAATAGTAGATTATTGCTTACATTGTTAATTAAGGAGCACATTAATTAGGCAACCTTGAATTTTTCCTTGGCTTCTTGTGCGGCTTTGGCTTGTTGCTCATCATACGCTTTACCAGACCACAAGGTTTCGTAGGCGATTTCTTCATTTCCATTTTCACAAAGCGCTAAAACCTCTTCAAATAATGGCTGGAATGTTTCACTGCGATGAGATTCTTCATGCTCTTCAAACGAATTCCAAAATGTGATGATTAATGCCTCCTTACCTTTTAACGGGCTTTCAACAGCTTGTCCTACGGTGCTGCCTTCATTGGAAATCTGCCCACTATTTAGAACAACCATGCCACCAACAAATCCTGTACTACTGTGATATGTTTTTACATTTTCACATAAGAGTGCAACGCGTTCTTCCAAATCTTCAACCGTGAATTCTGGCTTCAACAATACACGATTAACCGTCACAACACCGTCCATCGGGAATCCTGGGATAAATCCTGACATATCAATTCTCCATTAGTTAATAATGATTTACTTATATTATACTTGACTATATTAATCAACAATTAAAATCATATAAATTTAAGCCGGTTCCTAATTTATTCACGATTGATTTCTAAGTTAATGAAATACTGAATATTTTGTGAATATCGGGAAAAAGACCAAAAGGGATATTTTAATAAATTGGCACCAGATAGATTTATCTGGTGCGATGTGATTATGGTATGAATTCAAACCAAACGCTGATTTCTACATCAGAATGGAAAGGCCGAGCTAATATCGTCCACCCGATTTACTGATGTAGTTGGATAACTCTTGGGTCTCAAGATTCATACGAGTGAGATTACTATGAGTCACTCTAAATAAGGCGCGCATGACTTTGTAAACAACTTTTGGGTGATCATCGAGTAATTTTTCAAATGCATCAGGTATCAATGTGTATATCGTACAATCACCAACAGCGCGTAACGTCGCTTTGCGTTTCGTCGAGTCGATAAAAGATCGAGTACCCGCACACTCGCCTTTTTTCATGGTATACATGGTGATTTCTTTATCTTCAACTTGACTGGTCACAGAAAGTTTTCCCTCTGCTAACAAAAACAACGTTGATTCTGGTTCACCTTCGTTAATTAAAACCTCATCTGGGGACAAATGACGTACACCCATTATACTAGCGAAACTCTTACATTCTTCTTCGTGTAACTCCGCACCTAATACAGAATTACGGACTATTTGATAATCAACTTGATCTGACATTATCAGACTCCTTTCTCTGATTTTTGGGATAAACAAATCTTATTAAGAATTTTCCACATGCTAGCTGTTATGCACTTTTAATGCACGACTTTTCATTTTCCAATTTGCTTAACGTAAAAAAGGTTACAATAACGCTTTGAATTGTAACACCAGATTACAATTCATCTTTGCTACAATTTATTGCGGCATGATTATTGGTTATACAATTCGACAAGCCAAAATGCGTGATGTTCAGGGAGATTAACCATGCAAGAAACAAGTATTTGGCAGGCTTTACTCAATCGCCGAATGCTGATTTGCGTTTTTACCGGCTTCACCTCCGGATTACCGTTATACATCATTATCAGTTTAATTCCTGCTTGGTTACGAACCGAAGGTGTTGACCTTGGCACTATCGGTTTATTCGCCTTAATACAAATTCCTTATACCTGGAAATTTATCTGGTCCCCTTTCATGGACCGATATACACCACCTTTTCTCGGAAGACGGCGTGGGTGGTTGCTTGCAACACAAATATTCTTGCTTATTAACATTGCTGTGTTGGGCATGTTTGATCCTCAACAATCAGTGTGGACCATTGCTTATTTGTGCGCTGCGGTTGCATTCTTCAGTGCCAGTCAGGACGTCGTTATCGATGCCTATAGACGAGAAATCTTACCTGACGAAGAGCTGGGATTAGGAAATTCCATTCACGTCAATGCGTATCGAATAGCTGGCTTGATACCAGGCTCTCTTTCATTAATTTTAGCCGACCACTTACCTTGGGATACTGTGTTTCAAATTACTGGCGCATTTATGTTAGTAGGCATTGCTATGACTATTTTCGTTAGCGAACCGAAACTCGGCAACGCACCCAAAACCATGAAAGATGCGGTAATTGAACCCTTTAAAGAATTCATAAATCGCAAAGGGTGGCAAAGTGCATGCCTTATGCTCGCCTTTATATTTCTATATAAAATTGGTGACAACATGGCAACGGCATTGGCAACGCCATTTTATCTCGACCTTGGTTTCACTAAAACCGAAATTGCGTTAGTCGCTAAGAACGCAGCGCTTTGGCCGGCTATTATTGGTGGAATGCTCGGCGGTTTACTTATGGTAAAAATAGGAATAAATCGCGCCTTGTGGTTATTTGGCCTGGTACAAATTATCACAATTATTGGCTTTGCCATTTTGGCTGAAGCCGGTGATAACCTCATAGTTCTAGCAGTTGTCATTAGCCTAGAATACCTTGGAGTTGGCCTAGGTACCGCTGCCTTTGTCGCATTCATTGCACGCGCGACTCATCCCAATTACACCGCCACTCAACTGGCATTGTTCACGGCGCTCGCCGCTGTGCCACGTACTTTTGTGAATTCCGTGGTTGGATTCATTGTCGAATCCATAGGCTGGACCAACTTCTTTATCTTCTGCACGGTTGCTGCAATTCCAGGCATGTTGCTCTTATTTAAAGTCGCTCCATGGAACGAAACCGAAGTGAACAAAACCCCACAAAACACAGATGAAAACGCTAATTGATTGATATTTCTTATAATGTCTAACAATTCGTGACTCAATTCACATAACGTCCTTTTTTCCTTTTTAATCAACGGTTAAGCTAATAATCATTTAAGTTTAAGACTCAGAGTGTGTGACAATTTTTGTCATACATGTATTTCATGCACATTTTTTGTATTTTTCAACAACTTTTTTTATCCATATATATCAAGATGTTGAGGACCTATTCTAATGATTTATTTAAAAATGCGGGGTAATCACTGAATTTATGTTTGACATCCGTTATACATGAGCTAGAATTCGTCATATGGATAACCACAAAAAGTTAGGACTGTGGAGAATCATTATATTTGGAGGTTTTATGTGTGACTCAATCGTTTCAAGTCGTCGTAGTAAAAAAGAATTGTTCGTGCCTACCGTGAATAGGAAAAGCCCTTTTCGATCTGAACGTGGTTTTTATCTCGCAGGAAAAAGCGAATTACTGAAAGCAGTTCAACGTAAGTAATTTTTTAAAACTAAAATTACTTACGTTTGAGTATAAGGAGTTTGCAAGCCAAACTTCGATCCATATTTTTATGTTCTTCAGGGATTCATTTCGGTGACGTCGAACGTTTAATTCCTGTAAATCAAAAATCAGATTTAATTTACATCTGTCCCTCTATCGCCCATACGTGAATCTCATTGGCAAATTCCGTTGCTATCTCCTGCCGCCAACTTATCGATACACTACCATCAGGTAATGCGGCCACATCAGGAGATCGTATAACACCTGTTGCCAATCGATCATAACTTACCACTTGATCTGGCGTAGCACCCCAGCCTGTTCCAGGTGTGTACTGATTTGCATGTAAGGCGCTTGTGGTTTCAGATGAATCTAACCAGGTAGCAATCGCACGGCCATCAGCCAGTAATGCAATTTTTGGATGAGATCGATATTGATCTAACTGGTTTCCATTGGCATCAAACTGCGGAACGATCGCACCCACTCTTTCAGGAATTGGCCAATGTACACCGTTGGCATCACCTACCGGATCATATTTATTGGAGTAAATACGATAAATTCTTGACCCATCTACATCGAGTGTTCGCTCTGACCATACTGCCATCACATTATTAGCACCGGCACTAACCACATGCACAGAACGGAATACGTGATCACTCTTATCCAAGTTATAATCCAAATTTTCCCAATTACCCCAACTATTCGTAGGACTGAAACTAATGGCAAAAACATTTCCATGCGTATCCTGCGATACCGCAATTACTTCATCATTCGCACTGGCCACTAGGGTTAATTCACTGTCCATGGGATTGTGACTATTAACGACAGGCGCGATTTCTGGAAATCCCCAACCTGTTCCTGGCGTATAACGCATGATATTTAACACATTGACTGAAGAAAACGTGCCTAACTCAAGTGATATCCACGCAATATTAATGATGCCTGTTGCATCGATGACTGGCGAAGCAAATGACCAGGCACTGGGCAACGAGGATGGTGGAACTTCAGCTTCCAATCCAGTGGCCGGAATATATTGTTGCAAATGTACTTCCGTTCCCAACACCCAAAAAATCCAGGCGTTACCAGCAGTATCAACCATTAAATCTTGCGCAACATCACTTAAGCCAAGGTTCATTTCAGCTCCCCAACCCACGCCAGTAGCATAATGATTGAAATAAACGGATCCGTCTGCCAACCATAATGCATAGGCTTCACCGTTCGTCGTTGCTTTAATTTCAATTTCATTACTAACCACGGCTGTGGTATTGGGAAACGGATTATCCAAACTCCAGCTGTTTGCCGCTGCTCGATTGAGTACCACACTTTCCTGATTCAGATAACCGTTGGTGACGGGATCAAAATTAGTACTTTTATACAGAGACATGAAACCACTTCCTGCATCGGACATTTCTAGATGAGGCCCATGGATATAACTTGTCGTATTGCTAAATATTGTATCCGTCCACACATCTGACGGTGTTTGCCAAAGGGCGGAAATTTGAATTGGCGTGGTAACGCTGTTAGTAACAATTTGAAGTGGTACTTCAACCACCGAACCTGAGCCTGAACCTAGACTTTGACTGACCCAAAAATTGCGATGATTTAGGATATTATTATGTACTTTTTCCTGCCAAGTAACATGAGTCTTATTGGCGTTATCCACAACAAGAAAGGTAGAGACGATCGTCGATTCCACGCTGGGATAGCTTGCAAGTAACTCGGGTGTTGTTTTAATGGGATTACTAACATTCAATTGACTCGATAATAAATCACTTCGGCCCTGACCTGATTCATTCCATACCACATTAATTACACCGTTATCATTCATCGCTATGGTTGGTTTACTAATGTCAAATACACTTGAAGTCTGTGACGATCCATTCACAGCTGGCAACGGTTGACTGATGGGAATTGGTAATCCCCAACCGGTGATGGAATTGTAAACTTGAGCATAGACTTGGGTAAAAATAGAAGAACCGACGGACTGAGTGTCGCGCCAAACAATCGCTGCATCACCTCTCGCATTATCAGCAATCTCAATATCCTCAATTGAATTATGTGAACCTGAAGTCAAATATGTATTTACAGCAAATTCAGACCAATTTGAATTTGTAAAATCTATTGTTGCTACTGACCGGGAAGTGATATTTGCATAATCGAGAAACAACCTCAAACTGGAATCTAGTACATTAGCAACTAGTTTTAATTTAAATAACTTTGTCATACTGATAGCATTAATTGGAAGCGCCACTACGTTATGCCAGCCAAGGCTGGCCGACAATTGTGCACTCCATAAAAGATCCTGGCCAAATTTGTTTTTCTCCTGCCAAACCACAACTGCATTATTTGCATCAGTGAGTATGGCAGTTACTTTTTCAATTTTTACAGGCTCAGTTTCGCTTCCACGAATAGCAGTCTTATTTAAAAAGTTGTTTGAAGCAAAAGAAGCTGAAAGATTCGCCGTTCCACTGGCATTTTCGTTAATTGACAACACCAATAAATCGTCATTTTCGCTGAGAATTAATTGCCCTCGTTGCCCACTACCAATAATTTTAGGTGATTGCCAATTAGACATATCATGATAGGAATATTTCAAAAAACCCTTGTCTTCCCATAGAAGAGACATTTTGCTTGATGTGTTATGTAATTTAACGACGGGTTGCATAACGGATAAATCCAACCCAACAGGCATTTGAGCTGTATCTAGCCAAATATTATTTGAAGCACTGAATTTTTTTAAATGAAATTGTGTTTGTAAATAATTGCCTGTTTGCGGATCAAAGTTTGAATAAGTCCGCCAATAACTAATACCGTCACCCACGTTATTAAAATCAACATGGGGCCCATGAGTGTATGCGTCGGGATCCAGCTCAAATGAAGCTGAACCCAATTTTGTGGCTACCTGCCATGCACCCTGAACACGCACAAGCGGTTGAGTGAGGGAAACGGGAGATTCGTCCTCGATAAGCGCAATAGGTTGAACAAAAGAAACGGGTGATTCGTTTACTCTGTCATCAGATTTTATTGGTGCTGGTGTTTTGTCACTGCAAGCAAGCGACGTCGCAAAAAGTAAAATTGCGATGCAATAGGAAACAGCACACTTAAGGAACTGGTCCTTCATGTATTAAAACTCCCCGGTTATTTCTTTCTTTATTATTTTTTTAGTTATTTTATCGTTACTAAAGTATAGATCACAAACATCAATTTAGCTTTTGTTTAATCACAGTGTTCAGAGTAAAACGAAATAAACATAACTCAAAATTACATCTTAATGTAATTTCTCATCTCTCTTTATATTCAATTTGTTAACTGCGCTTTTTAAAGCAAAGAATCACTAATCCAGAACTCATACTGTTTTGCAAATTCAGTTCCCGAGAGTTGCTGCCAGGCTATGTACGCATGACCATCTTGTGCTACAGCCAAGTCTGCAGAACGGACTACCCCATCTACCAGTTTTTCATAGGAAACAATTTGATCAGGCAACTGCCACCCACTACCTGGAATATATATACTGGCATATAGATTACTATTTAACTGCGTTGAATCTAACCAGACCGTTATTGCTCGACCATCTGCTAATAATTCAATTAAAGGAAAAGTTTTATAATCCACTTGATCCACTGCGTTTGGATTAATGCGATTACTGTTGGTCCCAACTAATGTTGGCAACGGCCAATGCACATTATTACTGTCACCAATCGGGTCATATACACTTGCGTAGACTCGGGTGCTTGCCTCGTTACTGGGTAAAATTATTTCTTCAGACCAGACAGCCATAACCGCCCCTGAGGCATTGGCCGCCAATTTAGATGAATGTGCAATAATATCATTCGTTCCTAAATTGTAATCAATATTCTCCCAATTGCTCCAACCAAGTAATGGATCAAAACCAATCACAAAAATACGGCCGAAACCATCCTGTGACATAATCATCACTTGATCCTCAACGGTGGAGACGATATTCAAATGTGTACTCATGGGGTTTAAGCCTTTCATGAGCGGTGCGGTCTGTACGGCAGACCAACCAGTCGCTGGATTAAACTGGACCAGTTCCAACATATTAGTCAGGGTCGGATCTTCGGGAGCAGTGACCCAAGCAACGCTAATAGTACCTAGCGAACTCATCACCGGTTTAGCGAAACTGAGAATATTAGTGATTTGAAATTTATTCACCGGCTGCAAACCCGGGGTAACAGCATCCGCAGGAAAGAATTGACTTAAATTCATCTCAATATCGTTAATCCAAAAAATCCAAGCAATGCCATTAGTATCCGTCAGCAAATAACGCTCACGTAATGAATTCACACCTCCATCACCCGACCAAACAGTAACAGGTTGTCCCCATATATCAGTAGCGCCTAAATGGTTTACTAACAGTGTTTGATCTGACTCCCATAAGGCATAGGCGCCGCCTGTGACACTCTCCACCTGAACTTCAATATCAGAAATATGGATTGTAGGATCCGCCACAAATGGCAAATTTAGCGCCCACCCTTGATTGATATCATTCTTAAAAGCTAGCCCTTCCTGATTACGATAATCCTTTGAAGATGCATTCAGCTCACTATTCTTGTGAACGGAGATAAATTGCTGCCCCAGATCAGAAACGACCAAATTTGGGCCATGAATCTCATTGATCTTGTTGGTCTGAATACTGGTTTGCCAGATACTGGTAGACGCTGACCACGTGGCCAAAGGTTGGATCAAATCTGCTTGATAATCCTGATTTATGGATTGACTCAATGCTGAATTTTGGTCATTTGATACAAATGTTAGGGATTGTTCAGCATTTGTTGTTAATGCTTGATTACTGGATTTGCCCGAACAAGCGAGAACCAATAAGCAACACACAACCAAAAAAACAGCACGTCTTCTCAGTCGAGCATTCCCCATTTTTCCCCACTAAAATTATTGATTTAAGTTTTTATATATTCTAGAAACAGTATAGTTGAGACATTAAAGACTGCTTGGCAAAATGAGAAAATTCTTGCTAAAAACAACATTAATTAGACATATTCTGGGGGAAAAACTGAAAAATGGTCACCACTATTCATTTTAATGTAACATTTAAAATGCATGATAGGCCGACTAACAATAAATTGGCTAACTACTATGCGACTTAAAATAAGCTTACAAGCACTCATACTTGCATTGTTTCAGGTAACCAGTGTTTCCGCTGAACACATAAGCCAAGAAGAGGTTGATCGCCAATTCGTCCAAAATATCGTTAGTCACTACTTGAATTGTGCGGGTTATTTTTCAGCCCTAAACAAAAACAGCAACATTGAAGAAGTCCAGGCCAATAATGTAGATGATGCAAAACTGTCTCGACGAATCGCAATGCACTTCAGTTTAATTGCCAGCAAATATTTAGATGAAGAAAAGCCTAAAGTTGATGAGTTTGTTAATTCCAACCTGAAAAACAGCTATAGGAAATTACTAAGATTGGCAGGGCCTAATTTTCAAAACATACAAGAGTTAGTTGATAAATATGATGACGTGTGTCACCTAGCAACGCACGATCCTGTAGAGTTCATACGAGACCAACAACAAGAACTCATTCAACAGTACGTTTCCCTAAACTAATCCGAGTTATTAACCAACACAAGTTTATTTACAATTCTTCTGAATACTTAATGCTACACTTGCTTTTTTCATGTGATCGATCTAGCTACTAAAAACCACGCCACTTTAATCCATCCACTAAACTCTTCAGTACATCTAATTTTCAATCCACATCGTTTTTGCTCAATAATTCATAAATGATCTTTCCTAGGAAAGCACTACATCACGATAACTAAAAAACAAATTCATTGAATATCAAAATAATATTCCATTACCATTATTTCTTTTCGATTTACATTTAAACTTTCTTTACCGCAATAATTAATTTCACTGGGTACAAGCCTGAATGAATTATTTGTAGACATCCAATACCTGGGGCAGGTTGTGCAAGACAGAAGTTGGCAAGCTGTAAGTAACACCAGCCGCAACAGTTACTAAAGGATCGGATGAAATGAATACCCTGGGTTTAGATTCTGTAGACAACACGGACGTTGTCTTCAAGTTTACAGGATGCATTTACAACATGAATATAAATTCAGGGTCTTCATTTAACCCGACTCAGTAGTTATACGAATTATATCTACTGAATTAATATTGAATATCAAATTGATTAATTTACAACCCAACTCACTCTACAAACGTTTAACAAAATAACCTCCTACCGAATCCGTAAAACATAAAAATTTAATAATGAGACTTTTCCATTTTCAAATGCAACTAAAATTGTTTTTCGATTATTTTTCTACATAAAACTCACAAATTTTTCTAAAATATTTTGTGTTTATGTTTCATTTATCGGTTTCTCATCTCACTTTAAGTAAATATTAATTTTTGGTTCACGCGAACTGAATACTCTATGCATCTCGTATGAAAAAACTGTCATCAATATTGAGTAACAATTTTTTCGAAACCAGTAGGAATTAACGTTAACTGTCGTCATTACAAATTAACAAAGTAAAACTGTATGAATTTTTCAGCTTACAAAAACTATCAACTAAAGGTTGTTGACTAATGATTTACAACAATCACATTTCAAAAAAACAAACAAGCAATAGTTTTCATACCCGTTTGACACAATATTTTCTAAATATAATTGGATAACTATAAAGCAAGACTTGATGATTTGTGGTTATCAAATAAATTTAAACAATAGCCTTCTTAACAAAAAGGCGACTAATTTAAAGTAACACGTTATAAACCGTGGGAGGTAGCTGACGTGAAAAACCAAGGTGTCTTTACGCCTGCAAGAATAGTACGCTCTGGGAAAAGTAGTACCTTTCTCACAAATCAGATGTTCCTGTTAAGTGGAATAATCTTGATACTATTCCTATTATTTTCACCAGCTAGTCACGCCTTCGACCACAGAGGTGTTTCCGAAGTGTGCACCTCTTGCCATGGTGGTTCAGCTTCTGGTCTAAACCCTGGACACATCTCGATTAACGGTGATTGTGATGACTGTCATTCCATTGTAACCTGGCGGCCAGTTATATATGTTGACCATATATTCGTTAATGGCGCTTGCATCGATTGCCATTCTCCGGACAGCAGATTTGATGGAAAACCTCAAACACACATACCAAGTTCTAATGATTGTGGCGCCTGCCATAGCACATTAGCATGGTTACCCATTCCTAAAGTTGACCATCAGTCTGTTATCGGAACTTGTTTGTCCTGTCATAACAATAACATCGCTATTGGTAAACCTGCATCTCATTTACCCAGTGAAAATGCCTGTGGTGATTGTCATTCTACAAACTCTTTTCGTGCTGGCGTTACAGTGGATCACACTCAATTTATGCAAGCATGCGAACAGTGTCACAATGGAATTGATCAAGTCGGAATGTATTCTTTCCACATCAGCTCAACCCAAGACTGCGCAGCCTGTCATACGTTTCTACATTGGATGCCCGTACTACAAGTTGATCACACGCAAGTTATTGGGGCTTGCGGCACTTGCCACAATGGATCAAAATCTGTTGGCAAAAACCTTCAACACATTGACTCCACCAACAAGTGTGATGCGTGCCATTTTAGTACAGGGTGGTTACCCGTTCAGACCATTGATCATAACGAAGTTATTGGCGGCTGCGGAGGATGCCATAACGGTTCGTTTGCCCCCGGACGTTCATTTACGCACATAAGCTCAAGTGAAAACTGTTCTGCCTGTCACTCAACGAACACCTGGATTCCCGCACTTCAAGTTAATCATAATGAAGTCAATGGTTCCTGCTTTACCTGTCATGATGGCGTTACTGCTCAAGGAAAATCGTTTAATCACATTCCAAGTTCCGATGTCTGTGAAACATGTCACGTTCCATTAACCTGGTTTAACATCATTTTTTCACATACGGATATTGTGAGTGCTTGCGTAGATTGTCATGATGGAATAACAGCGACCGGAAAATCTGCCACACACATTTCCAGTTCAGATCTATGTGAAGCTTGCCATAACACAGTAAACTGGTCTCAAATTGGGCAAAATATTTTAATAGATCATTCTCAGGTTATCGGAGTTTGTTCTGATTGCCATGACGGAGTCACCGCTATTGGCAAATCGTTTGCTCACATCAATACGTCAGACAATTGCTCTCAATGCCACAATACATTGGCCTGGTCGCCTACGATTGTTGTCAATCACTCGGAAGTGATTGGCACATGTTCAGATTGTCATTCAATATCGGCATTACACATACGAACAACAGGTAATTGCGAATTCTGCCACAGCAATGCTGCTTGGCGTCCCGCGTTAATTGTGGACCATATGGAAGTGGTCGGCAATTGCATTAACTGTCATGATAATCAAACGGCACGTGGAAAAAGTAACAGGCATATCAATTCCACCAACGCCTGTGCCGCTTGCCATACACCCAACTCTTGGGTATCCGTATTTACTGTCAATCATAATGAGGTATTAGGTAATTGTGTTCAATGCCACAACGGTGTGGTAACGAGTGGCAAAGGAATTTTGCATATAAACTCCAGTGATCTCTGCTCCGCGTGTCACTCGTCTTTAGCGTGGACACCAGCGATTTTAATTGATCACCGTGAAGTAATGGGGACTTGTGGAAACTGTCATAACGGACAAATAGCACAAGGCAAAAATGTCGGTCACATCACCAGTTCAGATCAATGCGAAAACTGTCACACAACAGCTGGATGGCTACCAGCAACGTTCACACACCCAGTTGTTAATTCTGGTTGCAGCAGTTGTCACAATGGCACAAGTGCCACGGGTAAATCTGCCAGACATATTTCAAGTTCAAATTTATGCGAGAATTGCCATCGAATTGGCTCCTGGTCTGTTAATGGTCCCAATGCTGTCGACCATACCCAAGTCTTAGGTAGCTGCGACGCATGCCACGACGGATTTAAAGCACGAGGAAAGGGTGTAAGACATGTCCTCTCAACGGAAATTTGTAGTGCATGCCACATAACGCTCGATTGGAATATTGTTCAGGCAGTTGATCACACTCAAGTGTTGGGAAGCTGCCAAAATTGTCATCGATTAAGCGTTACGCATTTAAGAACAACAAACAATTGCGCATCTTGTCATTTAACAACGCGATGGGTGCCTGTTTTTAATGTCGATCACACTGACGTGATTGGTAGCTGTAGTTCGTGTCACAGTACAAATGCATTACACATTGCAACGACGAATGCTTGCCAGGCATGTCATTCAACCACGCAATGGCGGCGTGTACTCAGAGTTGATCACAATCAAGTAACCGGATCCTGCTCAACCTGCCATTCGTTACCCGGTGATCACGATCCTACAAATCAGGAGTGTAATGTTTGTCATAATACTCGCGATTGGTAAAGTTTATAGATATGGAGTTTATTGGCTATGGACAGCTACTTTTTTAACAATTGATTTAAGTTTGGATAGGTTTACGTATATGGAGTTAGTTGGCTATGGATGGCCTCTCTTTTTAACAATGGATTTGAATTTGTTGACGTTTAAGAGTATGGAGTTTGCTGGCCACGGACGGCCACTTTTTTAAATGATAAAGTTAAATTACGGGTATGGAGTCTGTTGGCTAAGGATAGCCACTTTTTTAAAATACTGAATAGGAATTAAGAATCTAATTTAAAAACAAAATTAGTTAAACGTGCTATTGAGAGTCCGGCTTGTTTTTCGATAAGCTATCAATATTAACCACATGGCTGGTTTTTGGTTCATCAACAAACCTGGGGCGAGCATTTTGAGATTTACCAGACGCTTCAGCTAATTCAATTTCTCTCGAAGAAATAACCGCCAAACAATCTCGAATGCCCATAATTGTTTCACTAGAAAGTGGATGCTTAAATCCCGGTGTTACGTGTGTATCTCGCGCAACGTCAGTGAGTACGCGTTTCATCATTCGCAAAATGCGTTCTTCTTTTGTTAAATCTTCATCTGGCATATTGTGTTCCCCTACTGAGAATCAGTTATTAATTCTGCCATAGGGGCAGTTTGAATGATATGTCTCCAAAGTAATAGATTTTTGGTCAATTTTGTGGGAATTAGCGTTTTCTCGCCAATGTCAAACCGTCCGCAATTGACAACATGGACAGATCAATTCGCTGATCATTAAACAATTTTTCATTTAATGCTCTAATCGCGTTAGTATCATCATCCTGTTTATCGGGATCAATCACTGAACCACCCCACAACACGTTATCTATCGCGATTAAACCGCCTGGGCGTATGAGCTTATAACAAGCTTCAAAGTAATTATCGTAATTCACTTTGTCTGCATCTATGAAGGCGAAGTCATAACTTTCGATTTCATTGTCTATCATGTTATTTAAGGTCTCTGTCGCCGGACCTAAACGTAGGTCGATGTTATCCGAGACGTCTGCTTTTTCCCAGTAAGACTTTGCAATATTTGTCCACTCTTCGCTAATATCACAACACACTATTTTGGCGTCAATACCTGCAGCCAAAGCTAAGCTCAATGCGCTATAACCGGTAAAAGTGCCAATTTCCAGCATTTTCTTGGCACCAAAGAGTTTAACAAGCAGCGCCATAAACTGAGCTTGATCGGCCGAGGTTTGCATCATGGACTCTGCCATCTTTTGGGTCTCAAGCCGCAAATCCCGTAAAATTTCCGGCTCTCTTAAACTATTATCGAGAACATAGTCATACAAGGAATTTGTTAAAGGAAGATATGTTTTTGTCATGTGTGAGATATCTTTTTCGTTAGAAATAGAATGTAGCGTGAATGAAGTTAAGAATAATCCAATTGGAGGGGTATAACGATAAGATTATGTTAACTCCACCCAAGCTACTTAAATTGAACTAACCTTAAAAGAAATACTGTTTTTCCAATATATTTTTCGCTAAGGCATTTTTGCCGGGTCTAAACGTTGTTGCGCATATTGATGAATATTTGAAGCATCGTCAACTGTTAATAAATCGTCGTTGGCTTTTAGATACCTTAAGTTTTATACGCTTACTTATGATGCGCTTTTGATCATTTAAGGATTTTGTTATACTCCTATTTCGTTCCACTAAATCATTGGTGTCTTATGCCTTACTACGTACTGAAATACGAAAATTCGGAAATAGCAAAACTTCAAGAACTGGAATTGCTCGCAGAATTCGAAAAGTTTAAAGAAGCTTCAAAATATTCAAAACAACAACGCGCAGAACTACCAGATGATGACAATCGAATCATTAAAGTCATGTTCGCGGAAACCTTACTTGAAGCAGAAGAAAAAGTTCGTGAAAAACGCGAGCCACAGCCGAGAGGTGATGATTAACATGGAAAGTTTGTCATGCTAATTACACTCAGTTTTGATGATGAAATATATGATATAGACGTGCCCGACAAATTAATCGCGGATGCCCAAGATTTCTATGCCAAAATGAATACCGACATGGACAAGGGCTGGCAAATTAGTCGTACTTGGATTGAGAACTTGAATACCCAACAACGCTGTCAAGTTGTTGCAGAAAAGATACTGCAGGCTTTTCAAGAAGAAAACCAGCAAGCTATTATTTTGATGAGCGGTTATATAATCAATCAATTACCCGGTGTTAAACGCGTCAATATTGACACATCGGGCGACATGAGTATGACTGAGTTTTTATCCTGATTGCCAAAACTAGAAGCCATCACCAATTAACTGATTTGAGACCCTTAAAATAAATCTAAAATGCGTTGAAGGAATATTGCGTGATTGATTTTATGTACTATTGGAAACATCCTAAAGACTCCAAACACTTTACCTTTTTACTCCTTGCGATTTTTGTCTTATTGTTATCAAGCTGCACAACGCTTAAATCTAAACCCAAAGAAAATATCGATCCCGACTTTAATCCCATCATCAACAACCCCGCCTTTCCCAAAGCAAAAGGTCCTTACGTCTTCATTGATGCAGGACACAATAACTATCACACCATGGATGATGGTTACAAACCCTTTGCTGCGCTATTACAAAAAGACGGTTTTCAAGTTTTTGCTCACGAAGGCGAGTTCACGTCGCTATCTTTAGAAAGTGTGGATATATTAGTAATCGTCAATCCAATTCATCGTAGTAATATTGAATCTTGGATGTTACCTACCCCATCCGCTTTCACCCTCATAGAAATCCTTACGCTAAACGAATGGGTTAAAGCGGGCGGCGCGCTCTGGCTTATATCAGACCACATGCCAATCCCAGGTGCTGCAGAAAAACTGGCTTCATCGTTTGGTTTTAACTTTATGAACGGCTTCGCTCATAATGCCAGTAAAAAACGACACATTCGTTTCAGCCGGGAAAACAACACACTAAACGATCATGTCATTACAAATGGTAATAACAGTGAAGAAAAAATAAATGCTGTTTACACTTATACAGGCCATGCGTTTCAAATTCCAGCGCAAGCAACTTCGCTACTGGAATTTGAACCTAATTCGTTTTCCTTAAACCCCAACACCGCATTTGAATTTGATGCGACAACGCCAAAAGTCAATATTGGCGGTTGGTCTCAGGCTGCCGCCAGACCCTACGGGGATGGAAAACTATTTGTCCAAGGAGAAGCCGGCATGTTCATCGCGAGCCTCTCCGAAAAAGACCAACGAAAAATCGGCATGAACTCACCGCTTGCACCTGACAACGCGCAGTTTGCACTGAATATAATTCGCTGGCTTAGCTCGAAGTAATTCCAAAATATCTCGTTTTACTGTTGTCGTATTAAGAAGGATAACAACTTCAACATGCATGGAGAATTTGCTTTAACAAGTAGATTTATTTATCATTTAGCAACAACACCGTATCGTGATTTTCATTGATTTCTCTTATGTTTCCTTTCAATACTTCTTCTTTTCTAGTCTTGTACCTTCATCCCCATAAAATAACAATCTCTGTTCTGCTTGTGCTAAATAAACTTGATCACTACACTTCTCGCTTATTAGCAAAACTAATAATTACACTCTTTCCGTCACGAGCAAGTGCTTTTTGTACGGCTTGATCTTTAAAGCCTTGTGTGTATTTTTTTTTGGGCATTTCTTATCCTCTTTCTTTTTAATTTCTTAAAAAAAGAGGCGACAGGTATTCTGTCACTCGGGGTCAATTCGCCTTGCTACAATTCTAAGCAAAGAATAAACTAACGCTTTTATATTTTGTAAGTTTGCCGTATTTTTTAAGCCAAAAATCCAACTGATATTTAGCAATTATTTAAAGTGGTATGAGTTTAGATTGACAATATGATTAAAATTATAACAACTTGGTTTTGTATTTCTTTACTAGCTCTGCTACTTAACGCGTGCGGTCTGGGCGCCGGCGATATAGACGGCTCTCATCCTTCGCAAAAAGCCCCCCAAACTTCATCCAGCATTAGCGTTCAAAAAAATAGTAAAGAACAATATTTGCTCACATGGCAAGGGCAAAGTGCGGCAAAAAGTTATATTTTGCACTTATCAACAACTGATGATTTTTCTGTTGGCGAGCAAATTCATGAACTTTCAAAACCAAGTTTTTCAATAAAAGATTTAATTCCAGGCCAAACTTACTATGTCAAAATTGTTGCGATTTGGAATAATAACAAAAGCCCCGAATCCAATATTTTGTCGTTTAAAGTTCCTCCTCCTGCCCCCGTTTCCGTAAGCGCCGTAATCGATAACGAAAACTCCGTCATAAACGTTCATTGGTCAGGTAATGCGGAGACCTACAATGTGTATTGGGGAAAAACAGATGACGTAAACATTGAAGACTACCTGGCTGCGAGCAAAGGTGTAAGTGAAAGTCAGCTACACCAATCATTAACTGAGTTGGATTTTACTCAAGGGGATGAAATTTATTATATCGTTACCGCAGTAAATAACGGTGTTGAAAGTCTGGTTGGTGAAAGTAGTAAGACCAGCATCACTATTACCGAACCAATTGTGATAAATCAGGCACCGATATTTGAATCACCCACAGCATTTACTATTAATGAAAACGTTAGCAATGTAGCCACACTTCAAGCCAGTGATGACAGCGATAGTTTAAGCTTTAGCATCTCAGATGGTGACGATGCGAATTTATTTGTCATTGATGGTGCAACCGGGGAACTCAGTTTTATCACTCCACCCGATTTTGAAACGGCAAATGACAGCGATCAAAATAACTCATATCACTTGGAAATCAGTGTCAGTGATACATATCAAACAACAAAACAAGCAATCCAAATAACTGTAGCTGATGTGGATGAAACCAATCCAGTTGAAGCAACCTTGCCTTCTCTCAATTTTGCCAACACTGCGGTGAGCATTAATGAAGACGAAGGCATGGCAAAACTAACAATTACGCTGAGCGTTGCCAATACCCAAGTCATTACTTTAACAACTAATACAAGCACCGATACCGCCTCCGACAACGATTTTACTGCACTGAATAATCAAGTTTTTACGATTCCGGTGGGATCTAGTCAATTTGATCTCAATATTTCGATCACCGATGACGCATTGTATGAGGGCCCCGGCACAGAATCGTTTAGCGTGGCATTAAGCGAAATTCAAGGCGGTGTATTAGGAAATCTAACCAGTGCGACCATTACCATCAATGATAACGAACCGTTGGTGACAGGGCCAAATATCTTAGCGGTCTTTCCTGGAGACGAACGCTCGAATGTGGACATTACTCTAGAAAAAATTGATGTTAGTTTTGATAAAAACATGGCTACTGCCAGTATCAATATTGATACACTCCAACTATTCCGACCGGACAATAGTGTTGTACCCGGCGTTGTAAGCTATGACCAAGTCGGAAAAACAGCGAGTTTTTATCCCGACGAGAATTTAATCAGCAATGTCACGTATACCATCCAAGTATCGAATGACATTAAAGATAGCAACGGTGAACCGTTGGCTAATATCTTTTCCTCATCCTTTACTACATCTGTTCCAACCTTAAGCATTAATGATATTAATGTAGATGAAACTGCGTCAGAAGTTAGTATAGTTCTCACACTGAATTTACCGAGTGGTTCACCGACCTCCATTAACTTCGCTACTGAAAATCAAACTGCCACCTCAACAAATGATTTTGAAGAACAAACGGGTAACACCTCGTTTGAAATTGGCGAAACAGAAAAAACGATTGTCATTCAATTAAATGACGATTTAATTTATGAAACTGAAGAATTCTTTAAAGTCATTCTTAGTAATCCGGTTGGTGTTTTCCTCGATAATGAAACGATAACATCGGGCATTACCGTTACAATCAAAGACAACGAATCAATGCCAAGCCTAAGTATTATTGATGCAAATACGATAACCGTAAATGAACAATTCCCCAATGTCACCCTCACTGCGACACTTAGCCATGAAAGTGCATTCCCGGTTGCAGTGGATTATGCCACAGAGGATAACACTGCCATCGCTGGCACAGCTTTGGATTACATCAGCACCAGTGGTACGTTAACCATAGCGCCCGGTGAAACCAGCAATACAATAACCGTGAATATTAACAATGATGAATTATCAGAAAGCGACGAAACGTTTAATGTCGATTATAGCAATGTCATAGGCGCCACACTCACCACAACACAGGCGAATATAACCATAAACGATAACAATGGATTACCCAACCTTACAATGCCGGTAGTTACGGTAGACGAAATCGCAGGCACTGCAACTATTACTGTTAGACTAAACACCGAAAGCGGTCAATTAATTAACGTCGATTATGCAACAGTAGACAATACTGCCATCGAGGGAGAAGATTACCTTGCATCTAATGGTACATTGACTTTTGACGCAGGTACTTTAGTTCAAACGTTTACAATGGATATCATTAATGATGCTTTATCAGAAGCAACTGAAACATTTACTGTAAACCTGAGCAATGCCATCAATCAAAGCGGCGATATTGCAGCAAATATTTTCGACACACAAGCAACTGTTAACATAACTGATGCTGATGCACCACCGACGATTACTATCAGTGGCGAGAACGTTTTGGAAAACGCAACCGAAGCGATTGTTACCATTTCCTTATCTTCTGCTAGTGGTCAAGCGATTTCGTTCGAATACACCAGTAAAAATGGGTCGGCAACCTCCGGCGAAGATTACACAGCACAAAATGATAGCGTTTCAATAACCGCCGGAGATCTCAGTCATGAAATTAAAATATCACTCTCCGATGACGATTGGTATGAAGGCGAAGAACAATTTACGGTAGAAATGAGTAATATCGTTAACGCGACACCCGCCATAACCTCAGCAACGGTAACATTAACTGACACCGAAACAAATCCCATCATCAATGTGACCAATTTTTCGGTAAGTGAAGCCACGGGCGAAGCAAATATGGAAATAACACTTACCCCTAAAAGTTCCACACCTATAACTGTAAGTTATGCAACGAGTGACGATACTGCTACAACCCAAGATTATACTAGTGACAGTAATACACTGACATTTGAGCCAGGTGTTGCAAGCTTTAATAAAAATATTATCATTAATAATGATGATTTATTTGAAAGTACAGAACAATTCCTATTCACCTTAAGCAGCCCCAGCACAAATGCGACATTAGGCAACGCACAAGCGATAATTGAAATTACTAATGATGACGCTAAACCAACGTTGACTGTTGAGGATGTAAGCGTGAATGAAAATGAGGGAATAGCAACCGTTAATGTGACGTTAAATAAAATTAGCGGAGTAGATACCGTATTTAGTTATTTCGCTCAGAGTAATACTGCCGATTCCAGTGATTATGTCTCGCCTCGAAGTCCTGCTAATTTTCGGGGCATAACTGCAGGTGATATCAGTACAACAGTTAGTGTATCTATTGTCGATGATATAATTGCAGAGAACGATGAAACGTTTTTTATTATGGTGTCACCCTTCGATCCTGCCAAAGCTGGTGTGAGTGGTAATGGGACAGTGACTATTCTCAATGATGACATGCCCGACTCCCCTGTACTTTCCTTACTTAACGGAAATCAGCAAGTCACGTTAACTTGGCCGGCGGTTCAAGGCGCAAGCTCCTATTCCGTATATTATGGAAGAAAAAGTGGTTTAACACCTAGCAATTATGCAACACTCAATGGCACTTTATTACTTGATCAAGTAAGCGATTTAGTTCTTACCGGATTCAACCAGTTAACTAATCCAAATGGATTGAAGTCTTGGGTTGATTATTATTTTATAGTTACTGCGTTAGCAGGCAATGTCGAATCCCTTCCCAGCACTGAGCAGTCTGTGTACACCAAAGTCGTCGCTACTGAGTTTCTCAATGATACAGGCACAACTTTTGGGGGAAATTACCCTGATGGTAACAATGTCGATTGCACAGGGGAATCCATTAATCAACAAGACTGTAATCATGGTCGAGATTTCAAGGTAAATAATGATATTGACGGCTACGGAGGATTTAGTTTTACAAAACTTGATGAAAATGGAAATGACCTAGCTTTTTTTGTAACGAATTGGAGGTGTGTTAGAGACAATGTTACTAATTTGATATGGGAAGTTAAGACTAACGACGGCCTACTACAAGATAGATCACATACCTATACTTGGTTTAATTCAAGCGGTACGAATGACGCCGGTAACACAGGCATACCTAACGGCGGTACGTGTGTCGATACAATTAATTGTGATACAGAAAAATATGTAACTCAGATCAATAATCAAGGACTTTGTGGTAAGACTGATTGGCGCCTACCAACCATTTCGGAGTTAACTAGTATAATTAATTTAAACACTGTAAATTCCGCTGTTGAATCAAGTTATTTTCCAAATACCATCAATTGGAATTACTGGTCGTCCACACCTAATGTTGATCCAACTTTTGCGCGAAGCGTGCACTTCTTTTACGGTTATCACGACACCTCTCTAAAAAGCCTCAAGGGTTACCTAAGATTAGTGCGCAACGTTGAGCCGTGATTATCAATATCCAATACCCAAAGGATATTGATATCTACTTTTCTAAACAATATATAAATTAATTTCGGGATATCTCAATGAATACTTTTTCTTTTAGCCTACTACAATTTTTTATAATTTTATTATCTATTTTGATTTATCCAAATTGGGTGATTGCAACACAAGCTTGTCAACCAAACATTATTAAAACTGGAATCGACACGCGTTATCAAAACAACGCTGATGGCACAATAACGGATCTCAATAATGGCTTAATGTGGCAACAGTGCAATATGGGTCAAAGTGGTGCTGATTGTACATTGGGGGCGGACTCTACTTATACATGGGATGCAGCGCTTCAAATTGTCGAACAAATTAATACTAATGATGGATTTGCGAGTTACACAGATTGGCGTCTCCCTAATATCAAGGAATTGTTTTCGCTAGTTGAAGTAGCATGCTCTTCTCCATCAATTAATTTAACTTTTTTCCCAAATTCAGGCCTTGCTTATTGGTCGTCAACGCCAGCTAACGGGACGAATGGTAGATCATGGATTTTAAACTTCGATGAAGGAAATAATAGTACGACTGATCGAAACCTAGAACACATTGTGCGATTGGTTCGCGGCGGGCCTCAATAAAGATTGTTGTTGCACGTAATTAATTATGTATTAGTTTTATCATCTGAATTTTTTAAATTTATACTTGTTTCATTTTCCCTAACCTACATCAAACACAAAACGCTCATAAAGTGGTTCATCTTGATTCAGCTACGATTAAGCGGTTCCCGTTAAATTCAATTCTAGAATAAATCTAAATCCGTGTTGTGTATTTGAAATATCATTTAAAAATAATTAAAAACACCGGTTTTTTAAAACGAAACAATATTCATTGCAATCTAAAAATATTTTGAGCAAATGCCTAGCCGATTGATTTGCGAATTCAAATTGATAACAAAGTTGCAAACCGTGGAGAGTAAATGGACAAACTTTCGCAACTGTTATCTGGCAGCTCCCATGCTTTACTGCTAACAACATCAACCGCCCGGACGCGGTGTGTTTCATGCGATTCATAATTTATTTTTTTATCCTTTTGCATGCCCCCCTAAGTTATTCCATTAGTAATGAAGAATTGCCGATCACACATTTTTCTACAAACGAAGCTTGTGATAGTTGTCACACCTTTCCTGCAGTTTTACAATCAAACAACAGCAACATTAACGCTCGTGTCATATCACCCAAATTTGATCACACAGGCATAGTTGCTAACTGTATTAGTTGTCACAACGGAACATCCGCGTCTGGAAAATCTGCAATTCATATGGCCAGTAGTGATTTGTGTGAAAATTGTCATTCGACGGTTACCTGGACACCAGCACGACTTATCGACCACACCCAGCTTTCAGGAAATTGTGTCGGGTGCCACGATGGGTCAGTTAATGTGGGCAAGAGTGCTATTCACATGAACTCCTCAGATGTGTGTAGCGCATGTCATTCAACAATGGTTTGGCTACCGGTAAAAAATGTTGACCATAACGAACTCATTGGAACCTGTTCTTCATGCCATAATGGGATTAACTATACTGGCAAATCCCCTAGCCACTTTGCCACGAGTGATGAATGTGGTTTGTGTCATGTACCCATTGCTTGGGCTGCAGCTATTGCGTTCGATCATAGTCAAATAACTGGTTTATGTATCGATTGTCATAATAATGTAGTTGCTGTAGGTAAACATTCATTTCACATACCTGTAACAGATGCTTGTGGAGCCTGCCATAGCACACAAGCCTGGCGACCCATCATACAAAACGATCATGGAGAGGTTGTCGGTCCCTGCTCTGCCTGCCACACTGGTAGTAAAGTAACTGGCAAATCTGCCAGACATATATTAAGCACGCAGGCCTGTGAAACGTGCCATTCAACCACCGCCTGGGTGCCGGCATCTGCTGTGGATCACACACAAACACTCGGCAGTTGCAATATTTGTCATGATAACGTCATTGTTCCTGGTAGAAGCCCAACCCACGTAGATACAAGCGATATTTGCGAGGCTTGTCATAATTCCTCAGTGTGGGTGCCGGTTTTGATTGTCGACCATAATGAAGTATTAGGGCAATGTGTTCAGTGTCACAATAAATCCCCCACGCATATTGCTAGCTCTGACACCTGTGAAAACTGTCATAGCACGACAAGTTGGATAACCATCATTGCATTCGATCACAACGCAATTATTGGGGATTGCAACGCCTGTCACAATGGGACATCCGCAACGGGAATGTCACCAACACATATTAGCTCATCGGATAGATGTGATAGTTGTCATTCAAATCAAGTTTGGATCCCAGTAACCCAAGTTGATCACAAAGAAGTATTGGGTAATTGTTCGGGATGTCATACTAAACCAATTAACCATATTCCCAGTGGAAACGCCTGTGAAAGTTGCCACAGTTCCATTTCTTGGACGAGCATCATTGCCGTAGATCACAGCTCTCTTACTGGCGATTGCGCTACCTGTCATAACAATATCACAGCCACAGGTATGCCAATAAATCACATTAACACATCAACACTCTGTGCCAGCTGTCATTCAACAACCGCTTGGACAGCTATTATAACGGTTGATCATACGCAAGCTTATGGGACCTGTTTCGAGTGTCATAATCGATTTGTTGCAAGTGGTAAAAGTACACTGCATATTACCACCAGCGATCGCTGTGAAGCTTGCCATGCAAATAGGTCTTGGATACCTGCAATTCGAACAGATCACAATGAAGTCGTTGGCAGCTGTCAATATTGTCATAATGGTTCGGTCGCGATAACAAAATCCAGCGCACATATTTCAACATCTCAGGCGTGTGCTGATTGTCACCTTACAAGCGCTTGGTCACCCACCTTTGTTGTTGACCACACACAAATCTTTGGTACCTGTAACAATTGCCATGTTGTACCAACCGGTCATGCCCAAACTACACCGGTTTGTGGCGCATGTCACAACACAACCTACTTCACACCTGTGGCAACAATGGATCATAATGAAGTCTTAGGCACATGCAGCGATTGCCATGTGCAATCTCCCACGCACATAGTCACTAACGTGGCGTGTGAATTGTGCCATACAACAACATCCTGGATAGTAACCTCCGTCAATCACAACCTCTTTTCAGGGCAAGCATGTACTTTGTGTCATAGCAAATCATTAACTCATGGCAACACAACAGACATATGTGAAGCCTGTCATTCACCCAGAAGTTGGATTACCGTGACGATGGATCATGTTCAAGTGATAACATGCCAGGAGTGCCATGCACTGCCCGCTGGTCACTCACCCGAAACACAGGATTGCAGTGCGTGTCATGCGTTCCCTACTTGGTAGCAATTATTACAACTCATATAAATTTGTAGAGAAAGTTCTTTAAGATGGGAGGAGCTGTGGTCTAGAATAAAACTTATCTAGGCCACTTGAGATGTTTTCAACTCATATCGTGCATCGCTAAATTCATTAGCAATTGAAATAAATTGATCTTCAATTGCATCTAATGCATCAACAATGTCTGGATCAAAATGTGTTCCGCGACCTTCGTGAATAATCGACATCGCTTTTTCATGAGAAAATGCCGGTTTGTATACACGTTTGGTTATCAATGCGTCATATACATCTGCCAACGCCATCAAACGTCCGGACACAGGAATCTCATCTCCACAAAGCCCTGCAGGATACCCACTACCGTTCCACTTTTCATGATGCGTTAATGATATTGTTCTGGCAAGACGTAAAAATGAATTTGAACCCAACTCTTCTTCCGCAACTTTTAGCGCGTCGGCACCTATTGTTGCATGTTGTTTCATTATTTCGAATTCCTCATCAGTTAATTTTCCGGGTTTAAGTAAAATCGCGTCAGGAATCCCCACTTTTCCAATATCATGTAGTGGCGCGGATTTGTAGAGAAGATCAATTGTTCCATCATCCAGCTCATTTGAAAACTTTGGATGAGATTTTAGATGCATTGCTAATGCTTTAACATAGCGTTGTGTTCGTAATATGTGTGCCCCCGTTTCATTGTCACGTGTTTCCGCTAAAGATGCCAAGGTTAGAATGGTCGTATCACGCGTGCGATGTAATTCATCTGTTCGCTCACGAATTTGTTTTATCATTTCATTAGTATGCGTAGCCATAACACCAAACTCGTCATTACTGCTTACAGGTACCTGTACGTTGTAAAAGCCAGAGGTTACTCGAATTAATACATCATTTTCACGTTTAAGAAACATATTTAAATTTCGCGAAAACGAGAGAACGATGTTAAGTGATTCTAAAAATGTGACTATTAGCACAAAGCTAAATTCTTTTAATATTGAAATTCGAGCGTCTTCCAATGCGACTTCATGTTCTACTGAAACCAGCCAATCCAAATCTTTAATCACTAAAAGAGTAAATACTCCAACAATAAGAACTAGAAACACTCCTGAATAAAGTGCAAGTTTTGAAGTTAGTGGGAAATAATTATTTGATAACGTTAAATCAAGTTCGTCCTGTTTAACCTTGTGAGCAATCACTTTTTCCAGGGCTAAGGCAGAGTCTGCACTTGCGAATAAACCCATAGCTATTAGCCCAACCATTACTTTAAATCCGCTACTGAGTGGAAATTCATTAACAACGAAGTTATATAATGTGAATAACAATCCTATGAAAACAAATACACTGATGTCTATTGTAAACATCCGTGAAACTTGTTTAGTTAACGATAACTTGGTAACACTTTTCTCCCAAAATACTGAGCGCACTAAATATCCAACAAACAACAAGCTAGCTATGGTTAAATAAACCTCTATTGGATTTATTTTTTCAATAAATGGACAAACTTCAATCCCATAAATTGGAATAATAATCATCATTACCAGATAATGTAGCTTCATTCTCATGAGAGAACCCCAACGATTGCTTTAGTTTTTAGTATCGCTCTAAAAGAGAAAATCTTTAATTATTGATCAACATAAGATCAACTGAAAATAAATATGAATAATTCATGATGTTGAAAGGTTTTGTAAGCCTTGTTGCATAATAGTTACAACTGCGCCCTCCTCTCATTGAGTCCTTACAAAACAAAGATAATAAGAAGGAACTAGAATAGAGCTAATCGAGCATTCAATAAAAGTTTAATTCTCGTAGTAATACTACTATGTCCTTTGCAAAAAAAGTGATTCAACACGGTTATTTCTACAAATCGTGACAATTAACTAACAAAATTTTTGCTTACCTTGACAGAACGAAAATTGAAACGCCTATATTGTGAAAAAATATCGACATCCTTTCGCTCTCACACCTTTAGTTGAAATGAGATGCACTTTTAAATTTTTGGATTTCAATATATTGGCAACCTTTGATGGACAAGTCATATGTGAATTATTGAGTTGTTTTTTTAATTTCATTTCCTAACGTTTTTCTTAGGCGTGACATATAATTTAATATAAGTCGCCTGTAAAAATAATAATAAAACAAATACATCATTTCATGGGTTGGGGGAGGTTTCATGAGAAAACATACGTTTTCAGCTTTTTTTATCTGTTTATTGTCCGTATTTCTTTTCAACTGTTCGCAAAACACACCACCCTCGGAAAATAATTCTAAAGCAACGCCTTTGGATTTTATTGACACTAAGCTTACAAACCGAAACATTCAAATTGAAGGGGCTTGGAACGTTGCGGAAAATATCATTACAGAAACAACAAACTCTAGTGCTGAAATTCGGTTCAGTACTTCCCCGCGAATTTATTTAAGTGATAGTGGGAGTGCAGGCATCTCGTGGGAACCCATTGCTGTGGCCAACCCCGTGACTGGCGAACAACCGCTGGTAAATCCTGCATTTAAAACACGGAGCACTCAAACTCAAAACTGGCAAAGTTGGGAGATTGTGCAGCCACAGAATTCACGGCTTTCATATATTCTCAATGACCCAATAACCGAAGTGAAATATGCAACATGGGTTAGTGACACCTCGTACCACATTTCAATCTTTGATCCACTAGTTGGCTGGGGCCAACCTATCTTAATAGATTCAGGTTGGGATATGGCAGATAAAACCAAAAGTGATTTTGCGCAGTTTTATCCCTACATTGATGCAAATGGTAATTTATTTATCGCATGGGTTAAATCTACTCGTCCGCAATCCAACACATTTTCAATGAGACGATATATACAAGGATCGGGATTAACGCCAGTTGAACAGTTTGATCGTACTACAACCAATAGGCCTAACGACAGTTTTTATATGTTAAAAGCACTCCCAGGAGACCAAAACAGTAGTTACCTATTTTGGTTAGAAGGCTTACAAGGAATCAACAGAACTTTATGGTGGAGTAAACATGATGGGGTAAATTGGAATACACCTGAAGTCGTTACTCAAAATAATGTTGATGTCGCCCAGTTTCATATGAATGTTAATCCATCAACAGGTGATTTGGAATTATTTCTTCAAGATGAAAATTCTCGAGAAACATTCTCAAAATCATTAACGAATGGAATTTGGCAACCAGAAGTACCACTAAACTTATCTACGCAAAATATTTTTTTCAATGCCGCGATAAATCATCGCGGCGATATGATATTTTCTTGGCATCAAGACATCGCCCAAACATTCCAATCAGATAGGTTATCAGTCATTAATGTAAAACGGTACCTTGCAGAAGGCGGCTGGCAACAAACAGAAACGATAAGTAACGTCATTTTAAATGGCCGGACCATGCCTTATATGGATCTCAACGATGCAGGCAATGCGATTATCGCCTGGGTGGATAATTTTACTTCTCCAGCCGCGATCTACGTTAATCATTTTGATATCAGTAATGGCTGGGGCACACAAGAACTCGTTATGCAAACTTCACCTGACACTCGATTTCAGGGAATTTTTGATATCACGCTAAATAATAAAAATGAAGCGCTGGTTATCTGGGAAGAAATTAAACAAATTACCACGGGGCAAGCATACAATGTGTCTCTTGCTACTCATGAAAACGGTGGGAGCCTAACGCCCATTCCGAGCCCTGTACCAATTACGCCAATTGATACCAGTGGTTCATCCCCTTCCAACAATTGGACAACTCCGGTACTAATAAATGATATCCAAATAAGCAATTACTCGCTCACTTTCACCATGGGACCGGTTGTAAAATTTACAGATGATCTAAATGCAAGTTTTGCGATTAGCCATTTATGGAAGGATCAATCATCTCCAGGCCCTTTAAGTCAAAGTATGATTCATGGCGGAAACATCAATACTAACACTGGATTTTTACCCGTAGATTTTCTCACCCCGCCATCCATGCAGGCACCCTTTATTTTGGATATAACATCTCATGAGCATGGGAGTTCTGTGTTTTCTTTCTGGCGGGAATTTGCGAATGGTGAAGCACTGAGTTTTTTAAATACTGATGCAACTTGGAGTGCCCCAATGGATTTGGATAACGGTTTTGTTGGTGGCCATCTTGTGCCGTTATCTGATAACCGTGCAGTTTATATTTGGCAAGACATGTTTGACAAATCACCCAGTGCAAATATCATAGATCCGAAAAATATTGGGACAATAATAACTGATACCGCCACTATTGAGGGTACCGCGTTAATTGATCGAAACATAGATTTAAACGCAAACAACACGGTAACAATGCCATGGGTGAGAAAAATTGTTGATGGTGAAGAAATGGCATTAATCTCCTATGTACCAGGCCTTGGATGGCAGTTACCAACGAGTGTTATTAATTTTCCCATTACATTGCGATCACATGGTCCACTGACAGTTAGTACAGGCATAAATGGCAACATCGTCATTACCACCCGCGACTCAGTAAGAGGTGATATATATGCCAATTATTTTAATACAGCGGAGCAATGGCATAATTGGGAAAACATTGACGCCACTATGGGGCAAACCGTTAAACACATTGGTGAGAAGTTAGTTTTATCTAATTTACAGGGTAATGTGTTTGTAATTTGGGTTTTAGAGGAAAATGTTGCTGACCTAGGTATGGTTCAAAATATCTATGCTAGTCAATTCATCCTTTCAGCTACCACGCCAGCATCTAACTGGACAACACCGGTATTGGTGGCAACAACAAGTGGTTTGACCTTTTCTTCAAACTTAAAAGCACACCTGGATGAATTGGGTAACATCTACCTCGCTTGGGTAGAAAAAATTGATAAATCCAGCACGCTAAAGTACCTGCAATATGATAATAATATCGGGTGGTCTCAACAAGCAGAAGACATTGTCATATATGATGGCACAACGAGCGGGAGTATTGTAAGTTTCGATTTAGATGTAAATTCTATAAACAGTGTTTTGATTTCCTGGAACCAAATGTTACTTCAGGGTCAATCTTCGTCATTTGTAACCTGGTACTCCATTAGGAATGCGCTGTAAAAACCTAGAAAAAGTCAAAACTGATGAATCACTTTATATTGTACCCCTTCGTTGACTGAGATTGACTCCATCAAACAGAAGTGCTTTACAATCCATAGAATAGGATCCATTTTTAATTCGGGAATTTTCTCATTACAATTCCGCGCAAGAGTAATATGTGGTTTGAAAGTTGGATTGCCTAGGGGAATTCCTGAATCTTCTGCAACGTTTTTAATATTGGTAGCCAATGAATTCAATGACTCATTTTTCTCCTTGCAACCCAACCAGATAATTTTAGGTTTTTTAAAATAACCGGATACGTCCAGTTGGAAACTAAATTCAGTGAATTGTATTTGCTTCGCATTATCGATGAGAGTTGTCAGAGTGGCATTATTTACTGATCCTATAAAACACAAGGTGAGATGCAAGTTATCTTTTTTAATCCAGCGAATTTTTGAATTAGTTAAGGCTTTCTTAGTGAGCACTAACTGATGATATATAGCAGCTTGTGTTTGATCATCCGGTGTTAAAGCAAAAAATACACGACGTTTTTTCATGGTTTAGAAAGCAAATATTCGTGAGAAATCACCTACTTTTTCCTAACATAAATTAAGTCGTTAAGAAAATGTTTGCATAACAAATTCAAAATCTCTAATTTCGGGTAACTTCAATTATTTTGGTCGTATCTAACAACCTTTGTTGCCGAATATTAGTTAACTCATCTAAATTATTATCTGGATTAAATTGGGTATCGAGAGAAAGCGCCTGATTAATATTCCAGATTAACTGCTTATCCAGCGCATGTAGTTCATAATCCTCAATACTATCGGGGTTTACCACCACATCGTCGCTATACAAAACCAGACTCGGTGTGTTTACCGTTTTAACAATTGTTACTGTGTGATTTGCTGGAATCTCGAACCAACCGTTGCTATCAGCTATAACATCATTACTTTCATTGAGTACTTCAATTTTGCTGGTATCAAAGGTACTACTTACGGACTTCAATGCTAGATTATTACGTGGATAATCGGCTATTCCATCATTGTTTTCATCGACGGTTGTATAACTGTAATCGGTTCTGGTTTGCACTGAAATCACATCTGAACATGGATCTCCATCGGGTATAACTTCACCGTTCGCTAATATTAACGTCCAACCTTTGACGAAGCCAGGATTGCCTGAGGCTGTTTTTAAGCTGACGGTATCTAGATTAAATAAATAATCATAATAATAAGATAGCCTTTCACCATCTGTATCATAATTTACTAGTGCTATCTCCTCATCATTGGCGGAATAATTTGACCAATCCAGACTGGTTGGGGGAACAGGTTCATCAGTGAATACATTTACCACGTCCAATTCTTTAACGTCTGGAAATATTTCAATCCACTCACCACCCACACGGTTCCATAAGTTCGTCAGTGGTTGCCAATCGTCATTAAGTTGCGGACAAGCATGATTCCCCAAATCAGTCATGCTCGCTTTTTGCCATGATTCCATGGAATGTAATTGCAGTTTGTTTTCTCTTAATACTTCTTCGTAATCCTGCTCTACCAAATGCGCACCCGTATCGGATAATTGAATCTTAATATTGCGATCAGTGAAATTATGCAATTTGTAGTTTTGAGCAACAATAGATTTATTAATATAATCAGCGCGACTGTCAAACGTCATATCCGCAAGAGAGGCAATACCGTCATCCGCCAGCACTTCCAACTCGGGTACATAAAATTGGGCTTTAAAACTCATGGATTCCGTACTTGTATTTCCTAAAACATCACTGACACGTAATTCCACTTTATGTTCATCTTCTGGTTTAACCTTGTACCATGCGTTACTTAGCGTCTCTGATACCAGCGGTAATAATACTTCTCCCGTCATTTCGTCTGCAGAAACAGCTTGCCATGTAACAATTTCAGTTTCATTTATCAAATAGCGATAATCTATTTTCAGATCCTGTCTGGCGGTTTCTAAACCTGCGAGACCTTGATCTGACACATCAAACACAAAATAAGGAATACTTGCGTTGTTTAAATTTTCTTTATTTATTAACAGTCCGGATAACGACAACTGCATTATTTCAATAAACAAGGGCGTATCGGTATTTAACGTTAATGAATCAACTCTAAAACTGCCGTCATTGTTGGAAAAGCGTGTTTCAATGGGATTTAAATAACTGATAAGGGGTGCTTGATCATCGAGCAAAACGGTATGTGTGGTTTCAACACTGTTACCCGCTTTGTCCGCTATGTTAACAGTCAACTCATTATTGCCTGGTTCTAGTGGTACCAATAAAGACCATTTCTGATCAGCAAGAATATTGGCTTCAGATCCATTAACCCTAATTTTCTGTACGCCAGATTCCGCTTCAGAATACTCGCCTTCCAACAAATATTGCACGTTGTTACTTGTTGTTTTCGACGTAACTGTTAAGGCGGGAGAAACATCATCTAAGTAAACAGCCGTAGAAAATTCACTGGCATTTCCCGCGATATCTTCGGTAGCAATCAGGAATTCATTATTACCCGAATTCAAGTTAACCAATAGTTCCCATTCATTATCAGCCAACAAGGTTGACTCATTTCCATTAACGGTTAGGTTTTTAATCTCCGATAGACCTTCAACATAATGGCCGGTTAACAAAAATTCTGAAATATTGCTTAGCCCCCCAGAGGTTAAGGTAACCACCGGTGCCAAAGAATCTAATATTACTTCCGCGTGCAATTCGGAATAATTTCCAACTTTGTCTTCAATACTGATTACAAAGCTATTTTTTCCTGCAGAAAGATTCACTGGCAATGACCATTTGTTGTCTTCTACATTCGTGGCAACACCGTTCACTAAAACCGTGTTATTACCTAAATCATGTTCTACAATTTCGCCTTCGAGCAAAAATGCTGGATCATTGGTTAAAGCAGCCGATAAAATATGAATCTCTGGTGATACATCATCAAGATAAATTTCGGTAAAGAACTCACCCTGGTTTCCAGCCTCATCTTCTATGCCGATAACAAATTCGTTATTGCCCCGATTTAAACTGACTAACGCTGACCATTTATTATCGTCTTTAATAGTGGCCGGGTTATCATTCACAGCAATACTTTTAATACCAGACTCTCCATCAATAAAAACACCTTCCAGTAAAAATTGATGAGTATTCGCCAGCCTAGCTGAGCTTAACGTTACTAACGGTGCAAATTTATCGTATAGCACATGGGTGTGAATCTCGCCCTGGTTACCCAACTCGTCTTCAAACTTAATCACAAATTGATTATGACCGCTGTTTAATGACACGGCTTGTTGCCACTCTGTTTCAGAATTAAGGGAAACCGGTTGATCATCAACAACAATGCTTTTCACTTGGGAAAACTCATCTGAAAATAAGCCTTTCAGTAAAAATTCGCTTTCATTAGTTAGGCTGGCTGAATTAATGCTCAAACTAGGTGCGGTATTATCAAAGGTAACAAATGTTTCAAAAACACCGATATTTTCAAACGAATCTTTTACGGCCAAACCCATTTGATGTTGACCATCACTTAGATCGCTCGTATCAACTGCAATGGAAAACCTGGCGTTTGACGACAACAACGCGCGTTCAGGTTCAATATCAACCACAGCATCGTCCAAAAAAAACTTTATTGCTTCTACCTTTAGCGCATTATCAACCAAAAACTCCAGATTAAATGTGTTATTTTTAGGTAAGCTGTAATCACCTGCCACTCTTATAATCGGCGTACTTTCATATAATGCATCATCATTAACTGTGGTAAATAAGGAACTCTTGCTTTGCGCAATTAGGAATAAGTAGTTATCTTCTTCTTGTTTATCCTTAAATATTGAAACCGTACTTAGCCCTAAACCTCTTCTCAGCGCAAATGCCATTTTTAGGCGGTAAAAATTATGATCAATGGCGGTTTCCCCATAGGCTAAGGTTTTTGTATCACCCTCTGTATCAAAATAAGATTTGCCATCCAATAATCCATCCGCTCGAATGTCCTCATAGATTAAATTCGTTAACGTAGATAAATTAAATTGGCTATTAAGCTCCTCAACTTTGGTCAAACTTTCTGAATGAGCAATATGTGCCAGGGCGAAAATCAGTAATCCTTGCTTTTCATCGCCTTCGATGGTTAATAAGCGAGATTCCGGCTGATACTGGATATCTAAAAACGCATTGCCTAAATCGATAGAATATAAATCATTGAATAAATGAATCGCAGAAGCCAAAGCAGATTCATCAATGGTTTCCGCTTTGCTTTCAAGGTTAAATAACAAATAACCCGCCGCGAGGTGAGTCATGGGTGTTAAGCTGGCATCAGTCGACTCACCAGAATTAAACTTTACTATGCTGCTCAATTTAAACGCGGGTTCAGGATCCACCAGTTCAAAATTACCAGGATCCAGATATTGCCCTTCACTGGCTTCCAGCAAGATGAGTTGTGAACTGCCGGCGAAATCCAGAGTGAAACTGCTATCTTGTTGGATCTCTGCACTTGCGAGGAATTGACGTCTTTGTTGATTATCTGCTGTGTAGGCACTAATTTTTCCGCCCACATACAAGCCACCCAGAACTTTGCCTTTTACCGTTCCATTGGGCCGCGGCTCAGGAAGTTCCAGATTTCCCTGCCCCAGTCCACAGGCAGATAAAAACACTGTCATTAACATAACAGTTATTAGTGAACGCAAACCTTTTTCCCCAACGATTAATTTTTTTGTTTTTGCACTTCTGATGACGTATTTTAATTTCAATCCAACTAACCCAATCGCATTACAAATCCGGACGAAATATCATTAATACACTGGCAGCAAATCCGTTAACTGTTTGAGTTAATGGTAATCGGTACTCCAGTTTCGCGCCAATATCGAGCTCTTTAGTTATAGTCCAACTTTCCATGGCGTTAATCAGTAAATTCATACCAAATTGAGAAATATCCTCGTATTGAGCTGATAAATAACCGTCCTCATCCACACGATGTCGCCGACTATAACGGGCATGGCTTAAGTCAATCCCGGCGCCATACCACGGCGACAAGTATTTATTGTGTTTCACATTCATTTGAACACTAAAACGTGCTCCTTTGTCTTCTACCTGCTCCCCGAGGTTGCTTGAATCAGCATTAAAAACATATTTTGAAACATATAATTCACCAAGATACCGAGTGCCTCCAACAAACCAATCAGTAATGAAAAAGCTGGCGGGTTGTGCTGAAAAATCCTGATTGGTGTTACCTTGAGTATCGTTAACACGCATCAGATTAATATTTGTTCCCAATCCGATTTGAATTGTTGATGCGGGTAAACCGATTGCAGCAGATTGTGCATGAGAAATGAAAAGAAAACTCAGAATGCTAGGTAGCAATAGCCGCCAGACATCCCGCAGTCTAATTAAAGGTGATAACAAACGAGGCAAATGCGATTCCTTTCAACAATTGACAATCAATTATACTAATGTTTGATACATTTAGGCCAATTTTGTTAATTGATTTTGCTGACCGCTGACGACTTTCTATGAACATTATAACAAAAGTCATTTTACATTCTTAGATATTTTACTGATTAATCCGTCAACTCATAGATAAAGCCCAGGAAATCCGGCTATTCACCAATTAATGTAATCCAAATAGCTCATCATGAATTTAATCACTAACATATTGATAGCTCAACTCTGAGATAATCGGGATATTATTATTTTTTCCAATGATCAAATTGATATTGCCAGAAATATTTTTAAACCGGTCTGCACCCTTTTCTCTCACGGTAATGGTAAAACTTCCCTTGCCGTCCATTTGATTATTCGTCTCGCGCCAGCTTAAATTATCTAATTCCAGTTTTCGATAATCCGTAACCATAAATAGCTTTTTATAGTCACGTTCAATTTCTTTTCGGTTTCGGCTTTCATTGCTACGCGCATCTAGGGCAAAGTTCTCAATAAAATTCTCTAGGTTTCCCACTTCATAGGCTGCCATGAAATTTGATAGCAGCGTATTAATTTCTTGCTCTGAAATAATTGGCGCTTTTACCAAGCCTTTTATCGGATTTTCAGGGTCACTTGCTGATTCTTGCCGGTCATCCACCTGCACGCTGTTCGTTTTTTGATTAGCAACAAGCACTGCCGTTTTCTTTGGCGTAATTTCATCCTGCTTGTTACTCACATTGGGTAATTTCAGTGTTGGGCTTACGTTACTTGCCACTGGTGAAGGCACTGGGGATATGTTCTTTAGTTCCGTTGGGATTGCCGCTTTCTCAGAAGATTTACTGGGTTTTTGGTTTTGCTGAGTAGTGATAGCCAAAGATTGTGGCGCTATCTCTTTAGCCAATGTTGTTTGATTCTCAACATTAGTAATCGTTTTTGGCGAAGTAACATTCAAATTTTCAGAAGCCGGTAACGTTTTATTTTGAACTGCGGGAATAACTTTACTTGGTTTGTCTGCGACAACGCTGAGAGATTTATCAGATTGTTGAACAACTGTCTCTAATTCGTCGTTATCACTGTCGCTTTCTTGCTCTATTTCAGTCGACTTTTCCTCATCGGCCGATATATCTTCAATTTTTATGGATTGTGGTTTATTTTGAAAATATTGATTAGATGCAAATATCGGAATTCGAGCTTTTTGCGGTTTCTCAACCACCGCAAGGGGTTTTTCATCCAAACTAACATCGTCAGCTGCATTACCAAGATAAAGGAAAACTGCGACGGCGATTATAGGTGTCGCAACAAAGGCAGTTAGAAGGATTTTTCTTAATTTATAATGTGAGGTTTCAACTATCTGGGTTTCATCGGTAAGTACCTCATTAACACTGCCACCAAGACTTGCTGAAACAACAAAGTCGTCAACTTTTAAATTTGGACTTCGTCGTTGCTGAGATTTCTGAACGTCAGTGTATAAGTTTGTTACAACCGGTTCATTGTCATATTGAGCAAGAATGTCGTCGAGTTCTTCTTTTCTGTAGTCTGCGTGAGAGAACACTTTTTCATGCTCGAGTTCGGCTATTAATTCAATAATAAATTGTTTATTAAAAATATATTTTTCTTCGCTAAATCCTTTGAGTAAAAGCCGATTACAAATGGAATTAATTTGCCGAGGAATACCACCGGAATAGAGATAGATGAAGTTGTGGGTTGCATCACTAAAATGGATATTACCTCTCCACCCTGCCTTGATCAGTCTATGTTCAATATACCTTCGTGTTTCAGCTTTACTGATGGGCTCCAGGCGAAAAGATGCAATGATGCGCTGCTTAAGATGTAACAGTTTATCTTGATCGAGTTTTTCTTCCAGAGATTCATGGCCCAATAAAAAGCACTGTAAAACGGGTCGATTGTTAACTTGAAAATTAGCTAACATGGAAATTTCAATGAGGGAGTTTGTTGATAAATTATGCGCTTCGTCAATCAACAAAACACATTCATGGCCGGCCTGGGCACGGGTTACGAAAAACTCTTCCAACTTTTTCAGCAATAAACCTTTGCTAATCCCAGTGCTGGCAATATGAAAATTTGCGGCAATAAGATGCAAAATATCATCTGCCTCTAAATGCGTAGATACAATCTGGGCAAAGGTGATGTGGGACCGTGGCGCATCATCAATTAAATTTAGCGTTAATTCTGTTTTACCGGTACCTGGCCCGCCCGTGATTACAACAAATCCTTCACCTTGTTCCAATGCATAATGCAGGATTGCTAATCCTTCACTATGGGTTTGGCTTTTGTAAAAAAAATGTGGATCGGGTGTTAACTTGAATGGGGCTTTCTGAAAATTGTAAAAAGACTCGTACACGTCTATTTGGCCAACTATAGTGGGTTCAAATTTTTTCCGGTTTTACAAAACCGGTACACCACGTAAGTTTATAGAATTTCGAGAACTTTTGCTACATTGGGTAAAAATGAATCCAATAAATGATCAACATGCGGCAAGATTGCTGATGATTTATTTATCAGTTGAAGCGGGTTAATGCCTCATGAATTTAATGAACAAATTGATTACATAAACGTCAGCGTACTACCAAATACACATATTATTAAAAGATGGACTTACCAAAGGGTTGGTAGGTGAAACGTTTGAATAACAGGCATAAAAAAGGCGGCTACGGAGAGCCGCCTAAATCACTCTTACGAGGAGTTTATTGAACTATTATTGTCAACGTGTCTGGTGGAGCAAAACCACCGACAGCACCTTTAACATAATATTTCACGGTAACTGTTCCTCGTCGATCAAATGTTTTCGTTACTCGAGTTCCAATGGCATTTAGCGGAAAATAGCTTCCAAAATTCCAAAACCGAAAGCTACTTAGCTGTCCATCTGCTCCAGTACTTGCACCTTCAAAGGTAAAGGTGCTACCAACATTTAACGTCAAGGTATCCTGCGCTGGATTTATAATGGGCCAATTGGCACCAGTCGGTATTGTTCCACCGCCTGTTCCGCCACCGGTTCCACCGCCAGTACCTGTACCCGCCCCTGTTGTATCGTTAACATTAATTGTTACCGTAGCAGGTGTTGAAGAAACTGCGCCCATGCTATCAATAACATTTAAGGTCACGATAAATGTGCCAGCTTTCAGGAATGTCACATTTCCTGGATTCTCACCAACCACATTAGGCACAGCACCATCAAAGTCCCACAAAAATGTTAGCGGCGTATTGTTATCAGGATCCGAACCACTGCCTGAAAAATTCACAACCTGGTTAACATTAATATTTTGGGTCGTTCTTGGTGCATTAATGCTGGCTCGCGGTGAGGAGTTTCGTGTCGCGTTCCCCACCACCGTTACCAAGCGTTCCGCGGGTGTTGGATCAGCAACACCGAATGCATCGGTGGTTGATAAAACGATCCGGTAGGTACCTACTTGTGTAAAGGTAACTAATCCCGGATTTTGCGCGATTGAATTTGGAATAACACCATCGAAATTCCAACGATAACTCAACGGTAAATCGCCATCTGGATCTATCCCCGAGGCGGTGAAACCCAAAGCCTGACCAACGGTCACTTGCGTATTCGCCGCTGGTGTTCTAATCACACCATTCGGTGCAAGATTTCCCGTGGGTTGATTATTACTTTCAACCGTAATAACACGCTCCGCCGGTGTTGGATCTGCCGTACCGGTGGAGTCGATGACTGTAAACCGAACACGATAAATACCTGGCGAACTAAACACAACACTGCCAGGACTATTGCTTCGCACATTCGGCGTCGCGCCATCAAAATTCCACAAATAACTCAAGGGCGTATCACCATCGGGATCCGAACCAAAGCCGGCAAAACTGAGTGAAGTGCCTTGAACAATCGTCACATCACTGCTGGGCGATGTAATGGTGCCATTTGGTGCTACTCGACTGGGTCTTTCTCTTACAATGATCTGCACCGTTGCAGGTGTAGGATCAGACAAACCTTTATTATCAGTTGTTGTTAAACTGATGTTATAAATACCTGGTCTTCGAAAACGAATAAGCCCGGGATTTATGGTTGTTTGATTTGATGATGCCCGATCAAAGTCCCATGCATAACTGATTGGATCTCCATTGGGATCAACGCCAGTGCCAAGAAACTCTAAACTATCACCAACGAATATTTCGGTATCCAAAGAGGGTGAAATAATCGTTCCATCCGGTGGTTCATTGAATAATGTAATTGTAGTAACCGAGATTGTTACCGTGGCAGGCGTAGGATCACTGGCCCCAGTTGAATCCGTCGCCCGCAAACTCACGACATAAACACCCGCATTATTAAATGTAATTGCACCAGGATTTGCTAACGTGGAACTTGGTGCAACACCAGCAAAATCCCATAAGTAGGTATAAGGCATATTGAGATCTGGATCCGTTGCTGAACCAGAAAAATTCACCGAACCACCGACACTAATCGTTAAGTTACTCGCCGGGGAATTGATGAAACTATCCGGTGGCGATAAACTCGTTCCGTTTACCGTGATTACTCGAGAAGCCGGTGTAGCATCTGCTTGCCCAAGACTATCAATGGTGGTTAGTGTTACACGATAAACACCCGGCGTAGTAAATATAACGGCACCTGGTGTTTGTGCCGTACTAAAAGGTAGAGCACCATCAAAGTCCCACAAGTAATGCAAAGGCATATCACCATCGGGGTCCAATGCCTGGCCGCTAAAGAAAACAGCCTGTCCTGCGTTTATTGTTTGATTTGATGATGGCGCTCTAATTTCAGAAAAAGGTGCAGTGTTCGCTGTGTTTGTCACTCTCACCACGTTGAAGGAAATCGATGCCGGCGTTGGATCGGCCACATTATTTTTATCATTCACAAATAATCGTAAGGTAACCGGTCCAAGCGTATTAAATGTCATTTCAACATTTTGACCAGTTTGTTGTGGCCCATACGAACCAACATCCCAAACATATGTTAAATCGTCATCGTCAGGTCCTGTTGCACTGCCCATTAAGGTAAGTGTTTCCCCAACATTAATTGAGAAACCACTTTGCGAGGGCGAAATGATCATTCCATCAGGTGCAGCCGCAGGTGTATTATTGGTGTTGGTAACGGTAATTCTGACGGAATCTGGCGTGGGATCAGACAACCCCAAATTATTTCTAACCGTCATACTCACATCAAAAACACCAGCGCTATTAAACTGCAAGTTCCCGGGCCGTCTCCTTGAGCTTGGTGGAATACCACTATTTCCAAAGTCCCAAGCGTAACTCAAAGTTGCTCCTTGAGGATCTGTTCCACTGGCAGAAAATCTGACAGAATCACCCACACGAATATTTTGATTGTCACTTGGCCGTGTTATTACCCCATTAGGCTCTGTGTTCCCAGGTTGCCCGCCGCCACTGCTCGTGCCGACATTGACAGTTAGTGTTGCGCGCGTGGGATCCCAGGTACCCGTGCTATCTCGTACCAACAACGAAATGGGAACAATACCGCTGGTAGGAAATGGAACTGTAATTTCTCTACCAACTTTTCGCAGACTATAACTTCCAAAATCCCAGACGAAAGTAAAGTTAGTGTCACCGTCAGGATCGTTTGCGGATGCTCTTAGCGTAAGGCTATCTCCTTGCGCTACATCAACACTATTACCCGAAGGTGAACGGATTCGACCATTCGGTGGATTACTTAATAAAATAACTTCTCGTGCGGCGACGGTTGATGTATCAGTCGCTGCACAATCACCCGGTGCACCAGATACAGACACACTCTCCGTATCTCTTTCAGATGCTACATATATATGGCATGGCGCCTTTACAAATTCCGAGAAATTTATTTCCAGCTGCCAGGTCCCATCTGGCGTCACTTCAGCGGCACCTAAAAATGCAGTGAGAGAAGGATCTTGATAAATATTTATCTCACCATCAGCCGGAGAAGCCACACCTAACGCAGTAATCAACGATTTGTTTGAATCCCATATGGCGGTAGAGATTATTTCAAAATCCAATGATTTCGTCTGCGGTGTTGCAATTCTGGGTTTTTCTGGTGGTGATTCACCGCAGGCAATAAGGAGAACAACAAAAAGCATGACCATAGTGGTTTTGATCGATGGGTAAAACAGCTTGTTTAAAATAATTTCTTTATCCATGTATGATTCCTCATCTTTGCCAAAAATAATTTGACATGTCCATAACCACCCGACTTAATCGAGCGGAATAAGCAGGCATAATTTAAGATAGGGAAGCATTGGTCTTATAGTGTGATTTCAATCCTTTCTTTCACAAAGAATATATGAAAAGAAAAGACTCGCGCTTGCTGTCTTTTTTTCTACAAATAACACAAACCACAACGTTTTTATGTAATTTCACCAGGCAAAGTGTCACCACTTATTGCAGATAGGCACAAGCAAACCGATTTTGCATAAAATCCATTAACTCGCCTTTAACACTTTTAGTTGGTCATACAGATACTACATAACGTTTTTTCTTAGTTTTCTAAGGCACTTTAACTTGCCATAATTATCAAACAGGCATTCGCAAACAGCACGTCTACGCTCTATTTTAGAGAGAACAAACGTTTATAAAGTCCGTTTAATAAATAATACAAGTCGATGCGTATTATTTGCTGAGTTCAAGACACACGCGTCACAAAACAACAGACACAGTCCTTGCCCTACGATTTTTTTTACGCTAGTAATTTAGAAGAATCACACTGGTGTGTTAGACATGATTTACCTTCCCCACATACTGTATTAGCGTATTTAGTATATTTCTAATATAGTTTTATTTTATAGATCTTATGATTTTTATCGCTTTTATACCGCTAATAGTAGACATAGAATTGACGTAGAGCAAGATTGCTAACCAATTTTTTGTGAGATTTGTATCCCTACTACAGCTGAATAGGGGGAATTTTAAAGAGACTGTAATTCGCTGCACGAATAAAATCATGTGCAATTTCAATCACTTTGTTTTTAACACGATGGATTGTTATTAGACAGGTTGAAGTGTGGCATGTTTTCGCCCGATCCACTGAAAAGGCACACAGCCTTTAACAGAATTGCACCCACTTGCCATTTATTCCTTAGTTTCTGCAACGATATTTTTCAAGGTTTGGGATAATCGAGTTTCATCAATGGGAAATGGCAGAGTTTCGTAGACAGAATGCACCTCCAGTAATTTTTGAAGTTTTTCATGCCATTCTTTATCATACAAAACGATAACACGCGTCTCAGGCATCCATTGCACTGTTGCCAATAAAGATTCCAAACTGCTTGAGCGATCACGAAAGTCCGATTGAAAATTAAATTCGGCAACAATCACTTTCACATTATTTTTCTTTAGTTTTTTTATCGCATTTCGCATACTGTTTTCAACGATCACATTAAATCCTAATCGCTCATAGAGCACATTAAAATTGGCGTAACCACCCAGTTCGACGATCGAGAGTAGGTTAAGTGTCATTACAATGAAAGAACAGCGTTAATTAAAGATATGAAGTCATAATTTATGTTGGCTTCATAAGGGAAGAAAAATAATCGTTATTTAACTGATAGTAATAACTGTCTGATTGTTTTTCACAAAGAACCTGCTGCGCCTTGCTCTCTAATAACGAGCAGGCATTTTTTATGGCAGAGCGATATTTTTGTCCCTTCTTCATGAGTGTCACACCGGATATGCATGAAGCTTGGGATTCTGCATTACCTCTCGAACAGGCATATAAAAACTCCGCTGGATTTTTTGCAATATAAGTTCGTGAATGATAACCAAGCGCATTAAAACAATGAGACTTTAAATAATCTTCTTGTCTCTCACAAATAAATGCATAACGCGTGATTTGCCCCAAACTTCTGTTTCCTGGCAATATAAAACGCAAACAGGCAGATGGGTAATTACTTTCTTTTCCACAGTACGCCAATCCCATTTTAACTTTTTCTGAACGTTTATAACTTTTGGAAAATAGATCATTCTTAATCTTACCCGCCAGCTCCATGAACACACCCGTTTCACAATAATACTGCATATCCACTTGAGGAAATACTCGACAGTAGGAGTTGGCTAACGCCACTGACTGAGCCAGTTTTGCCATCGCATGACCGACACCATGTGCACAATTACCTTGGAAAAAACCGTCTACTACTGAGTCGCTTTTACTGCAAGCAACATTTACGTCATGGCTAAATTTATTCAACTCTGCCTTGGTGAATACCACTTGTTTATTAGTTGCCTTATCATGGGAGTGATGCTCTCCGCCATGATCACTATGCTCATGATACGCTTTACCCAAATTGTTGAAATACACTTTAAACACGCCATGCAAGCAACCGTAGGTGCAGGTTGATGCACAAATTTTCATTCCTGTGTTTAAATCTGAAACTCGTTTGCCCACAATAGCCCCTAATGCATGACCGACCGCATGACAGGATGCCGAATCTGCTTCCAATACCTTAGAAATTTCTTTGACCCCAATTTTATCAACATACAATTCATACAACGGACGGTATCTCCGTTTCTCGGAACGGTATTGCTTAAAGTCTCGATAAAAATCTTTCGATGCTTCCTCGGCTGCATCGCCGGTTAAGGTTCCATTGATTAGCGCCGAATAATCGGCTTGTTTTGCTTCAACATGAGATATCAATACAATTAAGAAAGTGATTAATAAGATTGGTCTCGTCATCTATTGAATCCTTATAACTGTTAACGCTTCATACACAAACGGAGGGTAAAATTTATTGTGGAAATCGACTTCTCAAAGCATTTCTATCAAACCACCAGTCATTCTCCGGCACAATGATATTAAGCGCCGCGCCAAGCCGAGGTAGAAATACAGCTGGATCATTCAACTCCAATTTTTTCATCCAAATATCCAGCGATTCCTGGGAATCTATCTGGCTATGGTTACCAGCAACCTGAGCCAATAAATTGGTTGTAAAAAAGTTCATGTTTTCAAATTCTTCATCACTCGCACGAATGCCTGCAATATAATGTGCAGTGGCCGCAGCAAGTGCTGCGCCATCCGAATCCTTTGGTGTTTCATCAACCATAAAACTCAACATGGAAAGGGTTAGTGCCGGATCTACTGGAAAAGATACTGCCAACCAAATACCCTGGATTAAGGCAGCAGTCGATTCAGCTTGATGTGATTGATACAGCACATCGCAGGTTTGAATGGCTTCTTCTAAAAGATCGTTCTCCAGAAAAATGTCGAGTAATGGACGCGTTTCATCCCACACCTGGTTTTTTCGGTTTAATCCAATCAGGGCAACCATTTTTGCTAAGGTAATTTTAGCTCTTTCCAACGGCGTGGCATCTGAATCTAATGCTGCCAATTGTTGATTGGCATTTTCCAGATCTTCTTCCAGCGCCTTTTCTGTGGTTGAATCAGTCAGGCTTTGTAGTGATTCAGTCTCCGGCCATTTCTTTACATCACCTGTCATAGCAAATCCTCGTATTATTCTTTAAGCAGCATCAACTTTATTAGTTCGCCTGGGAGTGGCACCGCATGCAATTCAACGTCGGCGCAAATGAGACTTTTCCATGGCATACGCCACAATATTTACCTTGCAAAATATCTTGCATTTTGAACTGATTCGCTCCTTTTTTCTTCTTGAATATTGCTGGGTGACAATTTTTACACGTTAACCATTGAGTATGTGCTTTATGTGGAAACACAACTTTTGGCATCTCACCCGTATCAGGAAATACGATATCAAGGTCTATGGGTTTTAAATCAGACGCTAATCCATGTGCATCTGAACGTGGTGCAATATGGCCAGTTTGTAAAGCTTTAACCCAGTCTGTCAATCCGGCGGAATCTCGTGGAAAATTTTTCATCGCAAATTCGGGTGGTTGCAAACCGTACATCGCTGTAATATTTGTGGGATCATGTATGCCATCTTCAGCGATAATCACAGCCGCCCCTGTTAACTGGAAATGTTTACCGGCTGCACCATCGGTACCGTCTTTGTTTCCGTTTTCTGCTGCAAAGAGTGATGTTGATAAGATCAACAAAACAACGAGACAAAATCGCTTAATAATAAAACATTTCATGAGCAACTCCTAAGCCCTACTTATAGAATCCATGAAAGTATTCATCGCATTCTGGATAATAATTCGCCGAAGATGATAGTGGACCGTATTGGAAAATACAAGCGCTAGCATGCTCGGTTTTTTGCAATTATTACAAAATATAACGTTATTTTACAGGGATAAGAAACGTTGTGGTTTATATTCACCTAATTGAAAATGGGGGATTTCATTTTTCTTTAGCAAATAAACAATTTTGTAATGCCTTTGAGTCAGTTAAACACAAGTTTTACAGAACAAAATTGTTAGTTTTCCAACATCCCCATCAGCGAGAGAGCTCACACAAAGTAAACATTACAAAAAACCAACAATGATTTCACCAGAGTATTTTTAATACCGCTTATTTCTGTTATATTTTGATCTTGATGAGATACATTTAGTCGCATTAAAAATTCGAAAAGCAGTGCCAAAATCGTGATCTCGCAAAAACCGCTTATAAACGTCTAATAACCACATTACAGTAAAAAGTGAGAAACGCCATGAACGATACTACCGATGTAGATTACGGACCCTTAACTGAACTTGTGGGAATTTGGGCTGGAGACAAGGGAGTTGATATTGCGCCTGAACCCGATGGTGTAGAAAACAATCCTTACTACGAAACTATTACGTTTACTGCAATTGGTGATGTGACAAATGCTGAATCTCAAGTGTTGTCAGTATTACATTACCGTCAAATTGTTAAACGAAAATCAAATGATAAAGTTTTTCATGACGAAACCGGGTACTGGATGTGGGATGCTGAACAACAAACTATAATGCACTCTCTCACTATTCCACGTGCTGTAAGTGTATTGGCAGGTGGACGCTATAACGGGGAAAAAAGTGAGGATGGCAGAGTCAAATTAGATGTATCGGCCACAGTGGATGATAAAAGCTGGCAAATAATTCAATCTCCTTTCATGGAAAAAAATGCGAAAACCAAAGCATTTCATCACCAGATAATTGTGGGTGATGGCAAACTATCGTATAGTGAAACAACAATGGTTGATATATATGGCAAAGTTTTTGAACACACCGACCAAAACGAATTGATCCGTCAGTGAACTTGATTCATCAACATTATAAATGTGTGTAAACGACCACTGGTATACGAGAAATCTATTCGCTAGCACTTCTCGCCCTGCACACTTTGCCACAATAACTATTCAATAAAATGAAGCTACAACACACGTAATTATGGAAAAATACTGGAGCAAGTTAACAAAAGCGCTAAGCCCTTATGTGCCTGGCGAACAACCACAAGACCGTAAATATTTAAAATTAAATACTAACGAAAATCCCTTTCCTCCGTCGGATAAGGTGTTAACAAAAGTTAAAGATAGTGTTTCTGACGCTTTACGTTTATACCCAGACCCAAATGCATCCCGATTGAAAAAGGCGATAGCTAATTATTATGGGATAAAAGAAGACAATGTTTTTGTCGGTAACGGCTCTGATGAAGTATTAGCGTTTTCGTTCCTGGCTTTTTTTAAAGACAAGGCTCCCCTCTCCTTTCCAGATATCACATACAGCTTCTATCCAGTATATTGTGACATCTTTGAAATCGAATCTTCTTTGTTTTCGTTAGACAAAGATTTTTCAATCGACATCAATAAAATTCCAGAAAAATCAGGTGGAATCATATTTCCAAACCCGAATGCGCCCACGGGGATTTGTTTAAATTTGTCTGACATTGAAACTATTTTACATCGGTTCCCAAATATTGTTGTGATAGTTGACGAGGCCTATATCGATTTTGGTGGTATAAGCAGTATTACATTAACCGAAAAATATCCTAACCTTTTGGTAGTTCAAACCTTCTCTAAGTCACGATCACTAGCCGGATTACGGGTGGGATTTGCAATTGGGCATCTGGGGCTTATCCAGGCACTAAACCGTGTTAAAAACTCTTTCAATTCATATCCACTCGACAATCTTGCCATCGAAGGAGCCATCGCTGCTATTGAAGATAACGAATACTTTACCCACTGCTGTGAAGCGATCATTGAAACAAGAGATTACCTAATAAAAGAACTTGTTTCATTGTCATTCCAGGTTCTTCCCTCAAAAGCCAATTTCTTGTTTGTTAAACACCAAAAACTTGATGCAGCACTAATATATCGTGAGTTACGGGAAAACGGTATTTTAGTACGTCACTTTAATAAACCAACAATCGATAATTTCTTGAGGATTACAATCGGCAAACAAGAAGATATGCATTTGTTAGTTAAGTGTTTAAAAACAATTATCGATTCAAATAAAATTTGAGCAAAACAGAGAAAGTCTATTTTTGACGTTTAATATTGAATCCACGTTGTTTTAAAATTAAATGCAATAATTTTAATTTTTTGATTTCAAACCCTGCGATTTCTTTAAACCTTATCCCTCTGAATAATAAAGAAAAATATCAAGACTTGCCAAGTACACCATTTGTGCATACAATACCGGAATGAATTATGAATGGGATTCTGATTAAGCAGCTACAAATCTCAACAAGCATAATGTTGATTTTGTAGATGCTGTTATTGCGCTTGAAGATGAAAATGCGCTAACAATTGAAGACCGAGGCCATGATGAGCAACGGTTTATATCTTTAGGCATGGGACCTTATACCAATGTTCTATACGTTGTTCATGCTATTAGAGATCAAGATACCATTCGAATTATTTCTGCTCGTAAAGCAGATAAACAAGAGACGAAATCATACTATCAAGGTTTACAAATATGAGTGAAGATTTTAGCAAAGGTAAGCGCGGTGCCGTAGTGAAGCCTGATCCAAATAAAGTTCGCATCACCATTCGCTTAGATGGTGATATTATCGATCATTTCAAAAGCCTAGTTCATGATGCGGGCGGCGGTAATTATCAAACTCTCATCAATGATGCGCTACGTGAACACATCAAAGCACATGATAAATCGTTAGAAGATGCTCTCCGAAAAGTTCTAAGAGAAGAGCTAAAGAGAGCCGGTTAACGAGATATAAATCGGATAACCAGGAGTTTTTCTCTCCCTGCCCACACCACCCATCATGCGGGTCCACAATGGGCGGTTCGAGAATGATGGGTAAACGAAATCCAACTATCCCTGAGCGAAAACAATCCTTGTTGCTTTAGCCATGCGTCAGTCAATGCGATTTGAATACCTTTGGTTTTAGCATTACGCCAATACCCTTTACTGGATATTCCGCACTTTCTGGCTAAAGATTCAGATGCGCTACCTTTCAATAAGCGACCTATCGTGACCCCCGATTTAACGAGGCGGAACGATTTAAAAAGACCAAGCATGGGAAACGACCGTCAACTAACATAAATAAATTTGGCCTTCAGGACTTTGCCGTTGATCTCGAGAAAAAGATCTGTAACTGCCCAGCCGGAAAAGATCTCTGGCTCATTACTGAAAAGCCACTGCGAGTTTACAATGCGTTATGTTATCGTTTTCGAGGGTATGAAAAAGATTGCCAAGATTGCGAACTACGCTCACACTGCTTAAAAATTAAAAACCAAAAAAGTTCGCGTCAACTTTCAGTACCGGTCGAAAAGATAGCCGCAAAAGAAAATCACACCCAACGTATGATCGATAAAATGGATACACCCGAAGGACGAAAGATATATAGCCAACGCCTGGGCATTATTGAACCTATCCTTGGGAATATTCGAACAACGAAGGGATTAGACCGATTTAGTCTGCAAGGACAAGCCAAAGTGGGTGCGCAGTGGAAGCTGTTTTGTATTGTTCACAATATTGAAAAGATAAAGAACTATGTGCAGATGTGTTGAGATGACAGAAAGCGCCAATTAAGATTTATCAGTCCTCCGCAGCAAGACATGGAAGCGATGCGGTAGCGAGCGATGTCTTGCCAGCCCTCGGTAGGTGCCAGGGCAACTTGCAACAGCTTTCGTAGTTTACGGAGAAAGTGTAGCAATTGCATACTAGCGCCGTCAGTCATAAGAGAGCGAACACCGAGAGTGACGTGGACGTCCGAGGCATATTAGGTTGTCAGTGAACGGAGTGAAATTCGGCCATGGACGGCCGAATTTTTTATCGAGTACGCTGACTCCCCGAATAGATTGTCTTAGGCGAGATTAGAAAACAGAATAATGATTGGGGGCAAATATTTAACGCCCCATGAGATCGAACTGGGCGCCCCTGTAATGGAAAAATATTATGGGATTGGATAATGTTGTGGTTAAACTGGTTTTTCGACAGCCTCGTTATCTGTCAAAAATTATGTATGCAATTCTAGTTTTGGAGAGACTATGGGATTCTACGATTCTGAAGAAAATGTAAATAAATATATCGAAATGGCTAGAGGATTTGATGGAAGAGAGCTAATCGATATTTTAAGTAAATATGTTCCTGCAGGATCATCAGTTCTAGAACTGGGTACGGGGCCAGGAGTAGATTTGGAGATACTTTCGAATTCTTATGACGTAACAGGCTCTGATAACTCTACATTATTTCTTGACAGACTCCATAAGTCACACCCCGATTTTAAGTTACATGCCTCTAAACAATTCTCAGCAAATATCCTATAATAACTGTACAAACAACCAGTTAAAGGATTTCCGATGAAGAAAGACGAGATCAGTTTTTTCGAGTGGCAAGAGCGGTTTGATTCAGAA
>Ga0316207_10000477_pt1 | contig 64546 bp, 67 predicted proteins | sample 6weekpyrite_MG_FD_204943 | JGI IMG/M metagenome (GOLD analysis project Ga0316207, IMG submission 204943) | Microbial mat bacterial communities from mineral coupon in-situ incubated in ocean water Damariscotta River, Maine, United States -... | ecosystem: Environmental > Aquatic > Marine >... | reverse complement strand
TGCTCAAACAGGCACGCAAACGTCAAGGCATGATGGACAAACTGTTCGGCAAGCAACGCTTCATCTGCGGTGATGCCGAACACCTGCCGCTGGCTGACAACAGCGTCGACATGGTCTTCTCCAACTTTGCCATCCAGTGGTGCTCTGATCTTGATCAAGCCTTTGGCGAATTCCAACGCATACTCAAACCCGGTGGCCTGTTGCTGTTCACCACCTTTGGCCCAGACACCCTCAAAGAACTGCGCCAGGCCTGGCGTGCCGTAGATGATGATGTCCACGTCAACGGTTTCATCGACATGCACGACATCGGCGACGCCCTGCTACGCACCAGACTGGCCGACCCGGTGATGGACGCCGAACACCTGACCCTGACCTACCCAGACGGCATGGGCGTAATGCGTGACCTCAAAGCCATGGGCGCCCACAACATCACCTCAGGCCGCAACCACGGCCTCACCGGCAAGCAGAAACTCAAACAGATGTTAAATGCCTACGAACAATTCCGGACGGCTGATGGCCAACTGCCCGCCACCTATGAAGTAGTTTACGGTCATGCCTGGGGTAGTGAAGCCCCTGCGAAACAACTGCACGACGATGACGGAGCGGTGCATATCCCGCTGTCACAACTGCGCCGCTAGGGAATACAACCGAATCAAAAAGGAAGATTTGCTCGACGTTAAGAGGCTTTGCTTTGTTATTGGCATAACAGCCTTTAATCCCTGCTTTTGATTAGGAAGAGTTACCAATAAACTTCCGGCTCATTCCCGATTGATAGTAGCGTTGACTTTGAATATACAGTGAAATTTACCTACTAAGAAAAAGCCAAAATTTATCTGATTAGGTCAGCGCAAAATTAACACTGCTTTACAGATCAACAACCACTAATTAATTAAATAATTAATTGTCGAACTTCTTTACAGTTATCATATTATTTAAATCAGGTAATCCCCTATTAAACAACTAACCCATTGAAAATATTATACAAAAAAATTATTGGCGCATTTTTTGCCTAGCTGTTGTATTTTAACTCTATCAGGGAATCTACCATGTCTTTTCACAAGCTCTTTTTTACAATCAGCACCCTGGCCGTAAGCCTTGGCTTTGCCTCACTCTCAAACGCCTCGGTTATCTATTCAAACAATTTCTCATCCGGCTCAACCGGCTTTACCGGCGCCACGACCACCCAGACCTCCCCGTCAGGAGAAGACTTTCTCGGATTCCTCAACTTTGGCGCAGCAGCAACACTTAATTTAACGGGGCTTTCAGCTCATACATCTGTGACTCTCGACTTCGACGTGTATGGCCTTCGCAGCCTGGATGGCACCACATCCTCAGACGCATTTGCACTCGACATGAATGGGGCTCGTCAGTTCACTGACTTTTACGGACACACCGGCTTTGGAGGCACCCCGATTATTGGGCCGGTCGCTGGTTCGCTCGTTTCTCATGATTCTACCGCCCTTGGATATGGCAACTTTTTTGGTGGTGCCAGCACTTATCATTACTCATTAACGTTTGCCGACAGCGCCTCATCCATTAATTTTTCTTTCATCGGCCTTACAGATCAGGGCTGGGGCGACGAGGCCTTCGGCCTGGATAATGTGGTCGTAACCACTAACGGCACCGTGCCAGAACCATCAATTCTTGCTCTTATGGGACTTGGGCTTTTAGGTTTTGGCGCATTACGCCGTAAAGTTCGTAATTAATAGTTTAGTTACAACGCTGCGCAGCAACACTACCGACATTTAGCTTAGATGCACTAAAGCAAAGCCATCTCGACGGAGGTGGCTTTGCTTCTCATAAAGCCGACAAATACACTCTGCAGCTTTCGCTCACCTCTCCTCTTAGAGCAGCAGCCCAAATGAAGTGCCATCACGGAAAAACCACACCCGAATCCACTACGTTACCCCTCCGGGCCACGGCTGACACAAAACTACAAACATAATACTATTTTCGCTAATACCGGCGTCTGTTTCACTGCCGTACCACTCAAGGCAAAACCACACAGCTGCTCTTCACCATCTAGATACAACGCCTTAATGGCATCCTCTGTCTGCTCAATCTGCCATTCACCTTCAACACCCGGCGCTGGCGGCAACACAGAAACCGGGTAGGCGGGCGTTTTCAGAGCCACCGGCATGGCCGGATATTCAACCGCCGTCTTTGTACCCGCCAGGGTCTTGGCCAGGGCGCGAGCGCCAATCATCAACGGCATAACAAAGGGCAACACCGCCCCTTTTACCTCAGCACAATCGCCCAAGGCGTAGACACCCTTGACGGAGCTTTGCAGATAAGAATCAACCACGATGCCACGATTCACCGCCAACCCAGCCTCAGCCGCCAGCTGAGTCCGTGATCGCAACCCTATTGCCGACAACACCACATCGGCGCGAAGCTTGACCCCGCTCTGTAATAGCAACTCAAAACCATCACCCTTGCGATTCACCCGAGTCACTTCGTCCTGGTTATGCCACTCAACACCCCAGCGCTGCAGAGCCAGATTCAGCTCACGGCCGATCACTTCAGGCATCAAGTAGCTCAGTGGCTGCGAATTGCGGTCAATCACACTGACCTGAAAACCGGCATTACTGAAGTCATTGGCAAACTCACAACCGATCAGGCCACCGCCGATAATGGCAATCTGGTCTTTGCCTTTGATCTGGTCACGAAAGCGTTCATAGTCAGCCAGGTCATTCACCGACAAAATCGAATCGACATCACCTTCGATAGGCGGACGAAACGGCTCCGCCCCCAAGGCCAGCACCAGTTTGCTGTAGTGAATCACTTCAGCGTCTATGCTAAACGTATGCGCCTCGCTATTGATGGCCGAGACATGTTCATAATTGCGAATTTCAGCATTCAGCTGTAAGGCCATCTGCTCAGCAGAGGCTGTCACCAGGTCCTGGGCCGTCTTCTCTTTGGTCAAGGCGTTGGACAACATCGGCTTGGAGTAGGCGCTGCCATCGTCAGAGGTGACGATGAGCAGCGCTGTCTCTTTATCCAGCTTGCGAAATTCCCGTGCCAGAGAATAAGCCGCCATACCGCTACCAATGATGACTACCGGCGCCATGACTTAAGCCTCCACCATTTCGAAGTCTTCCTTGGCCACACCACAATCAGGGCAGGCCCAATCGTCTGGAATATCTTGCCAGCGGGTGCCAGGGGCGATGCCCTCGGCTGGCAAACCTTCTGCTTCGTCATAGATGAAACCACATACAATACATATCCACTTTTTCATCTTCATTCTCCTTCAATCTATCGCCGCGCTACATGGAGAGCTATGCGAATAGCGAGCGAGGTAGCGCAAGCCCTCGGTAGGGGCCAGAGAGACGTGACCATCTTTCGCAGAAAGTGGGCAGTCGCTACTGGCCCCGTCATTCATTTGAGAGCCGAAGCGTTAGCGTAGGTGACGAGGACGGCCGAGGCCTAAATGAGTTGTCGAAGAACGCAGTGGAGTTAGCCCATGGACGGGGCAACTCTTTAACGAGTACTGATGACTCACTTGAAAAAATAATTATTTAGATGGATTAGCTCAGACTAGATCTGACACTTCGACTTGAAAAGAAGAGAGTTACCCGTTTTGATAAAGGTGTCGAATCTTAAATCAAAACGAAAAGGTAACTCTCATGATTCATACTAACAATCCCATAATCAAACACAAAGCCGGTCTCCTCAATTTAGCCGAAGAGCTGGGTAATGTATCAAAAGCTTGCAAAGTGATGGGGGTCTCCCGTGACACGTTCTATCGTTATCAGGAGCTTATTGAAGACGGTGGTATTGATAATCTAATCAATAAGAGCCGTAGAGCTCCCAACACAAAGAACCGCGTGGATGAGGCCACAGAGCAAGCGGTTATTGCTTATGCCATAGAACAACCTGCTCATGGCCAGCACAGAACCAGCAACGAGCTACGCAAGACTGGCGTATTCGTATCAGGAAGCGGTGTTCGATCCATCTGGCTGCGCCACGACTTGGAAAACTTCAAGAAGCGTCTGAAAGCGCTCGAAGCTAAAGTGGTCAATGACGGTATTATTCTAAGCGATGCACAGGTCGCAGCACTGGAGAAAAAGAAGCACGACGATGAAGCCTGCGGTGAGATTGAAACAGCCCACCCAGGCTATCTGGGCTCACAGGACACCTTCTATGTTGGAAACCTCAAAGGTGTTGGCCGTATTTACCAGCAGACCTTTGTCGACACCTACAGCAAGGTGGGGTTTTGTAAGCTCTATACCACCAAGACACCGATTACCGCGGCTGATGTGCTCAATGACAGGGTTTTGCCTTTCTTCGAGCAGCATGAGCTACCTATGCTAAGAATCCTGACCGATCGAGGGACTGAATATTGTGGCCGAGTTGATCAACATGATTATCAACTTTATTTGGCAATTAATGACATTGATCACACCAAAACTAAGGCCATGTCACCCCAGACGAATGGCATATGTGAGCGCTTTCACAAAACGATACTGAATGAGTTTTATCAGGTCACATTTCGTAAAAAACTTTATTCAACATTGGAGGAGCTACAAAAAGATCTGGACGTTTGGATGGAATACTATAACAATGACCGAACTCATCAAGGAAAAATGTGCTGTGGACGAACTCTAATGGAAACTTTTCTTGATGGTAAATCAATTTGGGCGGAGAAAAATTTAGCTCAAATCTAAACTGACAGGCACTGATAAAAAACGGGTAACTGTCCGATCAAGTCTGAGCTACTACAATTTAGAAACCTTGTCCAAAGTATCTTGGTAGTGATTGGCATGACACTCTTCCACCTTGGCCAGGGCTGCGAAACGTTTGGCAGCCTTTTCCAGCACAGCAGCGAACATCTCGGCGTGCTCTTTCGACTCTTCGATCTGCTCATCCATCTCGGCTACAGCAGCATGATTCTTCTCTTCCAGGGCGGTATGGCGGAAGGCTGGGTACATTTCGGTGTACTCATAAGTTTCACCCTCGATGGCCAGCTCCAGCATCCGCTCAACCGTCAGGCTGTCCTTGGGATAAAGCAGGTCAAGATGGCCAAAGGCGTGGGCGGTTTCCTGCTCGGCCGTATTTTCAAACACCTCGGCCACAGCGACGGCACCCAGTTCACGAGCACGACGGGCGAAAAAGAGGTATTTGCGGTTAGCCATAGACTCACCTGCAAAGGCCGCCTCAAGATTTTCAATGGTTACCGATTTATTTTCAGTTGATGACATGATATTTCCCCTGTTGGTTAGTTTGTTGTCTCACTGTGGAAACAGGATAGCGCCTGTGATAAATCCAATTGATAACTTTTTAAATAATTATTGGTAAATTCAATTAATGTACCTACCATCAATACGCCAACTGCAATACTTGATCGCCGTGGTAGAACTGCGTCATTTTGGCCAGGCGGCCGAGCGCTGTTTCGTCACCCAGTCCACCCTCAGTAGCGCCATTCAGGAATTGGAGAACATGCTCGGCGTGCAACTACTGGAACGCACCAAGCGCAAGGTCATGCCCACAGAGCTGGGCCTGGAAATGGCAGAGCGAGCACGCCAAGTGCTGCAACTATCGGCTGAAATGGTGGAACTGGCACAACAGAAGAAGGCACCACTCAGCGGACCGCTAAAGCTTGGCGTCATCCCCACCATCGGTCCCTTCCTACTGCCACAGGTGCTGCCAGCGATTCGCAAACGCTATCCCAAACTTGAGCTGTATTTGATCGAAGACCAGACCGCCCGGCTGATCGAACGACTCAACAGCGGCGAGATCGACGCCGCCATCCTCGCCTTACCCTATGAACTGGGGCAATTGGAATCAGGCAGCTTCTGGCGTGAAACCTTCTGGGTCGCCTTCCCCAAAGACCATCCCCTGAGCAAAGGCGGCGCCATCCGTTCAGTCAAACTGCCAGGCGACGAGCTACTCATGCTGGAAGAAGGCCACTGCATGCGCGACCACGCCCTCAGCGCCTGCCACCTGTCAAACCTGCAGCAAAGCGCCACCTTTCAGGGCACCAGCCTCTACACCCTGATCGAGATGGTTGCCGGCGGCCAGGGCATTACCTTCCTGCCAGAGATGGCGGTCGACTCCGGCATGGCCAAACGCCGCAATATCAGCCTGCGACCGCTGGCAGAAAAAGGTCCGCACCGCGAGATCGGCATGGCCTGGCGCGCCACCTATCACCGCAAACATGACCTGCAACTGCTAATGGAATGCATGACCGAGGTGTTAGAAAAAAAGACTGGTCAGGCTTGAGTATTTGCTACCCTTAACTCAACGCATCACTAACCAAAGGCAATGCAAACCATGAACAAAGGCTACTTCATCACCGGCACCGATACCGATGTAGGCAAGACCTGGGTAAGCCTGGGTATCGTAGAGACGTTAAAACAACAGGGTAAAAAAGTCGGCGTGATGAAACCGATTTCAGCCGGTTGCGAACCAACTGAAAACGGCCTGCGCAATGAAGACGCCACGCTACTGCAACAACACAGTAATCTTGAATTGGATTACGACCTGATCAATCCCTACGCCTTCGAACCCGCCATCGCCCCGCATATCGCCGCAGCAAATCAAGACGTTCGCATCGACATCGAAACCCTGTATCAAAACCTACAAACAATAGAAAAACAAAGCGACTGCGTAGTAGTCGAAGGTGCCGGTGGCTGGATGGTGCCGCTGAATGATTTTCAGACCATGGCCGATCTGGCCAAACGCTTTCAACTGCCGGTAATTCTGGTGGTGGGTATGCGGCTGGGTTGCTTGAATCACGCCCTGCTCAGCGTCGAAGCGATACGCGCCAGCGGACTGCCATTGGCCGGCTGGGTCGCCAATCAGGTTTCAGCAGAAATGAACTGCCTGGATGAAAATATTGAAACACTGCAACAGATGATTGATGCACCGATGCTAGGGCAGATACCGCATCTTGAATGGTTGGATGGCAGCGCCATCGCTGCAAAGATTTCATTACCGGCCGAGCGCAACAGCCTCAGACCTGACTGGGCGGTTTAATTCACCCTCTAAAGATTTCAGCCCTTGTCAGAAGAAAAAACATCAGCAACTGCGACTGCCTACCTTCACCCGCACCAAATAAATCGCACCTTATGCGTGGTAATATTCGCGCCGTAGGCAATAACAATCTCCGGGGCAGCATCGTGGTTACAACAATCAGACTCATCTTCATTTCGTTCGTCTCAATATTCTTGTTATCCGGCTGTGGTGGTGGCAGCAATAACAATGCAGATTTTGAAGACCCCAATCTGGAAGCCTGTGTTAACGAAGCTGTCAGCAATAACGAGGTTACAGAGGCGCTAGAGTTAACTGAGCTCTATTGTTGGGGCAAACAAATCAGCTCTATAAAGGGGCTGGAAAAACTAACTAGCTTAACCAATCTCCAACTAGGCAATAACAACATCAGCGACATCAGTGCACTATCAGGGCTGAGTGACCTAACAGACTTAGACCTAAGCTGGAATAACATCAATGTTATTAGCGCTTTAGCAGAACTAACCAAACTATATACTCTCAGGCTAAATTATAATGAAATTAACGATATCAGAGCACTATCGAAACTATCTGGATTAACCAACCTCCAACTCGACGGCAATAACCTCAACGACTTCAGTGCGCTATCGGAGCTAACTCAACTATCAACCCTCTATTTGAGAGACAGCAACCTCACCGACATCAACACACTGACCGGGCCTACAAATCTAAGACTCCTCTCTCTAAACGGCAATAAGCTCACCGACCTCAGTGCACTTACTAAACTTTCCAACCTGAGGGATCTATACTTAAGCAATAACGAACTCACTGACATCAGCATACTGAAAGAGTTAACCAACCTATCATGGCTTGATCTAAGCGATAACAAGCTCACAAACATCAGTGCACTAGAGGAACTAGCTTACCTGTCATGGCTCAATCTCAGCAACAACAACCTCACTGACATCAGCTCATTGGCAGGGCTTGCTAGCGAGATCGAGGTAACAGAAAGCGGTGACACTGGTGTCTATTCCTTCTCTTTCACAACAGCAAGGCCAAGCAGGCTGAATAATCTCAACCTAAGCAGTAACAACATCAGCGACATCAGCGCACTGGCAGGACTGACCAACTTAAATGATCTTAATCTAAGCATTAACAAGCTCACTAATATCAATGCTCTAGAAGGGCTAAGCAACCTAAAGTCCCTCAACCTCGACAATAACAACATCACAGACATTAGTGCATTGGCTGAGCTAAGCAACCTAACAAGCATAGACCTAAGCTGGAATGACATCAGTGACATTAGCACTCTGATGGAGCTGAACAATCTAACAGACCTCAACCTCAAAGGTAACGAATTCACTGACATCAGCACACTGACAAAGCTAAGCAATCTAACGACTCTCAATCTAGGCAGTAATAAAATCAGCAACATTAATGCACTAGCAGAATTGACCAGCCTAGTAGAACTCGATATCAGCAATAACAGCATTACTAACACCAACGACATTAGTGCACTGACAAAGCTAACCAGCTTAACGAACCTCAACCTAAACTATAATAACTTGACAGATGCTAATGCCCTAGCTGAACTAACCAGCCTAACAAACCTCGACCTTGACGGTAACGAACTTACTGATATCAGGGCACTGGCAGAGCTGAGTAAACTAACGAGCCTTAATCTAAACAGTAATAACATCAGCAACATTGACGCACTGACGGCGCTAAGCAACCTAACAAGGCTCAATCTAAGCTATAATAAGCTCTCCGACATCAACCCACTGACAGGACTGACCAGCCTGACGGATCTCACTCTAAGCGACAACAACTTAAGCAACATCAACGCACTAACAGGGCTAAACAGCCTATACTCTCTCTACCTAAACAACAACAACCTCACTGACATCAGCCCACTAGCAGGCCTGACCAGTCTGACGGATCTCACTTTAAGCGATAATAACCTCACTAATATCGGTCCACTGGCAGGACTAACCAACCTAACGTACCTCTATTTAAGCAATAACAGCATCAATAATTTCAACGCACTGACAGGACTGATCAATCTGTGGAGCCTCAACCTAGGGAACAACAACCTCACTGACATCAGTGCACTGGCAAAGCTTACCAACCTGTCATCGATCAACCTAAGGAATAATGATCTCACTGACATCAGCGCACTGGCAGGGCTAACCAAGCTAACGAATCTCGATCTAAGCACTAACAACATCAATAATTTCAATACACTGACGGGACTGATCAACCTGTGGAGTCTCAGCTTGGGGAACAACAATATCTCTGACATCAGTGCGCTGGCAGGGCTAACCAACCTGACAGACCTCGATCTAAACAACAACAATATCGAGAATTTCAGTGCCCTGACGGAGCTAACCAATCTGACAGGACTTAATCTGAAAAACAACAATCTCACTGACATCAAGGAAATAACGGGGCTAATCAATCTACAAATGCTCTATCTAAGTAACAACAACTTAAGCAACATTAACGCACTAACAGGGCTAACCAGGCTTTATTGGCTCTACCTAGACAACAACAACCTCACTGACATCAGCCCACTCGCAGAGCTAACCAACCTGTCGTTGGTTAGCCTGGACAACAACAACATCAGCGACATTAACGCACTAACAGAGCTAACCAGCCTGTATTCGCTCTACTTAAACAACAACAACATCAGTGATATCAGCCCATTGGCAGAGCTAACCAATCTATCGTGGGTCAATCTAGATAACAACAACATCAGTAACATTAACGCACTAACAGGACTGACTAGCCTGAGAGGGTTCAGCCTCAAAAGCAACAACCTCAGTGATATCAGCGCACTGGCAGGACAGACCAACCTTTATTGGCTCTACCTTGACAACAACAACCTCACTGACATCAGCGCTCTAACAGACCTAACTAGCCTAACTATACTCAGCCTCGAGAGCAACAATCTCATAGACATCAACACACTGACTGGGCTGACAAACCTGACAGAACTCCACCTAGACAATAACAATATCACTGACATCAGCGCTCTGGCAGGACTCACCAATCTATCACAAATATCTCTAAGTACTGAAAACACTACTGACATAGAATCGTTGGCGGGGCTTAACGATTTATCGTATATCACTTTAAGCACTAACAATCCCGCGGTCATAAATACACTGTCGGAGCTGACAAGCTTAACAGCACTAAAGCTAAATACTGGCACCCCTTCCATCATCAATACCCTAACAGGGCTGACCAACCTGACTTGGCTAGACCTGGAGAGCAACAATATCGCTGAAATTAGTGCACTCACTGGGCTCACCAACCTGACTGGACTCAACCTAGATAGCAACAGCCTCACAGACATCAGTCCACTAACAGGATTAACCAACCTGGATTGGCTCAAGCTGAGCAATAACGAACTCACTGACATCAGCCCGCTAATGGAATTGATCAACCTGGAACGCCTCTATATAGATAACAACAACATAACTGACTTCAGCCCTCTTGACGATCTAACCTACCTGAAAGAAATCGAAAAATAACAGCGCAATTTAAAATTTGGCAGGGCGATTTAATCGCCCTGGTTTCATCCTTAATCAACCATAGACCAGCCACAATTTCCGCCAATCAGCAACGCCAAGAACCTATTAAATCCACGAGTAAATATTTTCTTTTTTGAGTCGATAGTTAGGTATAGTTTTATCGCAGTTCTTGCTGGTATGGATGCTAGCGGCGCATGAGCACCCAAAAGCACGCGATAATTTTAAGGATTAAATATTCTTGGGGGATACAACGTTGGAATTTTGTAGCAAAAAGATCATGTTAGCCACTTTTGTCGGCCTGACCATGACAGGATGTTTTGAGGATGAAATTAAACTAATTGGCTCAGCAGCAAATCAAACCAGCAGCTCCTCCAGCTCTAGCGGCAGCAATGTCCGCCCCACTGCGAATGCCGGGGTCGATCAAACGCTTGATGAGCTTAATACCATCACCCTCGATGGCTCTGGAAGTACGGATAGTGACGGCAGCATTGCTTCTTATCGTTGGGTTCAGGTTGCCAACGACGCCCCTACAGTCACACTGACTAACGATCTAACCGCTCAGGCAACCTTCCTTGCCCCAAACATAACATCAGATACAAAATTTGAGTTTCGCCTGTTCGTCATCGACGATGACGGCAGTTCCGGGGCTGACAATGTCATTATCAATCTCACGGCGATCCCCGTTGCAGTTACCAATTTGCCACCCGTGTTAGACGGTGTTCCTGAAATCAACAAACAGGCAACATTAAGCCTTAATGCACTCGATCCTATCGGTGAGGCCAGTTGGTCAATTGTCAGCCAACCGGGTGGCTCGGACATTAGCCTGAGCACTTCGAGCGACAAAAAGTCCCTTACCTTCACCCCAACGGTGGCAGGTGATTACCAGCTTCTGGTTGAGTCCAGCACCACCGCTTCCAGCAAGACCATCAACTTCACTGTTGCCCCGGCGACACCGGCCTTTGATGCAAATGAAATTGATGCATTCGTTGGCAGTTCCACCACTGCCCTGGGCACGATAAAAAACCAGGTATGGGTTAGTTCAGCCAGCTTGAATGAGGCAGAAATAACCGCCTTGGTAACGGCGATGACTGGTTTTACCGTCATCGGCTTCGATGGCAATGCGGGCTTGCTGATTGAGTTTGATTCAACCGACACCACTATCCCTGAGTCTCTGGCTGTGCTGAAAATGACAACAGGAATTGACAGCGTTGAACCCCGTATTTATGAAGGCTTGGGTGCAGGTAAAGATGAAGCAATCACACCCGATGATGGCAGTGCTTTCACCGATTCAGGTGATAACTGGCATTTGGAACAACTCAAACTCAGCGACGCCTGGGAATTTACCACCGGCAGCAGCAGTGTGCTGGTGGGGGTTTCTGACGGTGGTTTCGATACCCTGCATGATGAATTAGACGGCCGCATCATGACGCAATACACCAGCGACGTGTCGGCTCACGGCACCGCCATTGCCTCAACCATTGGCGGCAATACCAATAATGGCGAGGGCGTCAGTGCAATCAACTGGGTTTCACCGCTGGTGCTGGCAGACAATCAACTGAGTAGCGTTAGCGCGCTGCTGAATAATGATGACGTCAAGGTGGTTAATGGCGGCTGGGCGTTGCCTGGTTATATTGACGATTCCTTTTCCATCTATAGCGCCAGCTCAGTCATCTCGCGCTATGAACAAGCCTTGACCCTAACCCGCCCTTACCGTCAACTGGCAAAGACCCATCCGCAACAATTGTTGGTCTGGTCTGCGGGTAATGGCGTTAACAACGGCAGTAGCAACTCTACGGGGGTCTATGGTGTGGATGGTCGACTCCACAGCCCTGCCCTGCATTATGACGACAACGGTTTTCTCAATTCCATGGATAACGTCCTGTTTGTCGGCGCAATGACCGATGACAGTCGCCTAAAGCATTACAGCAACTACGGCAAGGCGGTGGATATCGTCGCGCCAAGTGGCTATAAGGCCGCTGCGCTGGATGGTGAATACTTCACCGCCGACAGCTACGGCAGCAATGAGGCAAGCGGCACCGGGTTTGATGGCACCTCGTCTGCGGCAGCAACGGTGTCGGGCGTTGCCTCGTTAATTTATTCCCTCTATCCCTCTTTTACCGGCCAGGAAGTAAAAGAGATCTTGATCAACAGTGCTAGTGAAACCGTGACCGAACGTTATCTGGCCCCTGGTGATGCGGGTACCGCAAACGCCAATATCGCAACCTTGTCACGCGAGATTCCGGTACTGGATGCCGCCGCCGCATTAACAATGGCCAAGAGCATTATCGATAACAAGGTTACAGTGGCTGCCTACACAATCCCTGACCCGCTAACAGCTCAGGCAAAAATCCAGTTCAAATCCCTCGATGCGGATAGAACAGTGACCGCCATCAACTGGACTTTGCAATCTTCAGCTAATGGTGTGGACGGCTGGGCGTCAGTGACCTCCATGAACGTCAACGGCGATCTGGCCGAACCGGTTCTGGATACCACAAAGCCGTATCACCGGCTTAGCGCGACAATCACCCTGACCCATACAGGAGATTCCTCCACCAGTCAGGCCAACAAGAGCTATGATTTTTCCTATTCCACCATCAAGGCAACCCTTAAAGACACAGTGAGCTTGGCGGCACTAAGCGGCGTAACGGTAACACCTGAAAGTCTCGACGGCACGGCATTTACCACGACCGCAACCTCGAACATCAATGGCGAGATTACCCTCTATGCCAAACGAGGTGCCTACAAGCTACTCAGCACGCTGACTGACTATCAAGATGGAGCGATAAGTTTCACTGCCAACGGCAAAGACAATCAAAGCTTTGATTTCTACATGGCTGGTTCTGATCTTGTCCCCGTTGAAGGCGTTGGCGGCGTCAGCTCATTAAGCGGTTATGTCTTCGACCTGAACGGTGACCCGGTGGCAGACGCGATCGTGCGAATCTCCGGCGGCGCAAGCACCAACGGCTTTTTCGCCTCGGTGATTACCGGCAGTGACGGTCGTTTTGGTTTCTCCAATATTTCCCGTAAAGACTCAAGTGGAAACGCCATTCAATCCTTTGCCGTTCAAGCAACTGCCACGGATTTTTTCAGTTCAACCAAAGAAGGTTTTGTCTTGCTATCCGGAAAAGACCACACCGAGGTCATCCCCCTGGTGGATCAAAGCCAATTTGGCGACACGGTCTTTTCTGATGATTTTGAGTCCGGCGAAAACGGCTGGTTAGCCAACGGCTTTTGGCATCAGGAAACGCTCAACGGCAGCATCGTCAATACCCTGGTGGATGGCGGCTACACCTCTCTGGCACCCGATGAAGCAGGCCCACAAGCACCACTGCCATTTGCCACCAGTGGTGATGTGGCCTGGTGGTATGGTCAGGCAGATACAGGAACCTTCGTTGGAACACAAAGTGCGGGGGACTCATTGCTAAGTGGCGGAAGATCTGAAGAAGCGAACGAAGGCCAATTGTTTAGCCCCAGCATCGATCTAAGCAACGCCATCTCCCCAGTATTGCTATTCAATAGCTGGTGGGAAGTAGAGTCGGTCAACCCTAATGCTTCAGGTTACGATATTCTCGAAATTTTAATTAGCACCGACGGCGGCAACAGCTATGATTCGATCAAGCGACTGAATCCGTTTGTTGACCCTAACGACTCAGATCGCAATCACAAACCCTTCTCATCCGGCGGCTTCTTCCGTAAGCCGGTGTGGGTCATCGAAGAATTGGACCTAAGCACTTACGTAGGCAAGAGCATTAAGGTTCAGTTTAAATTCGACACCAGGGATGCCTTATATAATGGCTTCCGCGGTTGGGTGATCGATGATTTTAAAGTGATCGATGTCACCACAACCAACACGACATCGACTAAAACCAAATCGGTCGTGAGCAAGCAGAATAATCTTACGCCTGAGTTGGATAAGGTTCTGCCGACAAATTACTTCGATGGCCTAAGCGAGTCGTTTCTAGATGTACATAAACGGCCGCAGCAGCTTGAAGAGTTACCACCAGCCGTGCGATAGTCGCAGCTTATCGCTAAACACACTGCGTGATAGGCAAAACAAGGGGCCTCTGATTATTCAGAGTCCCCTTTCTTATCTACAGACAAAAACCTAAAGCTGGCTGGGCAATTTAGCCGTTCTCGTTTCCAGCCGCATCAACCACAGCCCACTGGCAATAATCACCACTGCCCCCACTGCGGTCCACAGATCCACTGTATCGCCAAAGATAAAATACCCCAGCAATACCCCCCACAACATCTGCACGTAATGAAACGATGCGGCCGTCGCGGTACGAGCATGGGCAAAGGCACGGGCCAGGCTAATGGCGCCAAAGGCCGATACACCGCCCATAAAGGCAAGATAGGCCAAATCCTGTAGTCGCGGCAGTTGCAGGTCTGCTAAAAAGAACAACAATAGAATCGAGATAATCACCAGGTGAGGATAAAAGGCCCACGACAACAACGTGTGCTGGCTATCGCGCATATAACGAGCCGTGATGTTTACCAGAGAAAAGAACAGTGCCGAGGTCAAGGCTGCCAGCGAAGCCAGCTCCAAAGGAATCAGGCCCGGCCGCAGGATAATCAACACCCCGACAAAACCAACCGCTATGATCAAGACATGCTTCCAACTGAGTTTGTCTTTGAGCAAAGGAATCGCCAGCAAGGCAGAAAACATCGGCGCGATAAACGAAATAGCATAGGCCTTGGCCAAGGGCAGCTGAGTAAAGGCATAAACGATTAATGACAGCTGGACAAACACCAAGCCACCGCGTAACAGATGCAGCTTTATACGTTTGTCTTTAAGGGTGTTTTTAATACCACCCAGCCAGGGCGATAAAAGCAGCAGCACGATCAAACCAAACACTGAGTTATACAACACCAGCGAATAGGTTGAATAATAACTGCTCAGATACTTGATGGTGGCATCGCCAAAAGAGAGCAGGCTGAAGCCCAACAGCGCCAGCAAAATGCCCTTGGCCGCACCGTCTTTGAATAAATCCATGTAGAGAAAACGCCTGTAATTGTTTTTATAGGCGCATTCTCTCACACAACAGCGTAACAGCCGAAGCTGGTATTAATCAGACGTGATGCAGTCTGCCGGTATGCAACAAGATTTCTTTAACATGCCGGGTACACAACACTGGCAAAAATGACTTGATACGACTACCCAACTTCAGTTTACTCAGCTCACCTTCATAAATAACACGAACCTGCTGCTCATCCATTTGATATTGCATGGCGATTGACTCAATAACACTGTCATGAATATCGGTTTCCGTTCCTACGACTCGTTCACCACTCATGGTTTACACCCTCTTGGTCAACACAACAATCAGGACAATGTGACCCTCATCAACACTGCCACCTCTTCCTAAGAAAAAGGTATCACGCGCACATGACAGGATTATTTCAAATTCATGACATATAACCAATTAAATCAGTAGGTTATTAGCAGGCACCAGGCAATTTAAGCGATTTTATTAGTCAACTATGTTTTTGTGGATACTTGACGATTTGGAAATAATTAATTCCCCTATCGCATCATCTATCTTTTACGTCAAACAATAATACTGAGGGTAATAAAGAATGTCAGAGAACAGCCCATTTATATGGCACGAACTAGTAGCATCTAATCAATATAAAAGTGGAAAAGATATAGCAGGCATGATGAACCCCACACCTGACACACCATATGAAAAGGCATATTGGCATTCATACATCGAGGTTGATGACGTGGAGAAATGTCCTGAGCAGGTTTCAATATTAGGTGGCAGAGTTGTTGTTCCACCACATGAGGTTCCTAATGTTGGGCACATCTGTATTGCAGCTGATCCAAGTGGGGCGATAGCTCACTTGATACAGCCATATTAAAATCTACTCTTCTAGCAACAACCGCCTCACCCCCCCAGCCAAATCCTGCGCTGAGGCATTAATTCTGAAAAATGTTCTTATCCGACCTTGCTGGTCAATGAGGTAAATAATGGCATTGTGGGCAATGCTGTAATTACCCTCCTCATCAAATTCCTCTTTTTCAAATTTTGTGCCGTATTTCTTGGCCACCTTGGTAACCTCATCAACACTTCCCGTCAGGGCAAGAAAACCCGGATTGAAATATTCTGCATAAGTGCGCAGCCGATCACCATAATCACGTTCCGGATCGAGAGTGATAAACAACACCTGCAGCTTGTCTGCATCATCCCCCAGGGCTTTGACGACGCGTTTCATGTTAAACATGGTGGAGGGGCAGATATCAGGGCAATGGGTATAACCAAAGTTGAGCAACACCACCTTGCCGGCGAAGTCTGACAGGCTCAGAGGAAAACCGTTGTGATCGGTGAGAGAAAACTCACCACCCCAGTCGTCATAGATTTTAAGCGGTGCTGGTTTTTGTGTTGACTCGGCCATACTGCTTGCAGCTGAAAACAAGCAGAATACAGCCATCACCAGACCAACCAAATTCTTATAGTGTTTATTCACTTGACTATCACTTTCCCGACTATGGTTTTATTCTAATATTTCAATCTAAAACAGCTTTGTTTTTGTTCTTTTTAGCAACCTTGAATTTCCTGTAATCCCAACTAGATTTAGCTTGTAAATGGAATTTCAGGCATGAGAACTCAATTAAAAAACAGATTATGCCCAGCTTAAACATCGACCTTCAAGATGGTTTCATTAATGACCACGTCATTATTTATGTTGATTCCGTTGAGATCTTCAATCAGGGCTCAATCAAAAGCAACAAGATGCTCGGCCTTGCCGCGCAGCTTCACACAAGCTGCCAGGGACGGTGGGCGTTGGTGGGCATAAAAGTCACTAACCGCAATATTGAAAGGGAGGTCAAAATCAGACTGGACCATATCACCACACTAGGCATTTCTATTGTAGACGGCCAGTTGTTTTTCCGAGAATCTGACACGCCGTTTGCCTACGCCTGACAAGCAGTAAACCACCTTGGCCAGATACATTATTTTGGCAATGTAATTACTGTTTCAAAATCTAAAGTTGTTTTTGATGTTTGCAGTACCGCTGATGTTTTCAATAAATCTAAGGAGCAAGCACGATGACTACAATTAAAGACCGCGAACCTACAACCGAATTGGAAAATAAGGTCGATCCCAGCCTGCAAATTCAACCCATCGACAAACTGGAAAAGTATCAGGTTATCGATTACAACATCTGGCGCTGCCTGCGCCTGGGGCAGGTCAGCGGAAATTTTTATGGTCCGATCGCCTCACCCACCACAGGCAATTGGGAGCTGGATCTGCGCGTTGATATCGACACCCGCAACGTTAATGCGCCCGTCACCAACAAGATCAGTGGTGACCTGTATCAGGTCTATAATTTTTCCTGGGGCGGACGCACCTATAACTGGCGCATCTATCGCACTTCGTGGATTGTGAATAACCCAAGTGTCAGCTGGTCACGCTGCTCAGCCGAAGTCAGTGGTCGTGTCACCTACCTGGAAGGCAGCTATCCCACTACCGATCTCGAAATGCGTATTCCCTGGAGTTATTCAAAAATTGGCCCGACTGATGTGACATTCAAACCAACCACAGGCACTGACAGCCGCTATTCATGTGCAAAAAAATCCAACAGCTTTCGCAAGCTAACCCTGGAAGTAGATGTCTGTGATTCAGTCAACAGCGGCGCTATTTTACCAACCTATAACACGCATACCCACAATTCCCGACCTACCGATATCCCCGAACGCGATCTGACCATTGAAAATGCCTACAGTGAAGCTGGGGTTGATCTAAGCGTTTCAGCCAACCGCAGCATCATCGATGACAGCGCTAGCAGCTTTAACACCTGGTCCGATGCCGAATTACACGACGCTATGGAAACTCATCACAGCACTTACGTCGAATATCCACGCTGGCAAATGTGGGGGGTAATGGCAGGCACCTACACCAGCTCGTCGGTGGCCGGAATTATGTTTGACTATGGCACCGCTTACGGCGGCCCTGGTCGCAGTCCGGAACGGCAGGGATTCGCTGTATTTCGCAATCACTCATGGTTTAACAACCTACCCAGCGGCGCACCCACCAGCCAGACCCAGGCGGCTGCGCTGCGTCAGTTTCTCTACACCTGGGTGCATGAAGCCGGCCACGCCTTTAATTTCGTCCACTCCTGGAACAAGGGTCGTTCCAATGCCTTATCGTGGATGAACTACCCCCAGTATGTGACTAACTTCTGGGACAACTTCATGATGCGCTTTGATGAGGAAGAACTAATCCATCTGCGCCACGGCAAGCGTTCCGAAGTCATCATGGGGGGTGACCCCTGGGCCACTGGCAGCCATCTGGAAGACACCCCAAACGCCATGATCGACATGGAAGGCAACCCAGTCGCCGAGCTATTGATCCGCAGCAAAAACTATTTTCAGTTTATGGAACCAGTGACCATGGAATTCCGCCTGAAAAATAACACTGACTTACCACTGGATATTGATGCCCAGCTCGACCCAGCCTTTGGTCGACTCGAGGTTTACATCAAACGGCCCGATGGCAAAGTGGTCAGCTATGACCCGGTGGCCTGCAAACTCAGCCCACCTGAAATGATCACCCTGCAACCACAACAATCCGCTGCCACGGGGACTGACCGAATCAGCCAGAATGCAACACTGAGTTTTGGCAAGGGCGGCTTTTATTTTCAAGAACCAGGGGAATACAGTGTCCGAGCTGTTTACCACAGCAACGACGATATAACGATTACCTCCAACACCTGCAAGGTTCGCATTGGCCGACCCTTTGAACGTGATGAAGAACGTATGGCACAGGACTTTTTCAGCCCCGATGTTGGCCTGGCCCTCAACTTTGGTGGCTCCAGTTCACCCTACCTCAGCGGCGGTATGAACACCATCGAAACCATGGCAGACCGTTTTAGTGACTCTGCACTGGGAGCGCAACTATCGCTCAGCCTGGCCACCAACCAGGCCAGACCCTTCCATCGTGTGCAGGACGGAAAAATTGTGCAGATTCGTGAAACCAATCCAGACCTGGCACTTCACCTAACCAGTCAGGCGTTGGATCAGTACAAAAAAGACAAAACCAGCATGTCACCAATTACCTTTCACCAGTGTTGTCACCTGCGTGCCGAAATGCAAGCCGCTCGCGGTGACAAGAAAGGAGCCGGCAATGAGATCAAAAACCTGCTCAGCGAACTGAAACGCATGAATGTGAAACAGGCTGTATTGGAAAGAGTTAAGCTGTTTGGTGACGGCTTGAAGTAACTTCACTAAAAAAAAGGGCGGCCCAATGGCCGCCCTCAATCAGATCTTCAAAAAATATTTATATTAATAATTAGACTAGAGTTCAAAACCTAGCTTACTCGGTGAATCAGTCTCTGTTTCATCAATCACACCATCACCGAGTAAGCTAGGTTTTGAACTCTAAAGTCACAGATGATGAATCAACAATGGAACGGTCACAGTTCCGTTTTCTTCAGTGCCCGAGAAGCACATAGAACCACCACCGATTTCACTTCAACAAAAACACTTTTACTAATCTTCATGCCACCTACCCCTACATAGCCTACTAAAACGCACCACTCTAAATATCCCACACAAAACAATCAAATTGATCAGGTATTAGATAAATTCAGCATCTACTTTGATTTGTCTACTACCTGCTGCAACATGCCCTCCATTCGCTCCAGACGTTGTTCCATCTCGGCAGTGTGTTCCTTGATCCAGTGCACCTCACCAGCTTCACCTTGCCCTTCTTCACGGTTATATTTTTCATGCTCCTGCTGCATTACATCCAGCACCACACCAATCATCATATTTAAAAATACAAAGGCCGTCAGAAAGATAAAGGTGAGATAAAAGATCCAGCTAAACGGGTAGACCTCCATAGTTTCGTACATGACGTCGGTCCAGTCCTCAAAGGTAGCAACACGGAACAGTGTCAACATGGCGATGGTGATATCGCCCCACAACACTGGGTTGATCTTTTCAAACCAAAAGCTGCCGATAGCGCCGTAAATGTAGAAGATGATAAACATTAGCACCACCACATAACCAATCCGCGGAATGGCCTTAACCAAGGCATCCATCAGGATGCGCAGCTCGGGAATCATCGAGACCAGACGCAATACCCTGAAGATCCGCAGCAGACGCGCCAGCAGCACCATTTCACTTTCGTCGATAGGAATCAGACTGGCGGTCACCACCAGGAAATCGAAGATGTTCCAGCCCTTCTTGAAAAAGTCTTTCAGCTTTTCTTCTGCTGCCATGCGAATCAGCAGTTCAACCAGGAAAAAGATGGTGACGGCGATATCGAAAAATTTCAACACCGTCATGCCAGCGGGACTGATATCGTACGTGGTGGCACCGATCATCATTGCCGACAGAATGATGATGGTGATCACCGTCATTTCAAAAATCTTGTTACTGCGGATAGCCAGAAAACGCGCCCGCCAACTCATGGCTGCCACACTCATGTCTTAAACTCCATTTGGGTTGTTCACTATAAAAGCTTGTTACATAAAAAACCGGGCACATGGCCCGGTTCATCCGCAAGAAATATTTATCTTACCTAGGCTGCCATCGCCTTTTTCAGTTTCTTGATGGCATTGCCTTCCAGCTGACGGATACGCTCGGCAGAAACACCGTATTTATCTGCCAGCTCATGCAGGGTGGCCTTTTCATCCGCCAACCAGCGACAGTTCAGAATATCGAGACTGCGGGCATCCAATTGCGACAAGGCATCACGCAGCTGTTGCTGGTTCTGTGCCTGCCACTGGTTATCTTCCAACTCTTTGGCAGGATCAGGACGTTGATCACTCAAGTAGGCCGCTGGAGTGACGGCAACATCATCATCGCTATCATTGGTGTATGGATCAAAGGCAGCGTCGCGGGCATTGAGACGGGTCTCCATCTCGCGCACATTCTCAGTGGTCACCCCCAGGTCATTGGCGATGGTGGAAATTTCTTCCTCATTCATCAAACCAAGACGGGCACGGGCCTTACGCAGATTGAAAAACAGTTTGCGCTGCGCCTTGGTTGTCGCGACCTTAACAATGCGCCAGTTACGCAGCACGTATTCATGAATCTCGGCCTTAACCCAATGCACTGCAAACGAGACCAGACGCACATTCAAATCGGGATCAAAGCGTTTGACCGCTTTCATCAAACCGATGCTGCCTTCCTGAATCAGATCGGCCTCAGGCAAACCATAACCACGGTAGCCACGGGCAATGTAGGCAACAAATCTCAAGTTAGACAATACCAGACGGCGCGCGGCCTCCAGGTCATTATCATCACGTAAACGAATGGCCAGTTCTCGCTCTTCCTCCACACTCAATACCGGAATGCGTGCAGCAGCAGCCTGATAGGCCTCGATGCTGTGAGTTGGAAGGGCTAGAGCCAAATCCAAGCTTTTACTCATATCTATTTTTACCCCTTTTTAGGTTTCCAGAGTTCAGGTGTAGACCTTGTTATGGGTTTATTCAAACCCCGTCTATCAACCGCACTTCAGATTTCTGCCAAATATTCTAGCAGTCATACCCTGTGAGTGCCAATTTCCACAAAAGTTCCCACAACAAACAACTAAAAATCAATAAGTTAAGAAGGCTCTATGGCGCGCAGGTGCCGCCCCGTGGCCAGCCAAGCGCCCAACAAACCAAACAGTGGCCCCAACAACAGTAATAATAGAGTGGTCTTGATATCGACCAGTCCAAGGGAAAAATCACTGCCGTAAAGCTCGGCCAATTGCCGCACCGGTTCATCCAGATTCACCAGCAACACGTTCACCAGCAACCACGCCAACAGGCCGCCAAACAGGCCAAACCACATGCCGTTATATAAGAAGGGCCGACGGACAAAAGCGTCGCTACCACCGATGAGTTTGACTACCTCAATCTCGTCATGACGACTCTGAATCGCCAAACGAATGGTATTGCCGATGACAAATAGCACTGCCAGAACCAACAAGCCACCCAACAACAACACAGCACGTTCGGCCAGTTTGATTAGGCCAAACAGACGCTGCAACCACTCCAGATCCAGCTGGGCGAGGTCCACCTCTGAGCGTTGAGACAAACGCTGTAACAATGACTCCACCGCAGCAGGAGCCTGATGCGCCAGTGCCGGACTAACTAGAACCACTCCTGGCAGGGGATTCTGATCCAAAAATTCCATGGCATCACCCAGGCCAGAGGTTTGTTTGAATTCTTCCAGCGCCTGTTCCGGACTAATGTATTCCAGGCTGCCAACCTCGGGCCAGCTATTCAATTCAGTCATCAAACCACTCAATGCCTGGGCCGGCAGACTAGCCTTTAGAAACAGAGACACCTTGGCCGACTCCTGCCAACTTGCACCCAGACTATCGACCTTGCTGAGAAAAACATGCAGGGTTGCCGGCAACGCCAGTGCAATACCAATCACCATGATGGTCATCAGATTGCCGCCCAACGAACGCCCCAGCTGTGCCAGAGAGGTGGTGAGGACGTGAAAATGCAGGGCAAAATAATTACGCAGCCGCTGCTTCACCCCCACTTGACTGCGCTGTGCCGCCGGCCTTGGCGGCTTTTGTTTAGTCCGCTTAAGCCTCACCGATGCGGCCTCCCTTCACCAGCAAGCAGGCGGCCATTACGAAGCGCCATGATGCATTTGCCCATGGCACCAATCAGCTCCAGGTCGTGCGAGGCAATCAACACAGTCACGCCAACCTGGTTAAACTGCTCAAACAGCAACATAATCTCGCGCGACAAAGTCGGATCCAGGTTACCGGTGGGTTCATCTGCAATCAGTACTTTGGGACGATTGACCACCGCCCGGGCAATGCCAACTCTTTGCCGCTCACCACCAGAAAGATAAATCGGCGAATCGTTTTCCCGCTGCAGCAGCCCCACCTTATCCAAGGCAGCCCTGACCCGTCGCCCGACTTCGCGCGGGTGGTGCTCACCCGATACCAACAGTGGCAAGGCAACATTGTCAAAAACAGTGCGGTCATTGAGCAGTTTACTGTCCTGGAAGATGATGCCAATATCACGCCTTAGAGCTGGAATCTTGCGCCGTTTTACCTGCGCCAAGGGCTTTTCATCAATGGTGATGCTACCGGCGCTGGGACGCTCGATCAGGGGGATCATCTTTAATAAGGTGCTTTTACCTGCGCCAGAATGACCGGTGAGAAAGGCCATATCAGCCTTGTCGAGCTGAAAACTGACATCCTTCAAGGCCTCGTAGCCATTGGAATAACGCTTACTGACATTACTGAACTGGATCATGCCTGGTTCGATTAAACCTAAACTCCATAATCAAAATAAATGCGAGCCTGAATACAACATAGTGTAATAAGGGGGGGCCTAATCACACCATATTCCATTCAGGCTGCACAACTCTGGAGGGAAACGTTAGCCCTCGTCACTCCCTGGTTTGACCAGCAGCGCATCAACAAATTCATCGGCATCGAAATCACGCAGATCGTCTATACCCTCGCCAACGCCAATCAGGCGAATCGGCAGGCCCAGCTTTTTAGCGATGGCGAATACCACGCCACCTTTGGCTGTGCCATCGAGTTTGGTCAAAGCCAGGCCGGTTACATCCACTGCCTTGTGGAATTGCTCGGCCTGGATCACGGCATTCTGGCCGATACCACCGTCAAGCACCAACAACACCTCATGCGGCGTGTTTTCATCCAACTTGCCCATCACCCGCTTGACCTTCTTCAACTCTTCCATCAAGTTGGACTGGGTATGCAGACGGCCGGCGGTATCGACAATCAAAACATCAACTTTACGTGCCTTGGCAGCCTGCACGGCATCATAGGCCACAGAGGCAGGGTCAGCGCTGCGTTGCTGCGCCACAACAGGGACATTATTGCGCTCACCCCAGGTCTGCAGCTGCTCAACGGCCGCGGCACGAAAGGTATCTCCCGCAGCCAACATTACCGATTTGTCCTGGTTCTGAAATCGTTTGGCCAGCTTACCTATGGTGGTGGTCTTGCCGGCACCATTGATGCCAACCATCAGAATCACATAAGGGCAAGATTGATTTTCGATCAGCAACGGTTTGTTTACCGGCCGCAGGATTTCAAGCATGTTTTCACGCAGCGCGGCGAACAAGGCATCAACATCACCAAGCTGCTTACGCCTCATCCGCCCGGTCAGGTCGTCGATGATTTCCATGGTGGCGTCAACACCAACATCAGCGGTCAGCAGTTGGGTCTCAAGCTCGTCCAGCACATCGGCATCAATAGCCTTTTTACCAACGACAAGCGAGGCAACACCTTCACTGATGTTGCTGCTGGTGCGACTAAGGCGTTCTTTGAGACGGCCAAAAAAGCCGGTTTTTTCAGGCTTTTGCTGCGCTGGAACATCAATAGGGTTCTCAACAGGAACCTCGACAGACGCGGCAGTGTTTTGCTCTACTTCAGGCGCCGACTGTTCAGCCTCAACCTTTTTTTTCTTTCCAAAACCAAACATAAAACCTCTTGGTCATATGGTGAGTTGTTAAGTGAATTCTTTGTTTCTATTGTGGTCGAAACATAGGCCAGATTCAGATAGGCTATGCTATCACACTGGGTTCCAAGCTGGGTATTAAAGGTATAAAGAATGAAAACCAGACTTACACTTGCCGCACTGTTCAGTATTATTTTGAGTGGCTGCGCTACGTTGCAACAAAACAACAGCCTTGCCAACAGCGCGAGCAACGACAATATTGTTGTACACGAATACCAACTCGACAATGGCATGAAGATCTTCGTCAAGGAAGATCACCGCGCCCCAGTTGTCGCCTCTATGGTGTGGTATAAGGTCGGCAGCAGCTATGAAAACAATGGTACAACCGGCGTTTCGCATGTGCTTGAACACATGATGTTCAAGGGCACCGAAAAATACGGGCCAGGCGAATTTTCGCGCATCATCGCCGAAAACGGGGGGAAAAATAACGCCTTCACCAGCCGTGACTACACCGCCTATTTCCAGCGCCTACACAAAGATAAACTCGAGACCAGCATGCGCATGGAAGCCGACCGTATGCGTGGCATGAAGGTAGTGGATGAAGAGTTCGCCAAAGAAGTTCAAGTGGTGATCGAGGAACGGCGTATGCGTACCGAGGATAACCCCGAATCCCTCACTTATGAAGCATTTAATGCCAGCGCCTATACTGCCAGCCCCTACCGCCGCCCAGTGATTGGCTGGATGAACGACCTAGAGAACATGACCGCCCAGGACATCCGCGACTGGTACCAGGTCTGGTACGCACCCAACAACGCCTCACTGGTAGTGGCAGGTGACGTTGACCCCAAACAAGTTTATCAACTGGCGAAAAAGTATTTTGCGCCACTCAAACCGATTAAAGACATTGCCCCGCCAAAACCCCAACAGGAACCCGAGCAAAAAGGCCAACGCCGCATCATCGTCAAGGCGCCAGCGGAGCTACCTTATCTGCTAATGGGCTACAAAGTGCCCTCGGTCACAGGGGCACAAGAAGAATGGGAACCTTATGCCCTTGATGTGCTTTCCAATGTGCTTGATGGCGGCAACAGCGCCCGCTTTGCCAAAAATCTGGTCCGCAGCCAACAGGTTGCCGCCAGTGCTGGCGCCGGCTACAGCCCTTTTTCACGCCTCGACACCCTGTTTCTGTTTGATGGCAATCCAGCCCAGGGCCACACCATGGCTGAACTGGAACAGGCCATCCGCGAACAGATTGAGCTGGTCAAAAATGAGCCCGTCAGTGACGACGAACTGGCCCGCATCAAGGCCCAGGTAATCGCGGCAGATGTCTACCAGCTTGATTCAGTTTTTTACCAGGCCATGAAGATAGGTCAATTTGAAACTATCGGCCTGGACTGGCGCCTCAGCGACCAATACGCCGAGCGTATTCAGCAGGTAACTGCCGAACAGGTACAAAAAGTAGCCCAAAAATACCTGATTGATGACAGTCTCACCGTTGCAGTATTGGAACCACAACCAATGGCAGCCGAGGACGAACAGATTCGCCGCTCCAGCGCTGGCGGCCGCCACTAATAATAAAAGCACAGCAACAGGATTTTCAACATGCGTAATAGTTTTACACGACTGACTCAACTTCTGCTCAGCAGCTTGCTGCTGTTCAGCGTTTCCATCGCCCAGGCTGGCCCCGAAATCCAGCACTGGCAAACCAGCAATGGCGCCCGCGTCTACTATGTGCCCGCCCCGGTTCTGCCGATGGTGGATATCCGTGTCATCTTCGACGCCGCCGGTGCAAGAGATAACATCCCTGGAGTGGCGATGATGACCAATGGCCTACTGGAAGAAGGTAGCGGTGAAATGACTGCCGATGCAATCGCCGATGCCTTTGCCTCGGTTGGCGCTCAATTTGGCAGCAGCTCACACCGAGACATGTCGGTCATCAATCTGCGCAGCCTGACCCAGGCTGAATTATTGGACAAGGCTGTCAGCACCACAGCCAGACTTATTAGCGAGCCCAGCTTTCCCGAAGAATCACTGGAGCGTGAACGCAAACGCATGCTAATCGCCCTGCAAGGTAAAAAACAGTCACCCGGCGCCATCGCCAGCGAGACATTTTTCACTGCCCTGTATGGCGACCACCCCTATGCCAATGAAGCCACCGGCACGGAAGAGTCCGTTCAACAGATCTCGCGCCAACACCTGGTCGACCATCATCAGCAATACTATGTTGGCCGCAATGCCATCATCGCCATCGTCGGCGCTATCGACAGACCACAGGCCGAACAACTGGCCGACACCCTGCTAGGCAAACTACCAACCGGAGAAGCCGCCAAAGCCATCCCGGAGGTAGCCTCTCTAACGCAGGCCGAACTGATTAAAAAGGCATTCCCTTCCAGCCAAACACACCTACTCGTTGGCCAACCAGCGATCAAACGTGGCGACGAAGATCGTTTTGCCCTGTTTGTAGGTAATCACATCCTCGGTGGCAACGGTCTGGTTTCACGACTGAGTGATGAGATTCGTGAAAAACGCGGCCTTTCCTACAGTACTTACAGTGCCTTCAGCCCGATGCGTCAGCGCGGTCCGTTTCGTCTTGGCCTGCAAACTCGCAATGACCAGGCCGACGAGGCACTTACGATCCTGATGCAGACTCTGGAAGAGTTTATGACCAACGGCCCGACTGCTAAAGAACTGGAATTAGCCAAGAAGAATATCATTGGCAGCTTTGCCCTTAATCTCGACAGCAATAGCAAGATAGTTGAAAACATCGCCATGATCGGTTTTTACCAACTACCGCTGGACTATCTCGATACCTATACAACCAAGGTCGATGCCATCACCATCGAACAGATTAAGGACGCCTTCAAACGCCATGTTCAAACTGACAGGATGGTTACCGTTTTGGTTGGCGGTGAAGAGTAGTCTTGGCTAGAAACCAAAACCAGGGACAGCTGCGCATTATTGGTGGCAAATGGCGCGGCCGTAAACTGTGCTTTCCCGCCGTAGAAGGTTTGCGCCCAACCTCAGACCGAGTTCGCGAGACCCTGTTCAACTGGCTGCAAATGAAAGTCTCCGGCCGCCGTTGTCTCGACCTGTTTGCCGGCAGCGGAGCACTTGGCCTGGAAGCACTGTCGCGTGGTGCCGCCGAAGTTGTGATGGTGGAACAGGATCGCGGTGCAGCGCAGCAGATTCGCCAACACCTGCAAACCCTGAACTGCCAGGATGGACGAGTTGAAAACTGCAATGCTTTCAGCTACCTCAACAACACAGCCACAGCGTTTGACATGGTCTTTCTCGACCCCCCTTATCAGCTTGCGTGTCTGACAGAATGCTGCCAACTGTTGGAACAAAACGGCTGGCTGAAAGACAAGGCCGTAATTTACCTGGAGGATTCCAGCAAAAATCCCCCACCCATTTTACCGGATAATTGGAAGCTGACACGCAGTAAAAAGGCCGGTGAGATCGGTTATCACCTGGCACAGCGAAATGCTTAATCTCATGCTATCATTCAGCGCTTTAAGGCATTGGCAAAGACGCAGCAATGACTAAAACGGCGATCTATCCAGGCACTTTTGACCCAATCACCAATGGCCATACCGACCTGATCCAACGGGCCAGCAAGTTGTTCGACAAGGTGATTGTGGCGGTAGCCGCTCATAGCGGTAAAAATCCGGCTTTCTCCCTGGATGAACGCATTCAGTTGGCCGAGACCGTCTTAAATGGCATTGACGGTGTTGAAGTCTGCGGTTTTAACATACTGCTGGTAAACTTTGCCCAGCAGAAAAATGCCCAGGTAATTCTGCGCGGTCTGCGGGCGGTATCTGATTTCGAATACGAATTTCAGCTCACCGGCATGAACCGCAAGTTGGCACCAGAGCTGGAAACCATGTTCCTGATGCCTGCTGAACAGTACACCTACATCTCTTCCAGCCTGGTCAAGGAAGTGGCCAGATTGAGTGGCGATGTCAGTGGCTTTGTTCATAAAGATGTGCACGATGCCCTCAGGCATAAACTTAAGATAAAATAATAATATTTTTTTACAACAGACAGTTAATAAGGTAGCAAGTTATGTCTTTAATCATCACCGACGAATGCATCAACTGCGACGTCTGCGAACCTGAATGCCCCAACAACGCCATTTCCCAGGGCGATGAAATCTACGAGATTGACCCAAACCTATGCACCGAATGTGTTGGCCATTATGACGAACCACAGTGTGTTGAAGTATGCCCGGTAGACTGCATCCCCAAAGATGAAAACAATGTCGAGACCAAGGAACAGCTGATGGAAAAATACAAGATCATCACGGCCGACTCTTGATCGTTACCGCTATGAGATTCAGTTTTCCCCAATCCTGTAGGATTAACTTAAAACAGCGTCTCATTCAAACAGCAGGGCCTTTGGTCCTGCTGTTTGCGTTTATCGCTTCAGCCCAGGCCCAGTTCAAAACGCCATCCGCCTCTGCCGTCGCTAGCGCTCACCCCATCGCCACCGCAGCGGGCCATGAAACTCTCGCAGCTGGTGGAAATGCCTTTGATGCGGCGATTGCCGTCAGCGCTACCCTGGCGGTGGTAGAACCAGCCGGTTCCGGCATCGGCGGTGGCGGTTTCTGGTTGCTACACCGGGCCAAGGATAACTTTCAGACCATGGTCGACGGCCGTGAACGGGCGCCACTGGCAGCTCAGCGCGACATGTACCTGGACAATAACGGCACCATCATCAAAGGGCTTTCCATGACTGGCCCATTGGCCGCAGGCATCCCAGGTGAACCAGCGGCACTGGTTCATATCGCAGAAAAATATGGCCGTTTACCACTAAGCAAAAGTTTGGCTCCTGCAATCCGAGTCGCCCGTGACGGCTTTGCCGTTGATGAGCGTTATCGCAAGCTGGCAGGTTTCCGCCTCAAACAGATGCAAAAAGACTCGGAAACAGCCGCTATCTTCCTGCACAATAATGAAGCCCCGGCGGTTGGCCACATCATTAAGCAAACCGATCTAGCCAGCACACTCGAGGCCATCGCCACAAGCGGCCGCGCCGGTTTCTACAGCGGCGAGGTAGCCAAAAAGCTAGTCGAGGGAGTGCGCAAAGCAGGAGGCATCTGGAGCCAACAAGACCTGGATCAATACCAGGTGGTTGAGCGCCAGCCCATCTACGGTGAATACAACGGCATCCGCATTACCTCAGCCGCACCTCCCTCATCTGGCGGCATTGCTCTGGTAACCATGCTCAACATTCTGTCCGGTTTTGATTTGGACAAGATGGACGAAACCACGCGCACCCACACCATCGTCGAGGCAATGCGACGCGCCTATCGTGACCGGGCCGAATTTCTGGGCGACCCTGATTTTATCGACATACCAACAGACAAGCTGAGCCACCCCTTTTACGCCGATGGACTGCGCAACAGCATTCGCCTTGATCGCGCCACCGCCAGTAACAACCTACCAGGGGTAGTGCAAAATAGTGCTGGCCAGGACACCACCCATTTTTCCATCCTCGACCAGGAAGGTAATCGTGTTGCCGCCACCTTAAGTATCAATTACCCGTTCGGTGCCACCTTTACCCCAGCAGGCACCGGCGTGTTGCTGAATAACGAAATGGATGATTTCTCGGCCAAACCAGGCACACCCAACGCCTATGGCCTGGTGGGCGCCGAGGCCAACGCTATTGCACCAGGCAAACGGCCACTGTCGAGCATGAGCCCTACCTTTCTCGAAACCAACGACAGACTTGCTATCCTCGGCACACCCGGTGGCAGCCGTATCATCACCATGGTTTTGCTGGGCGCACTGGAATTTTCCGCCAACAAACCAGTGACCGACTGGGTTAGTCGTGACCGATTTCATCACCAATTTCTGCCCGACAGCATACAGTTCGAAACTGGCACATTGACTGAAACACAACAACAGCAACTCAAATCTCTAGGCCATGAACTAAAGGCCATCAATCGTAAATATGGCAATATGCAAGCAATTTTATGGCATAAAGCAAGCAATCAAGTTGCAGCCGCCAGCGACCCACGCGGCAATGGAACGGCAGATATCTATAAACATTAACAGGGACTTGCACGGGCTAGGAAATTACTCTAGACTCGACCGACAAGTTTTTAAAAAGCTTTATCAAAACTAAACATTTTTCACTTGGGAGGGAAAAATAATGGGGATTTTAATTCCAATCGCGATATTCTTTGGTTTGACTGTAATCGTTGCTGGCGCCATGAGCGAAATGGCTGTTGATAGCAGCATCGCAGACAAACGAAATCCAGACTAATCCAAACCTAAGTTTGGATTAGTAAAAAAGCCCGGGCCTCCCGGGCTTTTTTAATATAGAATTTCCCCCGTGTTTTATTGAACCAAGCGCAGTTTGCGCAGTCTTAAAAATGCGCAATGTATTGGGTTATAGCTTATGCAAGAAAGAAAACATCAACACCTGACCAAATTTCTCGCCGCATCAGTCACCTGCTTTTTTGTCGGTAGCATCCACGGAGTATTGCAAATGCTGCCACCAATTCGCGCTTGGCTCGACAGCATCGGCAGCCCCTATGGCGGCCCCGGCCACATGATCGACCCGCTGGCCCACGCCCATATCAACCTGATCGGCGGCGTAATGATGATGGCCATGGCAGTCACCTATTATCTATTACCAAAATTTACCGGCACCGAAATCTGGTCACGCAAATTGGAAAACACCTCTTTCTGGATGACCATTTTAGGCGTTACATGTTTTTACGGCAGCCTGATGATCTTTGGCTACTGGGAAGGCACCCTGCTACTCCAAGAAGGGGCAACAGCCATCGATGAAGTACACGCTATCTACGTACCCATTGGCGCCGTCTCTGCCACCATCATGGGCCTCGGACTGTGGCTGTTTTTAGCCAATAGCGCCATGACCATCATCAAGGCCCGCAACAACAAATGACCCTGGAGTGCGGCTGTCCGGAACACTTTCCTGACTGGGATAACAAAGACATAGACCTCGGCGGCAGCGCCATGCTGGAGCTGCCCATTGCAACCTTTCTGCACATGCCGATGGGTTACGAGGTCTACCTAGGCCGGGTACGCCACCTGATCACTCAGCTGGAGCTGGAACCGCTCTGGCCTGGTTTTACCATGACCAAGACCGGCTGGATGCGCGGACACATACTCTGCCCTTTGAAGTCAGGAGACTCTCCTTCACGTCACGTCACCCACCTGCCCAGCCCATTTCAGCTACGCGGCAAACTGCACAAAGGTGATATTGGCAGCATCAAAAGCAGTGTGCGGGAGATGCAATCGGAACTACTGGATGCCGGGCGCATGCCCAAAGAGCTCTATCTTAGTTACCTGACCTGCCCCAACTGCCAGGAACAGCGTGGCGGTGCTATGATCCTGCTGACACGACGCTGGCAACAAAGTGGTCGCCTAAGCAAACGCACCAATAAAAGCCAAGCGAATCAATAAAAACTAATCGCCCTCGAAGACCAGGGGAAACTCCAACACCACCGCTTCCTCGCTACGCTTCTTACGCAACTTCACATGTAAAACCGGATTGCCTGGCAAATACAAGGCACGACGATGCACCCCACTATGGCCATCCTGAATCATCTGCTGCCATTCTTTGTTTTGCTCTGCACGCAAAGAGACAATCAGGTCAGACACTGGCTTACCACGCTCAAGCGTGGTCAACACCAGAAATTCATTCATACCCGGCCGCACCGGAGTCGGCAAAACCTGAACCTCAACCACCACTCCATTCCACATTTGTGTTGGAATTTGATACTGGGGATCAGGCGCGCTACACGCCGCCAACAGCACCACAAACAAACCGACAATCAATCTATGCATCATTTAACTCTTTGCAAACTTTTGCAGATATTCCAGCAGAATGGTGTGCTCAGGCTCAGCAATCAATTCAAAGGCCTTCATCCGACGCCGTTCCTGCATGCGATAAATCACATTAGGCCATTCTTTAGCCGTGTGGACCAGAGGACTGGGCGGGGCATGACAATCAGAACAGAATTGCTTCACCATCTGCGCCCCTTCAGAGTCAGGCTCAGGCAGGCTGATTTTGCTTTGTGCCTGCGGCAGCTCACAACCGACAATAACCACAGTAAACAATGCAATCAATAACCTAAGCATGGAGATTATTTTTCTACCTTGTCTTGAGACTGCTCTTCATCGGAATGATCCTCATCAAGACGACCACCCAACTTAGAGCCATACATCTTCACCATAAAATAGACAAAGATTGATGCCACACCAAGATAAACAAATGCAACTGCATAACCCCAGTCCAGCCAATCGCGCTCATAACCTGCTCTATCGCCCCAATAAGGAAAACTTAGGCCAATCGACAACAACAACACCGTAATGATCACACCATAAAACCACTTCGGAATGGGCTTCTGTGATTCAGGAATCGACTCCAACAACTCCCAGTCCTCCATGCCTCGTGTGGCACGACGCTCTTCATCACTGGCATAACCAAAATGATCAGCTGGTTTCTCGCCCCAATGGCTATCAATTGCTGTTAACTTATCCTTGGACAAGGGTTTACGTTTATTGTCACTCATGATGTACCTGCCGAAAAATGTTGGACGTGGAAGGTGTCTTCCCAGCCGTCCTCAGATTTAACTCGCACCAGCACCCGATGCAGCCCTTTGGGCAATTCAGGATTGATATTTAGCTCCACATTAATCCGCCCTGCAGTTTCAAAGTTAACCGTATTTGTTTGCAGGGTGTAAAACTCTGGCTCCAGACCCTCTACTGAAATATGCAGCCGCGTCGGCTCATAAAATTTATTCGCCACAGAAATACGATAATCCCGAATCATATCGCTTTTCATGACATCTGCGCGATCAGCAGCAACATGGTAACGCTCGTAACTCCATCCACCCCAGACCATCAACACACTGCCAATCAATAAAATTGGTGCCACCCACGACATCCTGGCGAACAAATCATTTCTATTGGTTTTAAAGTTTTCAAAGCTCTGCCCCTGCTGCTCGCCCATGGCGAATTTGAGCAGACCATTCTTACCACTCTGTTTGCGCGCCTGGAGATTATTACAGGCAGTCACGCATTCACCACAATTGACACAGGTGTCATAAACATCGGTTTGGCGTGGATCAATGGCCAAAAAACAGGAGCTTACACAAAAATTACATTTTTCACACTCATTCGCACGCGACTTGTCATAGGCAATATGCAAACTCTGCTTGGTTCTAAAGGTATGCTGCCAGATTTTATAGATACACATAAAACGACACATGAAATGGCGAATCATGGTGATATCAACCAAAATAATCAGGAAAAAAACCAAATAGATCCAGTGCAATGACGGTGCCAGACCAGGATCATGTTGAAAGCCGACAAACTTCCAAATCAACACCGGTTCATAAAAATAAAAAAGAGGGACCAGAGCCATGACAGCAGCAATCAAAGCGAGAATCAACGTCAGCACCAACCAGTTCAGCGGCTTATTCTTAGCCATTGAAAGTTTCATCGGCGTGCCATCAATACTCAAATCGGCACGCTTACCAAGTAGCTTGTGAGTCAACTGGTTAGCCCATTCAGAGATGGTATTTTGTGGGCAAACCCAGCCACAAAAAACGGTCCCCAAGGTCGAGTAGAGCATCACCAAAAGGCCGGCCATCACCATCCAGAAACCAAACACGATACCAAAATTGGAAAACCAGATCTGCCGATCCAGCATGACGAAAGCCCCTTGAATCGGATCAATGCGAAACAGGCCACTCATCGGGATAATCAACAACATCGCCAGCACAAAAAGCTGGAACCCCCGCCGCTGCCAATGCAGCTTATTACTTGGCTTACGCGATTCGACTACGACGGGAATCTCATTCAAGGTATTGTTACTGCTCATCGGTGTAATTTACCACGATGGTGCTTTCTTTTCATCTAAACAACCAGCATGCCTAGGGGCGTAAACCGGCGCCCAGAGGACTCAAAACCTGCAGCTTCCGGCGATATTCTTCTGCCCTGGGTTGGTTGCCTTCGGCCTGTTCCAGCTGCCACAAGGCACGCAATGCTTCGACATGGTCTGACCTGATGTAGAGTATCGCTTCCAGTGCATTGCGAGGATCAGCGCCCTGATCGACCATGGCCTGCAGGCCAGCAAACATTCGGTCAGCCAAGGCACCACTGATCCAGCGATCTTTGGGATTGGCTTGATAGGCCAGCTGCAACAGTTTCTGGGCTTGTCTGACATCACCTTTCAGCTCAGCTATCCAGGATCGTAATGCTAACTCGGTGGCGACATAACCACGCTCGAATGATTCTAACTGTGCCTGGCTTACCGTCAGGATCTGCTGTGCCTGTGAAAAGTGAGGCCGCTGCTGCAACAACCACTCCACCAAAACCACCAGATCCATTTCACCGCGATAACGCGCCCGCGGCAGATGATATTCAATCACAGGTGCCCACTCACCCTGGACAGCCCCCTCCGAAGCCGGCACCGCACCCCAATAACGCCCCAGCCAACTCCATAAACCTTCCGTACCTGTGGCGGTGTCCTGGGCTGCGGCATCAAGTCGAGCAAGATTATTCAGACTGGCCTCAATATTTACCTGCCAGTCTACCCCTCCCACCAGTGCCAGACGAAAACCATCAACAAACATCACCGCCTCGGGAAAAACTTTTTTGAAAGTTCGCAACACCACCTGCAGCGACTCTGGGTCAAATTGATTCAGTGCCAACCACTGTACAAACAAGCCACCATCAGCAAGACGGCTTCTGGCCCGCTGAAATTGTTGCAGCGACAGTAATGCACTGCGTCCAACCAGGTCAGGATGAAACAGGTCACCGATAATGACATCGTAATCCTGTCTTGTTGTTTGCAGGAAACGACGGGCATCATCGCGGATTATCAGCATTTCGCTGGCAACATCACCATTGACCTCGTCAAACCAGGCCTGTGAAGCATCTATCGCTCCCTGCGACAACTCTACGGCAGTACGATACATACCGGGATAAGGTAACGAAGCGGAGGCGCTAATGCCTGTACCCAAACCAAGAAACAATACCTGCCTTGGATCTGAATGTAGCAACAAGGGCAAACGCACCTGGTTTTGCTGCGACACCACCGCCAGCGGTTCAGATGACGCATCCATACGCTGCAGATCAGCCAGCAACAGACGCTGGCCATCCTTACGCTCAACTACATGGGTAATCGCCAGGGCATCTTCATGGACTTGCAAATCAGAGCTGTTGGCCTGCTGCTGTGGCAGCAGCTGATTAACGGCTGGCAACTGCAGCACCGGCCATGCCAGTACCGCAAGTAACGGCAGCGCAAACCAACTGCGCCGCGCGGCCCAGGCCATACCCGCAACAAACAACAACAATGCTGCCAACACAATTGTCGCCGCCGTTCCTAGCCAGGGAATCAAAACAAAACCAGCCAACAAGGCACCTGCAGCGGCACCAATTGAATTTGCACCATACAAAACAGCTGCAATCGATTTATCCTGTGATTTATGCTGCCCTAAACGCCTGCTTAACATTGGCAGCCAAGCACCCAGCAACAGCGTCACCGGCAAGGTCAGGGCGGCAATCGCCAAACCCTGCGCCAACGTCGCTGCGGCAAGAGAATTAAAATCAGCCTGCTCGGCCCAACCCGCCAATTGTGGAATAAACCAAAGACTCAACAACGCAAAAATGGCTGCAACAACCGGCAACAGATCAAACCAGAATCTCGCTCGCAAGCGTCTGGCAAGCAGACTGCCAACCCCTATCCCTACCAGGAATACCGTCAAAATGACAGCCATCACATACTCGGTGCGCAATAACAGCATTCCGAAAAGGCGGGTCCAGCCCACCTCTAGGATCAATGCCGCCGCACCGACAGCCGCATAAGCAAGCAGAGTCAGCGGGGCAATAACATCGACGGAGCCCCGTTGCTGTTGCTGTTGCTGATTGCGCGCTTTATCAAGCGGCTGATGACCTGATAACCACCAGGCCAGCGCCGCCACCAACACACCGACCACTGCAATCACCCAGACAGCTGCAATCCAGCCCAGGGTAGGTAAGAGCAGCAATGGCAACAGGGCACCAAGGGCACCGCCACAGGTATTTAGACCATAGATTCTGCCGAGTGAGATTGGCGTATTGCGAACAGCCTTCAGCACCAGCGGAAAACCAATGCCCATCGCAGTCGCTGGCAGGGTTATCAGGATTAGTGCAGCCGTTAGCTGCAAGGCATACCAGGTTGTCAGACTTTCCGGTGCTGCCTGCAACACCCCACTATCGACCAGGCGTAAAATAATTGGCAATGAAATAGCGTATGCAGCGACACAAAGTTCTATCATCGCAAACAGACGTAAGGGAGAGTTTTGACGCTGACTAATGCGTCCGCCTACTAACGCACCTATACCCAGCCCAAGCATAAAGGCTGCAGCAGTGATAACCACACCGAAGATACTGACACCAAATTGCAGCGACAGCATTCGCGCCCACAAAACTTGATAGGCAAGACCAACCGCACCGGAAAGAAAATAAAGCCCGGCAACACCGTTTGCAAAGGTGTTTATAGAAACTGAGGAATTTGAGATCTCGCGTGTCACACCGCCCACCAATTACAGTTTGGCTGCATTAATGACAGCACTCCTTGGGCATTCTAGAAAGGAAAAAACCAAACAATTGCGACTACCGCATGTGCCAACCCCAGGGTCACCGTAAGACCCGCTGATATCATGTGCTTGACGAAGACTTCCTGATTAAAAACCACCATTGAGACACCAAGGTAGGCCGTTGTGCACAATAAAATCAGCAAGGCTATCCCCATATAAAACAGAATTTTATGCTTTTCATTATCAGTCAGTTCATTTACGGCCTGCTTCTCCATCGCATCCTGCTTAAAGACCTCCATTACCTCCATACTGTCATCAACCGACTGCTGATCCTGAGCCATTGAAACAGGTGCTGAAATGCCAAACAACAGCGGCAACAACAGCAATTGAGGCAAAATTGCTAATCGGTGCTTGAAATAAGCAAATAATCCCATCTTAATTCTCACCCTTGGCATCGTCTTCAGCATTACGACGTATGGCATTTCGCCAATAAAGGATAGCCATCAGGATAAACGGCATCATAACCGCCACTAACAGGAAGATAAAAATAAACCATGGCGTATCAATAGTTACGTGCATATAGCGATAACTGTCTGCCATTGCCAATGGCATAAATAACAGCAATGCAACAAAACCAGCCAAACGGCCATAAAAATCTTTCATTAGCCTTTTTCCTTTCCTACAGCATCTGCCGCGCATCTAAATCCAAAAAAATCAGAGGCATAATGCGGCCATGAGAAATTACGATGATAGGTGGTGGTAGAAAATGGATCACTCTTCCATGAACCGCCACGTAGCACTTTATATTTGGCATCGACACCAACCAAATCCACGACCTTCATGGCCCTATCAGCAGGAGTGGATGCAACCTGAATCTTGCCCTGAAACACCTCTTGACCCGCTTCAGAATCTTTATACGGTAGAAAGTCTGTCTCAAGCCATTCATATACATTGCCAGCCATATCCATTACTCCATATGGACTGGCGCCATTAGGATATTGGGTAACATTTGTGGCAGAACCAGCACTATAATAGGTATTGAGATGCGAGGTATCCATTAGATCACCCCAAGGCCAGCGACGGCCATCATTACCTCTGGCAGCTTTTTCCCATTCAGCCTCATGCGGCAAACGCTTATTTGCCCAGGTACAGTAATTACTGGCGTCGTACCAGGAAATCATTGTCACCGGATGCAATTCAACACCTTCCGGAATTCGACCATCCTTCCAATCCAATGGTGGACGATAACCCTGCTCACTGACAAACTGGGCATACTGAACATTAGTGGTTGGATATTTAGCAATCTGGAATTCACCCAGCGTCACTTCATGTTGAGGGCGATTCTGCTCACTCGTTCTTATTCTGTCTGACCCCATCATGAAAGTGCCCGCAGGAATATCAACCATTTTATTAACTTCTTGCCATTGCTCATCCCCAACCAAAGCCAACAATTCTGATTCAGAATAATGGTAGACCTTAGTTTTCCCCGCTTCATGGCGCTCATGCATGGTAACGTCTTCTCCGGCAGCCCGGATGCGCGATTTCATTTCAGCAATATCATAACCAGCCTTACTGGGCATATCCGCGAACACACGGCTGTAGCCAATATCGACAACATGAGCCGCGCCACCTACCATTGCTATCGCTGCACACGTCACTAGTGTTGCACTGAGAAATCGCTTTCTTTTGCGGCGCTCAGCGTCTGAAAGCTGGCGTCGATTTGAAACATTTTTTTTCATTAGCTTTCTGGACTTGAAGAATTATTATCTGCTGCATTTTTATAAAGCAAATGCTGTGGACGACGCCCATAGGTCTTTTTGATTAAAATCTCACCAAACACGCCACCAATTGCAGCCGCTTCTATGGCAACGATCAATATCAAAACCCAATAACCAAATGGCAGTAATGTAACACCGTCAGGCAACCCTTCCTGCCCCGCCATCTGATAGTAACTGTAACCACGAACAATGATTGGCACAAAATAACAGATCAGCTTGCCACCAAGGCCATAGATCATTGAAACCACAAACCCAGCAACCAAAGGCGGCACAAACAGTGTCAACACCCAATAGGGACTGAATGTTGACACACCCCAGAACAATTCAAGCCGTATACCAGGTGGTGGGGCAACATAGTTTATTAACCGATCACCAAAGTAATTAATTAATACCCCAGCGCTAATTGCCACAATGCCCATTATGATTGCCAATAAGCGCCTATTCATTATCTAGACTGCCCTGGTAATCTTTTCCGGTTAATTTCTCGTACTCTACCTTCTTCACTTCATCAAGATACCAATTTTCAACCTTAAGGCTTGCTAAAAATTTTGCCAGGAGCTTACGTTCATCGACTGGCAAATATGCGAATGACGGCATCTGGTATTCAGCCTTTAAACGTGATGGTAGAATCAGTTTAGGATCTTCAGCTGAAAGGTAATCAAACAACCACACCTCATCACGCAAGGAACCAATTCCATCAAGGGCAGGTGAAGGTACAGATTGCATTGCGTTTCTGACCCCCCAAAGCGTATGACAATCTCGACACTTAAGCTGACGAACTAGCTCACCAGCCTTTTCCTGAATCTCATCTGAAGCCGTCGAGTAAAATGGAATACCATTATCCTGGCTCGTATCCTGGTCCTTGCGATAACTGTTTATTAATGTGAATACTACGATAAATATCAGAATCGTAAACAGTATCCCCTTTTCGCCTTTACGCATTTATTTATTTTGCTCTTGTTTCGCTTCCAAATGTTCTTCACGACTCTTCATTTGAGCTTTTAAAACTTCCTGACTTTTCTTAAAGTCCTCAGGCGTCATTTTTTCCTTGTCATTTTCGTCGAAAACTAAATATTTTATATCCTCATCGAATTGGTCATTCTTTTTTGCCCAACGCATCGCAATAATTGCTGCCAGAATAATCATGGCACCCGCAATCAGCCAGACATAGATAGTCCAACCGTCGGGTAATTTATCTAAATCCATTAAAACACTCCTTTAAAAAAGATAGCCTTGTAGCAACTGCATAACAGCCATAATCACTGCGGCAATTATGCCAAGGAAAATCGCAAAAAACATAACCTTTTCACCAGTCTTCAAACGCTTAGCAGTTTGATCACTTGCGGTGGTTCTCGGTCCGGTACTCATGAACTTAATAACAATAATCGTAAAGAAGATGATACACATCATCAGGAAGAAAAATATCCCGACGCTAAACTGTTGGCTATATAAGCCTTCAACCCCCCACCTATCATCAGTTATCGCCTGCACAGATAGACCATCAAATAAGGTAAAGGTTGCTAACGTATCGAAATAATTCATTGTATATCCACTAACCGCTTAACCAATTCAGACGCACATTATACAGCAAAAAAAATGCCGCTCAGAGAGCGGCATTAAATCTTGTTGCTATGCGGGCCTTAACCCACAATTTTTATCTTCCGTATGTACTAATACCGGGCTTTTTCTTTTCGTAATTATCAATAAACAAACTATAGATAAATGGTGCTACGAAAACAATTACTATTACACCAAGCATTACTAATGGTGGATTATCAATATCAATCATTGTTCAATCTCCTTATGTACTCTTAGTGAGCAACGCTGTGATCAGGCATCCAACTAAAGTGAGGCAGACGCTTAATAACAATCAACACAGCTACGCAGAAATAAATCACGTAAAAAATATCAATCGTATAGCCTTTATCCCACCAAGGCTGTTTAGCCTCAGGCCTAACCTTTCCAGTAATAGGATCCGTAATAGGTCTACCTTCAAAGTTCGCCATGATAACCTTGGAACCAATAACACTGTACTCACCCAAATCTACACCTTGACGCTGCAACTCAATGACTTGATCCTTAATCATGCGCAGATCATCCATTTCCAGAGGGTGACGTTCCTGAAATGGTTTCAGACTGGTGTCCTTGACGTTACTCACCAAGTATTCCATCTTCGCCTTATCACCAGAGATCGCCTGGACCGCTGGACTATCCATCATCTGGATATACTCAGCATATATCTCAGCTGTTGGACGTTGCCCCCAAAGCGGAAAGGTAATCAAGAATGCCGTAATAATGGTCAAACCGAGCAGCATAATGACAGGCTGTGGTAAACGGTTATTATCTTCCGAGATACCACCGAGGCTCTCACCTTCCCATACTCTTTTCGCTACTTCATTTTGAGCTTCATCAGCCATTGAATACAACGGCTTATCTAATTTCCATGCCATTTTACTTTCCCCTCTATTTCAAGCTAAGGATAAAATCCATCAAGTAGCGAATTTCACTATTTGATTGATAACTTGGTACGTCTGGCGGTGTAAGCGTTTTGCCAGCAGCATAGTCATTGTAAGCCGATCTCCAACCATCATAATCAATGGCCTTACCATCAGCATCCTTATCACCCCAAAGGTAATCATAACGAGGCATGATTGAGTGTGGTTGCACGAGACGAGGATTAAAGAAATGCATCATCATCCACTCTTTTGAAGAGTTACGTGAACCAACGTGCAACAAGTCAGGCGCCTTACGGTCTGAACCAAATGCCGTCGGTGATTCACCATTAAAATCACCCAGGCGTGGCGGAATACCAAAATACTGCCAATCTTGCGTCTGCTCAGGTAGCAGCGTATGACACCACCAGCAACCTTCACGAACAAACATAATCTTACCAGAACCAACATAACTGGTATTAGCATCACCACCTGCATTCAAGACCTGATCATACTTCCAGCCACGAGTTGCAGTTGCATTTTCAATGTAATGAAGCGTTTCACCCTGATGACTGCCACGCCTAACCACAAAAACAGCACCAGCATTATGATCAGCTTCACTAATCCGCCCCTTATCCAAGCTCAACTCAGTTGCACCTGGTCCCAGAGTACGAGGATGGTTAATACCACTTGGAAATGGAATACCTGGCTCATAAACAAAAGCCTGGACCGTTTCCATGTCAGCATTGGTAGCTGGATCCTTAGTCAATGTCACAGTTTTAGGCTTGCCCTCTCCACGCAGCAATGGGTCTTCATAAGAAAAACCACCAATACGGCCGTATGACAACTGCTTAACCAGACCAGTTTCAGTTACAGCAACTGATGTCATATCAACTGTAGGCATATACAGCGTGATAAGCATCGAGCCCCCCAGGGCTACGCCAAATAGGCGCGCCCCAACTTTATATTCTCTAAATGCCACTTTTGAATTCCTCCCTACTTATTATTAACGTTCGTAAGCCAGCTCATGAGGCAGACGACCTTCTGGGATTTCTGTACCAGCTTTAGCAGTCATGTACATGTTGTACAGCCATACCACGTTACCAGTAAAGACCATTGTTCCACCGATCCAACGAGCAATCATATAAGGATGCTCTGCGATTACGACGTCAATGTAAGGAACCTCGTAGATCTTACCCGCACCCTGGATCAGACCAGCAATAGTCATTGAAATCCAGTAGATAGCGAAACCGATCAACAAGAACCAGAAATGGAAGTTCGCCAACGCCAGTGAATACAACTTACGACGCAGGAGTGTCTGCAGACCGTAGTAAACAGCCGCACCTTCCAGGAATGTAGAGAAACCCAACAATGCCAAGTGAGCATGAGCAACGATCCAGCCGGTGCCATGCACATACCAGTTAATTGCACGAGTCTGCTGAAAACCGCCCTGCATGTTCAAAGGAATCGCCAGCATTACGCCAGTGATAGTGAACTTGATTTCGACATTTTCAACAAACATGTGCCATTTACCAGTCATGGTCAACAGCAGGTTAGATACGAACGCAATTGCTGGCACCAGAATCAGTACACCTTCTACTGAAGCAAAAGACTTCAACCACTCAGGCAGCGGTGCAGACATCAGGTGATGCGCAGCTGGAGTAGAGTAGAACACAACAACCGACCAAAAATGCAAATGACCGATTCGATGTGAGTAGAGTGGGTTACCAGTAACCTTAGGCACTGTGTAGTATGCAATCGCAGCAGCAACAGGCGTAATCCACAGACCCAGTACGTTATGAGCAAACCACCATGTCATGTAAGCTTCGCTCAGACCGGTCAAATTAAACCATTCTGGGCTGTTACCAACGATGAATACAATAGTTACCATGAACACACTAGCCCCAAAGAACCAGTTAGTAGTGTAGATACCTTGGGTACGACGAGTAACAATTGTCATCCAAACATTAAGAGCCAGTGGCAAAAATATGAACCCTGCAACATACAGGTCAATTACCCATGGAAAATCTGAATATTCGCGGCCAGAGCCGATACCGAACCACAACAGAGTCAAACCTAATGAGAGGCCGAAATTCCACAAAAAGCAGTTCCAGACACCCAACTTTTCAGACCACAGCTTGGTATTACCCAGAGCTGGCGTGATGTACATCATCGCCATGGCAAATGCCATAGAGATCCAACCGAAAATTACCGCGAACACATGAACCTGACGCATGTGACCAAATGAGAACAACTCACTGCCCATTACAAAATCAGGAAACGCCAACTTAGCGGCATTAAACGAACCCAGGCCCGTACCTATAACGAACCACATAATTGAAGAGAAACCAAAGAATACCGCAGACGTGCCTGGCGGGATATCTTCATTTCTCTTAAATAGGTATTTCAACATGGTTTACAACCTCCCCCTTCTTTCGAAGATTAATTTCTTATTTCTGTGGAAATCTTTTAAATTAACTGTGATCACCAGGCATCATCAGATACCAAGCAAACCACATACTTAAAAACGCAAGAATTATCCCCAGAGCTGTTGCGAGCATTGTCATAATTGCACCCTCTATAAACCCAATATGTAAGACTTAATAATTTCAGATTATTTTGCTGCAGCAGCTTCCAGCTCACCATGACGATTCAATGCAATCATCATAATACCCATAAATGCCACACCAAAAACGATCATGCACCAATCGATGAAACCCATAAAAGTTGATGGATCATATGCTTGTGCGCCCCAGCCGCCCCAGTTCTCAAACATGCCACGGCCTAATGCACACATCAATGCTGCACCGAATACACTGCCATTTCCCATACCGGTTGTTACGCCAGCGATCAGACAGCCTAAAAAGGTTTTACCCGGTGTTAGGTTATTTACCATTTTCCCCTCCATATTTTCAGTTTGGTCAAACCAATTTCAGTAATGCCGACCTCACACTCTTTACAGACTTACCTTAAGAGCCCCCCTCTCAGGTTTTTTATTATCTGAAAACAACATAAGTTTAAAGCCAACTCTGACCAGCGATATTTGCATATCTATCGCAAACCAGTCAAGACTTTTTTAGATCGTAAATGTATTTTTGGTATCAACAACTGTTTGAACAGTTTTACTGCTCAACTACCCGTATAATCCATTAACACTTTTGTTAAAAAAGCATTTACTCACAACACATTAAAGCCGGATTACAAAATGAAGGAAATCATTATTTATTCTATAGCAGCGATCGCTGGGATCACTGTTTTTGGCTACTCGATACACATGTTTATTGGCGGTCTTGTAGAGCCACAAACTGAAGTAGCAATCATCACGATAGTCTGTTTGTTAGCAGCAGGCGCAATGGCCTTCATGGCTTGGGATGTTATCAGAACCAGGCGTAGCGACTGAACAGCCGCCAATGAAAAAACTATTTATATACGGACAAGTGTGAACGTAAATCTTTAAAATCAGACTCCTGGGTAAATTGACCCCGATGAAATACAAACTGACGTTTTTTCCCTGACAAATCCATACCCACAAATCCAAATGATTTACCAGAATAGTCTGGAAAATAACGCAGATCTTTCACCAGCTCTATTTTATCACCACCTTTGACCGTTATCGCTACTGACTTTTTTGCAAGCTCAAGCACTCTCGGTGAGGCAGGCAGAAGCATCAAACGCGTACCTAGAATTCGGTTTGCACCTATCAGCATAATAAAGCTGGCTAAAAACATTAAGACATAGGCTATGGTTTGATCTCCACTGTACCAGGATTTGGCCGAGTACGATCCTAACAACAACACCACAGGCACATATAACAAGGCATCCCAAGTTGCACCACGCTTGTCCGTTGCCAAATGATAACTTTCTACCTTTGCCATTATCCCACTCCGGCATCCAGCACACGCTTAAGCACAAGCTCTAATTCGCCATACAACACACGACCTGACTGCTTGTATTGAACCAACCGCCCTGCATCAATCACATAGGTCCAAGGATCCCCCATCACCTTAAACGCTTTAAATGCTTCTGGATTCTGATATTGATCCATATGCAAAAAGATAACATCATCTTCATATTCAGCCATCAAGCCCTTCAACATCTGTAACTGTTTATCACACACCGTGCAATGACCAGGTGTTGCAAACTCAAGCACTATTGGCTTGCCCTGCAGCAAGGCCTCATCAAGTGAGTACTGATACATCCGCTCATCTGGATAACGATAACTTGTAATCCGGCTAAAATCCCCATCCACGTCCGCCAGCGTCTTGGTCTTGACCGGCGGCGCCTGTGAACCGACCTGCAGCGCATTTTCAGGAGCAGCACCGCAGCCCAACATAAGGACTGTCAACATCGAAATCAAAGCAAGTCGAATCATCGCAGCTCTCCTAATAATTTTTTTCCCAACCAATACAGGTTCTAGCTAGATTGTACGCCCAGATACAATTGGCCAGCAGCACCATCGTACCAAACATCCCCATTGCTGCGAGCCATGGTCTGACAATCTGCTCAACCTCTTCTGGCGACATCGAAACACTTGCTGTACCACCTAGAATTCCTGCAATTGTGAACAAAAGCACCATACCGATTAGGCCTACATTATGTATCCAGAAATGTACTTTAACCAGCTTTACACTATATATATGACGCCTAACTAAGCGCGGAATAATATAATAAACACCGGCAAAGATTGCCATTTCCACCCAACCCAATAAATTGATATGAGTATGAGCACGAACAATCAGATTCCCAAACAAACGGTGATCAACAAAGTGTCGGAATTCTGCAATCCCTCCCATCAGAGCACCCCAGGAAAAACCAATCAAACTATAAATAATGCAGCAATATACAAACCAAAGAGTATATCTAATATAAACCTTATCTTCTTCCCAGGGCTGACCTTGAACTGTCACAATTACACCTCTTTCTACTGCTCTTCTACGTCTTTCGACTCACGGATATCCTGGTATTTATCTTTCCAATCTTCCGGAGCAACCGCCTTCAACATATTATCAATAAACTGAGACTTTCCTTCTGGTGGCATTGGTGACGACGCCGAACCCTGCTCAGCCTTCAGACCAAACAGAAACACCGCAATTGCCCTAAGATCCACATCATCCATCTCAGGCACATAAGCAGCTTCTTTTGGTCTCATGCCATGATCTATGGTAGTAGAACCATATGTTGCCTCTGGTTCCTTAAGGAAGGAGTAAATCCACTCATACGAACGCTTTGAACCAAGCCCATCCAATGACAAACCCATATTGGTTCCATTTCGCATCGCCCGGTGACAGGCCGTGCAGCCAGACTCTCGAAAAACCCTCGACCCACGCTGCCCTTCTTCAGTAAACTCATAACGAGTCTTTACCTCAAACAACGGCTCATCAGAATTCAAACGAACAAACTCAAGCACTGCATAACCAATTATGGCAGCGACAATAAACGCCCCAAAAATCCCAAACAGAACCTTTTCACCCTGCTTCATTGAATTCTTACTGGACATACTTCACTTTTCCCAACACTAACAAATTACTACAAAACCACCTAAGAATAAAAAAGGCGGTTAACCCGCCTTTTAGATTATCGAGACACAGAAAAGTTCTGCATCTCGATATATTTTTTCAAGCAATACTACGGCAAATGTTCAACCGGAATACGAGTATTACCCATTGTGGTTGCTGGCGCCTGAGTCAGGTATGTAGCAACATTGAGAATATCTTCATCACTCAACTGCTTAGCCACTACACGCATCTGTTTCATAGGATCATTGGTGCGAGAACCATCACGGAATTTCTTCAACTGACTAACAAGATAAACAAACTTTTGCTCACCAATGCGCGGATACATAGGCTCAACTCCACGCCCATTATGACTATGGCATGACAGACAAGCAGGAATACCACGCTCAACATCACCAAAATTCACAATAACTTTACCCATATGAGCAACACCAAGCTCAACACCATTTTCTTTCAGCGCCGCCAAATCAGACCCACCTGAGGCCACCTGCAACTGCTTACCAGAGAAAATACGACCAACTGAATTCAGGTAAGCAGAAACATCTTTGCGATCCTGGACACTCAAGCCTTTTGCATTGGCATTCATAACATACATTGTGGTGTCCTGACGCTTGTCATTGGCATAATCATCCAACTGCTTCGCCAAAAATTGATAAAGCTGACCCGCTAGGCGCGGCGTCCCCATATTGTCATCACCAAGACCAGTAGCACCATGACATGAGTTACATGCAGGCACATCACCTTTACCATTTTCAAATATAGATTTACCGTTTGCGTAATCGGCACCAGTCACCTTGCCACCCGCCATTGCTGAAGATGCAACCACAGCCATAGCAACAATCGATACCGACCCCAACTTCTTTAAATAAGTGCGCATAATAAAGACACCCTCCCAGATTCTTGTCTTTGTAAACATTTCTCTCCCCGCGACACACCCTATCTATAATATTTAGGATCGCTAGGATTCCAATTGAATTAGCAAGAGCCAAGCTTTGTTTAAGCGAGCCCTTAACTCGTAAAAATTATTCTTTTTAAGAATTCTTCTTCAGAACAAAAGCCGCCAACGCAAAAGCAAAGACAAACCAAAGAACGTAGAGAGTAAGAATTTGACCAGTTTGCAACATTATTTTGCCTCCCAAGCAGTAATATTGATTATTGTTTTTACCCAACCCACAAAAAACTACAACTAAAAACGATGTATATCATGACACATATCGCCAACGCAAGTAAACCAAAACACCCTCATCAACCTACCAACAACAATAACTAACATTGATAATAATTCATCGCCCTGACAACAAGATGCAAGCCATATTAAATTAAGCTATGATTTGCGGCTTTGCCTAGATCATAGGCACTGCTGTATTGGATTATTAATGGACACAGAAAAATTATATCGCTACTGGGGAGTCTTAGCTCTGCTTCTATGGGGAGGAGTTGTCATTGGTGCTGGGCTATTACGCTTCGACGCCTATGGTATTGACGAATCTGCTGCTCGCGCACTACTACTCAACTGGACAGTCGCCGACCGCGTTGTAAACCCCATCGTAACACTAGGCGCACCTGACTTTCGGGCTCTGCTATTCATGCCTCTTGGTGCTTACTGGCCAGGCAGCTTTGTCGCCCTGAAGGTTTTCATGTTAATTATCCTGTTTGCTGCCGTAACCTTGTTGTACAAACACTGTAAGCAACAAAATAGTGAGGCCGCCCTGCTCGCCTCTGGCCTGCTGCTGATTGCACCACTTTCATTTATGCAGATCAACGCCGTCGGTGCTGGACCGTTCTTGCTGCTCGGCTTTGGCCTTGGACTCTGGCTGAACCAACGCTATCGAAACGTTGGCAAACAATTGGGTGGCTGGTATTTCATTCAACTACTGTTGGTTGTCACCCTGGTTTCGATCCATCCTGCAGGTCTGGCTTACCCGCTAGCCCTGGCCTGGGAATGGCGCAACAATCCACTCGACCAACGCCAGACCAGGCAAATGCAAATTGGCATCAGCATTGCTTCAATCATTGCAATATTACTTGGTTATTTGCTTGGCAAACCTGCCTTAGATTGGGGACTCAACCCACTCGACACACTTGGCGCAGCCGCTCTCGGCCGTATTCCTGGCGACCCAAGCCCGTTGAATTACACTTCCGGCATCCTGCCCGGTTTGATCATCGCTGCGGTTGTGATTGGCTATCGCAAACAGATATTGACCGAACTGATGCCACGCATGCTACTGCTTGGCGGCCTGATAGGGCTTACAGCAGCGGACTACGGCTGGGCCATGGTAATGCTGGCGCTAGCTCTGTATTGCGGCATACCGCTATTAATCAAACTCAACAACACCATGGGCGCCAACAGTTTTGCTGGTCAGCGCGGCTTGGTCATGGCACTTATATTCATACTTTGTATGCTCTTCATGTTCGGTGACCGCAGCTACCGCAGCAGCAACATTCTAGCCACCCTTGAACCAGACGATGAAATCATTAAAACACTAACCATCGAAACAGAACCACTGGAAAACAACTTCTTCACCAGCAGCGAATGGCCGGCCCGGACTATGCTAGCAATGAAACGACCCGTGTTTCCACTACCACCAAAGTTTGAATCGCCAGAAGAATTGCTCAAAAATCTCGGCAAGATTGATTTCATCATCTTCAATCCTGCCAACCCCGATAACAAGCAGCTGCGCGACCAATTAGCCAACCTGACCGGACAGACAGAAACACTATTCCATTCACGTAATGGTGTAATTGTCAAAATGAATCACAACACTGACGAGGCGGCACCCAGTCCTATTCTCTAATCACAGACCTCTAATGCTGGCACCTGGGGCAGTAATAACTGGCACGCTGCCCCAGGCGCAGCAACTTGATCACCGTACCACACCGCGAACAAGGCTCGGCTTCACGGCCATAGACCTGTAACTGCTGCTGAAAATAACCTGGCTTGCCATCTCCATCAACAAAATCACGCAAAGTGGTACCACCCTGTTCAATCGCTTGAGCCAGAACATTTTTGATCGCCGCCACCAGCGCCTCGCAGCGCGGCCGAGACAACTTACCAGCCGCCAGCTGTGGCCGAATTCCGGCAGCAAACAGGGCCTCACTGGCGTAAATATTGCCAACCCCAACCACTGTATGACTATCCATCACAAACTGTTTGATCGCCTGCTTACGTTTGCGTGAACGTTGATATAAATATTCAGCATCAAAGGTCTCAGACAAAGGTTCCGGCCCCAGCTTGGCCAGCAGCTTGTGCTCTAGCGGATCACCATCAAGCCATAACACCGAACCAAAACGGCGCGGATCATGCAAACGCAAAGCCTTGCCGCCCTCAAACACAATATCGATGTGATCGTGTTTCTCGGCCGGCACCTCAACATCAACCAAACGCAAACTACCCGACATACCCAGGTGCACCATCACCGTTCCAGTCTCGGCGCGCAACAATAGATATTTGCCTCGCCGCTCCACGCTTGAGATAACCTGACCCGGCAGATCCACCAGTAGCGTCTGCGGCACTGGATAACGCAATTTGCGCCGCCGTAGCACCAACTCTTCAACCACCTTACCCTCGACATGAGGCGCAATACCGCAACGGGTGGTTTCCACCTCTGGCAATTCAGGCACAACTTAACTCCCTTTTACTCACCACTCTCACCAGCCAAGGACGACCATTGCAATAATCGCTGCGACTGTGACACATCAAACACATACTCAATCCCCAGGTCGGCACGCTGCAACAGCAACTCATCCGCCGTTTTTGACACAGACAAGCGCATCACTTTTCCTGAAGCAAACTCAAAAATAATTTCTTCTGTTGCCACCACCTCTGTCAGCGCTCGCACCCGCAAGGCCCTGGCCGCACCCCAACCATCCACCAACATCTGCACCCGATCTGCAGACTGTGGCACTTTATCGCCCTCATAACGCCACCCCTGAGACTCATGCACAAGCCGGCCCAGCCCTGGCAATTCAAACGACACTAAGGCCACATTTGGCAACGGTGCTGTCGAGACATAACCAGGCCAATCCTTCAGCAACATCGAAATTTCATTCTGCAACACCATGTGCATCACATCAGCCACCATGACATAGAGATGACTACTCAACGGATTCACACGTCCGAAACTCACCTCAACACCATCCACTAACAATTTAGCCTTAGCGGGCTGCAATCCATACTTAGTTAAATCCAGCCCTGTGGCAGGATAACTCTGCAGACTTGGCTGCGATAAAAAAGAGATTATCTGTTCAACCATAAACGGGTCGGCAGCAATCTCAACCGGCGATTGCAGATACCATAGCCCATCCCGCTGCTGTAACCGCAGACTTTCCATTTCCGGCCGGATAATTTCAAGCTGTCGCAGCACGGCAGGGTTTACCGACAACAACCGAACCTGCGCTTGCGGCTGCTTGCCTGGCTCAAAATAAAGCAGCGCTGCCAGCAGCAACACTGCCAGTAATAAAACCAGATTAAGCCAGCTGCGCGTCGCCATCAGGCCTTACGCCTTTTTAGCCAAATGCCCAGACCAGTCAGCAACAAGACCGTCGGCAAAAACATAAGAAAACCAAAACCAATCACCATCGATGCAGTGCGCGACAGGTTCAGACTACTATCCAGCGCGGTCTTGGTTGGCACCGCAATCAGCTGATCATCTCGACTTAACCAATTGACCATATTCATGCCCAGATCGAGGTTACCGCCATTACCAAGATAGGCATTGGAAAGAAAATCACCATCTCCTACCACCAGAATGCGCTGTTGTTTTGACTCGGCATCATTATCAACGGCCTCACTATCCAGACTGCGCGTCACTGCCGCCGCCAGACTCAAGGGACCAGCCACATCGTCCAACTCATCAAAACCGATTTCACCTGCCAGCACCCCGGTCTCAGACCAGCTGCGCTCAGTGGTATAAAGAAAACCATCAGCCTGCCATTGCCCCTGCGGCTCCACCGTCACTCCGGCAGCACGAGGAAATATGGTCAACACACCGAATCCTTCCACCACAGGGTGCAGCCCATAGTCACCAACAATGGCAAAGGTCGGGTCGTTGATAGAAAACATCTGCGCGGTCGGATCAACAATCACACCCGGCTCAAAGTTTACCCCCAGCTGTTCTGCCAAAGGTTCCAGACCAAACATGCCACCAGGATCTGCCAACCACAGCAGATTGCCGCCACGACTTATATAATCCTCGATCAACTTCACCTCACCCGGCAAAAAGCTCACCCGCGGACCGGCAACCACTAAAATGCTGGCATTATCCGGCACCAATGCTGCTGTCGCCAGATTCAAACCCTGTAGATGAAAGCCCTTAGCCTCCAGCTGCTGCGCCCAGGTTTGCAGGTCATGATTGGCCTTGCCAAACGGGCTGCGCTCACCATGACCCTCGACAAACACAATCCAACGCTCTGCCGCACGTGATAAACGCTGCAAGGCATTGGTAATGGCCTGTTCATTCAATTCGACAATCTGCTCACTGCGGCCCTGGTATTCGAGCAATAGTTCGCCATCCACTCTTATACCCAGTTGGCGCACCTTGTCTGGCTCCGTATCTGGATTGATGAATTCAAGCTCAAGTGATTTTTTATAACGCTGATAACGTCCCAACAGATCAGCAATATGCTGGCGCATGGCACCGGAATCAGCGGTAAAGGCAGACACCTGAATCGGCTCCGGCATCTGCTCCAGCACCGAGACACTGGCCGCAGACAAGGTATTACGATTGTTCGCCGTCCAATCGGCCTGATATTGATAACGCTGACTCAGCCAGGCCAGCAAACCAACCACCAATAAAAACAACAGCACAAACAGAATATTCTGCAAACGAATCTGACGTTTTGATTTTATCGTAACCTTCATACCCGCCCCTTAGTGCTGCAATCTATCAGCATCAAGCCGACGAATACTCAAACCCAAAAACAGCGCCACAAACAGCAAATAATAGATGACATCGCCGCTATCAAACACACCCTTCAATAAAGATTCAAAATGACGCAGCAACGACAAATAGGCAAACAGCTCACTGGCCTGAGCAGCGCTACCACTGCCAGAGGCATTACCACCGGCCCAGTCAATAATCCACAACAGCAGCAACACACCAAAACTACTCACTGCGGCGATGGTTGGTTGCTCGGTTAAGGTTGACATAAACAGCCCCAGCGCGGCAAAACTGGCCAGCAACAACACCAACCCCAACACACCAGCCAGCAACATCCCCAGGTCAATACTGCCGCCAAACAACAGCGACAACGGCATCAGCACAATCATCAACACCATAATCAACAGAAAAGCCATCACACCAAAAAACTTGCCCAACACAATTTCACTCATGGACAAGGGCGCGGAGAACAACAGACTCAGGGTCTGGGCACGCCGCTCCTCACTCACCAGGCGCATGGTCAACATCGGCACCACCAATAGCAGCACCACCGCCGCATTACCCAAGAGTGGCGCAACAATAATCTCAGTCGCACCCGGCGCACCCGCCATGCCCAACAACCGTGACTGCAGAGCCACAAACAGATCAAGCTGGGTCAAAAACATATACGCCAGAATCAACTGCACCACCGCCAGAATCGACCAGGCCAGCGGCGAAAGAAACAAACTGCGCAATTCACGCCCGGCAATAGTAAAGGCCATCATGACACCGCCCTCTCTTCATCCACCCCATGCTCACTACTGGTGATATCGACAAAGATCTGCTCCAGGTTCATGCGTTCTGGCCTGATCTCATACAAACCCCAACCATTCGCCACGGCCTCATTCACCACCCGCTCGGCCTGCTGCTCAAGCTGTTCGGCATGAATACGAAAATGACCGTCACCAAGCGACTCAACCTTTCCTTCACCCACTATCTTTTCCAGCGCCGCTTGTTCCGGCGGCTGGCGCATAGTCAGCCACAGGCTCTCACCACGCATGCGCTGCTGCAGACCGGCAATGGTGTCACTCAACACCAACTGGCCCTTGTTAATGATCTGCACCCGATCACAGATCGCCTGCACCTCGGGCAGAATATGGGTTGATAGGATCACGCTATGCTCATCACGCAGCTCAGCAATCAAACTACGGATTTCACGGATCTGGATGGGATCAAGACCAACAGTGGGCTCATCCAGAATCACCACCGCCGGTGAATGAATAATCGCCTGGGCGATACCGACGCGCTGCCTATAACCCTTGGACAGATTTCCGATTAAACGTTTACCCACCTCGGTCAGACCACAACGCTGTTTGGCAACATCCAAAGCACTTTGTCGCTGCGCTGCCGGAATACGATTCAAACGGGCGCAATAGCGCAGATATTCATCCACCGTCAGCTCACGATACAACGGCGGCTGATCGGGCAAATAACCAAGCAATGCCTTGGCCTGCTTTGGCTGATCCAACAGATCAATACCATCGATCAACACCCGCCCGGCACTAGGGGCCAGGTTGCCACTCAGGATCTGCATGGTAGTGGACTTGCCAGCACCATTCGGTCCAAGAAAACCCAACACCTCACCCTTTTTGACTTCAAAGCTAATGTCACCCAAGGCCCGTAAGGGACCAAAGAAACGACTGAGCTGATCAACCTGAATCAATATATTTTCTGAGGTCATATTCTTTTCAAGTTCCGTTGTTACACGACAGGGTTCAAACCACACCGTATAATAATTTTGCTATCGCGTCTGCGCAAACAACATTGCACAGTAAACCAATTCTATAAAAAAGGAAGCAAGGATGTTACTCGGCGTCGACACTGGCGGCACTTTTACCGACTTCGTCTTGTTCGACGGCCAGTCGCTGCGTCTGCACAAACGTCTTTCAACACCGCAGGCGCCAGAACAAGCCATCCTGTTAGGCATTGAGGAAATGGGGCTTAATCCCACAAAGCTGACGATCATTCACGGCTCCACCGTCGCCACTAATGCGGCACTGGAAGGCAAAGGTGTGCGCACCGCCTTCATCACTAATCGCGGCCACGGTGATATGCTCAGCATCGGTCGCCAGGCTCGACGAGAACTCTACAACCTGCAACCAGAGACAATCGCACCACCAGTGCCGAGCAAACTCTGCCTTGAAACCGGCGGCCGCATAAGTGCCAGTAGCGAGTTGCTCGCCCCACTAACTGAGGCCGATTTAAGGCAACTGCAACAACAACTACAACAACTCAAACCCGAAGCGGTAGCCATCAACCTACTGTTCTCATTTATAGATGACACTGCCGAGAAGGCAATCGAACAAATGATTCCCGCAGAGATGTTTGTATCGCGGTCATCCGAAATTCTGCCTGAATACAAGGAATACGAACGCGGCATCACCACCTGGCTGAACGCCTGGGTCGGGCCGCTAGTGCAAGACTATCTGCAACGACTGCGCGATGCACTGCCGCAAACACCGATTGCAGTCATGCAAAGCTCAGGCGGCACCATTGCTGCCGATCAGGCCGGTCGCCTGGCGGTGCACATGCTGCTGTCCGGTCCGGCTGGCGGCCTGGCAGGTGCTCGCTTTATCGGTCAGCTGGCCGGAACTGAACAATTGCTCAGCTTCGACATGGGCGGCACCTCCACCGATGTCGCCCTGGTCGACGGCGACCTGAAACTGACCAACGAAGGCAAGATCGGCCCCTACCCTGTCGCCGTACCTATGGTCGACATGCACACCATCGGTGCCGGTGGCGGCTCAATTGCCTACATCGATGACGGCGGACTGTTGCAGGTCGGCCCTGAATCGGCTGGCGCTGACCCCGGCCCTGCCTGTTATGGTCGCGGTGGCATGCAGCCAACTGTCACCGACGCCAACCTGGTACTGGGCCGACTGCAACCTGACGCCTTTCTCGGCGGCAAGATGCAACTTGATGTTAAGGCTGCCAACAGTGCCGTTGGCAAACTGGCCAAGCAACTCAAACTGGGCATTGAAGAAACCGCCGCCGGCATTATCCGCCTCGCCAATGAACACATGAGCCAGGCCCTCAGAGTAATTTCAATCCAACGCGGCATAGATCCCAAGGGCTTTACCCTGATGCCGTTTGGTGGTGCCGGAGGCCTGCATGTCTGCGCTCTGGCTGAAGCCCTGGGGATGAAACAAGCACTGGTACCGATTCAAGGCGGCGTGTTATCCGCCTTTGGCATGCTGGTAGCACGGCGCAGTCGTGAACTTTCACAAACCATCGCCACACCACTCAAAAAAATTGACACAGAAGAACTGGAACAAAATTTCAGAACACTGGAACAAAAAGCCCTGGCGGCACTGGCCAGCGAAGGCGTAGCCACAGAGCAGGTTGATTTAAAACGCTCACTCGACCTGCGCTATTGTGGTCAATCCTTTAGCCTCAACATCCCCTGGCAGCCACTGGATCAATGTCACGCCGCCTTTCACCAAAATCATGAACAGCGTTACGGTCATCGTTTGCAGCAAACCGTTGAACTGGTCAACATACGTCTGCACGGCCACGGCCCAGCCAACCCGTTGGCAATCCCAACACTGCACAACAACAAAACAAACCATTCAGCCAAACAGGTAAACATTTACGGCATAGATGAAGAGGTAACGATTATCGCGCGTGAAGAGTTAAGCGCCGGGCAACAACTCAACGGCCCATTATTAATCACAGAAACCGTGGCAACCACTTTTATTGAACCTGGCTGGCAATGCCGTGTGGATGATTACGGTAACTTGTTGCTGAGTAGGTTGCACCCACACGGGGCATAAAGGGAACATGTTTTTTGCGCACATGAGCTTTTTAGGTTGGGGTAAGTATTTTTTTGCGCACCCCAACACGTCCAGGTTGATGAGTTCATTTTGTGTTGAGGGAATTGTTGGGGTGCATTTCACTTACCCCAACCTACGGCCCTAAGTAATTGTGATATCAACACAACATGGTAGGGCGTCAATAAGCAAAGCGCATTGCGCCACAAGAAAACGGCAACAGCAACACTGACCAATCAAATCAAGCTCAATGAGTCGCCCACCACTCTTCCTGGCCGGCGCGCAGATCAGCCCCTGGGCCACCCGGACCTGAACCACCCGGCCCTGGTCCGCCAACACAACCACGGTAGCTGTTTTCTTCGGGGTTACAGTAGGCATACCAATTGATATAAACCGGATCAAGCTCACCTTCGGCATACTCATACATGCCAAACGAACCGGCGACCTCAGGCCCTTCTTTATAGATGTACTGTCCTGCGGTGGTATGCTGTTGGCTTGCCTGGCTTGCGACGTCGTAATCGCCCACGCCTAGCGGATCCCCATTGGCATCATAAAGCGACACCGTATTTACATATTGCTCCGCCGTAATCTGCTCACCATAACCGGCGTTACTGTTGTCGATAACAAACGTTGAGAGCATGTCACCGGCATTAACGACCTGGGTGATACGCGGTTTTTTATTCTCATAGACCTTGGTGTATTCCAGGGTCATGTCACTATCCTGGTTGATCTGTTTCATATAGAGGCGATTGGGGTTGCCCGCACCGTTACCACTTAGTGTTACAGGTGCCAGAGGAAATAAGGCACTGGAAAGGAGTTTGCCGGTATCACCATAACTACTACTTAAGGGTGCCTCACCAAACATAGGATTATTGGCTGGGCCCTTGGCGGTAAACCAGCAACAACCTGCGGTACGAATGTAATATTCCTGAGCAAATGAATCGACGCCCTCTTCGCCAATAATCACGTGGTAATACTTATTGACCCCGTCATCAACGATCTCCTGCATAAAATACAGGCCATCACCGCAACCAAAACCAGCCCGGTTGTGCCCACCGACCGTGCTCACCCCATCAGAACAACCAATATTGGCAACACTCTGCGATAGAGTCGGACTCGAAATTTGGGGAGTAAAGTTCAGGGCAAACTCAGCCAAGGCCAGGTTTGAAAAAATCATTATAAAAATGGCACCCACATATTGCGGGAAACCTTTTACCAGAGCTCTACAACCCACCACAACCGCTCCAACATCAAGGACCAACCAAACAACCAGCAAGACCATAGCGCCTCACCTCACCCATACAGGCTTAAGCTTTATTAATATAAGCACCATGATACCCATAGTTTGAAAGCGGGTATATAGCTATGAGCTGGAATTCTGCAGCAACAGCCAACCCCTGCAAGCACGACTGGTTATACAGCGGAAAGCTTTCTACTAAGTGAATAAATAAAGCACTGCGCCGCAAGGAATGGCGAGAAAATGAAAGATAACTAAACTATGGTGTTTGATCTCTGTTCGGCGCAATAGCCGTTGATTATTCGCCCTACGATCTAATCACCCAGCAAGGCGCTACAGGCCTCAGAGGCCCAGGCAACTGATTGCAAATAGGCGTCCATGATGATCTCTTCATCCAGTTCGGGATAATCAAGCTGCTGCCACTCTCCAAACTCATAATCCAAGGCAACCTTGAGCAACTTACCAGGCACACCTTCAAAGCGTAACAAGGCTTGATTGACCTCATCACTCAATGTCAACATGCCCAACACCTTCTCCATCGGCATATCGAGCAAGGCCTCTAAAACCGATAACAGGCCCACAGTAAAGCAGGTGTCTTCGTTGTCATACTCAACGGCCTTGGCCAAAATTTCGCACATCTTGGCCCGTACTACGGCGGTGACCATCAGCTCGGCGGGTTTGTCTTCCACCCGCGACAATACCAACAAGGTTGTCCATTTCTGGATCACATGAGTGCCAAGAAACACCACGGCCCGCTGAATACTGTCTACCGGTTTGGGTAAACCAAAAAACGCAGAATTGATGTAACGCAGTAGCTTGTAACTCAGCCCGACATCCTGGCTGATCATGGCTTCCAGCTTGGGAATATTGGCATCCGGGCGTTGCACCTCAGCCAGCAGGCGCATCAGGGCCAGTTGATTTGATGGCATGCGGGTGCGACGCACCAGCTTGGGGCGACTGAAAAAGTGGCCCTGAAAATAGTGGAAACCCAGCTCCCGACAAACCTCATATTCATCAGGAATTTCAATATTGTCTGCCAGTAATTTGAGATGATCATGTTCCTGCAACAGACTAATGTGATAACGCAACTCTTCCTCACTCAGCGCCTGCACATCAAGCTTGACGATGTTCGCCAACGCCAGCAAGGGCAGGCTTGCCTCGGAATAAACGTAATCAGCAAGAGCAATGGTATAACCCTGTTTAACAAGAAACTGAACGCCATCAATCACTTCAGCATCAACACCTACATTAGCAGGCACCTCAACTACCAAACGATTTTCAGGCAGAGGCAAAGGATATTTGCCGGTAATGAAACCACCACCAAGGCCGACAAAGGCCTTGCGCTGACCCACCAGATTATCAACACCAATCTCGGTCAGGGCATCAAGAATCACTTGCGACGCCGAGGCATCATCACTATCACTAACCAGCTTACTGTCTTTGGTCGGTTGATACAGTAATTCGTAACCAAAAACATGCTGAGTACGGTTATAAATAGGCTGACGGGTAATTAATAGTTCAGGCATAAGCTCTCGACTTTTAACAACAAGGCTTTAACCTAGAAAAATCAGTTGATCCACGGCGCAGAGCACAAGCTCTTGATTCGTCTAGCTATGCGGAAAAAGTCTTATCACCGTCAAGGTGACCACGATTTTTTCCGCTACGTTATTCAAATCAATATCTTGCACTCTGCATCCGCGTCCAACTGAATTTTCTAGGTTTAAGACAACAACTTCTAATATATCGTCCAACAAACGACATTCATTATAAAGGACATAAACAAAGTGGAATAACAGTAAAACTTGCTGAATTTACAGCAGAACCAGCGTCGCCAAACCGAGAAAGGCAAAAAAACCAACCACATCCGTGACCGTCGTCAACACCACCGAGGATGATAGCGCCGGGTCAATTCCCATCTTGCGCATCATCAATGGAATGGTGGCCCCGGCCAGGGCCGCAGCAAACAGATTGATCAGCATCGCAGCGGCGATAATCACGCCAATCAGAAAGTTTTCAAACCAGAACATAGTCACGGCAGCAACCACCAGGGCCCACAGCAGACCATTCAAGCCACCCACCGCCAGCTCTTTGATAAGGATATGCCGCGCATTAGCCGGACCAATGTGGCCCAAGGCCATGCCGCGTATCACCAGGGTCAGTGTCTGGCTACCGGCAATACCACCCATGCTGGCAACTATCGGCATTAATACCGCCAAAGCGACCACCTGCTCAATAGTGGCATCAAACAGACCAATCACCCAGGATGCGATCAAGGCAGTCAGCAGATTAATCCCCAGCCAGATACCGCGCCGCCGCGAACTCACTACCACCGGGGCAAAAATATCGTCCTCTTCATCCAGGCCGGCCATGCTCATAATCGAGTGTTCGGCCTCATCACGGATGACATCAACCACGTCATCGATGGTAATACGACCCAGCAGTTTGCCATCAACATCGACCACCGGAGCCGATACCAGGTCGCGCTTCTCGAACAGTCCGGCAACATCACTCTCAGACATATCTGCAGGTATAGGCTGGAACTTGCGCATCATCACCTGGCCAACCATTTGACCGGGATCCTTGGTCAAAATATCGGTAATCGACAACAGGCCAATAAACTTGTCGTCGTGATCCACCACAAACAGGTGGTCAGTCATCACTGGCAGTTCGCCACGCAGACGCAGATAACGCAACACCACATCAATAGACACGTTAGGACGCACGGTAACGGTATCGATATTCATCAAGCCGCCAGCGCAATCCTCCGGGTAGGACAATACCGCCTCAAGGCGAATTCGGTCCTGCTCACCCATGGACTGCAATAGCTCGCTGATCACCAAATCTGGCAAATCCTGAAGAATGTCAGCCAGATCATCGGTATCGAGGCTCTCGGCCGCCGCCACCAGCTCATCGGCCTCCATATCTCGAATCAGCTTGGCACGGACATCATCGTTTACATAACTGAGGACTTCACCACTCTTCTCTGAGTCAACCAGCTCCCAGACTAAAGCACGTTCATTGCGAGGCAATGATTCAAGCAGATGGGCGATTTCAGCAGGATACAATTCATTCACCATATGGCGAATATTGGCCAGGCGTCCGCCTTCTAGGGCTTCAGAAAAACGCTGCAGGCGCTTTTGTGATTTATCCTGTTCCTGAATTTCCGCCATGAGTAAAACAAACCGGTTAAAACACGTATGAACGTGAGTAAAAAAATAGGAATGATTCTAAGGCTCAGGCAAAACCGGCGCCAGCCCTAAATAGAAAATATTTCAGTCCTGACGATTCAGAGTATCAACAAAGGCCTCGACCTCAGCGGCGGATGACATACGCAACACACGCCTGACCTTCCTCGTTAGCGGCGCCACATCGCAGTTCTGAATAATACTTTTCACCTCCGGCAACATCGCCGGTTGCATACTAAATTCAGTCAAGCCCAAACCAAGCAATAAGCGAGTGTAACGTGATTCGCTCGCCATCTCACCACACATCGCCACCGGAATCCCGGCCTTATGACCTGCCTTAATAGTCATATCAATCAGGCGCAGCACCGCCGGATGAGTTGGCTGATAAAGATAATTTACCTCATTATCAAGCCGGTCTGCCGCCATGGTGTACTGCACCAGATCATTGGTACCTATGGAAAAGAAATCCAGATGTTTGGCAAACACGTCAGCCAGAATAGCTGCCGCCGGCACCTCAATCATCCCCCCCACCGGCATTGCCTCATCAAAGGACCTGCCTTGCATTTTTAACTCGGCCTTGGCCTGACTGATTAAGGCAAAGCTCTGCTGCAGCTCCTGAACACTGGCAATCATGGGAATCATCAGACTCACCGGCCCTTCGGCCGAGGCACGCAATATAGCCCTCAATTGTTTCAGGTACATTGCAGGGTCACGCAGACAAAGTCGAATTGCGCGCAGACCCAAAGCCGGGTTTGTCATGACCTCATGCACGTCTTGATGCATATCGTTAACAAGCACCTTATCCGCCCCCAGATCAAGGGTTCGAATCGTCAGCGGTCGGCCGCGCAGCCTCTTAACAATCTTACGGTAGATATCAAACTGTTCATCCTCATCAGGTAACTCCGCCCGGTTCATAAACAGATACTCGGTACGATAAAGCCCAACCCCCTTGGCCGCGACCTTATTCATTACCGCCATGTCTTCAGGCAACTCAACATTGGCCTGCAAGGAAATCTCCAGACCATCACGACTCGTGGCTGGCAGCTGCTTTAACTTGTTTAGTTCAGCATGATGGCGTTTTACCTGGCGCTGGCGACGACGATAATGAAGCAGCTCTTTTTCATCGGCACCGGCCAACAGGTCGCCAGCATAGCCATCCACCACCAGCGGCTCACCCTGCTGCAAATAACGCAGCGCATTTTTGACCCCAACCACTGCAGGAATCCCCAGGCTACGCGCCAGAATAGTAGTATGAGAATTAGGCCCGCCATACTCGGTAACAAAAGCAACAATGCCTTCGTTCTGCATGGTTACAGTATCGGCCGGTGATAAATCATTGGCAATGATGACGCAACCCTTAAGCCGACCATCCATCGCCGCCTCGACATTATCAGCCTGGTTCAACAACAGCCGCTGGATACGATTAACCACATGATCAACGTCATCCCGGCGGGTGCGCAGGTAGGAATCATCCATTTCCTCAAACACCGACACCAGGGCATCACGCTGCAGTTTCAGCGCCCACTCGGCATTACAACGGCGTTCGGCAATCAATTGTAACGGCACCTCAGCCAGTGCCTTGTCATCCAGCATCAATAAATGGGTATCGATAAAAGAAACGATATCGACCGGGGTGGCCGCTGGAATTCTCTGCAGCACTTCGGATAGCTGTTGCCTGGCATTGCTAAGGGCTTGTTTAAAACGTTGTTGCTCTGCCCCGACCAGACTAAGTGGAATCAGATATTCGCGCACCTTGAGCTGGTCGCGCTGCAACAAATAAGCCCGACCGATGGCAATACCGCGTGAAACCCCAATCCCTTTTAGACTCAGGCTCACCATGGGGTTTGCGTCACTCGCCTTCGCCAAACCGATCGGCAATCAATGCCTCTAATGCCGCCATGGCATCCTGCTCGTCAGCGCCCTCAACCACCAGTTCCAGCTGTGTACCCTTGCTGGCAGCCAGCATCATCACCCCCATAATGCTTTTGCCATTAGCCTCGCGTTCACCCTTGCGCAGCAAGACAGTGCTTTCAAACCGTGCCGCCAGTTTGACCAGCTTGGACGCAGCCCGGGCATGCAGCCCAAGTTTGTTGATAATTTCTATGATTTTAGTAGTCACAGCTATCCGGCTCGCAAACAAAGATGCCATCCCTGCCACCAGAGACTGCCTTATAGACCAGTTCATCCAAGGCCAAGGTCGGATAGTTCAGGATCCGCACCAGCATCGGCAAATTTAAACCCGCAATCACTTTAATTGGTCTATCACAATCAAGTCGATTAGCAACATTGCTCGGCGTCGAGCCGTATAAATCGGTCAACACCAAGACACCACCTCCCTGATCCAGCCGCCTAGCCGCCGCACGTGCCTTTTCAATCACATCATCCGGGCAGCAATTATGTGATACGGAAATGATTTCCAGCACCATTGGACACATGCCCAAAATCGATGATGCTGTTTCCAACATAGCCATACCGACATTGTCATGAGTAATCAGCAACAGGCCTGTCGTCATGACAACTCCCGATGCCGCAATAACACATCAATATCAGCCTCATGGAAATGACTCGCCAAGCGCTGTGACAAATACACCGAACGATGTTGACCACCGGTACAACCAATTGCCACTGTCATATAAGCACGACTATCGGCCTGGAAACGCGGCACCCAGCGTTCGATAAATGAGCTCAAATCCTCAAACATCTCACCAACCAGCGGCTGCTGTTCAAGAAACTCTCCTACCTCCTGGTCCATCCCCGTCAAAGCCCGCAGCTGAGGCACCCAATGGGGGTTCGGTAAGCAACGCACATCAAAGACAAAATCGGCATCAACAGGAATGCCGTGTTTAAAGCCAAACGACATAAAAGTCAGTGTTAGAGAACGCGCCTCATTCAACATCCGCCCGCGTACCAGGTCACGCAATTGGTGGACATTGGTATGACTGCTATCAATACACCAGTCCGCGTTCACCGCCAGCTCAGCCAGTAACTTGCGCTCACGCCCTATTGCTTCTGCCAGAGAGATGCCAGAGCGGGTCAGGGGGTGCTTACGCCGTGTCTCGCTAAAACGTTTTATCAGGGTGTTATCTTCGGCCTGTAAAAACAGGATTTCGCATTCCAGACCATGAGCACGAATCTCAGCCAGGACATCAGGGAAACTGGCAAAATCATCGCTCAGGTTTCGGGCATCAATGCCCACGGCTGCATGTTCATAATCACCTCGGGGAGAATTAGACATCTGCGCAGCAAACGACGGCAACAGACTCAGGGGCA
>Ga0316207_10000476_pt1 | contig 65062 bp, 64 predicted proteins | sample 6weekpyrite_MG_FD_204943 | JGI IMG/M metagenome (GOLD analysis project Ga0316207, IMG submission 204943) | Microbial mat bacterial communities from mineral coupon in-situ incubated in ocean water Damariscotta River, Maine, United States -... | ecosystem: Environmental > Aquatic > Marine >... | reverse complement strand
AAGCACGGCAGCATTTATCGCCGAATTGTGATACCAGGCCGGATGAATCTGATATCGCCTTAATCGTTATTCATGGTATCAGCTTACCGCCTGGGCAGTACGGTAAAAATTATATTGATCAACTTTTTTGTAATCAGCTGGATGAAAATGAACATCCTTACTTCAAAGAAATTGCCGGGCTTAAGGTTTCCTCCCACTTGTTGATTCGGCGTGACGGTGAGTTGGTGCAGTATGTTCCGCTACAAAAACGGGCATGGCATGCCGGGGTATCTTGTTTTGGGGCACGGGAAAGCTGTAATGATTTTTCAATAGGGATTGAGCTGGAAGGCGAGGACGACCGCCCTTATAGCGACGTTCAGTACCAGGTCTTAGCACCCCTGATCAAGAGCCTGTTTAAAGCTTATCCATTATTAAATGAACAAACTCTTGTCGGGCACAGCGATATTGCGCCTGGCCGGAAGACGGATCCTGGCCAGGCCTTTGACTGGAAAAAATTGAAAAAGTTACTCTCCTCCTGATATCTCTTATTTCCTTTGCTTAGTCCGCTAAACTTGCATTTAACCTCTTTTAGCTAGAAACTAGCGATATGAGTTTATTAAGTGTCATTTTTGCCCTATTAGCGGAGAGGTTTATTCCCAGCCTTGCTGAAATGAGGCGTTTTGATGTTTTTTACCGTTATGTTGCCTGGTCTCGAAGTAAACTCCCTGATTTTTCCTTTCAAAGCGGTACCTTGACGCTCATTATCATTTTAGGTGTTGTGCTTTTTTCTGTCTGGCTAATAAGTGCCATGTTAGGCAATGTACTTGGCTTATTCGGCTTTATTTTTGGCATTGCCATATTGGTTTTTACACTGGGGCCGAGAGATTTAGATGACGATGCGCAAAAGGTTATTGATGCATTTGAAAATAAAGATTATGAAGCGGCCAGTCTGTACGCTTCAGATCTGGTCGGCCAGCCAGTTTCAGAGCCGCCAATGCAATTGGCGCAAACAGTAAAAGAGCATATTTTACTGCAGGCAAATATTCGTATGTTAGGCGTGTTTTTCTGGTTCATTCTACTTGGGCCTGTTGGCGCAGTTTTGTTTCGTTTAAGTTATTTATTAAAAGAACAGAATATAAATGAAACAGACGACTTTTCGTCTGCCAGTCGGGATTTATATCGCATTATGGTGTGGTTACCTGCACGGATTTGTGTATTGAGCTATGCGGTTGCAGGAAATTTTGTTGATACAATGAGTTATTGGTATGGCGTATCGGATTTATGGTTGCGTGAGAGTGAAGAATTTATCGTGGTGAGTGGTGTTGGCGCTTTACGCTATGAAAACCGTGCCGAAAAAACGGATTTAGCTGATGGTGAGCCTGATATCAACGGAATACAAAATGCCTTATCTTTGGTTAGACGGGCGGTTATTGTTTGGGTTGTCTTGCTTGGCATATTAACGGTTACTGGCTGGCTTTTTTAACCTTCCTCGTTTATTAAATTATGAAAGAACTTATTTTAGGTGGTGCCCGCTCAGGTAAAAGCCATCATGCTGAAATGTGTGCAAAAAAAAGTGAACTTGATGTTCTCTACGTGGCAACAGCACAAGCGCTCGATCAAGAAATGCAACAACGTATTCAGCACCATCAGCAACAACGTCCGGATCACTGGCGCTTAATTGAAGAGCCGCTTAATTTGGCTGCCGTGTTAAAAGAAAACGATAATACCTCAACTTGTATTTTGGTAGATTGCTTAACCCTTTGGGTGAGTAACCTGATTTGTTCGGATGCTCACAAAAACAATATAGAAAAAAGTAGCAAGGAATTAGTAGCCCTGTTGCCGACACTTAAAAGTCATATTATTTTTGTTAGCAATGAAGTTTCAATGGGGATTATTCCTTTGGGAGAAGTTAATCGTCAGTTTGTCGATGAGACCGGACGTTTGCATCAAGGTTTGGCGGCAGCATGTGACAAAGTAACGCTAATGGTTGCGGGTATCCCAAGTATTATTAAGAAGCACAAGTAAGGTACGAAAAATGAATTTGGACGATCCTGTTGCCAAAATTTCTGGCGAGAATATTCAGCAAGCAAAAGAGCGACAAGCGCAATTAACTAAACCACCCGGTTCGTTAGGTAAGCTGGAAGAACTCGCTATCCTGTTTTCTGCCATTCAAAAAACCCAACAACCTACAGTTGATAAGGTTCATATTACCATTTTCGCTGCAGATCACGGTATCGCCGCTGAAGGTGTGTCGGCTTTTCCGCAAGTGGTCACAACAGAAATGGTTAAAAACTTTTCGCGTGGTGGTGCCGCGATCAGTGTGCTGGCAAAAGAACAAAATGCAAAACTTGAAGTGGTTGATCTTGGTACGGTGGTTGGGGCAGGTGAATTAGAGGGTGTTATTTCAAATCGCATAGCGAAAGGTACAGCAAATTTTTCGCAACAGGCCGCAATGACAGAAGAACAGTTGGAAAAAGCATTTCAGGCAGGAGAGGCTGCGGTACAACGCGCGCTCGATGCAGATGCAAATGTTTTTATTGGTGGTGATATGGGGATTGCCAATACAACCTCGGCAACAGCATTGGCTTGTGCATATTTAAGTAAAGCGGCGACAGAAATTGCGGGTGCGGGTACAGGCTTAGATAAAGCAGGTATTTCACATAAAGCACAAGTGATTCAGCAGGCCTTAGAAAAACACCAGGCATCCGCATTAAATGCGACAGATATTTTACGTTTCTTTGGAGGCTTTGAAATTGCGGCTTTAACGGGAGCTTACCTTTATGCGGCTCAAAAAGGATTGCCGGTTGTTGTGGATGGATTTATTACCACGGTTGCTGCACTTGCCGCAGTTAAAATAAATTCAGAATGTGCGAATTGGTTTATATATTCTCACCAATCCCATGAACAAGGGCATAAACTTATTCTTAATGCTTTGAATGCTGAACCATTGATAAACCTAAACATGCGTCTCGGTGAGGGCAGTGGTGCGGCTATTGCTATTCCCTTATTACGCCAGGCATGTGCAATTCACTCTAACATGGCGACATTTGCAGAAGCGGGTGTGTCTACTGGTGACTAAGTCCGCTGTCATAACGGTGATAGATTTACTTCGGCATGGGGATGTTGAAGGCGGCAGGAAATATCGCGGCCATCAGGATGATCCATTAAGCGAGTTGGGATGGCAACAGTTGCGAGATAACACAAAACAGAAACAAGATTGGCATCACATTATTAGCTCACCTTTAAAACGCTGTGCTGAATTTTCTTCAGAATTGTCTGCTAAATACAAACTACCGTTAAAGATAGAACCAGACTTTAAAGAAATTTCATTTGGACGTTGGGAAGGTAAAACAGCTGAAGAATTGTTAGCCGAGGATGAGGCAGGCATAAAAAAATACTGGAATGACCCGGTTAACGTTACTCCGCCTCAGGGTGAGTCTTTGTTAGATTTTGAAAAAAAAATAATCCTTGCCTGGAATAACCTGTTAAAGCAATACACAGGTCAACATGTTTTACTGCTGAGTCATGCCGGTGTTATTCGCATTATTTTATGTCATATACTGGGCATGCCGTTGACCGGGTTGTTCAGGTTGGATGTCGCTTTGGCCAAAGCCTCTCGAATAGAAGTTGTTCATGATCAAGGTAAGAACTATCCAAGACTGCTTTTTCATGGAGCGACCTTTGCGTGATTAAATCATTTTTCATTGCCCTGGGTTTATTAACGCGTATTCCTGTACCGAAGTACTTTCACATCAGTGAAAAGGATGATGAAAAATTATTTGGTTATTCGGTTCTTTTTTACCCTTTAGTCGGCTTACTGATTGGTGGAATGCTGCTTGGTTTGTCCTATCTTCTTTCTTTTGCAAATAACTTTCTCGCAGCAGGGCTTGTTTTATCACTCTGGGTTTTGGTTACAGGGGCACTACATTTAGACGGTTTAGCTGATAGTGCCGATGCCTGGTTAGGCGGTTATGGTGACAAAGCGCGCACCCTGGAAATAATGAAAGATCCCTGTTCAGGCCCCGCCGCGGTTGTTATTTTGGTTTTACTTTTATTACTTAAATTCTCATCTCTTATCGTTGTTAACTGGCAGATGTTACTTATCGCGCCCGTTATCGCACGAACATCGGCAATGCTGCTGCTGGCAACAACACCTTATGTTCGCGCTGCCGGGATGGGGGAGTCAGCGGCAAACAATCTGCGGAAGTCAGGCGTATGGTTTGTGAGCCTATTGGTTGTTAGCCTGAGTATCTATTTATTAGGCCAGCTTAGTTTTGCGTTGATTATTATTTTTGTGATTGGATATTTGTCCCGAAGTATGATGATTAAGCGCATAGGGGGTACAACTGGCGATACCACCGGTGCGTTAATTGAGGTGATCGAAGTATCGAGTTTAATCAGCTTTATTTTGCTCGCGAGCGCTTTTTAACTATAAAGAAGCATTAATCTTACGTAGTTTTTTAACTTCAAGGCCTGCTGCATCCGCTTGTTCAATCGCCCGTGCTAATCGCCCCGGTGCAGAACGTCCCATGCACATGTGTTCCAGGTCACCATCAATGCCACGCTTAAAACCGGCAATCAATTTTTCACGATCAAGCTCATGTCCGACTAAGCTTGCCTGAATATCCATTACTTCATTGGCAACGTCTCGTGCCAGCTCATTATGATTATTCCATAAGTCTTCGACATTTCCTTTTGTTATTAATCCTGAAATATTGGTTGTCAAAATATAGACGTTTTTAATAAGGAGTTCTTGTTCCATTTCAGCAGCAGAAGCGACTTCAACCGCTGGAATATCCAAGGTGGCCAGAGCATCCACCAGTATCGAGGCTTTTGCACCAAAGCAGGGGGACGCAATCAGCACTTTTGAGTCCTGACCTTTCTTCTTTTCAAACCAGACAGAAATAACGGTTGGATTCGTAAAAGGATAACTTTCCCAGTCACGCGGTAGTAATTCGTTTTGTAATAAAGCAATGCTGGAATGCCATGCGTCCGGGATTTTTTTCAGGCTGGACTGTAAATCCTTTTCCGCCACTGCGTTTAGAACCATAAGGGGATTAGGTATCTCTTTGGCAAGCGCATCCATATCGGTGTTGCGGTTAACCGGGTATACAGGATGACCGAGTTTTAATATGGCGCGGGCAAAGACACTGCCCATTTCACCAAGACCAATAACAATTACAGGTTCTTTTTTCATCATAGTTTTTTCAGGTTAGTTTAAGTCTGCAGCAAATTCTTTTAATAATTCAAAGGGGACGATTTCTAAAGCGCGTTTATGTGTTCGTAATAAATAAACACGGGGCGCCATGCCATCTTTATGTGCTTCTAGCCAACGCGCTGCACATAAGCACCAGCTGTTCCCCGGTTTAACGCCCTCAAATTCAAATTCGGGCACAGGTGTTGATAAGTCGTTGCCCTTAAAACGCGAGTATTCCAAAAATTCGGTCGATGCTTCAATGCAGACTGTGTGAGAGCCAACATCTTCATCGCAGGTATTACATTTCCCATCACGATAAAAGCCAGTGAGTGGTTGTTCACCACAGATATTTAAAGGTTCACCCAGCACATTAACTGATTTATCCATCGACATAAAGATTTTACCGTTTATTTAAAAACACTATTGTAGCCAAGAATAACAGGAATATACACCGGTGATATTCGGGGTTAATGGATATATTAGCTTTCAGCTTGATTGGTCGCGATATCGATCGCAACATTGTCTGGCGCAATATTTGTGATGCAATTTATTTTATACAACCAAAAAAGGCTGAGCAGAATAAGACTTAACGCAGGAATGGCCATATAGTTTACAAACTGCCAGCCAAGATTGTGATGCAAAATACCGGCAGAGAGCGAGGCAAATGCGACAACGGAGAAAACTAAAAAATCATTTAAAGCCTGAGTTTTAAATTTTTCACTTTCGCTATACGTTTCCGTTAATAGCGCGGTGGCACCAATAAAAAGAAAGTTCCAGCTTATGCCTAACAGAATCAAGGCAAGCCAAAAATGATTAACACTCGTTCCTAGCAGGTTAATCAGGACACAAGCCAGCCCTAAAAAGGTGCCGGTAAACATGACAGGGAGTAAGCCGAAACGTTTAATAAGCTGGCCGGTGAAAAATGACGGGGCAAACATACCGAGTACGTGCCATTGAATCACAAAAGCGGTATCTGAATAAACATGCTGGTGGTGTTGCATTGCAAGCGGTGTTGCTGTCATCACAAGTGCCATGGTCGCATAGCCTAACATACCGCTAATCACTGCAATAATAAAACGCGGCTGTTTAATAATAAGACTTAATGGGCGACCCTGCTGGGAATTATTTTGTTCTTGTCGAGTTCCGTGTGGTAAATCAAGAAAACTAATTAATACAAAAGACAAAATATATAAAATGATGATGGAGGCATAACTGCCGGCAAACGCGGCACCACTGATCATTTCTCGGGTTAAGTTTGCGATATTCGGGCCAATGATTGCGGCCAATACGCCGCCAGCCAGAACAAAGGAGATGGCACGGCTTTTATGCTCTTTATCCACAATATCAGCAGCGGTGAAACGATAAAAATTGGCGAAGCCTGAGAAGATACCAATTAAAATGCTGCCCAGGGTAAAAAGGGAGAAACTATTTTGTATTACCGAGTAAGCACAAATAGCTGCACCAAACATTGCCAGCACGGTGGCAAAGAGAAAAGATTTTTTCCTGCCAATTTTGCCCATTAGTATGCCGGCAGGAATGCTGCTGAGCATAGTTGCGACTAACTGTAAGGTGAAGGGTAAGCTTGCGTAGATTTTATCATCAGTCAGTGCATAACCTACGAGCGCAGTGGTTGCGACCATCAAAGAAGTACCACTCATAAACAAAGCCTGGCATAAAGCAAGAATAGGAATATTGCGTTTAAAAGTCGAAGTATTTGACATGATTATTCAGGTTGCTAATAAGGTAACGTGCGTTTCAGCATTGCTTTTATCAATGACAAATTGTAATTCACAATACTCATTTTGTTCATCACTTGGTGAAGGATCATCGGAACAATTGCAGCCTGCAATAATACCGCTGTAAAAAATCCCTGTTGTCGCCTGAATGGCTTTTTCCGTATCAGTCACTCTAAGAATGACTGCGCTAAAGGAAGATGGTCCCACAGCGCTGCTGAAAGACAAGCCTTGTTGTAGTGGGAGCAGGTTTTTATCAATAAGTTGGATTTCACTTTTTAAAATAGTATTAAAATCGTTAGTATGAAAGGCATTTAAGCTTTTTAGTAGTTTCACAGGCGTGGCATCCGTTTTCTTACAGAATAATACTTTATTAAAAATAAACTATGAGGGATAATTTTTAGCCAGTATATCTCAATGTACTTTATTTGGCTTGATTATAAACAGGAAACCAGAATGAAAGCGGTTTTTTTAGACAGAGCATCACTTGATAAAGAAGATTTGGATTTTTCAGCGTTATCGAAAGTACCGCTAGACTGGGATATGTATGAACAAACTTCTGCTTCTGAAACGATCAATAAAACAATGGATGCAGAGATTGTCATCAGTAATAAAGTCCTTATCGATAAAAAGGTGATAGATAAGGCAAAAAAATTAAAGCTCATTTGTATTGCGGCAACAGGCACAAATAATGTTGATCTTGATTATGCAAAAGAAAAGGGAGTCCAGGTTTGTAATGTACGTGCTTATGGTACAAATTCAGTGGTACAGCATGTTTTTACTGTTTTGTTAATGCTAATGCGCAGTATTCCACAATACCAGGCCGCCATTAAAAAGGGAGACTGGCAAAAAAGTAAAGAGTTTTGTTTATTAGACTATCCCATCGAAGAGCTAACAGGAAAAACATTCGGTATTATTGGTTATGGCGAGCTGGGTAAAGGTGTTGCAAAAATTGCAGAAGCATTTGGAATGAGGGTGGTGGTTGCTGCACGTAATAAAACGGAAACACCGGCTGGCCTTTCACTTGCTGAGTTATTATCACAGTCTGATGTGGTAAGTTTACATTGTCCGTTAACAGCAGAAACAGAAAATATGATTGATAAAAAGGAGTTGTCGATGATGAAATCGAATGCTGTTTTAATTAATATGGCACGTGGTGGCCTTGTCAATGAAAAGGCGCTTGCCGGGGCATTGCTTAATAAACAAATCGCCGCTGCTGCGATAGATGTGTTAGTGAATGAACCTCCTGAAAAAAATTCACCCCTATTACAGCTGGATTTGCCTAATTTAATTATTACGCCGCACATCGCATGGGCGAGCCGAACGGCACGACAGAATGTATTAAACCAGGCTATGCAAAATATACAGAACTATATGTCAGGCGATACCTTGGTCAATAAACTGGTATAAAAATATTCGTTAACTTAGCTGTAATAGAAGTTAGAGACTAATCGTTTCTAGTCATAGATAGGATTAGCCACTGAACTTGTTTTTAGGTTAATTTTATTTGGTTTTGCAGCTATTAATACCCAGTATCGCGTATAGCGGACAGAATTTAATAAGCCCGGTTACTATAGCAATAGCGGCAGCAATATAGGCAATCATTGCAGCCGTACCAGAGAGTATTTTAAAGTAAGCTAATGCGATGAGAACAATCCCCAATACCAGGCGGAGTATTTGATCAAAACTACCAACGTTTAGTGATAATTTCATGGTTTTTCTCCTTATAGTAAAAGTTGAGTGAAAATTAGTTGTTACAACCAAAGCCCATTGTTAGTTGCTTCTTCAATGATTTTTTTTGTAACAATTTCAAATCCCTTTGAGGACGGGTGAATTTCGTCGTGAAACAGACCCGGATCAGGTTCCCCGTTCTTCATTAATAATTCACGGGTATCGACGACTAAAAACTTATCATCATCAATCGAGTTCAGTGCTTCATAACACGCCGTTAATAAGCCCTTAACGAGGTCAATTTGTTCTTCTTTTTCTGTGATATGTTTATCTTCAAGATAAACTTTAATCCAGCCCTTATTTAATTTCATACCTAAAAAAACCGTTCCTTTTTGTCTTGGTTCAAGATAACAGTATGAGTGAGTGATGATGGGGGTGGTCGCATTTTTAGTACTGTCGCGAACCATTTTTATGAAGTGTTTGTAATCTTCAGTGATGTCTGACAGTACACGTTTAAAAAAATCATTTAGCAATTCTCTGCCATAAAGGCCGGGGTTGTCATTTTTATCTTCGATAAAATAACGGATTTCTGGTCCGATAATGTCATTGCCCATTGCGCTGAGAAAAATAACATCCCACTTATAAGCAATCATTGGGTCAGTAATGATTTCCTCTAATGTTTTAATTTGATTTCCGTGGCGATCCATAATGTTTAGCATGGTGTCGCCGGGTGAAGCAATGTTTAGAATATCGACGGTGTCGCTGCCCATTACTTCGAATTGATCAGAATAATTTCTCATTTGTGGATGAGAAACCCAGGAATCCCCCTCGATTAATAAATTTTTACTGTTTTGGTTTTCATCCTTTAGTTCATCAAATTCATCAATGTCATGTGCAATGCCCATAATATTCTCCTTTTATTATGTTCAGGATAGTAAAGCATAAAGCTACTGATCTCGGGATAGCTTTGGTTTTAAAGTACTGTATGGCACGACACATTTTATGCGCTGCAGGCACTAGTTAATATAGAATTATGTGTATAGCCAGTGAGGCGTGCGATATAGGCGAGGGTGTGGTGTCCGTCTATTTGCATCTTGCTTCCCTATAAGTGTTTTTAGTATGTAATCAAGTACTGCTACTAAAGAAAGTTTAGTGGATATTACTATTTAAGCAATGTCTCAATATCAATATGTTGTTGCATTTCATCGGCTAAACGATCAAGCTCCTGTTCGCGTAAACTCTCGTAATCAAAATGTTCTGTTTCTGTTAACCCGGCCCATTTTAGTAAGCTGGATAAAGCGGATGTTTTATCAAAAAGACCATGCAAATAGCTTCCCATAATTTGATTGTCATCTGAGATGGCACCCTCCATTTTATTTGCAAGTTGAATTGCTGGCCTGTTAAGAGCAGGGCCTTTTGAAATCCCCATATGAATTTCATAACCGCTGACTTCTGCCTGTTCTATACCTATTGCATCAGCACAAAATGTGCCTTCAACCAGTTCTAAAGCTTTTTGTTTTTCAAGCGTTGTTTCAAATTCAAGCAAGCCTAAACCATCAGAGCTTTTAATCTCGCCTTCGATTGCATGAGGATCATGAAGTTTTTCGCCAAGCATTTGGTAACCACCGCAAATGCCAATCACTTTTCCACCGTAGCGGAGGTGTTTATTAATATATTGTGGCCAGTCTTGTTGCCGCAACCAGTTGAGATCACCTTGTATATTTTTACTGCCGGGTAAAATAAGGAGATCAGCATTGGGTTTTTGTCTGTCCGTTGCGACGTATTGTAAATTGACTTGTGGGTGCAGGCGTAGTGCATCAAGGTCAGTATGGTTTGATATATGGGGAAACACCGGTACCACAATATTGATTTGTTGTTGTGACTCATCAATGACCTGGTTGATATTCACACTGTCTTCCGCTTCAAGATGAAAACCATGTAAATAAGGCAAAACACCAAACACTTTTTTCTGTGTTTTTTCTTCTAACCAATCTAAACCAGGTTGTAATAGGGTAATGTCACCACGGAAGCGGTTAATAATAAAACCGAGAGTGCGCTGTTGTTCCGTTTTAGATAATAAATCTAAGGTTCCGACCAGGTGCGCAAACACGCCACCTCGATCAATATCCGCAACAATAATCACATCACAATCGACTTCTTCAGCAAAGCCCATATTGGCAATATCGCGATCGCGTAAATTAATTTCAGCCGGGCTACCCGCACCTTCAACAATGATCCAGTCATATTGCTGTTTAAGCCGGTGATAGGACTCTAAAACAGCGGTCATGGCTGTTATTTTATAGTCGTGATAATCCACGGCTGAGAGATTTTTTAAAGCATGGCCATGAACAATGACCTGCGCGCCGGTATCTGAATTGGGCTTAAGTAATATTGGATTCATATCGGTATGCGGCTCTAACCCTGCGGCCAGGGCTTGCACGGCCTGGGCGCGACCAATTTCACCACCATCAACCGTAACGGCGCTATTTAACGCCATATTTTGCGGTTTAAAGGGTACGACTTTTTCACCACGGTTTTTTAGCAGTCGGCACAGCCCGGCAACAAGGGTGCTTTTTCCGGCATCCGAGGTGGTGCCCTGGATCATTATGGTTTTTGTCATGCGCGTATTTTGGCATTTTTGTTCGCGCTACGCACGGTCTTGTTTTGTGTGATGTATAGATGAAAAATCAGTTAAAATAGCAGGATGTTATTAACCTTTAGTGTTCTTATTGCTTTAATGATTGATCTTATTGTCGGTGAGCCTCGCCGCTGGCACCCGTTGGTGGGCTTTGGTAATGCCGCAAACGGTCTGGAAAAAAAGCTTAATTTTACGGCTGGCAACTCTCCCTTTTTATCCCGTTTACGTGGCTTAATTGCATGGGCTTTGCTTGTGCTACCTGTTGTGATTTTATTATGGCTTCTTGAGAAAGCAGCCTCGATTCAAGTCGAGGTAATTTTAGGTATTGTTTGTTTAGCTTTTGCTCTCGGCGCAAAAAGTTTGGTGCAGCATGCAAAGGCTGTGTCACACGCTTTAAAAGAGGGTGATATGATTTTGGCTCGGCAAAGGGTTGCGATGATCGTGAGTCGTGACACCTCAAGCAGTGATGAAAAAGCCATTAATGTTGCGACGGTTGAATCTGTATTGGAAAACGGAAGTGATGCTATTTTTGCCGCCATTTTTTGGTTTGTTGTTTTAGGGGCGCCGGGTGTCGTGCTTTATCGCCTGTCCAACACACTGGATGCCATGTGGGGTTATCGGACTGAACGCTTTAATTCGTTTGGTTGGGCGGCTGCACGAATTGATGATGGTTTAAATTGGTTGCCTGCACGTTTAACTGCTTTGAGTTATGCCTTAGTGGGGAATATAACAGCGGCACTTTCGAGTTGGCGCACACAGGCCAGTCTCTGGCATGGTGTTAATCCCGGTGTGGTGATGGCGACGGGGGCTGGTGCATTAAATGTTAGGCTTGGCGGTGCGGCACGCTATCATGGTGAAGAAGTTGCAAGGCCTGTTCTGGGCTGTGGCGGCGATCCACAGGTTGCCGATATTGATAGAGCGGTTCAGTTAGTCAATAAAAGCATTATTATTTGGTTGCTGGTGATCGTATTGGGAGAATATTTCATTGTCTGAATCTCATTATGACAAATTTAAACCAGCATACTTTGTGCCCAAGGGCTTGCATCATGGTGGGCGAATTTTGGCGGCGTCTGAAAAATATCAAATAGCGCAAGAAGATTGGTTGGATTTATCAACAGGCTTAAATCCTCGTGCCTGGCCCGTGCCTTCGATTGCTGCCGAATTATGGCAGGCTTTGCCGGAAGAGAGTGATGGTTTACAAGCCGCGGCATGCCAATATTATGGTTGTGATGCGTGCTTAGCGGTTGCGGGTTCCCAGGCTGCGATTCAAACTTTACCGACATTACGTTCATTTTCGAAAGTGGGGGTCATTTCGCCAACCTATGCAGAGCATGAATATAACTGGCAACAGGCAGGACATGATGTTATTCCACTGAGCATGGATGAAGTTGAACAACACATTCATGACCTGGATGTATTGGTTGTTATCAACCCTAATAACCCAACAGGTGATGTTATTGGCAACAAGCAACTGCTCGACTGGCATCAGACATTATCAGCTCGAGGTGGTTGGTTAATTGTTGACGAAGCTTTTATGGATGTGACGCCCGAAAAAAGTTTAGCCTCGTTAAGCGTTAAGCCAGGATTAATTATTTTACGTTCAATTGGAAAGTTTTTCGGTCTGGCCGGAATACGCTGTGGTTTTGTTATTAGTGACAATGATTTATTGCAACGCCTTTCACAAAAACTGGGGCCATGGACGTTAAGCGGTGTAACCCGTTTTGTCGCAAAACAGGCTTTACTAGATAAAGCATGGCAGGTTGAAAGCAGAAAAAATATGATTGAATCATCACTGCGATTAAAAGCAATGTTAAGTAAAGCAGGTTTAGTACCCCGCGGTGGTACGGCTTTATTTCAATGGGTCGAGCATGAACAGGCAAAAAAATTTTATCAGGCTTTTGCTGAAAAAGGGGTGTTGATTCGGCTTTTTCATAAACAGGGAAAAATGACGGTGTCCAGTCTTCGCTTTGGTTTACCTGAAAATGAAAAGCAGTGGCAACACTTTAGTGAAGTATTAACATCGTTATCGGGTTTGATAATGAAAAACAATATCAATGAAGAAAAAAATTATGTATAAACAATTAAGTTTATTTTTTGCTTTTTTATTTTTTACCCATTTATCAATGGCTGCGGTCAAGGTGGTTGACGATACCGGTAGAACGGTTGAGTTGGAGTCTACTGCGAAAAAAATTATCAGTTTAGCTCCTCACGTTACCGAGTCATTATATGCAGCAGGTGCGGGCAAAAAAATTATTGGTGCGGTGTCTTACAGTGATTACCCAGAGGAAGCAAAAAAAATACCCCGGGTCGGTGGTTATCCTACAATTGATATTGAAAGAATTGTTTCTTTAAAACCCGATTTAGTTATTGCGTGGGCTTCGGGTAATAACGCAAACCAAATTGAAAAATTAATGTCATTAGGTTTAACCGTTTTTTTGAGTGAACCCCGTTATCCTGAAGATATTGCTAATACGATTAAGCGTTTTGGTGTGCTGGCAGGGAGCAGCGCTATAGCAAATAAAAAACATGATGATTTTTTAGCACATTATAATAGCTTAAAAGAACGTTTTTCAGATAAAGAAAAAGTCAAAGTGTTTTATCAAATTTGGAATAAACCCTTAATGACCATCAGCGGTGAACATCTTATTTCAAATATTATTGAGCTTTGTGGTGGTGAAAATGTTTTTGCAAATTTAAAAACCTTAACGCCTAAAATATCACTGGAATCTGTTATTGCGGCAAAATCTGAAGTTATTGTTTCTGGTGGTATGGGAAAAGAACGACCAGACTGGTTAGATGACTGGAAATCCTGGCCAGAAGTGCCGGCAGTTAAAAATCAGCATCTTTATTATATTGACCCCTCTCTTATGCAACGTGTTGGTCCAAGAATTTTAGATGGCGCAGAAAGGCTTTGTTCTATGCTTGATAGAGTAAGGGCGAATTAAGTTTTTTTTCAGATAAAGATATCTTTTTTAAATTCATCACGTCATTATGGTTCTTGCATGCAAGGTGAATAAGCGATAATGCAGAAGTGATCCCGCTCGCCCCCTTAAACCCTTGATTGTTTTGTAACAATGGCTTTACCTTTAATTGTTCATGAATCATGCTGTGAATAATGTTTGACGGCGGTTGTGAGAATAAAAACCACGGCGTAGAGGTTGGACATATTTTGGATACGATGTATGCAGCAACTGTACTGGTGTAGTCATCAACTAAAACGGGTAACCCCATATGCGCACAACATAAGTAACTTCCGATTAATGCTGCCATTTCAAAACTTCCTAAGTGAAGTGTTATTTCTATCGGTGAAGTCAGTTGTGTTTTATGCGTAGTAATCGCCTGAGAGATCAACTTCTTATTGCTATGATCCAGAAAAGGTAATTCTTCAAGCTTAATATCAAGTAGCGCAACGGCGATTGCGGTTGCTGAAAGAATATTTGCATCATTAACTTCTCTTGCAATAAAAATTTTGTTCTCATTGATTTTTATTCGCTGGGCGGTTTGTCGTCCCAGGTTTATCGCTTTTGCGAGTTGTTCTCTGCTCATGGCAGAGCGGCAACAAAAATTTTCACTATGTAAGCCTAACCTGGCGTTAACCAGATCTTTACTTTGTTTTAGAGGTGACTGCGTTCCAAGGTTTATCAATTCTATTTTAGGAATGGGGTGGAGTGATTTTTTATTAATAATATTTTTTATTTTTTCGTATGTTATTGGTTTAGCTAATGAGGTTTTACCATCAATCACCACACCATGGTCTGCAATAAATAAAATGATACTTGTTTTATCGATATAAGGTTGAGTCGTGCCCTGTAAGCTGGAAAGTTTGGCAGTAATATAGTTCAGTGTACTTAATGCGTAAGCATTTTTTACCGGATAATTTGAATATATTTTCGCGGCGGGGATGTTTAACCAGGGGGTCTCTGAATTCAAAAGAAGTACCTGAGGCTAAACATCCATATCTTCATGACTATTCCACTGGTTTTCAAAAACGACGGTATCGAGTTGTTGTCGTTTTGCCCATTTTTCTTTTTCTAACATGGGTTTGTCATAAAACTTTTCAACATGACCGATACAGAGAATGGCAATCGGTTTTCCTGATTCAGGAATATGGAGTAAATCAGCGAGTTTTTCAGGATCGAATATTGATACCCAACCCAATCCCAGCCCCTCTGCGCGCGCTGCGAGCCACATGTTTTGTATGGCACATGAAACAGAGGCGAGATCCATTTCGGGTAATGTGCGGCGACCAAAGATATGTTTATCCCGGTCTTCCATCAGTGAGACAACAAGGACTTCAGCGCAATCTAGCAAACCTTCGACTTTGAGTTTCATAAACTCATCTTCGCGCTCCCCCATGGAGCTTGCTGTGGCAATACGTTCTTCTTCGACCAATTGATACATTTGTTGGCGTAATGAGCGCTCAGTTATACGGATAAAGCGCCAGGGCTGCATAAAACCTACGCTGGGAGCAAAATGTGCGGCTTTTAATAAACGTTCTAACAATGCTTTGTCAACGGCTTCGTTGGTAAAGTGGCGCATATCTCGTCGTTGCTCTATAACGCGGTAAATGGCTGCTATATCATCATCACTGTAACGTTTTTTATCATTCATGTTTTTATTCAAATATTTCTGTTATCGCTGCCGGGTTAGAAGCAAAGTATAAGTGAAGGTAACTGGCAGTGAGTTTCTTCGTTTTAAATACAGGCTCACCGGGATTACTGCCACGTTGACGTATACCGTGTGTGATGGGAGAAAGTTCTGTTGTCATCGAGGAATGATGAAAAGTGTGCGCCGTGATTTTATTATCATTCAGCTCAACGGCTTGCATGCCTAAACCCGCAAGTTTTTGTTGCATTCTTCCATTACCCTCTATAATACCTGTCATTTGAGCTTTATGACCTTGTTTATCGGTTAAACTTTTTAACAGATAAAGCATACCACCACATTCTGCGAGGATCGGTTTGTTATCAAGGTAATGTTGTTTAATCGTATTACGCATTTTGCTGTTATTTTTCAGTGTTTGTAAATGTAACTCGGGATAGCCACCCGGTAGCCAGAGACTATCAACATCAGGTAGTGATGTATCCTTCAGGGGTGAGAAATACACTATCTCTGCACCTAGTTTTTTTAGCGTATCAATATTGGCGGGGTAAATAAAAGAAAAAGCATTATCCCTGGCAACACCGATTTTAATATTTTTTAATGAGGGAGTGAATTCAACATGCTTGCTTTGCTTAAACGCTACCTTGTCGGGCAAGTTTTTTAATTTTGTTTTTTCTATGAGTTCAGCGGCTTGATTAAGTTTTGTATCAAGATCGCTTATTTCACCAGCCTGAAAAAGGCCTAAATGACGATCAGGTAAAGTAATATTTTCATCGCGCATAAAGCTGCCATAAAAGGTGGTTTCATTTGAAACGCTTCCAGCCAACATTTCTGCATGTCCTGTGCTGGCGACGCGGTTTGCGATGACGCCAGCAAAAGGAAGTTCCATTTTGTAATTTGAAAGGCCGTGCGCAATTGCGCCAAAGGTTTGCGCCATGGCAGCTGCATCAATGAGAGCTAAAACAGGGATGCCAAATGTTTGAGCAAGGTCTGCACTTGATGGTGTGCCATCAAATAATCCCATAACACCTTCGATTAAAATTAAGTCTGCTTCTTTTGCTGCTTCATATAAAAGTCTTTTACAGGCTGCTTCGCCTACCATCCATAAATCAAGCTGATAAACCGGATGACCTGATGCATATTCTAAAATCATGGGGTCTAAAAAATCAGGGCCGGTCTTAAAGACACGAACAGTTTTACCTTGATTACGATGATAGCGTGCAAGCGCAGCAGTAAAGGTGGTTTTACCCTGGCCGGATGCGGGTGCACTAATAAGAAGAGCAGGGCATGACTGTACTGCATTATGATTCATGTTAAAGCTCAATACCTTTTTGCGCTTTGACGCCGTCTTTAAAGGCATGTTTCACAACATTCATTTCAGTTACCGTATCTGCAATTTCAATAAGTTCATCTTTTGCAGCGCGCCCGGTAATAACAACATGTTGCATTTCAGGACGGTTTTGTAAGTCATTAATGACATCATTAATATCAATATATTGATATTTTAAAACAATGTTCAGTTCATCAAGCAAAATAAGATCATAGCTATCATCATTAAGCATACGTTTTGCTTCTTGCCAGGCTAAGGAGGCGGTTTTTATATCTTGTTCTCTATCCTGTGTATCCCAGGTAAAACCATCCCCCATGACATGATAGTCGACTTCATTTGGGAAGCGACGAAAGAAAGCCTCCTCGCCGGTTGAGAATGCGCCTTTAATAAATTGCACTATCCCCACCTTCATACCGTGCCCTAATGAGCGCGCCACCATGCCAAAGCCAGAGGAACTTTTTCCTTTGCCATTACCTGTGGTAATAACAATGACACCTTTTTCTATATTTGCTTTAGCCACTTTTTCATCAATAATGGCTTTCTTTTTTGCCATACGTGATTCGTGACGTTGATTGCGTGCTGTTTCTTCATTTTTACTAGTCATTATTGTTCTCTATTAGGATTGCTTAGTTCCAGATATGTTTCTTTTCAATGAGTAAGTCTAAACCTTTTAGTACTTTTGTATTTGGATTTAAAAATAACCCTCCATCAAAACTCATTATTCGTACAGGGGTTTTTGGCATAATTACCTGGCATTGTTTTTTTAGGCGGCGTTCAAATATAAAGAGTAAATCTGGCTGGTAACGGTTTAAAAGTCCGGTAATGTGTTTTATTTCCTCACCATCACGGACATGACGAATTTTTTCTTTTGTTTCCACGACATTAAATCCGGCCCGGGTAAATAAATCATACAGGCGTGAGTTTGGTCCAAAAGAATAAGCATTACCGCTGCAAGATGATAATAATAAAACTTTTTTATTATTACCTTGCACCTGTTTTATCTTGCTTCGCCATGCATTTTTAAAGGATTCAACTTTTGGCATAGCCTGTTGCCACTGCGTAGATTTAATAATCGCGAGCATGTTTTCTTCAAGCTGATTCATTTTATTAAAGCTTTTAAGGCGAATGGCCTTAGTCCCTTTTGGCGTGGCATTTTTTAACGTTTCTTCTTTTGACCAGTCGGAAGTAATAATGATATCAGGCATAAGGGCATCGATCGCCTCGATATCGGGATCAAGAATGCCACCTGTTCTGGGTAAATCGCGTTTGCTGTAACGACTAACACCAACGATGCAGCGCTCCATACCTAAGTAATTCAGCATTTCTGAAATATAGGGAGACTGACTTATGATGCGTGGGCACTCTTTGTTGATTTCGGCGGCAATGACAGAAAAAGGAATAAAGAGAAAGAGAAAAAATAATGGTTTATGTACTGCCATCATTTATTTGTCTTTATAGGGCTGCCATAAAACTTCAGTACCATTTTCTGCCCGGGCCAATACGCGTGCGGTCACAAACAGAAGATCCGATAAACGATTTAAGTAACTGATACTAAAAGGGCTTATAGTTTCACTTTTTGATAAAGTAATGACTCGTCGTTCGGCCCGGCGACACACTGTTCTCGCTAAATGACAGCTTGAAGTGGCTTTACCACCAGCTGGTAAGATGAATTCTTTTAAGTTTGGCAAGTCAGCATTAAGTTCGTCTAAGGTATTTTCCAGGTAGCTAATATAATTTTCATCAAGGGCAGTATGACCAGGAATACAAAGCTCACCTCCCAGATCAAATAAATGGTGTTGAACTTTATTAAAACAGGACTGTACCTTGTCAGGTATGTCGTGGGCAAGCACCATACCGATTATGCTATTAAGCTCATCAACAGTACCAAAGGCTTCAACACGTATATGATCTTTCTCAACCCGTGAACCATCACCTAAGCCGGTTTCACCTTTGTCACCCGTACGGGTGTAAATTTTTGATAATCGATGTCCCATATTGTTCCTTTTAACTTTCTGTTAGCCTGTAAATTACAGGAAGATGCATATTTATCCCGTTACTGAACCATAGTGAAATATCAGGCAGATTTTTTACCTGTTGTAGTGAAGCAACCGCAGCTTTATCGAGTATGTTATAACCTGAACTCGTTGCCAGTTGTATATTTGCGATTTCACCTGAAGAGGTAATACGCAGTGACAATATCACTTTCCCCTGCCAGTTTTTTCGTTGTGCTAATTTTGGGTAGTTAAAATTAGCATTTAATTTTTCTATTAGTTTAGATTTAACCTGCGTTAATATTTTATTTTGTTGTTGCTCTATATTTACCTCATTTACTTCAGCTTCTTTTTTTACTACTTCTTTTTTTTCTGCCACAGGAGTGCTTTTAGCGATATATTTTTTTATTACCGGGGCAGGGCGGGGCAGAGTCTTTTTAATAACAGGCGTTGGTTTACTGTCTGTTGGTAGAGTGTGTTTTATTTCTGCAATCTTAACCGTGAAAGCACTTCCTTTTGAGTGGGGAAGTGCAGTTTCAGATACTGTATATAACATCACCACAGCAGTGTGCATTACCAGTGAGGCAATGGTTGCAGCTATAAGTGGTGGTGTTATTTCCATATTTTAACTAATTAAAAGCCTGCGTAACTTAGCGTAACAAATACACTGCGACCCGGACTGTTGTAGTCTTTTGCTGTTTCATACTCATCATCGAACAGGTTTTCAATTTTTCCTTTGATTGAGAATGACTTTGTAAAGGCGTAACGTGTTCTCAGGTTAAACGTAGTATATCCTTTTAGTAAATTTTCGTTCGCTTTGTCATCATAACGTTTACCCTGGGTAACAATACTCATTCCAGAAGCCCATTTACCGTATTCTTTATCAATATTTAATTTTGCGGTACGTTGCGATCTTCTTTGTAATATTTTATTTGTTACTTCGTCTCTGGGATCAATAGCAGCAATTTCTAATTGTGTATTATACCCTGAAATAACAGTATTTAGACGTAGTTCTAACCCTCGTATTTGGGCTTTATCCACATTGCTAACAGGAAATCCTGCAATTAAGTTTGTGATATTCGTTTGGTATGCACTGGCACTCCATTTTCCCCAGTCAGAAGTTTTACGCAGTTCGACTTCATACGACTCTGATTCTTCAGGTTTTAATTTTGAATTACCATAACTCGGGTAATATAGCTGGTTAAATGTTGGTGCTTTAAAGGCGGTGCCGTAGGAGCTAATGAGTCTTAATTTATTAGTAAAATCATGCCCCCATGAAATTCCTCCGGTACTGTGCGCACCAAATGCCTGGTTATCATCTCTGCGGGCAGAAATTTGTAAATCATTTTTTTCGCCAAACCATTGGTGTTGAATAAAGCCTGCTGTGTTATTACGTGATGATTCATCATATTTAGTGGTGCTATCAACCGTGTCATTTTGGTAGTCGACACCGACAGTGAGTAATTGGTTGTCTGAAAGGTTGATATCATTCTGCCATGAGAAGGTATCGCGTGCAGTATTAAACCTTGATTTGAAAACGGCATTACTGAAGTTGTCGGCTTCATCTAAACTTTGCGATGCATTGAGTTTAACGTTCCAGTTTTGTGATGCCGCAAGGGTGTATTGTAAGCCGGCGGTTTGTTGTAAAAAATCAGTACTATTATAAAAACCATCGTACTCGGTTTCACCACTGGCATGTAATAAGTTTAATGCTAGCGTAGAGGTTTTATTTAACTCATGAGAGAGATTTAATGACAGCGAACTGTTTTTATAACCATCCAGATCTGTTTCACTATCGTCTTTTGTATTAAAACCCTCGCTACTTAAATGAGCTGCATTAAAAGCGTAGCTTGTTTTACCTGACTTACCGGAGACACCGGCTGCAAACGTATTGGTTGCATAAGTTCCATAGCCAATATCGGCATAAGTCTGTTGTTGTGCTTTACCTTTTTTAGTGAAAATTTGGATAACACCACCAATGGCTTCTGAACCATAAAGAGAAGCGCGTGGGCCACGGACAATTTCAATACGCTCAATTTGGTTGACTGGAATATGCTGAAAGGCAATGTCGCCGCTTGTTGCAGAACCCATTTTAACACCATCGATCATAACTAGGAGGTGTGTTGAGCTTGTACCGCGCATAAATATGCTGGTTTTCTTGCCTAAGCCACCGTTAATCGACATGTCAATGCCATTAATTGCTGTTAGCAATGACGGCAGATCATGCGCTTGTTGTTGCCGGATTTGTTCTTCTGTGATGACGGTAACAGATGATAGTGTTTCGTCAACGGTTTGAGCGGTACGTGTTGCCGTAACGATGATTGCGTCCTGTTCTATGGCATAGCTGGCCGAGCTTAATGCTGCAAGTGATATAGCTAAGCTGGATTTTTTTAAAGATAACATTATTTTTCCCTTGATAGCGCACAACCCGTACGCGATAAATAAATGTATATGCAGCAAAGGGAATTTGGGGTAGGAAAATAAAGCAATCCGCCCGTAGTCGCCCTCCGCGATACACTACGATTGCGTCAGGCCGGTCTCCGGGCTCTCGAGTTAGCAATGAATTATTGCCGGGGTGAATCGCCTTCCCATGTTATTCAACACAGTGGCAGGGATGATTCACCTACACTCGACTACCGTTGCGGGGGCAGCGTTGGAATTGAAATAACAAAAAATAAAGTTATGTCGCACCAACTTCTCGTTTCACTTTACCAACATGGTTGTTGGTTCAGCACCTGAAGCAGTAAAAGTGGCGTGACTTTAACGGTGTTGCGTTCGATAGTCAAATAGGATTTTGTGGACAAAAAGGAGGTGAGTATAAAATATTTAGTATAATCAAAGGCTTGTATTTTTATCCAAAAATCCAGCCCGATTTAACCTGCAATAAACCAGCGCTTCCCGGCATGATCCATTTCATTAATAGGATGTTGGTACAACTCACTAAGGCTTGTTTCATTTAGTATCTTTACACAGCTACCATGCTCGGTTCGACCATCCTGATAAATCAATAAGACATGATCACAATATCGGTTTGCGAGATTAACATCGTGCAAAACAAATATATTGGCGATGTCCTTATTATCTGAGGTTAATAATTTCATGACTTCATGTTGATGATGAATATCGAGGTGATTCACCGGTTCATCAAGCAAACGAATTTTTGTTTGCTGAACCAATAATGTGGCGATAGCAACGCGTTGGCGTTCACCGCCCGATAAGGTAAGAATGGAGCGTTCAGCAAAGTGCTTTAAGCCTACTTGAGTTAATGCCTTGTGTGCCAGCTCATGATCGTACTCAGATTCCCATTGCCAGCTTTTAAGATGAGGGTGACGACCAATTAAAACATTTTCTAATACTGTGCCGGGGAAGTGATCTTCCTGGTGTTGTAATAGCAAGCTGAGTTGCTGTGCAATTTCACGACGTGCAATATTATATAATTCGGTGTTATTTAATTCGATACTGCCAGATTGTATGGGATGTAAACCTGCCAGGGTATGTAAAAGAGTCGTTTTGCCACAACCATTCATGCCCAAAATGGCCCAGTTTTCACCTGCGTTGATAGAAAGTTTTAAATCAGAACAAACCTGTTTTTCTGCAATTTTAACGCTTAAAGAATGACATTTGAGTAAACTCATTGTTTTGCATCTCGCTGTAGTAAATAGAGAAACAAAGGAATGCCAATCAGCGCGGTAATAATACCAACGGGAAGTTGTTGCGGTGCAATCATTGTACGGGCCGCAGTATCAGCGACTAAAACCAGAATACCTCCGCCTATAGTTGCTGCCGGCAACAAGAAACGGTGATCTGTGATGCCGGTTAAACGAATCAAGTGCGGCACAATAAAGCCAACAAAACCAATGCTGCCTGCTTGTACCACAGCTGCTGCTGTTAGTAGGGAAGCAAGTATATAAATTTTAATATGAAGTTGTTTAAGATTAATTCCCAGGGTTGAAGCCAGTTTATCACCACGTATTAAGACATTAAGTTGTGATGACAGTAACAGACTTAAAATTAAACCAATCAGTAATGCACTAAAGGCAAAAGCACTTGATGAGCTATAACTGAGATCACCCATTAACCAGAATAACATGCCGTGTAAGTTGTTGGCGGGGGATATGCTTAAAATTAAACTGATGGCGGCTCCCCAGCCAGCGGCAACCACAACACCTGTTAATAATAAACGTGTCGGTGTCCATGTTCCTTTTTGATGCGCAATAATAAAAACAAGAAACATGGCCACTAAGGCACCGATAAAAGCAAGGCCAGTTAACCCCACCGAGCTACTAAATCCCAGTAACATACCAACCAGTACTGCCGTGGCTGCTCCCCCTGACACCCCTAATATATAAGGATCAGCCAGGGGATTGCGTACCAGTACTTGCATTAACGCACCGGCCTGCGCGAGCAAAGCACCTGTTGCAAAGGCCGCCAAAGCCCGGGGTAAACGAAGTTCTGTGATGATTAAAGATGATTGCTGTGTTGATGGTTCCAGCAGCGATGACCAAACAGTTTGCAATGAGAGCGGTACGCTGCCGATAAATAATGAGGCGATAATAAGCGCTAAACTAAATATAGTTAAAAAAATAAGAAAAGGAAAAGGGCGCATTTAAATCTAAGCCAAAAGAACAGGAGTAGCTTATTAAAACATTTTTATAAAATAAAAAAAAGAGAGGTGAAAAAGTTTATCTTAGATGTTGATGAGTAATATCATTATTTTTAGGAAAAAAAAGGGCAAAAAAACCTGCCCAAATATGAGAAGTTATGCTTAAAGAAAACTATGCCAGTTTAAAGTATCCAACCAACTCCTGGATGCGGATGGTTTGGCTACTAAGGTCACCGGATGTTGCGGCAAGCTCTTCAGATGCGCTGGCATTTTGTTGTGCTACTGTATCCATTTGTTCAACTGCACCACCAATATGGGTGATAGTTTCTTGTTGCTCGGTTGATGCAGCGGAAATTTCCTCAACCAATGAGGCGGTGTTTTGAATGTTAGGTACAACATCAGAAATTAACTTACCTGCTGTTTCGGCAATACTTACACTATTTGATGCAAGCTCACCAATTTCCTGGGCCGAAACCTGACTGCGTTCTGCTAATTTTCTCACTTCATCAGCAACAACGGCAAATCCTTTACCATGTTCACCGGCTCGTGCTGCTTCAATAGCCGCATTAAGTGCGAGTAAGTTAGTTTTATAGGCGATGTCTTCGATTAAGCTGACTTTTGCCGCAATATCAGCCATTGCCGTTACCGTTTTTGTTACCGCATCTCCTCCTTGTTGTGCTTTTTCTGCAGCATCTGAAGCAATACGATTTGTCGTTGTTGCATTTTCAGTATTTTGCTCGACAGTACTGCTCATTTGTGTCATTGAGGCGCTGGTTTCTTCAACATTGGCAGCTTGCTCTGTTGATGCTTGACTTAATGATTGAGCGGTGGCATTCACTTCTTCAGAAGCTGAGGCTACACTTTCTACGGAACCACTGATATCGACTAAAATTTTCTGGATATGTTCAAGAAAACCATTTAGTGAGTTGGCTGTATCGCCTATTTCATTTTTACCATAGTTAGGTAAGCGGTAGGTTAAATCGCCATCACCAGTGCGTAAGTCTTCTACTGCAGTAAGCATGGACTTAAGTGGCTTAATAATACCTGTTACTATAAAGAAAGAAAGAAGACTACCGACAACTAAGGCAATAGTTAGTACAGTGAGAAGTAAGGTAATCGCTTTTTGTTCATCTGAGTACGCACGTGATGCCGCATTTGCTGTGAATTTTTCAACTTCAGATAATATATCATTAAGTTCCTTGTCGAGTTTTTCTTCTTCTGCTACTACTTTTTCTGAAAGAGTATGTGCTGCTTGCATTTCACCTTTAGAAAGGAAGGAAAAAACTTCCATCGCATGCTTTTCATAACTTTTATGTTCATCTTCAATGTTTTTTAAAACAGATAAAACATGCTGAAATTCTTTTTTGTCTGCATCTGTGTGTGCATTCTTAATCGATTTTTGCATTAGTTTTTCAGCGTCTAAAATTTTATTCTCAACTTGATGAGACAGCTCTTTAAAGTGTTTAGTTGAATTTTTAAAGTTTTTTGAAGAGGTAGCGTCTGTTGCCATCACTTCCCCATATCGCAGTGCGCGCTCAAAGTAAATCGCTTGTTCTAGTTGGTGTGTGGTTATGTAAGTTATCGCATTGGTCATTGGTATGTCTTGTTTTGAGATAACTTCAAGTTCACCACCAATTTTATTCATGCTACTAATGCTGACGTAACTTAATATAATTAGTATCGCAAGCAACAGACTAACAAGAGAGATGATTTGTTGTTTAACGGTAAAGTTATTTAACTTGATTTTCATTTTAGTGCTCCTGATAAAACTTTAATTATTATTACCTGCTTTAAGCTTAATATGTAATGGAAAGCGATTGTTGTGATGCTGATATATCGACTGCTGTTGCCGATAATGATGTTTTTTGACGAAGTAGTTGAATAGGACAAATGTTCTGCTGCAAGCCCCCTTATTTTCTGAAATTTCTGGGCCTGTTTTTTTAGTATGTTATGCGATATTAATTTATTTGCTGAGCTTGATGCCATAACCGAATAACTAAATAGGGTTGAATTAATTCTTATAACATATATAAGAAACTTAATGAGAAACATGGTTTTTATTCCTTATGTTACAAAATGTTACAAATGTCACATGGGTTATTCATATTTACTATTATCGGTAAGGCTTAAAAAAACATTAGAGATAAATTGAAAGAATATGAAAATATTAATGAGGATTTAGTTGCTTATATAAAAGGCGAGGGGGTTGATAATCGTATAATAATTGTAGGGTTTGTCTGGTTTTTTGAATAAGTAATGTGGGTTTAGTTGTTTTAAATTAAACACCATAATTTTTATTAGATTATCTAAAGTTTTGTTTTTGATAACCGTTAAATATAAATAATTATGATGATGGTTGAAAAGTATAATTACTTTTTGTGATGTCTTTAAGGATTACAGTTAATGAAAAAGATAATTAGTAAATTATCTGCGAGTATTTTTATATGGTTACCCATTATTATGGGATGTGTTGTGATCGTGCTTTTGTCTGTTGTTCAGGGTTTTTCTTCTGAACTGGTTGTTGTTGTTCTTGGGGCAAGCTTTATAACAGCACTTAAACTGGAGAAAGATAGAAAAAAATTGAATGCAGTGAACGAGACAATGATCCCCGCTGTTAATACAAGCCAAAACCAACAAAATATTCAAATTGAACATTTTTCTGATGTTATTACTCAGGTTTTAGATGTTTCAAATCGGCAAATAGAAAGTTCGCGTTCTCAGTCAGAAGAAGCGATTACTCAAATGTCGTTGCGTTTTGGAACCCTTGTACAACGTTTAAACTCCGCGCTCGAATTAGCAAGGCTGGCAAATGCAGAAGTCCCGGGTAATGAGGAGACAGTTTTAACTAATATTTTTGAAAATAGTCGCATCCAACTAAATGGAGTGATGAAAAATATGGATGTAGCTTTAGCTTCGCGCCAATCTTCTTTTGATGAATTACAAAGTCTTTCTAATGAAACTGATAACCTAAAAGTTATGGCCGAAGGTGTGCAAAAAATTGCATCGCAAACTAATTTGCTTGCTTTAAATGCTGCAATTGAAGCGGCAAGAGCAGGTGATGTTGGCCGTGGTTTTGCAGTTGTTGCAGATGAGGTCCGTTCATTATCTATTCAATCCGGTACAACAGGTAAACAAATAACGGAAACAATTAGTAATTTTACGGAAAAGGTTGAGAAAACATTAAACATCTCTACACAAGGAATGGAAAAAGAAGAAGAAATTGAAAGAAGCGGTTCTAAAAAAATTAAAGAGGTGTTGGATAGTTTAGAGGTGTTGACACAAGGAATGGCTGAGTCATCTTTAATCTTGCAGGAAGAAAGTTTAGGGATTGTTGATGAAATAAATGAAATTTTAGTGTCGTTACAATTTCAGGATAGAACAAGTCAGATTTTAGAACACGTTTATTCTGCCTTAGATGAGTTATCGATAAAACTAAACGAAGATAAAGATCGAATTGAAAATGGTGAACAAAGTTTAATTGATTGTGACGAAATTATGCAAAAACTAGAAGCATCATATACGACGGATGAAGAAAGGCAGTTGCACAAAGGAGAGGCTGCGACTGCCGCCAGTGAAAATGATGAGTTAGAGTTTTTCTAAAGTAAAATTGAAGGTTAAGAGGAAATAATTATGGCAAAAACAATCTTGGTTGTAGATGATTCTGCATCATTGAGACAAATAGTTTCAATTGCGTTAAAAGGTGCCGGGTATGATGTTATTGAGGGTTGTGATGGTGTTGATGGTTTGTCAAAACTTGATGGGACAAAAATACATTTGATTATTAGTGATGTCAATATGCCTAATATGGATGGTTTAACAATGGTGCAGAAGATAAAGGAAATGCCCGCTTATAAATTTACTCCAATTGTTATGTTAACAACAGAAGCGGGCGCAGATAAAAAAGACGTAGGTAAGACTGCAGGTGTTAAAGCCTGGATGGTGAAACCATTTAAACCAGAACAAATGTTAAGTGCTGTATCAAAACTTGTCATGCCATAACGGGTATGAGGAAAAAATATGATTAATGTGAAAAACAAAAAAACAGGTTTATGTGAGGTTGAGTTAGATGGTGAGCTCACAATTTATGAAGCATCTTCATTAAAGGAAGAGCTTTTTAGAAACATAGAGAAATGTAAAGGAGTTTCCATCAATCTTTCAAATGTTTCTGAAATTGATACATCCTGTTTTCAAATTTTAATGGCAGCAAAAAATGAATGTGATAAGCATGAAATCGAATTAACAATGAACTCCCATAGTCCTGCGGTTATCGAAATTATGGAGCTTTATAATATGGGAAGTTATTTTGGCGATCCAGTTGTACTTTAAGGTGAAAAATGTTTTTTAGGAGAAAGATATGAGCAGCCCAGAAGAAACATTTCTGCTTGAGTGTAGTGAGTTATTAACATCAATGGAAGAAGCATTACTGCAAATGGAAGAAACGCCCGAGGATGATGCCGCAATAAACTCAATATTTAGAGCTGCACACACAATTAAAGGCACCGGCGGAGTATTTGGTTATGACGATGTTGAGTCATTCACTCATATTGTTGAGAATGTTTTAGATAAAGTTCGTGACAAGGAGATTAGTGTAGATAGTAATTTGGTTGCTGTTTTACTTTCTTGTCGGGATCATATGGAAATGTTGGTAACAAAAGCTGTTGCAGATGAGGATCTAAATAGTGACGACAAAAAAATAGACTCTAGCCTGCGAAAAGAATTAAATAATTATCTGGATTCAGAAGAAAACATAACTGAAGAGAAGGAAACGGTTGTAGTTGATAAATCTGAGGATATTAAAAGCGATGGTGCTTTGGTTATTTCAGATAACTGGCATATTTCCTTACGTTTTGATCAGGAAGTCTTGCAAAATGGTATGGATCCATTATCTTTTCTGCGTTACTTGCAGCAAATTGGCACCATAATTCACGTTGCTACGTTATATGATGATTTTCCTTCACTGGACGAATTTGATCCCGAGCTTTGTTATCTTGGTTTTGAAATTGCTTATTCTTCTGAAGCGGATAAAGAAGAAATTGAAGCCGTTTTTGAGTTTGTTAGAGATATGTGTACGTTGCACATTCTTCCCCCAAGAGCAAAAATTCAGCATTTTTCAGAGGTGATTCAGTCATTGCCTGAAGATGATATGCGTATTGGTGAAATTCTCATTGCCAGTGGTGTTTTAACTCAGCGCGAGTTAGATGATGCGCTTCACTTCCAGGAAACTAAAGTTGATGCCGGTGAGGGGGATGTTGAGGCTCCTCCTATTGGTGAAATATTAATCGATAAAAAAATTGTTCATGAGGAGGTTCTTGATGTTGCGCTAAAGAAGCAAAATACGACTCAAGCAAATCAATCTTCTGCACAAACAGTACTCAGGGTTGATGCAGATAAATTAGATAGTTTAATAAATCTTGTTGGTGAGTTAGTGATATCAGGGGCAACAGCCAATATGCTGGCAAGCAGTAGTGGTGATGAACTTTTGGTGGAGTCCATGTCAAGCATGAGTCATCTGGTCGAAGAAATTCGCGATAATGCACTCAACTTGAGAATGGTACAAATTGGTGAAACCTTTAATCGCTTTAAACGAGTCGTACGTGACGTGAGTAAAGAATTAGGTAAAGATATAAAATTAAACATTAACGGCGCAGAAGCGGAGCTAGATAAAACAGTTGTTGAAAAAATTGGTGATCCTTTAATGCATCTTATTCGTAATTCAATGGATCACGGCATTGAGTCTTCCGAGGAAAGAGTAGCGGCAGGAAAGGATGCGCAAGGCAATGTTTGGTTAAATGCGTACCATGATTCAGGCAGCATTGTTATCGAAGTTGCAGATGATGGTAAAGGGTTAAATCGCGACAAAATTCTTGCCAAAGCACATGAAAAAGGATTGATTGCTGATGGGCATGCTTTAACTGATAACGAAGTTTTTCGTTTGATTTTCGAAGCAGGATTTTCTACTGCAGAAAAAGTCACAAACTTATCAGGTCGCGGCGTTGGCATGGACGTTGTACGCAAAAATATTGAAGCTCTTCGTGGTTCGGTTGATGTTTCTGCTAATGAATATGGGGGAACTACTGTCAGCATTCGTTTGCCATTAACGCTAGCAATTATTGACGGTTTCTTGGTTCGTGTTGGTGATTCTTCCTATGTTATCCCTCTTGATATGGTTAATGAGTGTATCGAACTTGAAAAAGGTAAAAATGAAGACGAAAGCATGCATGGCTATATTAATTTGCGTGACGAAGTATTGCCATATATGCGCTTGCGTGATTATTTTGAGGAGCCATGCTCAGAAAAGAGTAATGAAAGTATTGTTGTTGTTAAGTACGGTGCAAATAAAGCAGGTTTTGTTGTGGATGAATTGCTAGGCGAATTACAAACAGTCATTAAGCCGATGGGGAAAATCTTACAGAATGTTAAGGGGTTAAGTGGTGCGACTATTTTAGGGAGTGGCAATGTGGCGATAATATTGGATGTGCCAAATTTAGTTCAGCGCGCGACGCAAACAAATCTAAACGTAAAATTACCATCCGAGACGACAACCGTGTTGCATTAAACCAGGCAATAAGGGTTATTAATATGAAAATAAATAGTTTGCAATTTAAAATGCTGTTTCCTCTGATTGTTATATATGTAGTGGCTATAGGTGTTTTGTCTTTGTTCTTAGGACAAGGAGTGGTGGTTATAATTGCTGTTACTATCAGCTATCTAACTGTCGCAGTAGTGACTTATATTTTATTTAATAAGTTAGTTTTAAATAAGCTTGATATATTATTGTCGGTTATTTCAAAAGTATCTGATGGTGACTTAAGTTGCCGGGTAACGAATACTTCTAATGATAAGGTTGGGGAAATTGGCAATGCATTAAATGATTTCGTTGAAAAAATTAAAAATGTATTTGTAGATGTAAAACAGGGAACATTAAATATTTCTGGTGCATCACAACAGGTTAATAAGACAGCAGAATCATTAAGTCAGACATCAACCGAGCAAGCAGCAAGTGTAGAAGAAACCAGTTCTGCGTTAGAACAAATGGCTGCCTCAATTCAGCAAAATGCTGAAAATGCGAAAACAACTGATAATTTGGCAACATCAACATCTATGCAAGCAAATGAAGGTGGCGTTGCGGTTAAAGATACGGTTGAAGCAATGAGTACTATTGCTTCAAAAATTAGTGTTATTGAAGATATTGCTTACAAAACAAATTTGTTGGCACTTAATGCTGCTATTGAAGCAGCCAGAGCCGGAGAACATGGTAAAGGTTTTGCTGTGGTTGCTGATGAGGTGAGGAAATTAGCAGAGCGAAGTCAGGTTTCAGCTCAGGAAATTAGTGAACTGGCTGGCAATAGTGTCAAAGTTGCAGAACGTGCAGGTAAATTAATTAATGATATGTTGCCTAATATTCAACAAACAGCAGATTTGCTTCAGGAGATTAGTGCTGCATCCGATGAGCAGGCAACAAGTGTAGAACAATTAAACTCAGTGGTTGATCAGCTTGATAAAGCTGCACAGCATAGCGCAAGTTCATCAGAAGAGCTGACAGCAACAGTTCAGGAAATGCATGGGCAAGTAAGCTCATTAACGACCATGATGAATGGTTGTAATTTAAGTGGAAATATTGGTAAATCCAAAAAAGGTACGACAGCACAAAATAAGATTAAAGATAATACGATACTTTCAAAAAATATAAAAAGTGACATTACTATACAGAAAAAATCTGCGGCAACACCACCTAAGGCAGTACCACCTCAAATAAAAAAACCTGATGATAAGGCTGAACTTAAAGATAATATTATTGAAATTAATAAAAATACAGAAGACCCTGCTTCTATAGATTATGACGCGCCGATTGATGAAAAAGATTTTGAACGGTTTAAATAATATTTGATAACAATTAAATGTTTTTAGGAGAAAAAAATGAATGATATAGCGGTGACTGAGGAAAGTATGCCAACGCTTACAGAAATGAATGAGCTTGTTAGTAAGCTTGAGGATACAGGTACAAAATATTTAACCTTTAAGGTGGGTGATGAGGTTTTCGGTACTGAAATTGATCATATTAATGAAATTATTGAGTACAGTGATATGACACGAGTACCACTTACTCCACCACATATTCGTGGCGTTAGTAATTTAAGGGGGAATGTTGTTCCTATTATTGATTTGGCAGTACGTTTAGGAAAAGAAAGCAGAGAAATGACAAAACGCAGTTGTATTATCATTGCCGAAATGGAAGATGACGGTGAAAAAATGGATGTAGGTTTTGTTGTGGATGAAGTGGATGAGGTCTTAGATATTGATGATGATGCAGTTGAACCAGCCCCTCAGTTTGGTACAGAAATAAGTAGTGATTATATTAATGGTATGGGAAAAATTGGCGGAAGATTTGTTATTTTGCTTTTGTTGAGCGAGGTTTTGTCCATTAATGGTTTAAGTGAACTGGTTGCAAACGAAGCATCTGTTTAAAACAGTAATATTAGTATGGAAAAACCTGCATTATCGATATCTGATAAGGAATTTGATTTATTTAAATCTCTTATATATGACAAGGCTGGAATAACTTTATCAAAAAACAAGCGGACATTAGTTGTTAGTCGCCTTAGAAAACGCATGCGCCAGTTAGAAATCGATTCATTTAGAACATATTACAATAAAGTCACAGAAAAAAATAATGATATAGAATTACAAAACGCGATTGATTTTTTAACGACAAATGAAACATATTTTTTTAGAGAAGATAAGCATTTTGAGTATCTGAAGGGGAATATTTTAAATGAATTGAATTCAGGTTCAACTTTTAAAGTATGGAGCGCGGCAAGCTCTACAGGAGAAGAAGCATATAGTATTGCTATGGTGTTAGCAGAAAAATTTGGTTTGAACTCAGGCTGGAGTGTTTATGGTACAGATATAAATAGTGATGTGGTTAAGCAGGCTCGGCGAGGTTTATATCCTATATCAGAAAGAAAAAAAATATCTAAAGATTATCTTCGTGAATATTGTTTGAAAGGATTGCGTGAACAATCGGGAATGATGTTGATGGATAGTAGGATTAAAAAACATACTAAGTTTGACATGTTAAATATTAATGGCGCTTGGCCGGAAAATATTGGTATTTATGATGTGGTGTTTTTACGTAACATTATGATTTATTTTGATCTTGAAACTAAGAAAAAACTGGTTGATAAAATTGCCGACAAAATAAAACCTAATGGCTATTTATTTATTGGCCATTCGGAAACATTAAACCAAATATCAGAACGTTTTAAGGTGATTCGGCCATCAATATGTCAAAAAATAAAATAAATCATCTTTTAGTACGGCATGTAATAAAACCAGAGGGGTTTTATTTTGGCGATGATGAAGATGAACTTTATACTTTGCTGGGTTCTTGTGTTTCTGTGACGATGTGGCATCCGTCAAAACATATTGCAGGAATGTGTCATATTGTGTTACCTGTGCGGGGTAGTGAAGAGTCGAGCCTCCGTTTTGCAGGGTGTGCAGTTAAAAAATTCTTAGAAAAAATTAAACATTATAATACCTCCCCAAAAGAGTATGAGGTTGGAGTATATGGTGGTGGCAATATGTTTCCTGCTATTTCTAAGAATCATAAAAGATTGGTTGGAGTGAAAAATTTTACCGAAATGGAAAAGTTGCTTATAGCTGCGGGTTTTACTATCAAATTTAAAGATGTTGGAGGAACGGTGGCGAGAAAATTAACTTTAAACAGATTAACAGGTTCAGTCTCTGTTGAGCATGTGGGTATGGAAAATAATTAATGTCTTATGAGTAAAATTAAAGTATTAGTTGTTGATGATTCTGCTGTTATTCGCCAGGTTATGACGGAAATAATTAGAGGTGATTCAAGTTTAGAATTGGAAGCTGCTGTTGTGGATCCAATTTTTGCAATGAAGCGTATGGAAATAAATTGGCCTGATGTGATCGTTCTTGATGTCGAAATGCCCAGAATGGATGGTATTACCTTTTTGAAAAAAATAATGTCTGAACATCCTACTCCGGTTGTTATGTGTTCAACATTAACCGCAACAGGAACAGAAACGGCATTAGAAGCTATGGCAGCAGGTGCGGTTGATATTATTACCAAACCTAAAATGGGGGCAAAAGCACATTTGCTCGAGGTTAACAAAACAATATTAAATGTTATTAAGTCTGCTGCTAAGGCACGCAATTTACACAGGCTAAAAAAAACATCAAACGTAACTACCAAAATTCCTGCTCCAACAGAAAAAAAATTCACTACGGATGTGATATTAGATAAATCAACCTCTGCGATGACGCAAACAACAGAGAGTATTGTGGCCATCGGCACTTCAACGGGAGGAACACAGGCATTAGAGGTTGTTTTGACTGCTCTTCCTAAAGTTTGTCCTGGAATTGTTGTTGTACAGCATATGCCTGAAAAGTTTACGGCTGCTTTTGCCAGCCGTTTAAATGGTATATGTGATGTTGAAGTGCGTGAAGCAAAAAATAATGATCGTGTTTTGCCTGGTGTTGTTTTAATTGCACCAGGTGGGTTGCATATGTCATTAAAACGAAGTGGAGCACAATATATTGTTAAGGTTAAAGATGGTCCGTTAGTGAACCGGCACCGACCTTCTGTAGATGTTTTATTTAGATCTGCAGCAAAATTTGCGGGTAAGAATGTCTTAGGTATCATTATGACAGGTATGGGTGACGATGGCGCCAGAGGGTTGTTAGAAATGCGTGAAGCCGGCTCAAAAACATTAGGACAAAATGAAGAAAGCTGTATTGTTTATGGTATGCCGAAAGAAGCTTACAAGTTAGGCGGTGTAGAAGAAGAAATAAGTCTGGATGGTATCGCAACAAGAATTGTTAATTCTTATCGCTAGTGTGACGAATCATGTCGCAAGGAGAATAAAAAAATGAATAAGTTAGTTGAAAAAAATAACGAAGTTTCATCTGCACAACAGGATTTAATTATGAAGTATTTGTCTTTTCTTTTAGGCGATAAATCGTATGCGATTAGTATTTTAAAAATTAAAGAGATTATTGAATACGGTACAGTTACTCCTATCCCTAAAATGCCGGATTTTATCTGTGGCGCAATTAATTTACGTGGCAAACTTGTGCCGGTTATTGATCTGTTAGAACGACTTGGAAATGGGAAAAGTGAAATAGGAAAACGTTCTTGTATTGTTATTGTTGAAATAGCTTTTGGTGAAAATATTCTTAATATAGGTGTTATTGTTGATGCGGTTAGCAGGGTAATGGATTTTAAAAAATCAGATATTGAATCAGCACCTTCATTTGGTGGAACAATTGAAACGAATTTTATTGAAGGGATGGGGAAAGTTGATGATGAGTTTGTTATTATTTTAAATATTGATTGTATTTTAAGTCTGGGAGATTTGACCTTGTTGGCAGTTTCAGAAGGCGTTGACTCTCCTGTTGCAAAAAACGGGTAGTTTTTTTAGGTAACTGATTTTTCTTTAATCCAATGAGTTAAAGGTAGCCAATCATTTCTACATTGTTCTGTTTGTTTGCTTTTATGATCGAAAATACTGGCACCTTTTACTGCATATTTAACGTAGTTTTGTGAGTCACGCAGACTTGTAATAAGCGGTAGTTTAATACTGTTGGTAAATTTTATGAGTTCATTATAAATTTGTGAACGCTGTTTTACTCTGTTTGCTACTAAACATATATTTTTATCTTCGTTGGTGATTCTATATTTTAGTAATAGTTGGTAAATAAAATAAGCCGCCGCTTGTATGTCAATAGGAGAGGGTAAAATCGGGATAATAATGTTATCTGTCAGTTGTATGAGTTGTTGCATTTTTTCTTTTTCTAAACCGGCCGGTGTATCCATAATGAGATAGTCAAGATTATTTGGGTATTCGATTTGTTTGGTATTTATATTAATTGAAGTAATTGGAGCAAAATCAAAAGTGCGTTGGCGGAGCCAGTTTAAACTTGATTTTTGAGGATCATAATCGGCGATTGCAACACTTAATTCATGGTTAGCGTAGTATGCTGCGAGGTTAGTCGAAATTGTACTTTTACCGCAGCCGCCTTTTGGGTTTAGTAACATTATTTTTTGCATAGGTATAAGAGCTTGAGTTTTAGTATCTATATGTTTGTTAGCGGACAAATAACAAATTAGTTGAATTAAATATATATCAATAAAAAAAATAATGGATGAAGTGTCTGTTTCAGGATTATTAGATGGACTGAAGAATGATTTTCTTGAGGAGTTGCCATCATGCATAAATTTAATTTAGGATCACATTTTATCATTAAAAAATCACACCTCATATGATGAATTGTTTCTATTAGTTCATAATTTGAAGGGGAGCGCAGGTAGTTATAATTTGCATGAAATTACGAAAATAACGCATCATTTAGAAGATGTATGTTGTATTTTGCACGTAAAAAAACCCTTACTACAGAGTCATCAATTGATGTTTTTTTGGGTTGTATTGATGTATTACAGAAAATGAAAACAAGTCTTTTAAATAATGATACTTCTTTTTTAAATGTTGAACAGGTACTCTCTGAATTATATATCAATGTTTTTAATGAAACGTTTGAAGTTCTGGCAGTTGAATCATTTCGCTCATATTCACAGTTAATAAAAAATAATTTAAGGGAATTACCGATACAAATTACTTTTGCAACGGATGGGCTGTTGGCTTTGGAAAAACTGCTATTAAATAAATATTTATTATTAATAACTTCAATGGAAACACCACCATTAAATGCCGATGTATTAATTGCGGCGTTACGTTGCACTCACTCTGTTAATAGAGATATTGATGCTTTATTAATTAAATTGTATAAGTTATCCAATATACAAAATAAATCCATGTTTTTATCTGTTCTTGAAAAAATGTGGTTAAAGACAATAACTTAAAAAAAGTAGTAAATAAGCTTTTAGCCTAAAATATTTTTTGATTATTTAGCCATAACTGCTTGATTATAAAAACTAAAGTATTGTCTAAATATGCCGCTATAAGCATCTATGAATGATGTTGATGATATTTTAGAGCCTTTACGCCAGGGTTTTCTTGATGATATGCCTGCGCGAATCAACAAAATAGAAGACGAGGTGATGTCTTCTAACCGTGTGAATAGTTATGATGAATTATTTCGCATGGTACATAGCTTAAAGGGAACCGCAGGGAGCTATAATTATTACGTTATTACAAAAATTGCGCATAGCATGGAAGATACGATGCAATTTTTAATGCAAAAAGATAAGTTTGGTACTAAATCCACCGTTGATGTTCTCCTTAATTTTATTGATATATTACGTGATACGACAGATTCATTGATTTCTTCTAAGATCGAGCCGCTGGATATTGATGAAAGGCTATTGGTATTGCGTGAGCAGATCTTCAAGGATGTTATTAATATTCTCGTTGTTGAGCCATCGAAGCTTTATGCCAGTATGATTGAATATGCCTTGCAAGGTATGTCGGTAAATCTAACGTTTAAAGAAGATGGTTTGCAAGCATTAGAAAGTTTAACACTGAATAAGTATGACCTTCTTATTACCTCTCTTGAATGTTCACGTTTAAATGGTGATGCATTAACTGCAGCGCTGCGTTTAGTGCATAACTTTAACCGTAAAATAAAAGTGGTTTTAGTCACTTCGAGAGAACAAAGCAAACTTGAGAACAAAGAAGATTTTGATGCCATTCTCGATCGAAAAATGATTAAAGGTGGGAAGTTAAAAGAGGTTATAAATACGGCCATCGATAGCTAGGTTTAATTGTAATTAACCTAATGGCTTACTTATATTGATAGATTTTATATTTAACTTTTTATACTAAATAGTCTAAACTGTGAACTGCGACACATAATTATAAGTAAATCCACTCTTGCAGCATGTGCTTAAGAGTGTATATCGATTAAGTATGTAGGTTGGTTCTTATGCAGAAAATTCTTGTTATTAACTCGAAAGGCGGTTGTGGTAAAACAACAGTCGCGACCAACCTTGCCAGCTATTTTGTCTCGCAAGATTTATCAACAGCATTGCTCGATTTTGATCCTCAAGGTTCGAGTATTCGTTGGTTAAATCAGCGTGCTCAATCACGTCCGGAAATTTATGGTGTACATATTGCCAGCCGCAAAAATAATACTGGGGTGACGCGATCGTTTCAAATGCGGGTTCCTGCTGAGACGGAACGCATGATTATAGATGCTCCTGCCGGTGTGACCGGCCATGAACTCGTTGATTTTATTCATCTTGTAGATACGATTGTGGTTCCTGTTTTACCTTCTTCTATTGATATTCATGCCGTAACACGCTTTATTGAAGAGTTGCTTGTGGTTGGCAAGGTTCGTAAAAGAGGGGTTAATGTTGCTGTTGTTGCAAATCGTGTAAAGAAAAATACCCTAACCTACAAAGCACTTGAGCGATTTTTAAAGACGTTAAAGCTTCCCTTTATTACCACTCTGCGTGATACACAAAACTATGTGCATGCAGCTGAACGAGGTATTGGCCTTTTTGAAATGTGGGATAAACGCACTGATAGCGACAAAGCGCAATGGCGCCCTTTAGTTCGCTGGTTAGACGAAGTAGAACCTGAAAACTCAACTCAACGGCTCGCTAATTAGATAGTTGTAAGCTGATTTAAATCTACTTAAACCACTATTATTTTGCGTGATAGTGGTTTTTTTTTACCTAATCTTCATAGCTTTAATGAATTTATTTACTAAAGATTTTTTATAAAAAGTCGATAATCCTTATGATGGAAGTAGTAATTGAGCTGGTCGCCAGATACAAAAAGGTCTTATGATTAAACGATTAAATTTTAAAATGAGTCAATTTTTTGTTCTGCCTTTATTGGCAAGTGGAATTTTTGTCGCTTTGACATTTATCAATTTAACGACATGGTTAAGTGTTTCAATAATTATGGTCGTTTCTTTACTTGTTGCGATAAGACTCGAAGGCCAACGAAAAAAATTGATATTGCCAGAAGTTGTTACCCCGTCAAGCAGGCAAACTGAAGACAGTGAGCCCGCGAATGAAAGTTTGCAAATGCAGGGTTTACTTGAAATGATTGAACAGGTGGTTGAAATTTCCAATCGTCAAATTGAGGGTTCACGTTCACAAACTGAAACAGCAATTACTGAGATGTCATCGCGTTTTACCTCTTTAGTTAATCGTTTAAATGGTGCCTTGGAAGCCGCAACCCTGTCTAATGTTGCTGTACCTAATCAGTCGGGTAAAGATTCCACGTTATTGGATAATGTTTTTGAAAATAGTCGTATTCAATTGTCCGCAGTTATCAATAATTTGGCAGAAGCCCTGATAAATAGAAAATCTTCTTTTGAAGAGTTAGAAAAGTTGTCATCCGAAACAGCGGCATTAAAAACCATGGCCGAAGGCGTTGAGAAAATTGCTTCACAAACGAATTTATTAGCATTAAATGCTGCTATCGAAGCTGCACGCGCAGGTGAGGTTGGGCGGGGTTTTGCTGTTGTGGCAGATGAGGTGAGATCTTTGTCGATTCAGTCCGGTGAAACAGGACGAGAAATTACAAACAGCATTTCACAATTTACCACGTCTGTTGAGTCTACAGTGGGACATGCCCGCCTGGCGATGGAAAAAGATTTATTACTTGAAGAAGAAGGTTCGTCAACTATTAAAGAAGTACTGGAAGGACTTGAGTGGATGACCAAAGGTATGGCGGAATCTTCAGAAATTCTTAAAAGTGAAAGTATTGACATCGTTACCGAAGTCAATGAAATCATCATGTCATTGCAGTTTCAGGATAGAACAAGCCAGATTTTAATACATGTGGTTGAGGGATTAAGTGAAATACCTCAAGTGATTAATGAACAAATTCAACGTGTAAAAAATGGTGAAATGAAAGCGATTGATTTAGATGTAATTATGCACATGCTACAACAGAATTACACAACAGCAGAAGAAATGTCGTCGCACAAAGGTGAAGATGTTTCTACTCAAGTTGAAGATGATATTGAGCTCTTCTAATAAAATCTTTATAACCGCTTTATTCTTTTAAACTGATAATTTTCCATCCCTTCATTTTCGCATGTGAGCGCAAGGTATCATCCGGATCAACGGCAACAGGGGTTACCACCATTTCTAAGAGGGGCAGATCATTGTGTGAGTCACTATAAAAATAACTGTCTGCTAAGTTCATACCTGTTTTCCTCAACCACACTTTAAGCCGTTCAACTTTACCTTCACGAAAGCAGGGGGTGCCGGACACCTTTCCGCTGTATTGCATATTAATGATTTCAGGATCGGTTGCGAGAATGTGCTCTATACCGAGTTCTTTAGCAATTGGCTCGGTAATAAACAGGTTGGTTGCGGTGATAATCAGCAGGGTGTCATTTTGATCAATGTGATGCTGAATTAAATCACGACTTTTATGAGTGATGATGGGTTTAATGCATTCATCCATAAATTTGTCATGTAATTGCTTTAATTCAGCCATTTCAATCTGGCTAAGCGGTTTGAGGCTGAACTCTAAAAACTCAAAAATATCGAGTGTACCGGCGACATATTCATCATAAAAACGCTGGTTTTCTTTTTCATAGTAGGCCGCATCAACGCGTCCTTGTTGTGCTAGAAACTGCCCCCATAAATAGTCGCTATCGCCGTCTAATAAGGTATTGTCGAGGTCAAAAATGGCAAGAGTCACGTTTTGTCGCCTTTCGTTGATGAGAAAATGCTAATGTTACCGCAAAACATTAGATAAAGGCATATTTGCCACCAATAATAAATATAACTTATTGATTATTAAGTATAAATAGTCATAAGTGATTAGATTTGCTGAGAGCCTGTGAACATGAAACAATCATGAGGATGATACGGAAAGAGGCTTAAGTGTGATTGATACCGAAGGATACAGGGCAAATGTAGGCATCATCCTGGCAAATGCCAAGGGAAGCTTATTTTGGGCAAGAAGGATTGGTGAAGATGCCTGGCAGTTTCCCCAGGGAGGTATTCGTGAATCAGAGTCTGCTGAACAGGCGGTTTTTCGTGAATTAGAAGAAGAGGTTGGCGTTGGCGCTGCCTCGGTTGAAGTGCTGGGTTGCACCCAGGACTGGTTGCGCTACAAGATTCCATCTAATTTGATCAGGCGGCACCAAACGCCATGTTGTATTGGACAAAAGCAACGCTGGTTTTTATTACGTTTTACCGGAGATGAGTCCGAAGTGCGTTTAGACAATTCTGCTAAACCCGAGTTTGATCAATGGCGTTGGATTGATCAGGTTGAGCCACCACGTTCTGTTATTTCGTTTAAACGCGATGTCTATGCTGAGGCATTAAAAGAATTATTACCTTTAATTAATTAATAAATTCCTATGCTTGATATATTGAGACGCATTGTCCAGGAAGTAAATCTCGCTGAGAACCTTGATCAAGCGCTTAATGTGATCGTTAAGCGTGTTAAGAATGTTATGGGTGTCGATGTTTGTTCGGTTTTTTTAACAAACGAAGATGACAATGAATATGTTTTAATGGCGACGGATGGTTTAAACCCCGCTGCTGTTGGCAAAGTTAGAATGAATGATGAAGTGGGTTTGGTTAGCCTGGTTGGTAAGCGTGCTGAACCGATAAACCTTGCTGATGCGGCAAAAAATCCCCGTTACCAGCATTTCCCCGAAGTCAGTGAAGAAGCCTTTCATGGATTTTTAGGCGTCCCTATTATTCATCAGCGAAAAATACTGGGCGTGCTGGTTATTCAAAGTAGTAATGTTCAAAAATTTAGTGAAGATAATGAAACGTTTTTAATAACGGTTGCTGCACAACTGTCGGGCGCGATTGTGCATGCAGAAGCCAGTGGTGGCATAACGGGTTTAAAACAGGATCATTATGAGCCGGAAGAAAAAGATGCTAAACCTATTCATGGTTTGCCGGGAGCCCCCAGTGTTGCAATGGGTACCGCTGTTGTTATGTATCCTGCCGCTGATATTGATGCTATTCCTGATCGTTATATTTCTGATGTAGAAAATGAAATTAAAATTTTTGATGAGGCGGTTGCCGCCGTTGCCAAAGACATTTCAGATTTATCAGAACGCTTAAAAGATGTTTTGGCGAATGAAGACAGAGCCTTATTTGATGTTTATTTATTAATGCTAAATAGTCAGGGTATGTCCGGTATTACGCGCGATCGTATTCGTGAAGGCAACTGGGCGGCGGGCGCACTACGCCAAACCATTCAGGAACATGAAAAAATATTTAATGAAATGGAAGACAGTTATTTGCGCGAACGTGCAGATGATGTCCGCGATCTTGGACGCCGCATACTAAAGTATTTACAACAAGAGTTGCATGAGAAAAGAGATTTTCCTGAAGATACAATCTTAGTGGGTGAAGATATTTCAGCTTCTATGTTAGCAGAAGTACCGAGTGATAAATTAATTGGTGTTATTTCAGTAAAAGGTTCACGTACTTCACACGTTGCAATCCTTGCGCGGGCGATGAGTATTTCTGCAGTGATGGGAGCAACAGATCTACCTGTGGGACGTATTGATGGGCGAAAAATTATTGCTGATGGATATAGCGGCCGTATTTTTATTTCACCATCGGAAAAAATTCGTGAAGAGTTTAAACGCTTAGTTGAAGAAGAAGCCGCATTATCTAATGAATTAAGTGAATTACGTGATCTTCCTGCAAAAACAGAAGATGGTATAGAAATTTCATTGCTGGTTAACTCAGGTTTGCTTTCAGATATTACGCCCAGCCTACAAAGTGGCGCAGAGGGAATAGGTCTTTATCGCACCGAATTTCCTTTTATGGAAAGACAAAAATTCCCCGGTGAAGAGGAACAACGAAACATATACCGGCAGGTGCTGGAAAGTTTTCACCCAAGACCTGTTACCTTGCGTACCCTGGATGTCGGTGGTGATAAAGCCTTGCCTTATTTTCCGATTGAAGAAGACAATCCTTTTTTAGGCTGGCGTGGTATTCGGATTACTTTAGATCACCCTGAAATATTTTTAGTACAAATTCGTGCCATGATGCGTGCAAGTTTAAATTTAAATAACCTGAATATATTACTGCCAATGATCAGTGATATTACTGAGTTAAATGAAGCCCTGGGTTTAATTCATCAGGTTTATGGTGAGTTATTAGAAGAGGGAGATGAAATTGTTATGCCAAAAATTGGTGTAATGATTGAGGTACCTTCTGCGGTGTATCAGGCTGCCAATCTTGCCCGCCGTGTTGATTTTTTTTCTATTGGAACAAACGATTTAACTCAGTATTTATTAGCTGTGGATCGTAATAATGCACGAGTTGCTTCGCTTTATGACTCATTACATCCTTCTGTTATCAGAGCCATATTACAAGTGGTAGAAGGTGCAGCAGCACACAATATTCCGGTTAGCGTTTGTGGTGAAATGGCCGGTGACCCGGTTGCGGCTTTATTATTACTTGCGATGGGTATTAATAGTTTAAGCATGAGTGTATCAAGTTTGCCAAGAGTAAAATGGGTTATTCGTAAAGTGACGCGCGCCAAAGCGAGGGAAATATTAAACGAAGTTTTATTAATGGAAGATTCTTTAACGATTCGCAAATACCTGCATAAGACTTTTGAAGAACTCGGTATGGGCGGCCTCATCAGGGCGGGAAATTAATATTGGATACCATAACCCACGCGTTGAGTGGTGCATTATTAGGCCGCGCAACAAAGAAGGATACTTCAAATAACGGCTTGTCACTGCGGCTACGAATACTTGTCGGGACACTGGCTGCAGCTTTTCCTGATATTGATTTCATTGCACGTTTTTTTGGGTTGATAAGTTATCTCGAAACACACCGGGGTATCACACACTCCTTTGTACTTTTACCTTTTTGGGCGCTGTTATTATCCTATGTTTTTTCTATATTAAGTAAAGGGCGTTATCAGTGGCGTGATTTTTATTTTGTTTGTGCCAGCGGTTTAACTATTCATATTTTAGGTGATGTGATTACCGCGTATGGAACAATGGTATTTTCACCTGTGAGTAATGCCAAATTTTCATGGCCGACAACGTTTATTATTGATTTATATTTTACCGGCATTATAGTTATTGCGCTTATTACGGCAACAATATTTCGTCAACAGGGTAAAAATATCGCTGTTGTGGGGTTGTTTGTATTAACTTCTTACATTGCTTACCAGGCAAGTCTGCATAATGATGCTGAAAAAATCGCTCAGGGATATGCAGAACAAAAAAATATAGAAGAGGCAGAAATCTATGTTATGCCTCAGCCGTTATCTCCTTTTCACTGGAAGGCTATTATTAAATCTTCTGAAACGTATTACATAAGTTATATCAATTTAAAAAGTGAATCTATTTTTAGAATAAGTGAAAAAGCCGGTTTTTTTGAAAAAATAAAAAATATTTACCGACCGGTCAATAAACTACAGTGGATAGCGGTAAAACAATACGGCAACGAAGATGAGAAATTATCTAAACAAATTTGGTATATGGATTTTATGAAATCTGTTCGCCAATTTATGTTGTATCCGGTAGTGGATAGTATTGTAAAATTAAAAGACAAAAAGTGTATTTGGTTTAAAGACCATCGTTTTGTTTTAGATGGAGTAAGAGCAGGCCCGTTCAGGTTTGGCGCCTGTAAAGGCCGTCAATCTCACTGGAAACCTTATCATTTACTTGATGGTATGGCTGTACCGTTATTTAAATAAAGCAAGTAGTTCTCCTGCTGCCCCCCGTTTTTTTCCATTACAGCTTATAAATCGCTGCACATGAAATTTTTTAATTTCTGCTTGCGCATAAGCTTTACGAGTAAACTCAGTATTATGATTTGAAATAAGCATTGTGATACCTTTTTTAGCTGTTGCATTGGCCAGATCGGCAAGTTGTTGTTGTTTATCCATATTAAATCCGCCCGTGCTATAGCTGGTAAAATTGGCAGAAGGCGACAATGGAACGTAAGGTGGATCACAATAGATGACATCACCATTTTTTGCAGACTGTATGATTGATTCAAAACTGGATAAAACAAATTTAGCTTTTTTGGCTTTGGCATGAAAAGCTAACATTTCTTTTTCAGGAAAGTAAGGTGATTTATAACGACCAAAAGGAACATTGTAGCCACCTTTTAAATTATAACGGCATAAACCGTTATAGCCATGGCGGTTTAAATATACAAATAAAACTGCACGTTTACTGATGTCGGTTGTTTTATTAAATTTTTGTCGTATTTTATAGTACTGTTCTTCATTATTAAATCGGGGCGAAAAATAATAGCGACATTTTTTTATAAAGTCTGGGCCCTCTTTTTTTAATATATTATATAAATGGATAAGATCGGGGTTATTGTCGTTAATAATATAATGATCATAATCTGTATTAAGAAAGACGGCAGCTGAACCGGCAAAAGGTTCAATGAGTCGCTTACCTTGAGGCAATTCTTTTTTTATACGATCAATGATTCGGTATTTATTGCCAGCCCATTTGAGAAAAGGGCGTATGTTATTATCATTTTTATTTGATTTTTGCTGCATAAATAACAAAAAAACATCAAATTGTTTTTGCAAACATTTTTGACTGTCGCTGGTAGTTGTAAAGTGACTTACGCTTTACCGGTAAGCTTTTAATGTCGTCGGGTTTGTAACCACGTTCACGAAACCAGTGAGCAGTACGCGTGGTTAATACAAAAAGTTGTTGTATACCTAATTGCTTTGTATGCCGTTCAATATATTTTAATAGTTGATCGCCACGGTTGTCTCCCTGGTATTCAGGATGAACAGCAAGACAAGCAAGTTCAGCAACCTTATCCTGTAAATAAGGGTAAAGAGCAGCGCAGGCAATGATCATTCCATCACGTTCAACAACGGTGAAATGTTCTATTTCCATTTCAAGTTTCTCACGTGAACGTTTTACTAAAATATCTTGTTCTTCTAAAGGTTTAATGAGTTCAATTAAACCGGCCAGATCGTTAATTGAGGCAGGCCGTATATCTTCAAAACTTTCAGAAGTAATTAAAGTGCCACAACCGTCACGGGTAAATAATTCGAGTAGCAGCGCACCTTCGATGTGACGATTAATAATATGAGTACGCTTTACATCATTTTGACAGGATTTTATCGCGCTGTTTAAACAACGTTGAATGTTGTTATCTAGTTTTTTATTTTTTATTAAAATATTCTTCGCATCATCCAGGGTAAGTTCACGAATTAATGTTTTTCTTGCATTCGTAACGCCTTTTGCATCAACCAGATAGATTAATTTATCAGCATTCAATTCAATTGCGGCCTGTGTCGCCACATCTTCTACACTGAGGTTGAAAATTTCGCCTGTCGATGAGTAACCGATAGGTGATAGCAGGACGATAGCATTATTGTCGAGTGATTGATGGATTCCAGTGCTGTCAATTTTTCTTACTTCACCGGTGTGCATGTAGTCAATACCATCACGTACGCCAAAAGGTTGCGCGGTAACAAAATTTCCCGATACAACGCTGATACGTGAAGAACCAACAGGGCTATTGGTTAAGCCAATGGATAATAATGCTTCAATGTCAGCACGGACACTGCTGCTGGCTTCTTTGACGCAGATAAGTGCATTGTCATCAGTGATGCGCAGATCGTTGTTGTATTCGCTGGAAAATTTGCGTTCTTTTAAACGAGCTTCGATTTGTGGACGTGCACCATGCACGAGGACAAGTTTAATACCCAGACTATTTAATAAGGCAATATCATGAACCAAAGGAGCAAACTGTTCATCGGTAAGCATTTCACCACCAAAGGCAATGACAAAGGTGCGGCCCCGGAAGGCATTGATATAACCCGATGAGTTGCGAAAGGAGCGTACAAACTCAATGTTATTATTGTTTTTTTCTTTTTTCATAACTGCTTGAATTTATATAGTAAATACTAACTATATCATGATCTCATGCCAAAGCATGTGTAAGCAAGTGTTATTGACAAACGGGGAGAGTAGCGCGATAGAATTAATGAAATAAAATCGCGTTATTAATGTCGTTTACTTAAGAAATTCACTTTATTCACCCTTCCTGAGGAAGAGACCAGGAGGAGGGGGATATTATAAATCAGCCCCCCAGGCTCTCTGATAAAACAACTAGCCATTCGATCAGGCCCTCCATGCTAAGTCGCTGGTTACCCTTCAGGGGGAGGGAAGTCCTATACTACTAATAGTTTTTTACCAGGAACTACGCTTTTTGGTGCGTAATTTTGGAATGACTAAGCCAAGAATAATACCTCCAAATAACACTAAGGCACCGACGATAAACCACTCACGCTGTGAACGATCTTTCAAAGAATGATTTTCCTGCTTCAACCGTTGTAGATCTTTTTCTAAATTAACATTGGCATGTTGTAATTTACGATTTTGCTTATCTAATATAATGGGTCTTTTGGCAACTTCACTAATACGTGCTAATTCTGAGTCTAATTTAGATTTGTCAGCACTCAATTTAGCCTGGTTTTGTGATATTAATTTATATTTTTTATTTAGCTCAGTATAATTTTTTTTTAGTTTTTTTAATGCAGCTTTTGATTTTTCCAGTTGCGTCTCTACACTAGCCAGTTTTTTTCTCGCGGTGACTTCAGGCTGAAGATATTGGCTACGTACCCAGCCTTCGGTGCCATCGGCCGTTTCCACGAAGGTGTATCCGCTATCTGATGTTTCCAGAACTTCTACACGCTCACCACTTCCAAGTGTTTTAATGACCTGAAATTCTGAGCCTTCGCCTGTTCGTACCGTAATAACGAGGTGATCACTGACATACTTTGTTTCTGCATGAAGAAGTGGGGATAGGCTTAACGTTAAGCTCGCGACTAAAATATATATAAAGCGTGTTTTGACTGATTTCACCGAGTAGTACCTTAATTATTAGTATTAGGAAGACATTTATACACTTTTTGACAAAATGCTCAAGTCTTGGCGCTTATTGATAATCTATGCTGTGACTTGGTTCCAGCGTGATTTCTATTTCTATTTAAGCTGGCTTGTTTGAAGCATTTGTCGGGTAAATAATACCTCTTTTGTCCGCTAATTAGTACTCGCGGAGTTTTTTTAGGCCATGTTCATCTTATTGTCATATAACTGTTATCTTTTTGTCATCTTCTGCGATTAGTCTTGTCTCCCGTTAATAAACGAATATTTTAATAAAAATCACTTTTGGGGATTACTGATGAATAAAAAATTAATTGTTGTTGCAGTTGCAGCAGGCTTGGCATTACCAATGACCTCCGCATCTGCACTTGAAGTCGCAGGTAAAAAACTTGATGTTTACGGTAAATTACACCTTTCTATTGATCAAAGCGATACAGATGGTTTGGTTACAACGGATGGTTTGAGTGTATCAAGCAACTCTTCACGTTTAGGGTTTAAGGGTGAGTTACCTGCAGGAGCATTGAAATTTGTTTATCAGGTTGAATCTGAAGTTTTTTACGATGAAGCAGGCGGTAAGCTGGCAAATCGTAATACGTATGCAGGTTTAAAAGGTGGTTTCGGAAAATTCATTGTTGGTAATTACGATACTCCATACAAAACGGTAGCGTCTAAATGGGGTGTTTTTGGTGACAGCGTTGGTGAACGTCGCTCAATGCTGGGTGCCGGTTATTCAAAAGGCAATCAGTTAAATGAGCGCGCGCAAAATTCCATGATGTATGAAATGAAAACAAAATCTTTAAAATTTCAGGCCATGTATGCCGTTGATCCCGAATCAGGTACGGATGGTTTAGTTGATAACTCCAATAAAAATGTTTTGAGTCTCGGTTTAATTTATAAAGCGGGTCCCCTATGGCTTGGTGTTTCTCAGGAAACATGGGAAGGGCATAGTAAAATAGAGAATGGTGATGCCTTGCGTCTTGGTGCTAAATTCAAGGTAAGTAGTGGTATTCAACTGGGTTTGATCTATGAGTCAATTGATTCCGATACTGTTAATGAATGGAAGCGTGATGCATATGGTTTTAATGCCAAATTCAAATTAAACAAAGCGACAGATATTCGGGCACAATACATTGCTGTTGATGATGCTGATGGTACGACAGATACAGGAGCTACTAAAGTGAGCCTTGGTTTATTCCACAAACTTGATAAAAAAGCACAGGTCTATGTTGCTTATGGCGCCACGGATAACGATGCTAATGCCAAGTTCCAGGCTGTTGATGGCGGACACGGTGATGAAGTTAAGACTGTTAATGGCGGTAGTCCATCATCAATATCAGCGGGTCTGATTTATAAGTTCTAAGCTTATTAAATAAAATGAATACATGGAAGATAAGGATAACAAGGATGTTATCAACCTCACTATAAAAAAATCAGGTAAAACACGATAACAGTAATGTTATCAATTTTAGCCCCGTTATTTTAACGGGGTTTTTTTATTTCCAGCGATTAGCTTCTGTCATGTCTTTTTTTGTTCCATACAAACCTTCGCTATATGTTTTATATAAAGCAGCACGCGCATCTTTGTTACCTTGCCTTGCTGATTTTTTCCACCAGCTTATGGCGAGAGGAACATCTTTGCCTAAAGTGCGGCCATAAAAATATTCAACGCCAATATTAAATTGTGCGGAAGCGTTGCCAAGCTCAGCGGCTTTTTCCCACCATTTAGTTGCATCTTTTGGACTGCGATAAACGACCCGGCCTTTGTCATACATAATACCAAGGTTATACATTGCATCGGTGTGACCATTTGCTGCAGCGCGTTTATACCAAATAAAGGCGGTTTTTAGATTTTTTTCAACACCTAAACCTTTTTGATACAAAATACCCAAATTATATTGCGCATCAGCATTGTCTTTTTCTGCAATCGGCAGCCATAAACGCAAGGCTTGTTCGTAGTTCCCAGCTGTGAAAGCTTGAAAACCATCTTCAAGCTCTGAGGCCAGGCTTGGTGAAAGGTGAAAGGGTATAAGGGAAAAAAATAAAATAAACTGCTTTAGCATAATTTCAACATCACTTTAATTTCGAAATACAGGTTAAATTTGTGGTGTAACGGTAAGTATAGCTTAGCTTATTTTTTTGTCATTAATAACTCAAGCAATGCTTTTTGAGCATGCAGGCGATTTTCGGCCTGATCCCATACTACGCTTTGTGGGCCATCGATAACAGAAGTACTGACTTCTTCTTCTCTGTGTGCAGGAAGGCAATGCATAAATACGGCATTTTTATCGGCAACCGCCATCAGCTCATCATTTACCTGGTAGTCGACAAAGGCTTTTTCACGTATAGCTTGTTCTTCTTCTTGTCCCATACTTGCCCATACATCTGTTGTTACCATATGTGCGCCATCCATTGCTTCTTTGGGATCCCGGAAAACATTTACATGATCTTTTGTTTCATTCAAAAGTTTGGTATCAGGATCATAACCTTCGGGAGCGGCAATATTTAAAGTAAAACCATATTGACGGGCAGCATTCATATAGGAATGACACATATTATTTCCATCGCCGATATAGGTTACCGTTTTTCCGCTAATATCGCCGCGATGTTCATAATAGGTTTGCATATCTGCAAGTAACTGACACGGGTGATACATATCAGTTAAGGCATTAATGACCGGAACATTGGAGTATTTAGCAAAAGTTTCCAGCATTTCGTGATCAAAAGTTCTTACCATAATGCAATCCACCATGCGTGATAAAACACGGGCACTGTCTTCAACCGGTTCACCACGCCCAAACTGAGTATCACGTGGAGAAAGAAAAATAGCATGTCCACCAAACTGTGCCATGCCTGTTTCAAAAGAAACACGTGTACGGGTGGATGATTTATCAAAAATCATACCCAGGACTTTATTTTTAAGCGGCTCATAAATCTCACCAGACTTTTGTATCGCCTTAAGTTCAATGGCGCGGCTGATAAGTTGATTTAAAGCCGACTTGTCTAAATCCATAAGTGTTAGAAAGTGTTGAGTCATTCTTCTGTTTCCAAAGTCTTCGATTAATTTTTGTCTGTGTTACGAATAAAAGTTACGAATCAGCTCACTCACTTTAGTGACAATTTCATGAGCTTGTTCATCAGTAATAATAAGAGGTGGTAGTAAACGGACGACATCACCTGCAGTAACATTAATCAGTATGCCGGCATCAAGTCCTGCTTTTACGAGTTCTGCACAAGGTTTATCAAGCTGAATACCGAGCATTAAACCTTTGGCGCGTATTTCAACAACACCTTCAAGGTCTTTTAATTGTTCAGCAAAATTGGCTGACATAACTTCACCCAGGCAGGCTGCGCGCGCGGCAAGTTTTTCATTTTCCATTGTTTCAACCACCGCTAAAGCAGCAGAAGTAACAAGAGGATTACCGCCATAGGTTGAACCGTGATGTCCCGGTTGAAATAATGTTGCGGCTTTGCCTTTTGCCAGGCAGGCACCAATGGGTACACCATTACCTAATGCTTTCGCTAAAGTCATCACATCAGGAGTAATATTGTTATGTTGATGGGCAAACCATTTTCCGGTACGACACATGCCGGTTTGAATTTCATCTAACATCATTAACCAGTCATGTTGATCACAAAGTTCACGAATTTTATTTAAATAATCGCCGGAGGGAATGTTTATGCCGCCTTCACCGGTAATCGGTTCTACCATGATCGCAACAACATTTGGATTATTTTTAGCGATGCTCTCAACCGCCTCAATGTCGTTGTAAGGCGCACGGATAAAACCTTGCACAAGAGGTTCAAAACCCGCATGTACTTTGCGGTTACCGGTGGCAGTCAGTGTTGCCATGGTGCGGCCGTGGAAGCTGCCTTCCATAACAATGATGGCAGGCTTTTCAATATTTTTGCTATGCCCAAAAAGACGTGCAAGCTTTATCGCGGCTTCATTGGCTTCTGCACCAGAGTTACTAAAAAAAACATTGTCCATTTTGGCAACAGTGGTGAGTTTATCGGCAAGTTCTTTTTGTTTATTAATACCGTATAAGTTTGATGTGTGAACGAGTTTACCGGCTTGTTCGCAAATAGCTTTTGTTACCGCTGGGTGAGCATGCCCCAATGCACATACCGCAATGCCACCTAAAGCATCAAGATAGCGGTTATCTTTATCATCCCATAAAACGGCGCCTTCACCTTTTTCAAAGTTAACGGGCAGCGGTGCATAGTTGTGCATTAATGTGTCGGTCATTGCCTGTGATTTTCCAGTAAAATTAAGTTCAATTGTTTGTTTCCAAAAATAAAAAGGCAGCCCGTTTTTAAAGACGGACCGCCATTAAAGAGTAATTCTAGCGTTAGATGACGTTTTCAGCAAATATTTGCCCGGTTTAGGCATAAAAAAACCCAATCTCCATGACAGAGACCGGGCTTTTTTGAGTTAACGCTCTATTATTTAGAACGTTAAGCCATGTCCAAAACCGACCATGCAAAGCAACATTGGGATAGAAAGTACAGTGTTTGTACGTGAAGCCATTAATGCAACCACTTTTGCTTTAGCAATATCTTCAGCTGCGTGTTCTTTGCCATCAAGACCAAGAATTTTCTTCTGGTTTGGCCAAATAAGAACCCATACGTTGAATAGCATAATAGTGCCTAACCATGCGCCAAGACCGATAACTTGAGAGCCTTCTTGCATTGTGAAAGCAGCCATCGTACTTGTTGAAGGATGGCTTTCTAATGCTGCAATACCCGTTAACCATGTAACAGCTGCTGCCATACGGAACCAAAGTAATGCTTTCGGGGCAACATATTTGTTGATTGCAGCAGGGCCAGGGCCATCTGAGTCAGCTAAAGCTGCGCCAACGCCAGGAACTTGCACGAAGTTGAAGTAATAAAGTAAACCAATCCAAATTACGCCAGCTAATACATGAAACCAAACTTTCATGTTAAGTGCGTCAACTCCGGACATGCCGCCAGCGAAAATGATAATTGCTGCTAAAACGAAGCCAGCGATGATTGTACCTTTAACAGATGTTAATGGATTCATAATGAATTCCCCTAATTTGATATTTTAGTTTTAGGTGTAGTAAATATTTACCGAGTAGTTTACTACACTATTACTATTCTGGGCACCCCCCATTAATAGATCTTATTCCCCACAATGCTACAATACCACTCTATATCCTTATAAAATAAAGACTTAAAAGCTTAAATTTTGAACAGTATCGAACTCAGCCTGTTTAGCAGTCGTCTTAGTGCCGTGTGTGATGAAATGGGCGCAGTATTACAGCGTGCCGCTTTTTCCCCTAACATACGTGACCGACTCGATTTTTCTTGTGCGGTGTTTGATGCCAAGGGCGAGCTTTGTGCGCAAGCGGCACATATTCCGGTGCACTTAGGCAGTATGGCCTATGCAATGAAAGATATTGTGAGCCAATTAAGTTGGCGTGAAGGCGATATGGTTATTGTGAATGATCCTTTTCTCGGGGGAACACATTTACCGGATATTACTTTAATTGCACCGGTTTATTTTCAAGGTCAGCTACTGGCCTTTATCGCAAACCGTGCACATCATGCTGACATTGGTGCAGATTCACCGGGCTCAATGCCGCTATCAAAAAGCCTGAGCGAAGAAGGTTTGATCATTCCCCCGACACATTTAATTAAACAAGGAAAAATGAATAATGCGTTTATGGCTGAGATTCTAAACGCCATTCGTAGTGGCAATGCAGCACAAGGTGATTTCTCGGCCCAGATTAGCGCAAATAATGCCGGTGTTGAACGTTTAACCGCGTTATTAACTTCGTTAGGCTGCAACAGTTTCTTAACCGCATTGTCTGACTTAAACGATTACGCCGAGCGTCTGGCACAAAGTGTGATTCAGGATATTCCGGATGGTGAATACCGGTTTAATGATGTGATGGATGATGATGGCTTAGGCCATTTTGATTTAACTATTTCAACGACGATCAGTATTAAAGCGAATAGAGTACATGTAGATTTTAACGGCACCACGGCACAAACTGCTGGCAATATAAATTGTCCTTTATCGGTCGCCGCCGCCGCAGTGTATTATGTTTTTAGATGTTTAATGCCAATGCAAACACCTGCCTGTGCGGGAACGTTTAGGCCGATATCATTAACGGCCCCCGAAGGTTGCTTATTAAATGCTAAACGTCCTGCTGCCGTTGCCGCGGGTAATGTCGAAACCAGTACGCGTATTGTTGATGTTGTCATGGGCGCTTTAGCACAAGCCTTGCCGGATAAAATCCCCGCCGCTAGTCATGGCAGCATGAATAACTTAGCCATGGGGTCGATTACTGACACCAGGGAATATGATCAAGCTAATCATATAAACGCATGGGATTATTATGAAACCATGGGGGGTGGCATGGGGGCCGGTTCAACGGGTGATGGCCTTGATGCAGTGCAAACGCATATGACCAATACACGTAACACGCCCATTGAAGTCATGGAAACGAATTATCCTGTGTGCATAAAACAATATGCTATTCGTAAACACTCAGGTGGCGAAGGTTTACACAAAGGTGGTGACGGCTTAATTCGTGAGTTTGAATTTTTAAAACCCGCTAACGTTACACTGTTAACGGAACGACGTTTAACACCACCCTGGAGTTCTAATGGTGGACTTAATGGTGGTTGTGGGCAAAATTTATTAAATGGTAAACCATTAACCCCCAAGGTTTGTCTTGATGTTCAACAAGGTGATTGTTTAACCATTAAAACGCCCGGTGGCGGTGGTTGGGGAAAACAATAGCTGTCTTTCATAGTGCCCCTCTTTCAAATACATTAAGAGGGTATCGAATCGATAAACAAACAAAGAAGAGAATTTATGTGCGGAATTTGTGGTGAACTAAACTTTAAATCAACGGCTTCACTAGAAGCGGTGAAAGCGATGTTACCGAAGCTTGAAAAGCGTGGGCCGGATTTTGGTGATACATGGCACCATGATCGTGTTGCCTTTGGTCACCGACGTTTAGCGATTATTGATTTAAGTACACATTCAAATCAGCCCATGGTGGATCGTGAACTTGGTTTAACAATCGTTTTCAATGGTGCAATTTATAATTACCCTGAGTTACGCAAGCAATTTATAGCCGAGGGTTATAAATTTCAAAGTGAAGGTGATACCGAAGTTATTATTAAGGCGTATCACAAGTGGGGTGAGGACTGCCCGAAGCATTTGCACGGTATGTTTGCTTTTACAATTTGGGATGAAAATAAAAAACAACTTTTTGCTGCACGTGATCGTATGGGGATTAAACCTTTTTATTTTTCTAAAACAAATGAACATTTTCGTTTTGCTTCCAATATACAAGCTTTACTCGCCGCGGGTGATGTTGATAAGAGTATTGATAAGTTTGCCTTACATAACCAGTTTTCATTACACGCCGTTGTGCCTGCGCCACGGACTATCGTTAACGGTATCCGCAAGTTAGAACCGGGAACGACGATGACGTTAGATCTTAATGGTAAAGAAAAAACACAGCGTTATTGGTTCCTGGATGCAACACGTCCAGCGAAAGCACTCTCTGAACAGGAATGGACTGATCAAATTCACGACGCACTGCGTGAAGCTGTACGTAAACGTATTGATGTTGCCGATGTCCCTGTTGGTGTGTTGTTATCCGGTGGTTTAGATTCAAGTTTACTGGTTGCGTTACTCGCCGAAGCGGGAGTTAAAGATTTACGTACCTTTTCGATTGGTTTTGAAGATCAGCCAGAAGAAAAGGGCAGTGAGTTTGAATTTTCAGATCAAATTGTTGAACGTTATAAAACAAAACACCATAAATATCATATTTCAAACAGTGAAGTATTGCCGCATATTCCCGATGCAGTGAAGGCAATGTCTGAGCCTATGGTGGGTCAGGATGCTGTGGCATTTTATTTGTTATCGGAACGTGTTTCTGAACAGGTTAAAGTCGTGCAAAGTGGACAAGGTGCGGATGAAGTTTTTGCGGGTTACTTCTGGTTTGAGCAAATGCACAAAGATTTAAACGGTTCAGACGTTTCTCGTTTCGCTCGTTATTATTTTGATCGTAGTCATGATGAATTTTTAGAAATGGTAACGCCTGATTATCGTGGCGAAGATTTTACCACACAAAAAATTGCCGGGTTACTTGGTCAACCGAAGGCCAGTGAATTTATTGATCGTGTTCTGCGCATGGATACCACAACCCTGATCGTGGATGATCCCGTGAAGCGTGTCGATAATATGACCATGGCATGGGGGCTTGAAGCACGTGTGCCGTTTTTGGATCATCACCTGGTTGAGTTGGCGGCAAAAATGCCACCGGAAATGAAGTTGGGTTTGAAAAGCGGTTTAGGCGGCAAAGATGTGCTTAAACGTATTGCAAGAGGCCTCATTCCTGACGCAGTTATTGATCGCCCTAAAGGTTATTTTCCAATGCCGGCGTTAAAATATGTGCGGGGTGAATTTTTGGATTTTATGCAAGATACGCTGAATTCTCAGGCTTGTCGCAACCGGGGCATTTTTGCCCGCCCCTATGTCGATAAACTCCTTTCTGAACCCGATCAGCACTTTACTGCTTTGCGCGGGAGTAAAGTGTGGCATTTGGCTTTATTGGAGTTGTGGTTTCAAACACATTTGGATACCGCTTGAAATTGTAAGGAATAGCCCCATATTGGCCATAACGAATATATTAAGAAACGGACTAATAACCCAGCAATTTACTCTGGTATAGCTGGTGTGTAAATGGTATATTAGGAATAACTGATTTTTGCTGTCTGGATACATTATCGAGATAGAGACATTATTTAATTTGTGAGGTAGAAAAGATGGACGTATTAGAACGTATTGATGAAATTGTTAAAGCTAATCCAGTGGTTGTATTTATGAAGGGAACACCGCAAATGCCACAGTGTGGTTTTTCCAGTCGTACCGCTCAGGCTCTGCAGGCTTGTGGTCAGGAGTTTGCACATGTAAACGTTTTAATGGACCAGGAGATTTTTGAAAACCTGCCACGTTATCAGGATTGGCCTACATTTCCACAAGTTTATATTTCGGGTGAGTTAGTGGGTGGCTGTGATATCACCTTAGAAATGTATCAAAAAGGTGAGTTGAAAAAAGCAATTGAAGAAGCCGTTGCTTAATTTCAAAGTCCTTAAATAGATTCAAAAAAAGCCTGGATTAATCCAGGCTTTTTTTTGCAAAATATTTTTGCATTGAATGATTTGGATCAACATAGAAGTGCATTCACTGCGTGATAATAAACGGCAAATCGTATATTAGAGGTTAAAGATAATGAACGATATAAAAGTTTGGGATCCCTTTGTCAGAATCTTTCACTGGACGGTAGTCGTGAGTTTTTTTGTTGCTTACTTCACAGAAGACGAGGCGATGTGGTTACATGAGTTCGCCGGTTATACAATTTTAGCCCTGGTGATTGCCCGGATAATTTGGGGAATAGTGGGTTCGCGTTACGCGCGTTTTTCAAACTTTATTTATAAACCTGCAATAGTGAAACAGTACCTTCGTGATAGCCTTCATTTTAAGGCTAAACGCTACATTGGCCATAATCCATTGGGTGGTGTGATGGTCGTTTTATTACTTACCATGCTGGTGTTAACGAGTTGGAGTGGTATAGAAGCGGATGGCTCAGGGTTCACTGATACAGCGGCTTTTAATATTGAATTGGTTAAACCTGCTTTTGCTGATGACGATGAGTATGAAAATGAAACACATGAGCTGTGGGAAGATATTCATGAGTTCTTTGCCAATGCGACATTGTTCCTGGTTTTTTTGCATGTTGTGGGTGTTTTGTCTTCAAGTATTACGCATGGAGAGAATTTAGTTCGGGCGATGATTTCAGGGCGTAAAAGAAAAGAAGACGCATAAAAAAGCCCGGATAAATCCAGACTTTTTTATCGTCACTATTTCCTGATTAAACGGGTTTAGCGTGTTTATCCCATGAGTTGACAATAATACAAAATAACTCAGCCGTTCGCTCTGCATCATAAGCGGCGGAATGGGCAGCTTCATGATCCCATAAAATTCCTGCGGCTTGCGCCGCCCTGGCTAAAACGGTTTGCCCATACGCTAAACCGCCTAATGTTGCAGTATCAAAGGTGCTGAACTGATGAAAGGGGTTGCGTTTAATTTCACAGCGTTCAACCGCCGCTTTAACAAAGCTCAAATCAAAAATGGGGTTGTGACCCACTAAAATTGCGCGACTACAGCCTGTTTTCTTGACCAGCTTACGGACAGGCTTGAAAATTTCTTCCAATGCTTCTCGTTCTGGTTTGGCCATACGAAAAGGATGATAAGGATCGATACCGGTAAATTCTAATGCCTTGGGATCAAGCTCAGATCCCATAAAAGGCTCAACGTGTGCGGCATAGGTTTTATCCGGCTCAATTTGACCTTTGTTGTTTATTTTTAATGTGACCGCCGCAATTTCAAGCAGTGCGTGACGATCGCATTCGAAGCCAGCCGTTTCAACGTCAACTACAACAGGTAAAAAGCCTCGAAAGCGGTTAGCAATCGGATCTTTATGTTCAATTAATTCTTCCATGGGTGAAGGATACCGTAAGCCGGGTATTAATTGTTAAACTTTTTTCCAGTGAAGGGTTTCACCTGCGCGTAAAGGGATGAGTTTTTGTTTTGCAAAGGTATAAGAGTCAGGCACTTGCCAGTCAGCTTTTTCTAAAGTGATGCTATCGGTATTTCGGGGTAAGCCATAAAAATCAGCACCATAAAAACTGGCAAAGCCTTCGAGTTTATCAAGTGCATTGGCATCTTCAAATACCTCCGCATAAAGCTCAATAGCAGCATGGGCTGAATAAATTCCGGCACAGCCACAAGATGTTTCTTTATTATCTTGTGCATGAGGAGCGCTGTCAGTTCCTAAAAAGAATTTTGGATTGCCGCTCGTTGCCGCAGCCACGAGAGCTTGACGGTGTGTCTCACGTTTTAAAATGGGTAAGCAATAATAATGGGGATTCATACCACCTTTGAACATGACGTTACGGTTAAATAACAAATGGTGCGGGGTTATGGTTGCGGCAATATTATCATTTGAGGCTGTAACAAACTCAGCCGCATGTTTGGTTGTAATGTGTTCAAGCACGACTTTGAGTTTAGGGAAATCTTTTAATAAAGGCTGTAAAACGGTATCAATAAATACCTGTTCACGATCAAAAACATCAACATTTTGATCAGTAACTTCACCATGTATCAGTAAAGGTAAACCTAATTCTTCCATTTTTGACAAGGCAGTATAGGCATTTTTAATGTTGCTAACGCCGGCATCCGAATTGGTTGTCGCACCAGCAGGATAATATTTGACGGCATGCACGTGCTCTGAGTTCACTGCATTCACAATATCAGTAGCAGAAGTATTGTTTGTTAAATATAACGTCATTAATGGATTAAAGGCTGTTTCGTCAGGTAGTGCTGCTAATATGCGTTCACGGTATGAGAGAGCAAGCTCAACGGTTGTTACCGGTGGTTTGAGATTTGGCATAATCACTGCACGTGAAAAGACTGTGGCGGTGTGTGGCACAACGTGCGCAAGGTAATCATTGTCCCGGACATGGAGGTGCCAGTCGTCTGGCCGTATAATGGTTATGCTTTGCATGGAAACAGGCTCGTTTTATATTAACGCAGAATTTATTGGCGTATTATCGCATACTCTATTGCGATATTCTCTTTATCGTCGTTAATATTTTGCTCATAGACTGAAAGTATAAAAAGGTTGAAACGTAAAAACATGCTTAATATGTTATACCCGCTAATCAGAAAGTCAGCATTTATGCTTGAATCAATTTTATTGATTTTTGTTTTGCTGTTTTTCTCCTCACCATCAGTGCATGCAGACACAATTAAAATTGGTTTACGTGCCATTCTGGGTGTTGAAAAAAGCATGCAGCAATGGAAGCCAACAGCAGATTATCTATCGGAAAAAATCCCTGAGCATAAATTTATTATGGTGCCTATTGTCGGACTTAAGGAACTTTTGCGGGAAGCTGAAAAAAATCGTTTTGATTTTGTTTTAACCAACCCTTCTTCTTTTGTTGAAATGGAGTCGCGTTTTGGTGCTTCAGCAATTCTTACTTTGCGAAATAAAAGGCAGGGCAAAGCCTACAGCAAATTTGGTTCGGTTATTTTTACCCGTGCAGATAGTGACATTAATGAAATAAAAGATTTACAGGGAAAAAGTATGGTTGGCGTTTCAGAAACTGCATTTGGTGGCTGGCGGGTTGCTTTACGTGAACTACTAAAAGAAGGTTTTGATGTTGAAAATAAATTAAAGAAAATCAGTTTTAGCGGTGGCATACAACAGGATGTCGTTAGTATTGTTCGGCTGGGTAATGCTGATGCAGGTGTCGTCAGGACAGATATGCTGGAACGCCTGGCACAACGAGGCGAATTTAAGCTGGATGAATTTAAAATAATAAACAAAAAAGTAGTAAAAGATTTTCCATTTTTGCTTAGCACTCAACTTTATCCAGAGTGGCCTTTTAGCAAGATGCATCATACTCCTGCGGAGCTATCAAAAAAAGTTGCACTGGCTTTATTAACGATATCTTCCAGTCATCCCGCGGCAAGAGCAGGAAAGTATGTCGGCTGGACGGTACCGGAAGATTACCAGCCGGTACACAGCTTAATGAAAGACTTGAAAGTCGGGCCTTATTTAAACTTTCATGAAAATTCATTTAAATATTTTTTGCAAGAATATTTTACCGAAATTCTTATCGCTCTATCTGTTTTCGTTATTTTAATTTTTACATCGATATATATTTTATCTTTAAATAGAAATTTACACGCAGTAAAAAATGAACTTGAAGAACGTGTTGATGAACGTACGCATGAACTTTTGATTGCAAAAGAATTTTCTGAGAAAGCAAATAATGCAAAGTCAGAGTTTCTTTCTCATATGAGCCATGAATTTAGAACACCACTCAATGCGGTTCTTGGTTTTTCCCAATTAATTGAACATGAAACAAAAGATAAAAAACTTGATGAAATAAATGATTATGCAAATGAAATACTTTCAGCTGCCCGACATTTGTTAAGTATGGTAAATGATCTTATGGACTTAACAAAGATTGACACAGGTCAGCGTGAGCTTATGCTGCAGTCGATACATATTGCTGATGTTATTATAAATGTATTGCGTATGCTGGAGGCAAAAGCAAATAGTAAAAATATAACTATTTTATGTGATGTTGAAAAAATAGAAAATATTAGTGTCGTCGCCGATCTGGATTCCTTAAAACAAGTCTTAACTAATATTATTTCAAATGCCATTAAATATACACCATCGGGCGGGAATATTATTATTGATGTAGAAAATAATAATGACGGATATTGTCATATTAAAATTACTGACAACGGTGACGGTATTGATGAGGCAAAACTAAATGCCATTTTTGATCCTTTCTTACGCGTAACTAAACGTAGTGGTGTTGAAGGCTCTGGTATAGGCTTGTCGATTACTAAAAAATTAGTCGAAGCAATGGGTGGTGAAATTATGGTTGTAAGCCAGCTCAATCACGGCTCAACGTTTTCTGTATTGTTGCAGCAAGCTGGTTAGATAGTAGATTGTAAGTTTTATTCGCTAACGCCACCTTGTGTTAGCTTTTCTGGGTTAAGAAGTTTCGCCAGCTCTGCTTCAGATAAATCGGTCATTTCGCTGGCAACATCGATTACCGAACGTCCTTCTGCATAGGCTTTTTTAGCAATCGCAGCACCTTTTTCGTACCCTATAACGCGGTTAAGTGCCGTTACCAATATCGGATTACGATCCAGTGCTTGTTTAATATGCGCTTCGTTAACTGTGAACCCGGCAATGGCTTTATCTGCAAGTTGACGTGACGCGTTGGAAAGTAATTCAATGCTTTGTAGCAGGTTGTAACCAACAACAGGAAGCATAACGTTTAATTGAAAGTTACCTGACTGTCCGGCAACCGTAATCGTTGTGTCATTGCCCATGACTTGTGCGCAAACCATTGCGACGGCTTCAGGGATAACCGGATTTACTTTACCCGGCATGATTGAACTGCCCGGTTGCAATGCGGGTAATGCAATTTCACCTAAGCCCGCGAGTGGGCCGCTATTCATCCAACGTAAGTCATTAGCGATTTTAGTTAAAGTCACAGCTAAGGTTTTTAATTGCCCACTCATCTCAACGGCGGAATCTTGTGAGGCCAGACCAATAAATAAATTTTTCATTGGTCTAAAGGCAACGGTGGAATGGTTGTTTAATGCTTTGGTAAATTCATTTGCAAAATCGGTATGTGCATTTATACCTGTGCCAACTGCGGTACCACCCTGAGGTAATGAACTTAAACGTGGCAGGCTGCTGGCAATGCGCTCAAGGTTATCACCGAGTTGATCTTTCCATGCCTGTAACTCCTGACCAAAGGTTACTGGCATTGCATCCATTAAATGGGTACGCCCTGTTTTAACATTTGAATCTAATTCTTTAATGCGCGTTTCCAGCGTTGCCATAAGATGTTGTATGGCAGGAATGAGTTGTTCATTAATTTCTAAACAAGCACTGACATGAATCGTTGTGGGAATAACATCATTCGAGCTTTGGCTCATATTGATGTGATCATTCGGATGTACTTTTTCGCCAAGTAAGTCCGTGGCTAAATGTGCGATAACTTCATTGGCATTCATATTGGTGCTGGTGCCTGAACCCGTCTGAAAAACATCAACCGGAAAGTGGTTATCATATTTACCATTAGCAACGTCAGTTGCAGCTGAGCGGATGACATCAGCATATTTTTTTTCAAGCAACCCCAGTTTCTCATTTGCAGTTGCACAGGCAGCTTTGACGAAACCTAATGCACGGATAAAACCGCGTGGCATCGTTAAGCCGCTGATAGGGAAGTTATTTACTGCGCGTTGAGTTTGTGCACCATAGAGTGCATCAGCAGGAACCTTAAGTTCACCCATACTATCGTGTTCACTACGAAATTGTTTTGTTGTCATCAGACAAAACCTTTAAATTAAATTATTAATGTTTAAAACTTTCCAGTCTTTTATGCTTTCTTCAACCATACGCCACTTGTCATCATTTTCCTGTTCTAAAATAATATTTTTATGAATGACGACATGATCACCATCCAGGGAGTCCATGATCTCTTCAACTTTAAATGTTAAACGGCTGAGCCCAATATTTTTAATGCATAGTTTATCGTAGCGGAGATTCTTTAATAAGCCAGATTGCAGTTCATTTTTTCGTCGAGTTTGCCAGCTCTCATAATTTAATATTTTTCCATTGGGCATACCATAGGTTGAAATGTTTTTTGAAATCAAATCCATATGCTTTTTAAAGTCGTGGTTTTTGGCTGTCTCGGTGAAATCTGACAACCATTTTTCAATATTGAGTTTCGACATAATTAATTTTATTGGCTACAAACAGTATCCTTTGTTTTATCTACAGCTGTTTATAATACGTACTATTTGTTGATTTAACCGTGATCTTTGTTGAGTTTTCGCCGCACGAGGTATTAATAACATTAGAATCCGTTAAGAGTATTACACACTTCATCATTTTTTTATAAGTCTTTTGCAATATGCATATTTGTATTTAGTGGCTTAAAAACTTATGTCATTTTTACGTACAGCCATGAAAATTTTAGGCGGGCGAAATATTATTACCGCGTATGATGATGGGGGCTCTTTGAATTAATCTATCTCGCCTCCATGCGCTTCATTAAATGTTTTTATACTAAAGTTGCTCAGACTAAAATGAAGTATCAAGCTATCAGCAATTATAAAAACACGCTGTCTTCCTGTTAAAACAAGTCGTTTATTTTGTATTTTTCTGCGGATTTTAGCCCTGCTTATCTAGCGTCAAATCATTTTGTTTGTGTAAGTTATTGAAAAATAAGATTATATTTTTATGGTGTAAAAAATGCCTGCTTTTAGCGCATCATGGAGTCTGAAAAGTGCTTTATTTTTGTACATTTTTGCGGTTTTTAGCCATATTTATTGCCCATAAAATTATTTCATGGTTGTAACTTATTGAAAAATAAGTTTATTTTTTTGGTTGTGTAAAAAGTGCTTGCTTTTACGTGGAGAACGATTAAAGTGACAGCCAAATAGTTAAAGTATTAGGTGAAGTCGTTCATCTAATAGCCTGCACTGGCAACAGAAAATTGCTGAGTGCACGGTGCGCCACCAACGTGGTAAGCACCATGTAGAGAACAGCTGGAGAAGAGTATGTCTACACAGAGTCATGATCAGGATGTTGATCAGCAGGAAACACTTGAATGGTTAGAAGCTATCGAAGGTGTTCTGCAAACAGATGGTGCCGATCGCGCACATTTTTTATTAGAGCAGATGATCGACAAGTTACGTCGTTCGGGTGCAAACCTGCCCCATAGTTCAAACACGGCTTATGTAAATACGATTCCTACACATCTTCAGGCCAGCTTGCCAGGTGATGTGGGTATTGAGCGTCGCATTCGTGCATTGATTCGCTGGAATGCAGCCGCCATGGTGGTAAAAGCGAATCGTAAGGCCTCTGAACTGGGTGGCCATATTGCCAGTTTCGCATCAGCCGCAACTTTATATGATGTGGGTATGAATCATTTCTGGCGAGCACCAAACCATCAGCATGGCGGCGATCTCGTTTTCTTTCAGGGCCATTCAGCGCCGGGCATGTATTCGCGTGCTTTTTTAGAAGGCCGTTTAACTGAAGATCAACTCGATAACTTCCGTCAGGAAGTGGATGGCAATGGCCTATCGTCGTATCCGCACCCCTGGTTAATGCCGGACTTCTGGCAGTTCCCAACGGTCTCGATGGGTCTGGGTCCCATTTCAGCAATTTACCAGGCGCGTTTTATGAAGTATCTGCAAGATCGCGGTTTAGCCGATACGCGTGACCGTGATGTATGGTGCTTTATGGGTGACGGTGAAACCGATGAACCAGAATCACTGGGTGCAATTTCACTGGCGACACGTGAAAAGTTGGATAACCTGACTTTTGTGATTAACTGTAACTTACAGCGTTTAGATGGCCCAGTGCGGGGTAATGGCAAAATCGTTCAGGAACTCGAAGCGGTATTCCGTGGTGCGGGCTGGAAAGTCATTAAAGTGCTTTGGGGGAGCTATTGGGATCCATTACTTGCCAAAGACACCAATGGTCTTTTACAGAAACGCATGTTGGAAGCCGTCGATGGCGACTTTATGAATTATAAATCCAAGGATGGTGCGTACGTACGTGAACACTTCTTTGGTAAATACCCTGAATTAAAAGCCATGGTCGCGGATATGTCGGATGATGATATCTGGCGCTTAAACCGTGGTGGTCATGACCCATTCAAAGTGTATGCAGCTTATGCAGAAGCGGCCAAGCGCGATGGTCAACCAACGGTTATTCTGGCTCATAGTGTGAAAGGTTACGGTATGGGTGCCGCAGGTGAGGGGCAAATGCGTACTCACTCGCAGAAAAAACTCGATGAAGATGAAATGATTGCCTATAAGA
>Ga0316207_10000475_pt1 | contig 65108 bp, 46 predicted proteins | sample 6weekpyrite_MG_FD_204943 | JGI IMG/M metagenome (GOLD analysis project Ga0316207, IMG submission 204943) | Microbial mat bacterial communities from mineral coupon in-situ incubated in ocean water Damariscotta River, Maine, United States -... | ecosystem: Environmental > Aquatic > Marine >... | reverse complement strand
AAATCAAATACATTGGCTACAAGTTGATGAAGGATTTGTAGCTTGTTCATTAAATTTCTATCTGGTACGCTGTCACCGACAAAGTCGCTTGGTAATTAATCCGCCAGTTTCCCTTGGTAATGACACTTTTACAATTAATTTGTAGGATTTGTGTCATCCATGGAATTTAAAGCACGTTTAGCGTGAAAAACTATGTGTCCAAGAAAGCGGGTAAAATTCCCACCGCCTCGTTTCTACCATTTAGAATTTTTTAGCAACAACTGAAAAAATATGCCAATCGTGTGGGATACCTTGAGTTGTTTTGCCTGATATTTTATGTTCGGTAAAGCTGAAAATATCATAGTTTATAAATCGTAATTTTACATCTTTCTCATTGAATACCAAACTATTAGGCCAAAAAGATTCCTTTGAGTCAATCGGATTCGCCATTGTATCGTGCGGGCCAAGAAAAGAACCACAAAAAATCCCTCCGACAAATAAACTCTCGTATATTTTATGCCAAACATATTCGAACTCACTCTCCGGACAGAAGAATAAACTAGCGTCTGCTAGAATCAGCGAAGCTCTTGGATAGTTAAAAGTACTAAAACTATCGCGTGATATTATGACTTTGCTATTGTTTTTAAATCGTTCTTTACATCTAATTATTGATTCATCTTCAATATCATATCCATATACGGTAAAATCGATTTTGGCTAGATATTCAATATCAGAACCTGCGCCACATCCACAATCAATTGCTATTTTTGGTTCCTTAACATATTCAATAGCCCGCAATAAATCAGCACGAATTTCTGTTGATTTTGTATCATCGTAATATTTTTTAATTTGTTCGATAGTCATATTTTTCTAAAATTTAATAGTATTGTGATCGAGACGCCGCCTTGTAACTACTATTTAGCTTCATTTAAATCAATTACAGTATTCGTTATTAAAGTTAACGCCACGTCAAAAGGCTTGGATAAGATGGCTGCTTTTTTCGGGTTTATGCAAAAACGAAGATAGCTTTCCCTAGTCTTTCTTGAGTGTTTTGTTATATGATTTTTATCTCACGTTTTTTTCAACAAAACTGTTTAATTCAGAAATCGATCGAATTACATATAAAGATTTATTAGTCGATAATATTTCCAATTTCTGCATAAAACTATTATTCCAAAACTTTGGACAAAGCCTTAGCACCTTATAGCTTGCCAAAGTTCCCTTTAAAACTGAACTACCATCAGGCCAACCTTCGGGTTTGACGTGCAAACCTTTTAAAAATCGCTTTGTCACCAACCAATAGCTGATAATATAAGGCAGGTCTATATAGATCAATGTATCAGCTGCATCTAATCGCTTGTTAAATGACGCAATAGGTCCAAAACCGTCAATGATCCAGCTATCGGAGGATAGTATGTTTTCATGCGTCTCATCGTATATCTCACGGTCTACTCTATCTCCATTTTTTTTATATTCAATTGAATCTAATGCATGCAATTTAATTTTCGTAGCTGATGCAAGACTTTTACTTAAAGTAGATTTCCCACTACCGGGTTTACCGAACACTACGACTTTCTTCATACTACCTCCATTTACCTAGATTAAACCCATGAGGCAGAAATAGAAAACCCGCCTCTTGGGCGGGTTTGACAACACTAAACGCATCAAAATCCCACCATTCCTATGGAATGATGATAATAATTCGAGCTATCTGTTGTATAAAAATTGTATTCATTGATATATCTTGATTCAGGGATAGTTTAATGTCAACTATCAATTTGATATTAAAGATGTCCGCGAAGGCGTATAACACTTGCGTAAACGAGACGTCACCTCTCTTCTACGAATTCTATAGTGCTATCAAATAGCTGTATTCAATGCCAAAATAGTTAAACTTTCCGATACCTGAATCGCCATATTTTGTAGACAGGATAGCACCAACACGATGTTTTTCGCTAAATATTACACCGGCACTGGCAATGCCTGATATGCCATAGTGACTCTCATCGGCTATTGTAGTTTTTGCAAACTGGTCACCTTCAAAATATGAGTTAAAAGAACTGCTCACAAAACTTAAACCAGCTTTCGCAAAAAGGCCAAGGTTAGCAATGTTGTGAGTATAGACCCCTGACGCGACTGCCATAAATCTGGATATCTCTTCTTTTTTTGTGCAGCTTACTTGAGTATTGACTGTAGTTGTGCAAGTACCTGATGAATCAAGTCCTGTTGTTGATTTTGCTGTAATATCAAATTCAACTCCCAGTTTTGGTGTTACTTGATATCCAACGCCACCTTTGAGGTTTAGAAGTGGGTAATCTTTATCGCTTTTTTCATGAAGTACATAATCCAGACCACCGCTGACATGAAAATAAACTTCGGCAGAAACATTGCTACAAAATGGAAGTAAAACTGTAAATAACGTAATTTTTATATTTTTCATTCTTCTCTCTCTTTTTAATTATTTTAAAAATACCAATTGACTTTTAACAGTTGCCTAAAAAAATACGCGCCTCGTTACTACTATACATCCAGCTCCCTTAAAATAGCCCAATTTAAAACAGAATATCAGTAAATTAGTGGTTAGTGCTCACGTTAATCTCGACAAATAAGCATGGCAGCGCGATTATATCTTATTTTAGGGAGCGCATTATGGGGTGAGAGCCAAATACATTGCCAAGTAGGCAGATTGTGATGTCGCGCATATTATGAGTTTATAAACCGCCTGATTTATTTAGAGTTAGTCTCATCTGATGCAATTAATGCCCAAATGTCGCCCACGATTAATATGGATTAGGCATTGCGAATAAGGTTTATATTAGATTGACTTTAAGAATGATTACTTTTCCCGAACTTAACCGGATTGCATGTGTTAATAAATAAACGATTCAGCGGAATATTTTCTTATCTATGATGTTTTCACCACAATTGTGGGTTCAAGTATTCTTCCAGAAGTCGTTAACCAATAAAACAAAAATGTGTTGGATTCTATGAGAAATTTTGTGGATTGAGCAGCTAGTTTACTTAGTGTAAACGTAAGTTATTAGTATGTAGGAAAAAGTGCTGTATGAGTGCCAGTAAAAGCAAAACAATTTTACTAGTAGAAGATGACTCTGTTATCAGGGAATTGGTAAAAGTTGGTTTAGGTCATTCAAATTTCAGATTTCTCGAAGCGGTAAATGGTCAAGACGCATGTGATATTTTAAGCAGTGAAAAGGGGAGTATAGATTTAGTTCTGCTTGATGCAATCATGCCATTTATGGATGGCTTTGATACATGTAAAAAAATTAGAAAACAATCCGAGTTTGAAAGTCTTCCTATCATCATGTTAACCAGCTTATGTGATGTCGAGTCAATTGGCAATGCTTTTAAATGTGGTGCTACAGATTTTCTTGCAAAACCCATAGTCTTTCCCTTATTAATTCAGAGGATCAATCTTGCATTTGAAAATGCTGAGTTAACCCATGCGTTAAATAATAAGAGAAGTGAAATAGCAACACCACAAAACGATAGTTTGTTGACGTGGTGCTATAACCTTAAAGATAAATCAATTACACTTTCTGACGAACTAAGAGATTTGTTAATAATCGAAGAAAATAAAGAATTCGATTTAGCTGAATTCAGTCGACTAATTGAAAAATCAGTTGTTAATGACTTGAAAAATCAAATGAAATTTACTTTACAACATAGGTATTCAGAAAAAATCGCCTTTAATTTCATTAATAGTTTGAATGAACTGATACCAGTAAAACAATCTTTAAGATTAGAGAGTGTTGGTTCAAACTGTTTAATCATGGCCAGGATAAAAATTGATAGCAACCCTGACCTGAAAGTGAACGAAGATCTAGAGTGTCAAGATAAAGTAACAGAGTCACCAAATCATTTCATTTTGGATAATGCAAATATTGATATTGAAACAGATAAGCTTGAAGGTGTGTTTTTTCCATATAAAAGAGCGGACCGGAATTCGTTAAATAATGTCGCAGCTTTAACATATTGGTTATCGCTAATAAATCAAAAATTGAGTTTTGAAGAGATGTCTGTGCTAGCCGATGAAAAAAATCTCAATATTGTCTTAGGACGACTTACCATTGAGTCAGCATTTAACGAATTAAAATTAATTCATGAAAATGGCTTTCCTGATGTGAAGTTGATTCTCAGACTCACCCAACATCAATTATTCAGTAGTGACACTTCAAGTTTAATTATTGAACTCTGTAATTCAAAGCGCATTCCAAAGTCTCGCGTGTTTATCGAAGTTTCTGAACAATTGATGGATCGTGCCTTAAATAAATGCAGAGCTTCGCTTGGCAAGTTGAGAAAAGTAGGGTTAGACGTCTCAATCAAAAACTTCGATGTTATCAATAGCAAATGGCCCACACCCGAGGCGATACCATTGATGATTCTCAAAATTGATCGGACATCAATACGTGGTAGGACAGAATATTCCCGTTATTATCATTTTTTTTCCAGTATTGCAGAGGAAAGTCAAGCGCAACATAATTTGGGGGGTCATACTCAAAACGCGCAAAGAGTGGTAGGAAGGTAGAGTCTCTCAGGAAATTGTTCTAGATGCATTTTGCTGGATATATCGAACTACGAAAATAAATATCTTGCTCTTTAAATGTCAACAAAAAACCAGGCTTACGGCACCGGTACTTTTACACTATTAACCGCATTGTAAAGATTAAGTTTACCACCTGTGCCAATAAAGTTAGTCAAATTTGGTAGAGGAATAATACTCGCTAGTAAATTATCTTTCAGTTCTTGTGCGGTTAGCAAGTCAGATCTGGCCATCATCAATCCGATACTACCCGTCACCAATGCTGAGGCCATCGAACTTCCGCTGAGGGCAGCGTATTTATTATTTCTCGTTGTACTATAAATATTTACGCCCGGTGCGGCTATATCAACCCGTGTAAGTCCGAAATTTGAAAAACTGGCTAGTTTATCTAGATGATCTAGTGCGGCGACGGAGATGATATTAGGCAAGTTATATGAGCTAGGGTAATGTGGACTCTTGTCATTATCAAGTGCATCATTACCCGCAGCAGCGACAAACAAATGACCTTGTTCGTTTGCCAGTTGAATTGCATCAAATAAACTTTGGCTAAATGATGCGCCTCCCCATCCGTTATTTGAGATTTTTGCGCCATTTTGGATGGCGTATTTAATAGCTAGTATGGCGTTAGCAGTGCTACCAGCGCCTTGCGCATTGATGAATCTTACTGGCATTAATTGTACTTGCCAGTTAATCCCCGAAATTCCAAGATTGTTGTTGCCTTCTGCGCCGATTGCGCCTGCGACTAGAGTACCATGATCATGTTCATCCATCGGGTCGTTGTCGTTCGACTCAAAATCCCAGCCCATCACATCATCGACGTATCCATTATTGTCATCATCAATTTGATTGTCAGGAATTTCTCCTGTATTTTTCCACATTTGATTCTTTAGGTCGGGGTGAGTGTAATCAACTCCTGAGTCAATTACCGCGATTACAATATTTTTACTACCCGTAGTAAACTCCCAAGCTTCCGGCGCATCTATATCAATATTGTCTGGATTATTTAACGCCAATTGTTTGCTGAATTCTGGATCATTCGGAACAATTGCTTTTGGCGTTATAATATAATTTGGTTCAGCGTATAAAACATTAGGGTCGTTACTTAAGCTGGTTAAAGTTTCATTAACCGATAATCCATCCACGGTGTCAGCTAATACCACATCGTTCAATAACTCATTTTCTTGTGTTTCAACTAAACCCGCCGAACTTAGTGAACGTGCTCGAGTGCTTGAGTTGACATCAGATCGATATTTAACTAAAACACCATCCGCTTTTTGCGAACCAGTTAAATAGGGTATGAATTTTACAGATTGTGACGCTTCAGAAACGACTTCGCGGTTTGGTGTTATTTGTTGTGAACAGTTAGTTAATACAAGCAAAAGTAATATACCAAATAAACTTTTATTATTTTTTGTCGCAATGATAGTTGCCATAAAATTCCCTTTCTTATGCCGTTATTTTTTTTCACGATAGAATTATTTACAGGCCGCACGCAGGGAAGCAAGTGCTTTAAAAAACACCTTGAAATTTTGGATACTAATGGTAATCCCCCACAAAGCGAGCTATTTTAATTAGAATTATATTATTAGTTTAGATGATTATTTTTCATAAATAAAGCTAGTTAAATGTTAGGTAAACTAATAAGGAAATCATCAGTGTTTAATTCATAAACACCAAACAATTAGAAGATGTTTTTATTTGACAGCATTAAATCATCAATTGATGTTATGCGTTTACACAATTAGCGATTATTATTAATTTGAAGGATAATTATATTTCTGCCTTGTAATATACTGCGACAACGTTTACTTAACCGAATGAATTACTGGAAGCCTAATTAGATAATTCATCGCCACACGTGATTACTATTCTTCTTCTCGCCAAATTAATCAAATTTATCTTAGTGGCATTATGGGTTAATTGTAAAAAACTGAGTTCATGGAATCTGTGCAACAAATTCACAAAAAGAGAAAAACTAGAATAGCCAGACCTTACTGTTAGCAGTAATCTCGACATAAAAATCGCAAATCTCGTAGGGTATTTTAGTCCGCTAATAAAGAACAAATATCTTAGTCTTGGCTAAGCATTTGTAATTTGGGTGATATAATTACTAGAGGTTGAAAAATGTAGTGCTCGGTAGATCGCCAGGTTTTTACGATTTTTACCAGATTTAGTAATTGTCTCTTTTTTGGTTAATGCGCTTCTGTAGATTTCTAGTATTAGCGACAGGTTTGAATGGGAGGGCACATGGGCGAAAAAATATGGGATGAGGCAGCAGATCGACATTGTACGATCATATTTCCAGGCGAAATATTTGTAACTGACGAATTCGAATCCATTTCTGCAGTGGTCGGCTCCAACGTGGCTGTATGTTTACGTGATACCAACTCCGGCATCGGGGGTATGAGTAACTTTTTGTTTGCTCGTTCTGATGATTCTCGGTTTAATGATTGGAGCGAGAATTTCTCAACATATATGTTAGATACATTGGGTAAAACCATTATTTCGTTGGGTGGAAATAAAGTATCTTTTGAAGCAAAACTTTTTGGTGGTGCAGATATTGTGGCTAATACAAAAGGTTTTGGTAAGAAAAATGTGACATTTGTGACAAAGTATTTTCAGAAAAGAAAGATAACTATTGTTAGCGAAAGCACGGGTGGTAAAGAGGCAAGGAAAGTCCATTTTACGCCAATCAATGGCGCTGTTGATATGAGAAAGATTGCCAAAACTCCTCTGGAAATCCATGAACAGGAATCTAAATACAGAGATAAGGTTAAATTGACTGGCAGTAAACGATGAACTCAGCGCGAATTAAAATTCTTATTGATAATGCTTCACAGTTTAAAATGGCCGATGGATTTTTCGATTGACTCAGCCAATGCTGATAAATTCTCACTCGATTTGGTGGTTTGCATTGTGCCTCGCGTTGTGACATCTGTTACATCACCGATGCTGTTCAAACAAGTTCGAATCTTATCCGTTGCCGTTTCTTGCTCGTTTACAGCCGCTTGAATGTCGCCGTTCATGCTTAATATAATGGAAACGCTTTCTGCAATGTCTCGTAGAGACTCTTCTGCGACTGTAATTTTACTAACGGTTTCTTTGGTTTTGTCGTGACTTTGTTGCATAACTTGCATCGCGTTAGACGTTCCCGACTGAATATTTTCAATCATGGTTTGTATTTCTTTGGTGGACTCCTGTGTACGATCGGCAAGTACACGAACTTCGTCAGCAACCACCGCAAAACCGCGACCTTGTTCCCCAGCACGAGCAGATTCTATAGAAGCGTTTAGTGCCAATAAATTGGTTTGTTCTGCAATACCTCGTATTACGTCCATGACAACGCCAATTTTTTCGCCTTCTGATTTTAAATTTTGAATGACGTTCGACGCAGACCCAATGTTACCAGCCAGCTCATCTATTTGGGATATGGTTTCATCAACAACTTGTTGACCACTTAGTGCAGAGTCGTTGGCAGTTATCACGGCTTTTTTTGCTTCTTTTGTATGGTTACTTACGTCTGCAAGTTTTTCAGAGAGCAGGTCCACTGCACCGGTAACCAACTGGGATTTTTCCGTCTGATTATCCATAGCACTGTTTGTATCTGTACTAATTGTTAGCAGATCATTTGCCGCAAATGTCATTTGTTCAGCATTATTTCGAATATCTGTTATTTTGTATTGTAAAGCTTGCACAAAGTTTTTCAGAGAACTATTAATTTTGTGGATTTCTTTAGTGCCGCTTGAATTTAGTTCACGACTTAGATCACCATCAGCACACAATCTCATATAATTAGATAAATTATCGAGGGGTGTAAATAAACAATACTTAAAACTAATGGTAGTAATTATCAGACTCAATGCCATTAAGCCAAGAACCACTGACAAACATAACATTTGATTTTCAAAAAATGCCTGGTTGAAAGCTTGAATGTTTTCTAATATTTCAATGCGCATGGCGACCTCGCCAGTGGTTGTTGGAATTGAATGAGAAACAACCATCATATCCGGATCATCCTGAACCCATTTTTCGCTTTTATAGTTTACCGTTCCATTGTTTAATGATACTTGGATAGGCGTTTCTAACGTGGTTTCCAAGGATTTCATGTTAAATGCGGGATTTACGACGACTTCAAGGTATCCTGCTAAACTCAAACCACCGACAGGTAGTAACACAGAATATAAAACCCGGGAATCTGTTTTCCACAAACCGCCAATGGCTCGCAATCTTTCGCCACCTTTACGAATTTTTGCTTTTTCAAGTAAAAAATCAGGTAATCTATTAGGTAGGTCTTTTGCGCCATTCAGACTATCCGCAAGCAATTGGAATTTTTTGTTGTAAACTCGCAGTTTGACTAGATCCACCAAGCCGGTTCCCACCCAGTATTCTTCAAACTGACCATTAAGCTGGTTGATTACATAACTTCTATTGTTATCATCATCGATTTTTTTAACAGCACGTTTAAATTTTTTCTTTTGACTTGCTGAGTTCCCATACTTGATAATATTTTTATGCAGCGTTGTCAGTTCGTCTTGACTGGCAAATTTTATGGTACGGCTTATAACTCGTGATTCATCCGCTAAAGCACCGTCTTTGCTGATATTACTCGCAAAATACATTACGCCAAGCGTTCCAAACCCCATCATGCTCAATATCAAAAAAGTCAGTGTTTTGATCGACAGTCTATGTAACCACATAGTGACTAATTCTCCATTTTTTTACTGGTTTATTTGAAGATGTGAAGGCTTAGCGTCTAGAAGGCTAGCCAACTTTAGTTATTTGGGTAAATTATTTTACATTAATAAAACTAAGATATTAGATTGAAAAAGTTGACTATTCAAAGGCTTATAGAAAGAGCAGATAGAAATACAACTATGCAACACCACAGATAGTGTATTTTGAAAACGCTCAGAAAAAGAGCGATAAAAAGTATTTGTACTAAAGCGGGGAATTTAAACCCGGCGATTTTTGGAGTAGGGAAATTATAGTAAAGATTTATCCAATAAAAGTACGCGTTCAGGGTTGGCCACACTACGCCCTTTACTAACTTAATAGGACGGGTGAAATTTCTTCTGGCACACTGGGAACATTTGCCAACCGTGGAACGGGAGTTTCGCCGATTGCTGAGATCCGAATTGGTTTTGAAAACAAACTGCAGCCAGCTCGATTTCATGCTGACAATTAAATTCATACTGAGCAAATGCATTTGAAGCCAAGTTAATTCCAAAAAGTGAACGACCAGGGATAATCTTCATGGCAATGGTATTCACACCTGCGTTGAGTTTCGTTTGATTCTCGTTAGTTTCTAAATTGGTATAGCTAATAAAATAATGACTCGTAAATCTAACATTGTTCCAGCTTACACTAAGTTCATTGTTTCTACCTACGGAACTGTTTTTTTATTGGTATAAAGGTAAGGTTTGGTTTTATGATGTTGATGTAAGATCTTAATGCAAATAGTGTTATATGTTTATAATTTCCATCAATGGTTTGGTCAACAGGTTTAATACTTGCAGCAAATGACTCAATAAACAACATTGCTTAACAATGGATTATGTTAATGAAAGCTCTGGTTAAAAAATATGCCAAAGAAGGGCTCTGGATGGAGTCAGTGCCGGTGCCGTCTCCCGGAACCAATGAAGTTCTTATCAAAATTTCCAAGACTGCGATTTGTGGTACCGATCTCCATATTTACAACTGGGATGATTGGGCACAACGCAATATTCAAACACCGAGAATCATAGGCCATGAATTCGTGGGAGAAATAGTCGAATTAGGGCATGGAGCAACGGGATATTCCGTGGGTGATCGTGTGACGGCAGAAGGGCATATCACTTGTGGCCATTGTCGAAATTGTCGTGCAGGTAAACGTCATCTTTGTGACCAGTCATTGGGCATTGGCGGCGGACGAGATGGTGCGTTTGCTGAGTATTTAGTAATGCCAACCAGCAATCTATGGCCGGTGCACGATGATATTTCATCTGAAATTGCGTCAATTCATGATCCGCTTGGCAATGCGGTACACACAGCACTATCATTTGACCTGGTTGGTGAAGATGTCTTAATTACAGGTGCGGGACCCATTGGAATTATGGCAGCAGCGGTTTGTCGTTTCGTGGGTGCTCGGCATGTGGTGATAACAGACATCAGTGATTATCGTTTGGAACTCGCTGAACACTTTACCAAAGTAAAAACAGTTAATGTTACAAGAGACAGTATTGAGCACGCTAAAAAATCATTAAAAATGTCAAACGGTTTCGATATTGGAATGGAAATGTCGGGCAGTCCACAAGCGTTTAATGACATGATCGCTAACATGTACCATGGCGGAAAAATTGCCATACTTGGTTTCTTGCCACCAAATACTGAAATAAGCTGGGATGAAGTCGTATTTAAAGGATTATTGCTTAAAGGGGTGTATGGTCGAGAGATGTATGAAACCTGGTACAAGATGACGCAATTAATACGCAGTGGCCTGGACCTAACTCCCATTATTACGCACCGTTTTGCGATTGATGATTTTCAGCAAGGATTTGATGTCATGCGCTCGGGTAAATGCGGAAAAGTTATTTTAGAGTGGGATTAGAGTAATCAAATTTATGGGGGATTTGCTTTGACACTTAAGGACAATAGATATCAAACAATACTTACCCAAATTAAAACGGAAGGATTATACAAACAAGAAAGAATTATTACCTCACCTCAAGGTGTTGAAATCAACACAAGCGAGGGTCAGCAAGTTTTAAATTTTTGTGCAAACAATTATTTAGGGTTGGCCAATAACCAAGAAATTATAAACGTTGCAATTGATGCCTTAAAAAGCCATGGCTTTGGCATGGCCTCGGTAAGATTTATTTGTGGAACGCAAGATCTACACAAGCAACTTGAACGAGCAATTTCCCAGTTTTTACAGACTGAAGATACCATCTTGTATACCTCCTGTTTTGATGCCAATGCGGGATTATTTGAAACATTATTAGGCCCTGAAGATGCGATTATTAGTGACGCGTTAAACCATGCCTCTATCATTGACGGCGTTCGCTTGTGTAAGGCTCAACGATATCGATACGCGCATGCGGATATGCATGACCTTGAGCTGAAACTACAGGAAGCAAAAACAGCGCGAAGCCGATTGATTGCCACCGATGGCGTCTTTAGTATGGATGGCGATATTGCAAAACTGGATGAGATTGTTCAATTAGCTGAAAAATATGATGCCATGCTCATGGTAGACGATTCTCATGCCACAGGTGTTGTTGGCCCCACGGGCAAGGGTTCGGCAGAACATCATGGGGTGATGGATAAAGTGGATATATACACCTCCACCTTAGGCAAAGCGCTCGGCGGTGGTTCAGGTGGTTTTACGGCAAGTCGCGCGGACATTGTGGATTTGTTACGACAAAGATCCCGACCTTATCTTTTTTCAAACACACTGACCCCAGCCTTGGTTGCGGCAGGCATTAAATCTTTTGAACTGCTCTCTTCATCGACAAAGTTGCAGCAATCACTTTGGGATAATACAACCTATTTTCGTGAAAAAATGACCGAGGCAGGTTTCGATATTAGAAAAGGCGAGCATCCCATTGTTCCCATTATGTTGTATGACGCCAAGGTCGCCCAAGAAATGGCCGCTGAATTATTAAAAAAAGGTATCTATGTCATCGGTTTTTCTTTTCCTGTTGTGCCAAAAGATCAGGCGCGAATTCGGGTACAGATTTCTGCTGCGCATACGCGAACACATTTGGATACCGCCATTGAAATGTTTATTAAGGTCGGTAAGAAAATGAATGTTATTTAATTAGTGAGACAGGTTGTCAATTTGAAATATCCAAATCGATTTTTTAATTTATGGAGATAATCATGGATGATACAAACCCTGATTTTGCGGTAGCTCAACGATTAAGTCCACGACGTAAAACCTCGAATGCGAACAACATATCTCAGTTAGCGCAAGAGCAATTGGCTCATTTTTCCATAGATCCAGACACCGAGATGGGGCAGGCCTTATCACGTATTGCTGAAAATATTTACGAGACACAAATTGATTTAAATAAAATGTGGGACATCACACTACGTGAATTACCCAAACTCAGCCGAGAAGACCGAATTGCCTATTTTAATGCAAAAAAGTTTTTGTGTTTTCAACTTGCCAAGTTACTTGATACCTTACAACATCCTTTTAGATCAACCTACCAATCCCTTGTTAATGATCAATCCGCGCGTATAACAAAAGGTCCTTATCCCATATTTGATAATGTCGCTGCTATTTTTTCTGCAACGCCAGTTATTACGCGAACAGCCACATATATTTATGCCTGTACGGAATGGATCGATGATGCTTTTCAAGGAAAGGAAATGTTACTTGAAGTCTATTCAAGGTTACTGAACCCAACCTCAATTAGTTTGGCAAATCACATAGTGGATTTAGAGTGTGGCCCTTTAGCGAACCAGTATATTGCCTGGAACTTCAATTCCGGCATGGCGGCAATTGATACAACCTTAGCACATTTGCTTGGTCACCGAGATATTGTCATTTGTTCACGTAATGTTTATGGCGGTTCGTTTCAATTGCTGGAAGATTGGTACGGCAAAAAAAGTAATTTAGATGTTGCCGTTGTCTGGTTTGATGGATATGAAACCGAAGATTTTTCCAAAGCATTAGCGGCGGTGGAAGAGAAACATGCCGATCGTTTAGCAGAAGGTCGTCATATATATGTTTATCTGGAGTCGCCTTGTAATCCCCACGGCTATGTATTAGATGTTGCCGGTATCTCTAAAAATGCGCATCAAAAAAACCTGACAGTGATTTTGGATAGCACCATAGCAACACCTTTTTTATACCAGCCGTTAGTTCGTGATGACAAACAAGAAAGACCCGATTATGTCATACACAGTTATACCAAAGATATTACAGGGACCGGTGTAACGACTGCTGGCGTAGTAATTGGACCTAATGAATCCATGTTTATGCCAAAAAATGAGTCGCTTACACTAACAGATGATGAGGGTAATGAAAAAACGATCGATTGGTCTGATACATTATTTTGGAATGTATACTATATAAAAGGTGCCTTTCTTGATGCAGATAAGGCCTTTGAAGTAATTTCGGGTTCGCGTACCTTGGAGTTACGAATGTTACGCAAGGTGATCAATACGAAAGTGTTGGCTTTGTTTTTCGATTCGCACCCGAAAATAAATGTTAAATGTAATGTATTGGCGGATAACGAAAACCATGCGCTCAGCTCACAACATATGAGATTGGGTTTACCTGCGCCGTTGTTCACCATAGATTTTGAGGGGGCAAACCTGGAGCGAAATGCCTTTGTTCAATTTTTTGATTGTCTTGAACCCATTTTCGGGCACATGGTTTCATTGGGTCAATCGAATACTATGGTGTTATGCCCAGCATTAACCAGTCATTCTGAAATGAGCAAAGAAAAACTCGAAATGGCTGGCATATCACCTACTACAATTCGAATCTCAATTGGCGATGAAGACCCACGGTTACTCATTGCTCATTTTATTAATACCGTTAGTTTAGCGATCGATCCCGTTATAGAGAATTTTTCCAAAGGTTTTATGAGTTTTGATAGCATAGATGATTTGTATCAGGACACCTATTTGGAAACCCATCGTTTATGGATAGAATCTCAACCACCCGTTAAAGAAATGATTTGAGAATTACGGTAGAACTTTCAATTATTGATTTGTGCACATAAGAAATTAGAAAATTTATGAAATTATTCAGTGTGATACTTATTGGTTTGGTATTTGTTTTTTCAACTGTTTTAGCATCAGAACAAAAACCTTGGGGTACGGCAAAGTCAATGGATTTGACATACGAACCTCATAAAGTTTTATACGATCTTACAACGGGAGACGCCAAAGAATTAATAAACATTTTGGATCGAGTAGGGTATCTTTACAAACTCCATGGCTCAGACCCGTTTGATAGTTCTATTGTGGTGATTATTCACGGAGATGCCATTCCCTTTTTTGCTATAGATAAATATAAGAAATTTAAAACATTAATGGCAAGGGCGCAGAGTTTATCTGTTGGAACAACCATTGAATTTCGCATGTGCCGTGCGGCGGCAAAATTAATGAACTATGAAGCAAAAGATATTCATGGATTTGTGACAATGGTTCCCATGGCAGATGCAGAAATTGTACGGCTCCAATCAGAACTCGGTTATGCCTATATGCATTAGCTAGTATAAGGAAATTGTTGTTCTTCCCTGTTTCAATCCTCGTTTAGCTTTCCCGACTAAATAACAGTCTATTTTTGTCTTCCCAATAAATTTATAATTTTTTCAATTTTCTGGGACCTGAGCTCTGCGTCTCTGCGTCTTTACCAGTAAGCGCGCTGAATTTAATGATCCACAACACCATGGAAGATGTTGTGGCACAAAAAAACTTAGAATTTAAATAAATTAACAAAAGGAATAAATTATGTCTGAGAAAAAGAAATTAGTTGTTGTTGTCACCAGTGGTTTTCACGATGAGAAATCTTCAGTGGCATGGAGCGTTGCAAACGGCGGGATTGCGTCAGATTACGAAGTGACAATGTTTTTAGTGAGTTCAGGTGTCGATTGGGTTCGTAAAGGTGCTGCAGATGCTGCGAGACCGAACCCATTGGATCCACCTATCAAGGAAATGATTCAAACGGTTATGAACAATGGTGGCAGTATCCTGGTTTGCCCGCCATGCGCCATGGTGCGAGGGTATGATAAAGATGATTTCATTGATGGAGTACAGTTAGCGGGATCGACAGCCATGCTCGGTGTGGTAAGTGAAGGTGCTTCAACCTTGACTTTTTAGGTATGATATTGCCAGGTCCCAAAATAAATATTATTTTTTGGGACTTGAGGCATAGCAAAATGCGTCATCTATAAGAGAGCCGTTATTTGATAGACAAAACATGTGGATGCTTGTTAAGTGAACTCTCATTGCGGTAGGATAGGTGATAGTTCCAGCTGGATTTTACAAACATTTCAAAACAATAGGGTTAAACAAATTTATCAATCTGGCAAGTATGTGAAAGAAATAAACAATAAAAAACAGTTTAGCAGTTTATTAGACGAGTGTACCGGAGCGCTATATCAATCAGCGTTGCGGCTTACCCGTAATGCGGCTGACGCAGAAGATTTGGTTGCTGAAGCCGTGATAAAGGCCTGGTCAGCATTTGAGAAACTCGAAGATAAACAACGTTTTCGTCCCTGGTTGTTTCGCATTTTAAATAACTGTTATATCAGCCATTATCGTAAAAAAATTATACGCCCCGTTGAAACTTCTTATAACGGGGTAGAGTCTGATCATGAAACAGATGATGAAGTAATTTCATTACTCTTAAACCAGTCAGACGAATTTTTAAGTTGGTGGGCTAATCCAGAGAAAGAGTTTGCTAACAAAATTTTAGGTAATGATATATTAACTGCTATTGAATCGTTGCCTGAGGCATACCGTATAGCGGTGATTCTCGTTAATGTTGGTGGATTATCTTATGACGAAGCAGCAGATTCACTTGATGTTCCACCCGGCACCATACGTTCACGAATGAAACGTGGTCGAACTTTACTTCAAAAAGCATTATGGCAACATGGGATAGATGCAGGTTTGATTGTTAGTAATAAGGCCCAGGAGTACACAGCATGACAAGCGAAAAACACAGTGATGATCACGATGAAATTGATTGCACTATCGCAATTGAACAATTCTATGCCTATCTTGACGGTGAGTTGACGGACGAAGAAACTGTGGCAAAACTCGAGCAGCATATGACGCATTGTAAAAGCTGTTTCTCACGAAAAGAATTGGAACTTGGGCTTAACAAACAATTACAAAAAACGGTTGAAGACCAGGTACCAGAATCCTTGCAAGAACGTTTGCATAAATTAGTCGATAATTTTTAAAGAATGCGTTACAAATAGAACTTTGCGATTTAAGCTCTACGGAAATCACCTCACTCATGAAAATTTATAATCAAAATATCAGCATTAATACCGGTCGAGGTATACATCTCCACGATATCACTGAGCAAGTGAATACCATTATAAACAGTAGCAACGTTAAAAACGGTATCGTGACTGTTAATTCCATGCATACCACAACCGCGTTGATCATTAATGAATTTGAATCACGATTAATGGATGATGTACGTTTGTTTTTACACAACTTAATTCCAGCTAGCGCCAAATACCTGCATAACGATATTCACTTGCGAGATTGCCCTCAAGATGAGCCAGAAAACGCACATTCCCACCTTGCTTCCATGTTGTTGGGTAATAGCGAGAGCATTATTCTCGAGCAGGGCGTGATGCAATTGGGGCAATGGCAGTCAATTATTTTGCTTGAGCTTGATGGTTCGAGAACACGTTCTGTGGGTGTGCAAGTGATGGGTATATGAAGCTGTAGCCGTTATTCATATCTTATTTAAATTCAATGTGTTGAAGCTATCCTTCAAGGACTTATTTTCTTGCAACAGGCCTACTATGTGGCTATAATCTTGCGCCTTCAAGGCATAAAGTTAGTCCGTAACTTGTTGTGTAAGTTATTGAATTATAAGAAAATAAGGATAGTGTTTTGAGGTTGTTAAGCTGAATTAATCGCCGGATCTGGCGCGATAATTCTCAATGGTGGCTATAGCTCAGTTGGTAGAGCCCTGGATTGTGATTCCAGTCGTCGCGGGTTCAAGTCCCGTTAGCCACCCCATATTATCAGTACTGACGGCGGTCTTTAATGACCGCCGCTCGTTTTTCGAACATTTTCCGAATTACCTTTCCGAATATTTTTGTTGTTTTGTTATTCACAAAGCACTGCACTTTATGAAAATTTCTCGTTTTTTGTGTTGACTCAAAGCGGGGATTCCCATTGTTCCTTGCATACATGCGCGATTGTCGTATCTTCAATTGTGTAGCTATCGATTTGTTTTCCGGTTGTGCGTTCGATTATTGTAATATTCATTTTTTTTACTTAAGAGGATTAATGGCCCAATTGAGGAGACCCCTCGCGTCACGATATTTTTATTTAGAAGTTGCCTAGCCACCTTAGTATTATAAAACGTTTACTATCCACATTAAATTTTTCCCTTCAATTTATTCCAAATTTAGCATTTCCTTCATGCTTCCAAAAACTGGTTTTACATCACCGGTTTCATGAACGAAACTATTTATAAGAACAGAAAAGTTTCCTTTGCTAAATAACGGCTCACTGGGCACAGGAAGAGGACTCGATTTTCGAATTCCTTTCAAAACACTACGATCTAGTTTACGACTGTTGCTACTAGATAGCATTTTTATATTAGTAATATTTCCTTTTTTATCCAAACTAATTTCAGTTTTAATATTGTAGATTTCTGGAAAATCACTCTCTGTTAATCCCTTTGTTGAAACCCACCATTTCGCTCGTATTTTATGAAAAATTGCATCTCTGTGACATTCAATCACTGCGTCTTCGGTTTTTTCCAAAGCACATTTATTTGAATATTGCATGTTTTCTTCACTCACAGTTGCGCAACCAATTAAAATTGCAATCAACAATAAAATTATATTTCTCATTATTAATTTCCTTTGACTTCTAACAGTTAGATGATCGAGACTTCGCACTTGCCCCGGTTTACAGGACACCATTAACTAATAAAAAGGATCTAGTTTGTGGCGGTGAGTGTTGTATTTTTCTATATTAAGTATCAGCTACCACAAGTTATAGTTTCTAACTCCGAAACCAAAGGTCAACGTATTTCTAGGGTTAAAATCTATGTCGCTTTCTCCTGGTCTGAGGCCTTGTCTGGTCATTTCAACTAAAAAATAACTTCTACCATTTTTAAACACATATTCTATACCCACACCCACAAAACTGTGAAACCCGAGTACATAGTAGCTACGACCATAGGTAACATATGGATAAGCTTTAATATTTGACTCATATCTCGCCGCCAACTCCATACTCATACGACCAACCGCAAGAAATGGAAAACGTACTCTCATGCTGGCGACTGTTGTGTCAAAACCCAATTCAAATGCTGGCATAGGAAGCGACTCCAGCGTATGTCCACTAACGCCTACATATAAACTATTATCAGTTTTAGTATCATTTGCTATGACTTTTGTAGGAATCACATTTGCTGCGATTAAGAAATAAAGAATAAAAACTATTTTTATTTTTAACATTCTATATCCTTTTTAAATGCTAACAGCCAAATAAACGAGATCGTCTCGATATTTTATTTAGGACTCATAGTCTTTGGGTATCTAAAACGGTATTAGATATCCATATGCAAATCCAAAATATTTAAATTTTCCAATTTTAGTGGATCCATAAGTAGATGATAAGTTAACACCTATTCTATGGTTTTTCGTAATAACCATACCTAATGAAAATATGCCGGAATAATTTCTGTTAGATTCATTGACTAATTCTTTAGTTCTAGTTAGGCCTTTCCGTGATGATATGTAAGAGCTGTCAATAACACTCAGCCCGTATGTGGTATAAAAAGATTGGCCCAAAACAAGGAAATTGTAAACTATTGAACTGTTGATCATAAACCTTGAAATACTCTCATTTGTAGTGCAGGTTCTCCTTGTTAGAGAATTACAGTTTGGTTCACTGACATACCTTGATTTAGATTTTGCGCTAACTCCAATTTCAAAACCTATTCTAGATTTGAAACTATAACCAAGCCCGGCTGACAAGTTCATAAGAGTGTAGTTTTTTATGCTAGTTGAGTGTTTTACGTAATCAATTCCCCCGTTGATGTGAACATATCTTTCTGCCCAAGAATGTTCAAATACGGTTGAGATGAATATAAACAAAAATAATCTTATGATGTTCATTGCATTTCGTTTGGCTGTCAAGTAATGCAGCTTGACTTCTAATAGTCGAATAAACGAGACCTGTCTCGCTATTTTTATTTATCGAGACCCGGATTGTCTAACTGATTATTTGTGATTGAATAAACAGAATTATAACTGCAATAACATTTATTATTGTACAGTTTTGTGGAGTGTAATTAACATGCGAAAAATTGAACAGATTTAAAATTCCGCGAGAGAAATAAAAAACCCGCCAAGGCGACGGGTTCAAAAAGTTTCCTATGTCTAGCATAGACGGCAAATACTGAGGGATGCCGCAGACAGAAGGATAATTAATAACCTTTTTACTGTCAATCGATATAAGCAAAATTCTTCAGCTGGTCAGCCAAGTTGCTATTTAAATTCACTCCTAGTGGGTATGTGTATTCAATTTCTACGAAAATAAATATCTCCAAATTTTTCCACTTCTCTTTTGGTATTGTTAAATATATCTGTTCGCGTTACGAAGTAGTTATGGTGAGTTGTCATCACCATTCCTTTTATGTTGAAGCCAGTAAAAATCCCGGTGGTGGTTTTGCGCTAATAATTTTCGATTAGTGTTTGATTGTTTGTTACGCTGAGTGTTTTTGGTTCATCTTTTGGGGGTGGGAAGTATTCGTTTGCGAATGTTGAGTGAGAGAAAACTAAATAGATTAAAACAGGTGTCATCGAAGTCGTTTTCATGGGAAAAGCCCTCAAGTGTTAACCGATCAATGTGTCCTTTAATGTGTCCCGCTGCATTGGAAAAAGGACACATTAGGATTGATTTAGGTTGATAACTAGGCTGGCGAGCCTTGTAAGTTATTGATTAATACAGGCTTGTAAGTTATTCACTTGAATGTGATTACAGTCGTCGCTGGTTCGAGCTCGGTAAGCCACCGCATAGCAAAGCAATTGCATGCGATCAGAATGAATCGCTTTTTATCTGAGTATTTTCATTTATAGCAGAAGAGAATGTTTGTTTTTGATTGAGTGGCTAATTAAAGCGCCAGAGCAAATATTTGAGCTCTACAACAATTAGTGATTTAACTCGTACTTTCCTGACTAAAAGTAGGCCGCATTTTTTGTAAATCGAGACTGTGTTGTTTGTTTGAAATTTCTTCCTGACCAGACTTAGAATGGATCAAACTACCAACTTCGCCAAAATACGTGGTGTCAGTTTCCAGAAAGAATAATGAAACAAAAAAGGACATGCCTAAAGTGTAAGCAAATAATTTTTTAATAGCTGATTTTGACATGTGTATTCCTGATTTAAATCTGCTCACTATCTTATCTCATCTTCTCTAACGTCCCAGATCGGGCGAGTGTTTACCCAGAACTCGCTCGAAAAATGATACATTGCTCACGATTTCTGCTAATTCTAGTGCCTGTTAGACGATTTAGCCGTTTTGGGACTTTGTAGCTCAAAACAGGGTTTTTGAGTTGTTCTATTTCTACTTCTTTTAATAGCTAATTGCTTAATTTAGTTAAATATTGTGGAGGGATACAATTTGGCTTGATGAGCCCTGCAAGATTAAAGGTATTACTCAAATTGGTCGACAGATTAACGCACGTATGTGTTTGTAAAGGGACTTGCAGATCATAAACCTTATTATGATTGTAAGGTTGTTGATGAAATCTGTAGCTGTTTTGTAGGTATGATGAAATCAATTAGATTTAAAATTTTGCTGCTTTGCTTATTTTGCATCGGATCAGACATTTGTGTGGCAGCGAATCAAACCTTGGTGATGGGCGTATTTCCTCGCAGAAATTCTGTTGCTACCGTAAAAATGTTCACACCTTTGACACGATATTTATCTGAAGAGATTGGTGTTCAAGTCAAACTAGAAACTGCTAAAAACTTTCCAACGTTTTGGAAAAAGGTCACAGATTTACGCTACGACATTGTCCATTACAACCAGTTGCATTATCTATTGAGTCACGACGAATCGGGTTATGAAGTTTTTGCTAAGAACGAAGAGTTCGGAAGTTCAACCCTGCGTTCCTCACTGGTAATACGAAAAGATAGTGGCATTGAGTCTATCGAAGATTTGAGAGGCAAGAAAATTATTTTCGGTGGTGGCAAACGCGCCATGATCGCCTATGTCGGCGTTAAGTTGATGTTGATGAAACATGGCTTGTTTGAGTCAGACTATACAACAATCCTTGCGAGAAACCCGCCAAATTCATCGCTTGCGGTGTTCTTTAAAAAGGCGGAAGCGGGCGGGGTGGGTGATATCGCATTAACTGTGCCTGCAGTGAGAAAACGAGTAAACAGTAACGAGCTTACATATTTAAAATCTGCTTATTCACAACCTCACATGCCTTGGGCGTTTAATTCCAAAATTGACTTGGAAACCAGAAAGAAAATTAGACTTGCATTTGTCAAACTGAACAATACGACGACAGGAAAAGATACATTGAGAATGGCAGGGATGACAGGTGTTTTACCTGCTAAAGACGGTGATTTTGAATCATCTCGTAAAATTTACAGAGCCTACAAAGAGTTGTTGAAAAAATCGAATGAGTAGAAAATTCAGCTCTCTTAATCTGGGGGCAAAATTCGTTATACTTGTGGTTGTTGTTTTGTCAACAACCATGGGTCTATCCGCCTATTTTGATATTCAATCAGATGTAAATCGGACTACAGCGCATTTTGAGGAAAAAGCGTATTTGTTAGCAGATGTCGTGTCGTTGATTTCACCAGAAGCAATATTCGCATTTGATTTTTTTACACTCAACGAAAACGTAAAAGAGGTCACACTCAAAAAGGATGTGATTTATTGTGCGATCAAGGATCAGGATGGAAAATACATAACCTCATATCTAAATCATAATAATCCAATCGTAAAAAAATACCTGCTATTGAGTGGGTCAGAGGATCTTTCTGTTGTGATACCTCTACTAAATCAGGAGTCTGATATTTTATTGGTGGATAAACCGATAATTTATGATGGCGAGCCACTAGGTGCCGTATTTTTAGCGATGACAAAACAAAGTATCGTTAAAAATTACCAAGCCGCGTTAGAAAAAGAAATCCTACTTAGCAGTATCGCAATTTTAGTATTAAGCGTGTTGATATATTATATATTCAAGCGTAGTGCCTTGTTAAGGATAAATGCTTTGACAATGTGCTCTAAAGCTGTGTCTGCAGGTAATCTAGATCAACATGTTGACATTAAAAGTGGTGATGAATTAGGAGTGTTGGCAGAATCTTTTAATGCAATGATATCTGCGCTTAAGAGTAATATTGGATTAAAAGAGTTAGCGCTTAATGAAGTAAAAGAACTCAATAAAACCTTGGAACAAAAAGTACAGAGTCGGACAGAAGAAATTCAGATAAAAAATGATGAATTATCAAAACAGCAAGACGAATTAAAACATCACCGAGATCATTTGCAGGATCTAGTGAATGAGCAAATGGCTGACATAATTAAAGAGAAAGAGAGAGCCGAATTTGCAAATTCCGCCAAATCAGAGTTTCTAGCAAATATGTCGCATGAATTAAGAACACCCATGCATGCCATTTTAAGTTTTTCAAATTTTGGATTGCAGAAATTAGACACTTCGCCCACAGAAAAAATTAGATCGTATTTTGAAAAAATAGAACAGAGTGGAAATCGACTATTGGCTTTGGTAAATGATTTATTGGATTTATCAAAGCTAGAGTCTGGAAAAATGGAAATGGATTATCAAAGTAACGATGTTATCCAATTAGTTAAACATATTATTAGTGAGTTCGAGTTGTTGATTCAGGAAAAAAATATATCGGTGATCATTAACAGTCAGGATTCAAGTATCGTTATCGAATGTGATAAAGCAAAGATCGAACAGGTGGTTAGGAATCTGATTTCTAACGCAGTTAAATTTACTGAGGATAATACACGCATAGTTGTTGATATATTAGAATTTAAAGATCACGTTAAATTGGCTGTCTCTGACGAAGGTATCGGTATACCAGAGGATGAGCTGACAAACGTATTTGATAAATTTGTACAGAGCAGTAAAACAAAAAGTGGAGCGGGTGGCACCGGTTTGGGGTTAGCTATCTCCAAAGAAATTATTGAAGTTCATGGCGGCGAAATTGTTGCTGAGAATAGAAGGCAGGGCGGAGCGAAATTTTGGTTTAAATTACCAAATACTAAATTTGAAGAGAATAGGACGTAATTATGGGAAAGCAACATACTTTATTAATTGTGGATGATGAGCCATTTAATCTGGATATTTTACAGGAGCACCTTGAAGATGAGGACTATGCTGTCGTCAGAGCAGAGGATGGTCCTGAGGCGCTCAAAATATTGGATGAAAATACAGTAACGTTTTCTGCTGTATTACTGGATCGCATGATGCCTCACATGGATGGTTTGGAAGTTTTAAAGAAAATCAAAGAGAGTGAATTGCATAAACGATTGCCTGTGATAATTCAAACTGCAGCTGCAACTGATAAAGATGTTATGGAAGGTATTGAGGCTGGTGCGTTTTACTACCTTACCAAGCCATTTGAGCCAGAATTAATGTTAACTATTGTTAGTTCAGCGATTACCGATAGCGAAAATCTACAAGCGACGCTTGAATCAAGTGCTGGGGAAGACAGTTTGTTCCCGATGGTGAAAAGTATCGAGCTTGAGTTTAAGACCATCAGTGATGCACAAAGTGTGGCGGGCCGAGTATCAAATCTCTATCCTGAGCCAGATAAAGTTTTATTAGGATTAACTGAGCTTGTTATCAATGCTGTGGAACATGGAAATTTAGCCATCAGTTATGAAGAAAAGTCGGAATTACTAAATTCTAATACCTGGCATGATGAAATAACTCGTCGATTAAAAGCCGAGGAATTTAGAGATAGAGTAGCTACTCTACAACTAGAAAAATCGGCAAATGAAATCGTTGTAACTGTAAAAGATATGGGTAGTGGTTTTGATTGGAAAAATTTTATTGATATGAATACAGATCGGGTCTACGATTCTCATGGCCGAGGAATCGCTATGGCATCCATGATTAGTTTTGATTCTATGGAATACCAGGGTTGTGGCAACGTAGTGCGTTGTATTGTAAAAACTGGGGGCGATGACGCTGCTAATTCACGCTAATTGAAAGTTGGGCAGCAAACCAAATCAGCAAGTTTTCTTGTTTGGTAGCTGCTTTAGCGTTAACTTCGGACAAAGCCCTTTGTTGCATTATGCGCTGTCGCAATAAACCAGTTAATTGAGAAAAACCACCACCTTGGCGTAATGTATTCTGCTGTTGGCGAGATAGTGCTTGCCATTGAACCAAAAAGTCTGACATGGATTCACTATCCCATGTATCCAGTTTATTAAACGTTTTGATAAATGACTCGGTTGAGCTATCTGGATTAATTGCGCTCTTTGATGATTTATCTGCTGTTGATTCCAACACATTTGTTTTCTCAGAAATATACCAAGAAATGCCACCCGCAATTGCGAGTAACGCTATCACCAAATATTGTTTAATCGCACTGGATACCTGGCTTTTCTCAGTACTTATTTGTGGAATTTCCAACTCCGGTTTTTTTTTGTAAGTCCTGGTCTTGTCTTCGAGTGATTGAGCAAGGTCCATAGATTTTGGAATAGTCACATCCTGGTCTTTGCCGCTATTGGTCATTAGTTGGATTAATTCACGACGGGTTCGACGATAACTAAGAAAATCGATTTCTCCGACGATATATTTTTCAAGTTGCTTCTCAAATTGTATTGAACTCATTTAATGCAACTCCTTTACCACACGAAACCCAGTATTTTTCTCGGCTTTCCCAGAGTGGGATTTTTTAAGGGAAATACTGCATTGTGAAAAACTGTCAACATACGAGCCACCTCGTACGTAATATTTATTATTATCTGAAACTAATTCCCGAGCATTACCAATAAAGTTAACCACTCCCCATGAATTTTGTTTACCGGATTGTACATCTACTAGGGATAAGCCCTTAATTTGCTTGCTGCCTAACATTAGTCGGCAATTATAATCTTTTATTTTTGATTTCGAATCTGCTGTTGCTGCAACCGTCCACTGTGTATTTGTTGGCAAATGATAGTTGGCTCCGGTTTGATTAGATAGCCAACTTATGTATTGATTTATTTGTCCGATCGAGATATTGGTTACAGGCAGTTTTGGTTCTATGGCTCTAATTGTTTTGCATTCATTCGAGATAGAACAGTAATGGTTATAGTTAGCAATAGAAATTTCATATTTTGAAATGGCAAAGGAATCTATGTTTTTAGTTGAAGGAATTACAACCAGTAGTGGGCCAGTAGTTTCATCATTGAGCTGATCAAAACAAGTTGCACGGGATCGATTACCATGACCAGCATAAGAAGATTTACATACTTGACCGCTTGCTAAGTGCAATTTACTTGAACGTTTGCTGAGACTTTTTATCTGTTTGTTGTCTGGGAATACTAATTGTGCAACGCGGATCAGCTGTTCTGCTTTTGTTTGGCTACTTTCGGCTGCAACTTTTATACGAGTGATTAACACGTTTGCAATGTCAGCTTCTACAGTTGAAAATTGCTCGGGTAAACCTCTTTGGATGGTGGTAAGTAGCTTATCAATTTTTGATGAATCTATTACCGATGCAGTGTTGAGATAAGTTTTGGCTTCTTTCACTGTTACCACTGCTAAATACTCATCACGAGCGCTTTGTAATAAGGCATGTTGTGTTGATATTTTTAAACCATTTTCTGTTAAAGCTAAGGCATCTTTAAATTGCTTCTGTTTCGCGAGCCCATTAGCGAGACGTAAATAAGCATCGCCAATGGCTTGTGGTGCATCTGATTGGGTAAACACATCAGTTGCCGCCAGCTTTCTCAGTTGATTATATGAAACTCTGGCTTTCTTAACGTCATTTGCTTTAGCTTGAGTTAATAAGGATTGTTTCAATGCTTCTATTTTGGCAAGTGTTTCCTGATTTTTTTGTTGCTTTGCCTGTTTACGCTCGGCAATTGCTAATGCGCGGTTTTCTCGTTTTAAGGCAGATGACTTTGGATTGATATCTTTTGTATGATTAAGTAGATTCCTAGCTTTGCTTAGATCACCTTGGCGACGTTGTTTTTTTGCTTCAGTGAGAAGTAGCTTACCAATTTTAGCTTTTAATTGAGGCAAGCTAGTATCATTTTTCAGCGCAAATGTTTTTAATGCAAGCATTTGCTTCTTGACTTGAGTTATCCAGTTTTCATCATTAAATGGATCATCTAGCAGTTCATTTAGCAATTGACTGTGACGTTTAATTGCTTTTTTGCGCTCCGTTGTGGAAATGGATGCACCTTCTTTAGCAAGTTTTTTCTGAAGGGCGGCCAACTTTTGGTCCTCTATGAGTTGTTGCTGACGATCTTTCAATAGAGAAACCAACTCAGTTAAATCTTTATGTTTTGGGAATAATATCTCGGCGTTATTAACTAAGTCTTGTGCGAGGCTCAGTTGGTCCTTACCAATAGCCTGTTTAATTTCTCGCGCGTATGCCAGAGGTAAACGGCGATCTGAAAGTAAACCACTATTAGGATCAATGGTTTTAATTAGTTCAAATATGCCGAGAAGATCATCCGTATTTGATTTTGATTTTAAATTACCTTTTTTTAGATAATTGCCAATTTGATCGGAAAGTGTATTTAGCAATTGGTCTTTACGTTGGTTTAATTGTTCAATTAACTCTATGACTCTCGCAGAGTCTGGGTATAATTGCTTAGCCTCACTGATTGTGGCGATGGCTTTGGGGAAATTGTAGTTCCCTTTGTTCTGGTCCGCCAAAGGCAGGGCTAAACTGGCATAAAACTCAATGATTGTATCTCGAACGTCGATTAACACTTTTTCTTTATTGGTTTGGCTCAGAGATTGAATTTGAGCAATGCCACTTTTGATTTCATTGCTACCACCCTGGTTAATACTCGTGACCAAGGTTTCAATTTGTTGTTCTTTTTGAAAATCTAAAAAGAACTTAGCGCCGATACCAATTAGTAAAGTGGCAGCTATGGCAAGTGTAATCTTGATCCCTTTGCTTGTCTGTTTATGGACAAAAAAATCAGCAATGAATTCTTGTGCGTTTTCTGTTCTTTCTGAATTGCTAAATTTTAAACTATGTAATAAAGCATTAGACTGTTTTTTGTCAAGCTGCTTGAGTAAAGGTGGTGTGAGTTTTTGATCTCTTGCTTTATTTGCGGGTAGTTTGTTAAAAGGGTGACTGCCGCTTAACATTTCATAGGCGACACAGCCTAGCGCATAGATATCATCGGAGGGCGTCGGCGCTTTGCCTTCAAGCATTTCACAACTCGCGTAAGCCGGTGTTAAACCCCCTAGATCACCGGCATCAAATAACGTTTGATCACCAGATTGATCTCCTTGATGTTTGACAGCTCGAGCGATACCAAAATCCAGGACTTTGGCGGTGCCGTTTTTAGTGACAAAAACATTACCAGGTTTGAAATCAGAATGAACTAACAGGTTTTCGTGGGCATAAGCTAATGCTTTACTGACATCGTCAATAATTTTAATGGCGTCTTCGTGTTTTATTCCTTTTCCATGGTTCGCTCGCAGTAATTCATCTAATGGCCGGCCTTCCATATGTTCCATAGTCATATAGACTGTGTCGCCATCCCGGTCGAAATCATAGACATTTACTATGTTAGGGTGAGCCAGGGTTTGTGACTTTTTGGCTTCTCGTTGTAGCGATATTAAAGACTGTGGGTGTTTTTTAAAGTCTTCATTCAGAAATTTAATCGCGACATAGGGATTGCTGTCGTTTGCTTCTTCCTTTATGAGATCTTTTGCCAGGAATACAGACCCCATGCCTCCCTGGCCAAGCAGTTTTTCTAGCACGAAACGCTCTTTTACGATCGCGCCAGGTTTAAGAACCAGGTTTTTAGTGCTTGGTGGAGCAGGGGGAGGATTTGGCGATACTGTGGTTTGGTCTTCAGATGATCGTGCTGGCTTTGATGATCTTATGGATTCAGATATGACTGTTTCATCATCCGACAATGGAGATGTTTCTTTTAAGCGAGTTTTGTCATCATCCATGAGTCGTGTTTTATCATCGACAGGATGTAACCTTGTTTTATCATCAGAATCCGAGTCTCCTAGAATAGTTTTGTCATCGTTAGTCGACAATATCGTTATTAATTCATCAAACTCTGCTTCACTGAATAAGTGCTTTGAATATTGTAACGAATTTTTAAGTTCGCCCAAATCACCATGATCTTCAAGCAGCCGAGTAAATTTATTCCTAAAGCTTGGGTAATCAAGTTTTTTTTCTTTGTACTGAGTTAAAAGCAGAGAAAGGTTATTCACTGGATAACATACTTTTGGCGACTATGATGGTTATGTTATCTTTCGCTTCACGGGATAGTGCTAATGACATCAGATCTGAGCAGGTGCTGGTAACATCGCCTCTCAAAGCCAGCTCCAACATTTCCTTTTCACTGATATCTCGATACAAACCATCACTACATAATAAATAAATATCATTATCTTCGATTTGTTCAACACCAACTGATAAGTATAAATTATCCGAGGCGCCAATTGCACGGGTGATAACGTTTGCCGAAGGGTGAGTTTCCGCTTCTTCCGGTAGCAATAATCCTTGGTCAATCAAATTCTGAACTTCGCTGTGATCAGTGGTGATTTGTTCAATGGCTTGATCTCTAATTCGGTAAAGCCGACTATCACCAGCCCAGAGATATGCCATGAAATTCTTAAACGCTAGCATGGCAACGACGGTACTACCAATGGTGTGGTTGTTAAATTTTTCACGTGCCATTGTTCGCAAATTTTGATTAACGCTCATCAAGCTATCATCAACGGAATCTACAAATTCACTTAACTGTGATGCAACCGGTATGTGTTGTAGTTCTTCCATGATCATATTGCTGGCGACATCGCCGGCTTCATGTCCACCCATACCATCGGCAACCACCCACAATTCAGGTTCTTCGAGGATCAAGCAGGCGTCTTCATTGTAATCTCTTACATTTCCTTTATGGGTGATTTTTGAAGATTGCCATTTAATCGCTTTGGAAGTCATTTCAAAAAGCTCAATTGAAATTATTTAATTCTGGTGTATTGTTATCAGTTAGGGCTTGAACATGACAAAGATCCCATTGACCATCTAGCATTGCCGTATATAAGTTATCATCGGGCATGGTGTCGCAACACAATAAGTTACCCGCGACATGTTCATTGCCATTACTCCACCAATAACTAAACTGCTGCGATTGCTGTGAGGGCAATACATGGCAAAGTTCTGTAAATGCGCGTTCGACTGTCATGAGGTCAGACAATGGAATGCGAAAATTGCGATTGTTAGTCGTATTTAAAGACGCTGAAGATTGAGGCATCAACTGAAAGGAATCAATGAATTGATTGAGTTGTTCAAAGCTAATACTTTCTTCCAATGCTTTTAGCGCAAGTTGTTCTGCCTGCGTAAACCACTGTAAGTTGGAAGATATAATTTGTTCGGGGCCAGTTGAATCTTCGATAGGCGTTGTTATTGTGAAAGGGAAATACCGACCAACTTTGTCAACGCTTGGTAGCATAATGCCGCAATAAGCATTATTCTCTATGGGCGGAAGATAAAAGCGCCAAATCGGGCTTATCAAATAATAATTTAACCAATGCTCACCCAATGTTTCCCTGCTTGTGGCAATAACACTTTGTAGCCATCCATCCCAGGTTTGGATGAATGTAGCATCCAGATTTCGTTGAATAAAATCGCCGCGTAATGGTAATTTTCCATAATAGCCGGATTGAATTACTCCGTTCATCATTATAATTTACTCGGTAACCTAAAGGCATGTAATTCATTCAATTTAAATGGATTACTAACGCTATTGGATTTCAATTCGTATCTGGCACTAAAATCTTTTGCTTTGAAAGTGACTTTAAATTTGTCTGCGCTACTCGTGGCTTTAACTTTTGATGCATCCAGTAATTTGAAAAATGCCCAGGTTCCTTTGAAACGAGAATCAACTTTATCACCAGATGATTCAAATCGAATGGATACCTTACTGGCTTCCGGATCATCCGTGAATGGCCAGCCGTGGCTGGTGGAACGTCTGGGTCCATGACGATAAGTAATTTTCTCGTCATCCATTGTTAAACTGAAGCGTTTTACCTGGGCGTCAAGATTTGCAGGTGTTAATCGGAACCTGACAGTGATATTTTCAGCACCTTTGGGGAAAAAAGCAGAACCGATTTTTTCACCACGCCGTAATTGTTTTAAGGATTTCTTGCTTATACCAATATTTTGACCTTCAAGTTTTTTCAGCGACCAGGATCGATTACCCGTTTTGAGAAACGGAAATAGATTTTCTTTGAGGAACTGCTGGTATTCTCCGTCAGGTGAGAAAAAGTTTGAAAAATCTTCTAAGCCGGTTTCCCGGTTGCTCTTTTTGAAAATGGGATATCGATTCTTAATGCTTTGATCATAACGAGTAACTATTTGATTATCCCATTGCGCATTCAATTGCCGGCGGCTGGCTTTTAGCAGATTGCTCCAGCTTGATACTGTCATGCTCTTAAACCACTGATTTACTGGTTTTGGTATTCGTTTGCTGTCGCGACGCAATTTTCCAATAATGTCTTTGCCATTTGTTTTCATGCGTGTAATGCTTGCTTGCAATGCGGCAATATCTGGATCGGCAGAGACGGATATTTCACCCATATAATCTTGTAGTTTTAGCAGAGATGTTAGATGACGTTGGATTCCTGGCGGTTTTCCTTTGACGGAATCTGAGAGGGCGATTAATTTGCTAAAGCGTTTGCGGAGCGTTTTACCAACGGGCGTTAACGGAATATCAGATTTTACTTTTTTAGCGGCTTTTTTGCCGACTTTACCCAGCTTTTTAAGTTTGTCTGCGCCGATTTTTTGTAAAGCATTGGGTTTACTGCGAAGGTCTGTATTAATGTTTATGCTTTCTAGGACTCTTAAAATGGCAGATCTACCGCCAGCTAAGGTTTCCAGCATATCAACTGATTGTTCAAAATTCTTAAATTTACTTATTTTTATACTATTGAATAGGGCATTCCACTGTTTTTCAAAATCATCCATATAAAGTTCTTCAACTTCTTTATGTAACGCATCGGTATCAATTTTTTGTTTCTTGTTTGGGTCTGGTTCGCCAAAAATCCAATCATCTTTGCTGGTGGCTTTGGTTAAATTGATGCTTTCTTCCAGGAATAATGACTCATAACCCTCTTTGGTATATATGCCAGGAATGCCGGCTAATGGTTCTTCTTCATTATTCTTATTTAAAAAATACTGTTGTTCCTCGGTGTCCAAAATGTCTGAGAGGAAGAAGTCGGATAAACTGTTTTCCGCTTTTTGTTTTAAGCTCGTGTAAATGCGATTTGCCAAGGGAATTTTTTCTAATTGACGACGGCTGGTTTTAACGATTTGCTCATTTAACAATATGGGTTCGAAGCCAATTTCAAATAATGTTTTTAGATGTTCTTTTAGTTTGGTTTGTCGGTCTGTATTGCCAGGAAACTGAGTCTCCCAAAAACTTTGATACCATAGGCTCACTTGTTCTTCATCAAAGCGCTTGCCATTGGATAACATTAAGTAGGTTTTTAATGTGATAAAAATTTCGTCCAGGCTGGATTCTCTGGAATTTAATACGTCTTCCAATAAGCTGACTAAACGCGGAAAATATTGTAGTTGTAAAGTCCGATGATACGCATCATCACTGGCAGGGCCTAGGGAACGCATTTGACTCAAGCCAGCCTGGCTGAAAAAACTTCGGCTTTCGCTAGCATTGTTTTGTGCTCGCTGTAGCGCGTCTAAGGCAGGCAACAGCAAAGCAGGGTCGGTGTCAGTTTCTTTTAGTTCAGCTATCGAATTACTGTATTCATCGGCATGTTTATTGAGGGAAGTGATTTGCCCATTAATTTCTGTGTAATTTGATGTCCAAATGCCAGCAGAGGCCACTGTTGCAATTAATGCAAGCGCGTAAGCACCACGACGTAACCAGGATTGTTTCTGTTCATGGATTCGATTGGTACCGGCCAACATGGATTCTGGGAAAATTACATTGCGAAATAACTGCGTCAGGAAAAAGCTTTTACCCTGGCCACTGAAAGCGGGTACGTGTTGTCGATCCAATCCAAAATTATGTGCCAACGCTCCCATGACACGGTCAATAGGAGTACCTTCTTGTGTGCCTGAAGTGAAGTATACGCCGCGTAAGTTAACCGTCTTATCAAAATTACTGGGTTTAAATGTGGCATCAAGAAACTGGGACGTCATATCCTTTAGCGCAGACAATTCTGCAGGAAAACCTAAGATGAGTGCGCGTCGACTAGGATCGCGTTCTTCCTGCATGCGCCATTGCAGACGGTCGTTCAAGCGTCTTAGTAAAGAATCAAATTCTTCTTTAAATGTGTTTATTTCAAATTGTGATTCAAACGACTCAGATACTTGAAAGGTGGTGCCCCAAATTTGTTGTCGTTCCTGTAATGCAAGGCTGTCAAAATATTCGTTAAAACCAGCGATCAAATCGCATTTGGTAAACAAGACATATACAGGGAATTGAATACCAAGGTTTTCGTATAGTTCCTGTAAGCGCTGTTTAATGGTAGTCGCATGTTGATGTCGCTCCGCTTCAGTCTGCGACATAAGTTCAGATAAGCTGATGGCAAGCAGCACACCATTAATCGGTTGTTTGGGCCTGTGCTTGCGTAGCAGTTTTAAAAAGTTACTCCAGCCAGCACTGTCAGTTTGTTGGTCAGAATCCTGGGTTGTATAACGACCAGCAGTATCAATTAAGATTGCCTCATCAGAGAACCACCAGTCGCAGTTACGTGTTCCGCCCACACCTTTTAAAGGTTGTTGTCCCATTTTTTCAGCTAATGGAAAACGTAGTCCGGAGTTAATAAGTGCCGTGGTTTTACCACATCCTGGTGGCCCAATAATAATGTACCAGGGTAATTCATGAATGGGGATTGTTTCACCTTGGCCACCGTGTTTTTTACTGCTTTTTAAAACGGCTTGTGCTTCACTAAAGTGTTGTTGAAGTATTTTAGATTCTTCTGCGGCGCGAGGATCTTCTGCGCTACCGGTACTGGTAGGTGCTTGGGCGATTTCGCCCATCATTTCTGAATCTTTTTTCTTTTGTTTGTTTTGAACTCGAAAGTTATTTAGTCCCCATAATATAGTAATAACCAGGATGGTTATCAGACGTGACATATCCGATGCGAGGGGTTTACTGTCGTTTATTGCGATTAGCGGCCCGCCAAACCAAATAACAACGGAGAGTGCGATTAATCCAATAATTGATATGAGTAGAGGGTTAGTTAATATCTTGATTATGTTTTTCATGTTTCAGATGATTGATCTAATTCCATTGGATTAATTTGTTGGAGTTTTTCTAATACGGGTGCGGCATCATTATTTAACGAAATGCTAAATCCCACATAGGCAGACACGATTATGGCAGCGGTAATCGCAACGATGACCCAGATCGGAATGTTTCGGTCAGCCGCCTTTTTGATGTAAACACCTTTTACATGGGGAGACAGATCTCGGTCATATTCGCCGCGGATCATGGCAATTTGTTGGTGTAGTTGGGTTCGTATCGTTTCAATGTGACTTAACCCACCTTGCACAACCCGATACTTCCCCTGAAATCCTAGCGCTAAGCAAATGGCGATTAACTCGAGCAAATTGACATTGGGGCCCGGATTTTGTTGCATTCGTTCTAGTAAAGTAAAAAACTTTTGGCCACCTGTATTTTCACGATGAAAGGTGCTCAGCATACTTTTGTTTGGCCATATACTTTGGCTGCCCCAGGGTGTGTTTAATACGGTTTCATCAATCGCGGAACAAAGAATGTAACGGGCAATTAGGATCTGTTGTTGATCAATGCCTTTTTGTTTAGCGTTGTTTTCAAAGTTTCGAATTTCTTGTAAGGTGCGATTGTGTAAACCATTAACATCATTGTGTTGATGGGTTTGACTTAAACGGGTTAACAATGAAAGGAGTGGTTTTGCCACTGCATTAATGGGATTGTTTTCAGTTTTTTCTAAAACATTATGTAAATTAGGCATGACCCGTTGAGGAGGTGGGGAGCCAGCAGCAGCCATTTGCGCTGTTTCGCCCATGGGCTTTCTGCCTCCGGGTGTGGGTTTTAATATGGTCCGGTCACCACCTGGTGGGCTGCCACCAATAACCGTTCTATCATCATCGCCAAGTTGGGAAAATATATCGTCGTCATTTGCCATGTTTTACTCTTTTATTGCCCAGAATTCTAACTCCAGATCCGGGAAATCTCCGCCAACGTGAAAAGCAAAGCCACCTGACTGTGCGAGTTGTTTCCATAAGGGACTATTTTTATCGAGTTCAAAGTAGGTGTAGCCAGAATGGTAGGGTATTTGTCGTGGTGCAGCTGTCATTGCTCTAAACTGAACGCCGGGTAGTTGCAAATTAACTAATTCGCGAATTTGTTCAACCGGTCCAATTTTAACTTGTTGCGGCAAGTGTCGCCGAAGCTCTTCAGTGCTCATGGAAGCTTTAGCGGCGAGGACATAAAACCCACTGCTAACGAGTGAACGATCTGCAATAGGCGCCACATAAATACCAAATTTCTTTTCCTGTACATCATATTGAAACGCGGATTGCTCTATTAATTTACTTAACGATTCACGCAGCTCATCCAGGATCGGTGCAAATGTTTCTCGCAGCGACGTGTGTAAATACGGAGGATAACTGGCGGGCCGCCGGTTTTGCTTGGTAAATGTTGTTAATTCACCTGCAATTTGTAGAAAAAATTGATACAGCGATTCGGGGTGAATATCTTGTGCTTCTGCTAAATGCTTTAATAAAGGCTCGTAACGATTAATGGCTTGGAGCAATAAAAAGTCCGCCATTTCAGACGTATTACTTGCACCTCGACCACCATCGGAAATTCTACCTGCCAAAGTGTCTGCACGGTGTTTCATGAGTTTTTGAGTTTCTTCAATATACTTTTGAATTCGAGGTGCAGATTTGCAGCTTAAACTGGGTGGGATAAAATTTTCGTCTAATTGTATTTTCCCGTCAGCATCTCTTTCAATAATATGTGCGATGGCAATTGTTGTGTAATCACCAAGATTTTCATTATCTAACGCCAGACGATAATTTAAATTGGCAACTTGAATGGGGACTTCATTGCCCATGCTATCGATCGCATCTCGTGTGTTAACTTCTGAGGTTTGGTAGCGGGCTAAACCTTCTTGACTGTTTTCGGTATCGATTTCAATCATACCGATGCGGCGCAAGGGCAATGCTAAATAAACAGTGGTTGCCTGAATTTCAGGAACGTCGAGAACCGTTGGTCCTTGCTCAGCATGATTGATGTCAAATGGCGTACCATCATCAAATCTGCCATTGCATTTTTCAATGGCAATTTTGCCTTGGGCAAGCAAATCGGTATCTAGCCGTATTTCATTTATTCCCCAGTCATAGGATGCCATTCCAACGCAACGTTGACGTATCAGGTTTTCAACATATCGTGATTGTTGTTGGAAATGTTGAGGTTGAACGAACATGCCCTGAGACCAGGCAACTTTGCTATACCATGTCATGCGACTATTGTATTCCCTGTTTGGTTAGTTACTTACCACAACAATTTTGTTTTTATTTAAATCTACCGTAAAACTGCTTTTACCATAAACAGGAATACCCGAAGGTTTCTTGGGGATGACTTTCGCGACTTCACGCCATTTAGCGCTGTCAATATCACGATAGGCGGCAAGAAATCCGATAAATTTAGTTTTACTGTCTAGCGTAATATCCAGTTTTCGACTTTCGTTTGGATTGAGTTCCATTTCACTTTTTTTAACCAATGCTGTCGCAAGACTTTCTTTATCCTTATCAAATAAATCAAAAAAATCTTTTTCTTTATAGGCTTTGTCATTACTCAATTCATACACACGTAATACGATGGGTGAAGATCGGCCATCGGAGTCAGGATTTAAATCAGATGATGTGTTGATAAGAATTGAGAGTGAATTGGGGATGGGTTTAAACATCGCGCAGTTGCTGAGGAGTAATAATAAACAAATAGCAATCAGGGGGCTGATTATTGTTTTTTTCATGATGTTCTATTTTCCGCTTACATTAAAAAAATCGTATCTATTATGAAAAACTTTCACGTGTCCAGGCTGTGATTTAAGTCACAGCGTATGCGTAAATATCACACATCGAAAGTCAATGAGTTCTCTTCAGTTTTTATTGCTATTAGTTCGATATCACAATCATGCTGGATTGCGTTTAAGAGATTGATTATTACATGGTTCAAAGAAAAAAGGGAATACCCTTGAAAAGTGCTGCAGAACAAATATGCAACACGTTTGAAGACTGATGAATAGGCTGAATTAAGGTGCTTACTTGATCAGTTATAACAGTTTGTTGATTTGTGCTTCGTACGCTTTGGCAAAATCTTCGCCATACACGTTTTGAAAATCATCTAATAATCGTTGAGCGACTTTACTGTGGAACTCTACATAACAATCCCAATTTTTTGATTTTTTATGACCAGGAATTAAACTGGATCCCGTTTGTATATCAAATGATCGTTCGAGATTATTTGGGTCAAATTGATTAACAATTGAGTTAATTGTTGCCTGCATTCCTGCCATTAATGCCATTTGATGATTTTGCAGGTCTTTAAAGCCTTCGGTTAAAGCTTGTTCTGCAGGCATATATCCCGGTTTATCATCCGATAATATAGCGATCAATGCGTCATCTGCTGTGACGAGGAATTTGAGTGGATTATTTTCCACGGGTGCAATGGTTGTTTTGTTAACACGAAAAGAGCTTTTTATTGTGGCGCGTGCTCTGAGTGCAGTCATAATTCCAGTAACAGTCGTACGGGTCAGTGAGCCAATTTTATGCATCAAAGCTTTTTTATCTGCAATGGATAATTGTTGGGGATTAATTCCCGCGCCCTGGAGAAAACTGTCGAAATAGCTGGTATCTACAGGTACATTTGCAGTTGGTGCTTGTTGAAAAGCGGGCGTTGGTGTTGGTTGAGCTGTCGCTACAGGTTGTTGAAAGGGCGCTGCTTGTTCTGCTGCTGCGGCAGGCGTTTCAAATGCCGGCGTTTTACTTTGAGGACTTAGTGGTTCAGTCTCTAAAGCGCTAAAAATATCATCGCCCTCAAATAATGGTTCGTCGTTTGGGATGATTGATCCGCCATTTTGAAATCCACTGGCTGCAGGTTGTGCAGGAGCGGCTTCAACCGTGGGTGGGTTACTGTCTCCCATAATATCCCAATCATCCGGTATGACACTGGCGCCACTTTGTGGCTCAGGTGCGGCAGTCGGGTCAGGGATAACATTTGGTGGTGTAAAGGGTTCATTTATGGGAGATGGTTCTGGAATATTTTCATGAGCATTACCAAACAGGCCATCGGTAAGGTCATCGTCTGCGGGGAAACTCGGCGACATCGAAGGCAAATCTAAATCTGAAGATTGGTCATTAATCATGGAATCTCCACCCAAAATAGCGAGGGGATCTACCACGTCACCATTGTTTGATGAAATCGAATCGCCGAGTAATCCGTCAGTAATGCCAAAACTGTCGTCCATTGGTGGTGCGTTTGGTATTGCGGGTGGTGGCGAGGGAATCGCCGCTTGCGGTTGATCCCAGGGCGTCGCAGCAGGGGCTGTTTCTTCTAAATTAGCGATCAGCTGAAATTCGCCAATGGTTATTTTATCTCCGTGCATGAGTTCTGCAGAATTGCCCGTGCCCAAAGGTGCTTTGCTGTTGTTTATAAAAACACCGTTTGTGCTGGTGTCTGTGATGAAGTATTTATTGTGGTTGTATTCAATAATGGCGTGTTTGCTGGAAATAAAGCGCTCTGGATCCAGCAAAATAAAGTCATTTGTTGGCTTGCGACCAATGCTGCCGCCAAGTTCATCAAATTTATATTCCTGTACCTGGCCAGAGATTAATTGACTTGGTGCAATAATTTTTAAGGTTAAGGGCATAGTTTTAAAATAAGTTTTTGATCAATTCACGGTTATCTTGTTGTAACACAGAATACTCTACTCTAAGATGTTGCACCAAATATTGAATATGTCGTGTAATCCGCTTCACAATTCCATCTGCTGCAATATAGCAAAAAAATGCGCATGAAATGCGTCAAATAAATAGCGAAATTACGATTCAATTTAAAATAATATTCGATTTACTGCAAATCTAATAAGGGATGATGTTCAAAATTTATGGCTATATCGACTCATGCTGAACCTGGCAGGCATGTTTTCATGTCTGCTATTTTATCGGTAAACCTATTTATAAGTGCCTTCGGTTTACCGCTTATCTCAAATGCTGCGCCAACCATACCTGATGCAGTCAGTCCTGGTGGCGCTATTCCTCGCTCACTGGAAGGACGACCGCCCATCAGTGATCAACGAGAACAGCTATCAATTCCAAAATTGATAGACAGACCGTTGGGTGTGGAGGAAGGTGATCGTGTCATGGTTCGGGAATTTGTTATCAACGGCATTAAAGATTATCCCGAGTATGGTATCCGCGTCGAAGACATTTCTTTTATAGCTGAAGCTAACCGCGTAAAACGCCAGCGGCTAAGCGAAGCAGATATGAAAGGATTTACTGCCAATGAAGTCGATGACATAGCAGAATTCATTCGACGATTGGTAGAAGAGCCCAACCAACGACCAACCAGTGCGGAATTATGGAAGCTGGTTTTTAAACTTCGTAAAGAGGAATGGAGTCGCGGATTAACCATTGGTCAGATACAAGAAGTTGCTGACGAGATTACCCGATATTATCGCCAACATGGGTTGATCTTGGCTACGGCTTATGTGCCAGCGCAAGAGGTTAAGGAAGGTAAAATCATTATTGAAGTGCTGGAAGGCACGTTTGGAACAGCGCAAGCAGATTCAAATAAAATGTATTCATCAAAGATGATCGAACGACCTTTCAATGATTTGAAAGGTAAGGTTGTGCATAAGAAAAGTATTGAATCCAGTTTACTTTATCTGACAGATTATCCCGGGCTAAATGTTAGTGGTATTTTGCAGCCAGGAAAAGTCCAAGGCGAAAGTGATTTAATTTTAAAAGTACTGGGCGAAGACCGGGTTAATGGTGCGGTGCAAGTTGATAATAATGGATCAGAGTTTACCGGCCGCTATCGCAGTCGATTTGATTTATCAGTAAATAACCCCTCAGGTAGGGCAGATCAGCTGAATTTAACTTTATTGCAAAACATGTTTCCGTTTCAAGGGACCTATGGCGGATTTGCGTATCAATATCCGGTGTTACGTCAGGATTTGCACATAGGTTTAACCGGCAATTACAATCAATTTGATGCCAGTGAAGATACCAGTGTATCTGGCGGTATTGATGTTGATGGAAAAAGTATTACAGCCAGTGGATTTCTAAAAAAATCATTTCAAAGAAACAGAAATTATAACAGTTATGGCTTGGTGGAAGTGAGTCGCAAATTCGCCAAATCCATGCAAAGAGATAATCTTATTCAACGGTCTGAGTACAGTGTGGCGCGATTAGAATTGGGTTTCGATATGATTGATACTCGGTTTGCAGGCATTAATGTGGGTGTTTTGAATTTAACACAAGGATTGGGCACCAAGTTGGGTGGTGACGGTTTTAGTGGTATCGCCAACAAAGTAGATGAAGGTGGTTTTCGAAAAGTTAATTTGAGTCTATCACGGCTTCAAACCGTGGTTAGAAATGTTTCCGTATTGTTAACCTCTCATCTGCAATATGCCTCAGATCGATTAAACTCTCTGGAACAAATGGCTGTTGGCGGTGCTGACAGTGTGCGAGCCTTTCCAGTTTCAGAATATTTACGGGATGTGGGTTATAACCTCTCAGCGGAAGTCATTTTTAATGCGCCGGGATTTGCCGATAAACCGGCATTTGCCGGACGCTCCTGGGGTGAGGTTTTTAATGTCTCTGTATTTTACGATGCTGGCGGTGGTTGGTTGCGAAATGCAAATGCAGCCGAGACGAGGGAAGTGCATTTGCAAGGTGCCGGCGTAGCCATGAAGTTAAGTTTGCCGGGTAAATTCAAAGTTCGGTTACAAGCCGCAAAAGTTACCAGCAACGATAAGCCATTGAATAATGAAGCAGAAGAGCGTTTTTACTTTGATTTAGCGTATTATTTTTAGATTAAACGGATAAAACTCTAACTTAAGTTGATGAAAGTAAACTCCGGAAGCAGAATAATAAATTCTTTTATATCCCGAGTGTTTTTATCAATAATGTTTAACTTAACCATAGCTTGGAAGATTTCATGAAAATTCGACTGAATCTAAAACCCAACTCAAATGGGCTTGTCACTTATACGTTGTTATTTGCTTATCTAGTGAGTTTTCCATTAGCTTCAATATCTGCGCCTGCAGGTCATGATATTGTAGGAGGCTCAGGAAATGTTTCTTCATCTAATAATATAACAACGATTCAACAAGACACATCCTCTATGGCTATCAACTGGGATAGTTTTAATCTAACGTCTTCCGAAATTGTTAACTTCAATCAACCGTCTTCAACCAGCGTGGCGTTAAACCGAATTTTAGATACTTCACCGAGCCAGATTCTTGGGCAGATTAACGCAAACGGTCAAATCATTTTAAGTAATACTAATGGGATTTTATTTGGTCCTTCGTCACAACTTAACGTAGGCGGATTGCTGGCTACGAGTTTAGATGCAAATCCAACAGATTTTATGACTGGTACTTTTGACTTGACGGATGTTAACGCGGCTAATAACGGCACCATAATAAATCAAGGGCTTATACAAGCTTCAAGTGGTGGTAACATCACGTTGTTTGGTAATACGGTAAAAAATGAAGGTAGTATCATTGCGGATCTCGGTAGTGTTAACCTTCAAACGGGTAGTCAAGCTACGGTAGATTTTACCGGTGATGGATTGTTGAAAATTGCGGTAACCGCTGCGGTATTAGATAACCCCGACACTGAATCCAACTCCATTCGAAATACCGGGACTTTGCGTGCTGATAGCGGCAAGGTATTAATTGACGGTAAAGTTGCAAGCGGGGTTTTTACCAATGCCGTTAACAACACTAATATTGTGCAAGCCAACAAAATTGATACCAGCGGTGGTGTTGTTCGCTTGGTTGGTTCGGGTGCGCCGGTTATTAGTAGTGGGACTTTTAGTGCAACTGAGGGCGAGGTGCAAGTCGTTGCCGATAGTGTTTCACTCGCCACCAATACAATAAATGCAGACAAAGTAACATTTACACCTTCGACAGAAACCAATGATATATCTATTGATACCTTGTCTGGCACTTGGGGCACAATTACCGCTAACACTATTCAATTAGGCGATGCTGGATTTAAAGGCGAAATTGACATAGATCTAACCGGATTTACCGTAAGTAACGACCTTACTTTACGTACAAACTCCTACAAATTTACCAGTAACGGCGATATCAATGTAGGTGTTAACACCTTAATGTTAACGCCCGAAGTTGCGTCATCAAATGTCATCCTGGGAAATACAGGCACGGGATTAAAAATTTCTGATGCTGATCTAGATAAATTTATTACATCGGGAGCAGGTAGTATTCAGTTTGGTGACGGACAAAGCCATACTGGAGATATTGTTGTATCAAGTAATTTCGTCAAAGACAGAAATTTAATTTTAAATGCTGATACCAATATGTCTGCGAATATAAGTACACTAGGTGGCGGTGTTACTGATGGTAGCGTAACAATAAATGGCGATGTTACAGTTGATGGTGGTTTGGCTATCAGTACGGGCATTAGTCCAGCGGCAATTAATGGTGACCTGTTAGTTACCACTGCGGGCGATAGTTTAACAGTATCTTCGAGCGATCTGACATTAAGTGACAGTACAGATAATGTTAGTTTGCTTGAGGGGAATCTTAGCAATACAAATGCGATTAACATTACTAATTCAATCAGTGTCGATGGCGACAGAACCTTAAGTGGTACCGCGATTTCAATTGATGGTGATATACGATCTGCAAACGCTTCTGGTGATGTTTTGGGAATTACTAGTAGTAACTTAAGTTTAAGTGATAATAACGGAGATGATATTGTTAACCTGGGTGTTGAACTCAATAATAGTTCAACGGTAACTGCAAATGACCAACTTGCTTTGGCCGCTGATTTAACAGGTAGCAGTCTAGTCATCAATGGTGATGTATCAGTCAGCAATAGTGCAAATCTAGAGAGTACCGGGACCACAACAATCAATGGTGATTTACTCACGGGCAATGCTTTGGCGGTTACCTCCAGTCAGTTAAATCTCAGTGATACCAATAACGGTTTTAGCCTCGGCGCTAATCTTAGTAATAGCTCCGACATAAACATCAACAGTGATTTACGGGTGAATGGCACCCGGACCTTACAAGGTGCCGCAGTAGCCATTGATGGTGACTTAGTGGCGGTTAATGGCGCCAGTGATAGTTTAGGTATTACCAGTAGCAGTTTGACGTTAACCGATAATAACGGCGATAACATTATTGACCATGGTGTTGCGTTGACCAACGACACTGGAGTTACTGTAAATGATCACTTAAATTTGGCCTCGGATTTATCCGGTGACAGCATCGTGATTAACGGTGATGTGACAGTCAGTAATAATGGCGCCTTGGCAAGTACCGGTACTACCACCCTTAATGGTGATCTCTTGGCAGGTGACGCATTAAGTGTGACATCCAGCAAGCTAATCGTGGGTGATGTGGATAATGAAGTTTCATTAAGTGCCGACCTCAGTAATAACACCAATATCGATATAAACAATGATTTACGCGTCAATGAGTCACGCGCGATTTCCGGCGGGGCGGTAGCTATTGATGGTGACTTAGTTGCGGGTACTGGCGCAGCGGAACTCACAGTCACTAACAGTGGATTAAGCCTCAGTGATTCAGGTAATGTTATTGATCTTGGTATCAATCTGAGCAGTGTGGGTGGTGACATCAACTTTGTTGATCAAGTTTCTGTAACTGGTCAACGAATTATTGACACAAGCGCAGCCAATAAAAATATTACCTTTCAACAAGCCATCACAAATGGAGCAGGTGGCAGTGATAGTTTGCAACTGGCCGCAGGTGACGGTGAGGTTTCCTTGGGTGACGTGAATGTCGAAGGTTTAACGATTAGTTCGGCCTCACAATCCCAATTAAACGGCAATATTAACGGTAACGGTCAAACGGTTGAGCTTAACGGTGATTTACGGGTGAATGGATCACGTACAATTTCTGGTGGCGCTGTGTCTATAGATGGTGATGTGATCGCGGTGACGGGTGCCACCGACAGCTTGGGCATTACCAGTAGTAGCCTCACCTTGAGCGATAATGCCGGCAATGACAATGTTAACTTGGGTGTTGCGCTCACTAATAATTCCGCGGTGACGGTGAATGATCAACTGATTTTAGCAGCCAATCTGAATGGATCCAGTATAGAGATCAATGGAGACTTGAGTGTTAGTAACAATGCAACATTAGAAAGTACGGGCACCACCACCGTCAATGGTGATCTGCTTGCGGGTGATGCCTTAGCCGTTACTTCCAGCCAACTCAATTTAAGTGATACCAATAACGGTTTTAGCCTCAGCGCCAATCTTAGTAATAACTCAGACATAAACATCAACAGTGATTTACACGTGAATGGCACCCGGACTGTACAAGGTGCCGCAGTAGCCATTGACGGTGACTTAGTGGCGGTTAATGGCGCCAGTGATAGTTTAGGTATTACCAGTAGCAGTTTGACGTTAACCGATAATGCCGGTGATAACACGGTTAACCTCGGCGTTGCGCTCACTAATAACACGGCAGTTGCTGTAAATGATCACTTAAATTTGGCCTCAGATTTATCCGGTGACAGCATTGTCATTAACGGTGACGTGACAGTCAGTAATAATGGCGCCTTGGCAAGTACCGGTACTACCACCCTTAATGGTGATCTCTTGGCAGGTGACGCATTAAGTGTGACATCCAGCAAGCTAATCGTGGGTGATGTGGATAATGAAGTTTCATTAAGTGCCAACCTCAGTAATAACACCAATATCGATATAAACAATGATTTACGCGTCAATGAGTCACGCGCGATTTCCGGCGGGACGGTAGCTATTGATGGTGACTTAGTTGCGGGTACTGGCGCAGCGGAACTCACAGTCACTAACAGTGGATTAAACCTCAGTGATTCAGGTAATGTTATCGATCTTGGTATCAATCTGAGTAGTGTCGGTGGTGACATCAACTTTGTTGATCAAGTATCTGTAACTGGTCAACGAACCATTGATGCTAGCACAGCCAATAATAGTATTACCTTTCAACAAGCCATCACAAATGGGGCAGGTGGCAGTGATAGTTTGCAACTGGCCGCGGGTGATGGCGAGGTTTCCTTGGGTGACGTAAATGTTGAAGGTTTAACGATTAGTTCGGCCTCACAATCCCAATTAAATGGCAATATTAACGGTAACGGCCAAACGGTTGAGCTTAACGGTGATTTACGGGTGAATGGATCACGTACAATTTCTGGTGGCGTTGTATCCATTGATGGTGATGTGATCGCAGTGACTGGCGCCACTGACAGCTTGGGCATTACCAGTAGTAGCCTTACTTTGAGCGATAATGCTGGCAATGACAATGTTAACTTGGGTGTTGCGCTCACTAATAATTCCGCGGTGACGGTGAATGATCAACTGACTTTGGCAGCCGATCTGAATGGATCCAGCATAGAGATCAATGGAGATGTGAGCGTCAGTAACAATGCTACATTAGAAAGTACGGGCAGCACTACCATCAATGGTGATCTGCTTGCGGGTGATGCCTTAGCCGTTACTTCCAGCCAACTCAATCTCAGTGATACCAATAACGGTTTTAGCCTCAGCGCCAATCTTAGTAATAACTCAGACATAAACATCAACAGTGATTTACACGTGAATGGCACCCGGACTGTACAAGGTGCCGCAGTAGCCATTGACGGTGACTTAGTGGCGGTTAATGGCGCCAGTGATAGTTTAGGTATTACCAGTAGCAGTTTGACGTTGACCGATAATGCCGGCGATAACATTGTTGACCACGGTGTTGCACTCAGCAATAACACGGCAGTCGCTGTAAATGATCAGCTTAATTTGGCCGCGGATTTATCCGCTGATAGCATTGTCATTAACGGTGACGTGAGCGTTAGCAACAATGCAAGATTAGAAAGTACGGGCACCACTACCGTCAATGGTGATCTGCTTGCGGGTGATGCCTTAGCCGTTACTTCCAGCCAACTCAATTTAAGTGATACAAATAACGGTTTTAGCCTAGGCGCCAATCTTAGTAATAACTCAGACATAAACATCAACAGTGATTTACACGTGAATGGCACCCGGACTGTACAAGGTGCCGCAGTAGCCATTGACGGTGACTTAGTGGTCGTTAATGGCGCCAGTGATAGTTTAGGTATTACCAGTAGCAGTTTGACGTTAACCGATAATAACGGCGATAACATTATTGACCATGGTGTTGCGTTGACCAACGACACGGCAGTTACTGTAAATGATCAGCTAAACTTGGCCGCGGATTTATCCGGTGACAGCATTGTCATTAATGGTGACGTGACCGTCAGTAATAATGGGGGCTTAGCAAGTACCGGTACAACCACCCTTAATGGTGATCTCTTGGCAGGCGATGCACTACGTGTGACATCCAGCAAGCTAATCGTGGGTGATGTGGATAATGAAGTTTCATTAAGTGCCGACCTAAGTAATAACACCAATATCGATATAAACAATGATTTACGCGTCAATGAGTCACGCACAATTTCCGGTGGCGCGGTTGCTATTGATGGAGACTTAGTTGCGGGCACTGGCGCAGCGGAACTCACTGTTACCAACACGGGTTTAAGCCTGCGTGATACCTCTGACAACGTGATTGATCTTGGTATCAATCTGAGTAGCGTGGGTGGTGATATTGACTTTATAAATCAAGCCGCCATTTCTGGTCAACGAACCATTGATACTAGCGCAGCCAATAAAAATATTACCTTTCAACAAGCCATCACAAATGGGGCAGGTGCGAGTGATAGTTTGCAATTGGTCGCAGGTGCTGGCGTGATTTCCTTAGGCGACGTGAATGTGGAAGGTTTAACCGTTAGTTCTGCGTCTAATGCCCTATTAAATGGAGACATAGCTACCAATGGCCAATCCGTTATTTTTGATAGCGTGGTGACCATCAATGATGGTAGATCAATTGATACTGGCGCGGCAGAAGGTGATATTTTATTTAATCAATCTCTTAATCACGGCGTCGGACTAAATGACAGTTTGGCCATTAATGCGGGCACAGGTGCTGTCACCTTAAATAATGTTTCTTTGGAAGGTTTAAACATCAACTCTGCAAGTAACACAAATTTAAACGGTGATATTACGTCGATTGGACATAGTGTTCATTTTGCTTCACCGGTCACGATTAATGGTAGTCGATTGGTTAATACAGGCACTGCAGAATCCGGCGATATCATTTTTGATCAAGCCATTCTCAATGGTGCTGGCGCTAGTGATGCTTTGGCATTAAATGCGGGCATTGGTGCCATTCAGCTGTCTTCCGTTAATACCGAGAGCTTCAACGTAAACAGTGCCAGTTCGACTCAACTCAATGGCGATCTAAATGCTAATTCCATGCAATTTGACGCTAAAGTATTAGTTAATGGTAACAGAACACTGAGTACAGCAAATGCCAATGGAAACATCACATTTAATCAAGAAGTCGATGGTGTTAGCTCAAATTTAGATAACCTTACCCTCAACTCGGGCGCAGGAGACGTTGCCTTTAATAAAGTCGTTGGCGGCAGTATCGAACTTGGTAAGCTTACAGTCAATTCTACGGGTGACTTTTCAGCTGCCGATGAGTTGATTGTGGCTGGGTTACAGGTCAAAGCAGCAAATGTTTCCCTAGCTGGTGGAGTTACCAGTGCAAACGATATTTCAATCACAAATTCAAATTTATTGGAAATTACTGGTAATACCGGGATTAAAGTTGATGGATCGTTTATACAATCAGGTGGTGGTGCTGTAAATGTAGGAACAGATATTAAAACCACAAGCAATAATAATACTGATGGAAGCATTTCATTTTCAGATGCGGTTGCTTTACAGGATAATATCAACATAGAAACCGTATTGTCTAATGGTGATATTAGTTTTGAAAACGGGGTAAATGGAGCTTATCAACTTGCGCTTAACAGTGGCGATGGTGATTTGCATTTGTCTAATGTGGATATAAATAGTTTCAGCGTTTTGCAAGGAAACGATGTATATCTTGGCAACCATTTAAATCTTAGCGCAACACAAGAGCTGGCGTTTAGCGGTGTGAAGTCCGTTATTATTGATAAAGACACCGTGATCGACGTGGGCAACACCAGTAAAATAACGTTTGGTGATAACAATGCAATTATTGGTGACCATAAAATTACACTTAATGCCAATGAAGTTGTGTTATCGCAAGTCGGTGATGGCGTGTTAAATCCTACCGAAATAATTGTTAACGCAGAACACCTGACGTTGAGAGACCATATTAATGTGCAAGATCTGGTGGATTTTTCAAATTTATCTGTAAATGCTTCAAATACGTTAGCTGAAATCACGCTCGCTGCAGGCAAGAGTATAACTACCAGTTCTGAAAATGCGATTGTTAAGCTCGGTAAGATTACCGGTGATCAAAGTTTAAAAGTGAGTAATGCAGGAGCGACAACACTATATGGCAATATTTCAGGTGATGACATTGATTTTAGTGGCGCAACTGGTGGAGTAATACTCGCAAACGACATCACGATAGACTCCAGTAATCAAAATGGTGATATTAGCTTTGAAGGCGTAGCTGTGACCGGTGATAATAAAGCATTAACGCTTGTAGCAGACGAAGGTGATATCTCATTAAATAATGTTGGTACGGAGAATGCCGCGCTCGCATCACTTGATATTAATAGTGCTGATCGACTGGATTTGAGTGGGGAAATTTACCTACGCTCTGATCTGCACTTCGATGATAATGTGAACGAAGTTCATATGAGATCGAATAGAGTTGTTTTAGATACAAAAGCAGGTAACGGAAAGATTAATCTCGAGAATCAAGCCATTAACGACAATGCAGATTTTGTTTTAAACAGTGGGTCCGGTGATATTTTTCTCTCAAACATTGGTGATCAAGTTGAAATTGGTGAACTTCATGTTACGACAACCGGTAATTTAAATCTTTCCGGTAATATTCGTGCCGACAAAATTGAATTTTCCAAGGTAACCGGAGATGTGACTTTAAGTAATGACATTACCATGGATACGTCACGTCGGGATGGCGATATTAATATACAAAATACAAGAATCAATGCTGCAAATAATGCTTTAACGATGGTAGCAGGTGAGGGTGTAATAAGGCTGGGTGAACTCGGTAACGGAGCAACAGCTCTGAGTCAGTTTGTTATGCAAAGCGCAAACACAGTAGAAATTCATGGTGATATATTGCTAAACAATGGATTGGATTTTAGCAATGTGAACCAAGTTAATCTCATCAATAATGCGAAATTTCAAACACCTTCGGCTAATGGTGCCATCACTTTCGGAAATGCGGGATTGGATGGAAGTAAAGATTTACAACTGATTGCTGGTGGTGGCGATATACAATTGGCCGATGTCGGTGTGAATGCGCCACTTAATAGTCTATTACTAGATACGACTGGAAATTTGAATTTTGCTGGTAATATGAATGTTATTAACAGCATTATTGTACAAGATACATCTAGCATTAATGTGCAGAATGATATTGCTGTTAACACCACAGCTAGCAATGGAAACGTGGACTTTGGATTGGCAACAATTGATGGAGCCAAAACCTTATCAATCATTGCCGCAGACGGAAACGTTGACTTAGGTCGAGTTGGTGAGAGCGGGCCATTGGCTGGACTAAGTATTCAAGCAAACAATCTGTCATTACAGTCAACGACAACGAGCGGGGATCAATCCTACAATGGGGATGTCACCTTAAACGGTGATTTGACATCTCAGACAACAGGATCAATAAACTTAAATGGCGATATAAACCTTGGTGATGATGTTGCGTTAAGCGCAGTTAATAATATAAGTATCACGGGTGCAGTTAATGGTGCTTCTAGCCTTAATGTTAATTCGTCTAATGGCAATGTCACTTTGAGTGATTCGATTGGAAATCTAGTTCGGTTGGATAAGGTTGATATTGTTGGCGGTAAGTTATCGCTAATGGATATTACGAGTAATGGTGACGTTGCTATAAGCGCTAGAGAAACTGTTGAACAAAATGGCATGTTCAGTTCGCAGTTTGGTTCCATTAATGTGAATGCAAGTTCCGGCGGTATTACGATGGCGGATAACACATCAACCACGGCTGAAAATGGAGACATTAGTTATTCTGCTGCCAACGATATTCAACTCGGCGATATTGCAGCCGCGGACGGTAACATTGTAATTGATTCGTCTAATGGTAAAGTTCAGACCCTAAATGATTCAAACTTATTATCCGCTAATTCGGTGACATTGAAATCTGCAACTGGAATTTCTAGTAAGCTTGCCGACGGTGGTCAGGGTAGATTAAATTTAAACGCTACAAACTTGGTCGTCTCATCGGAAAATGGGGATATCTCATTAAAGACCAAGAGTCTCGATTACAATCGAATTTCTCCTGAAAATAATCCACTAACTATCGGAAATGCGGAGATAAGTAAATCAGGCGATTTTGATCTTGAACATACCGGTGCGGTAGTATTTTCTGAGGGGCTGAATGTGGAAAGTGGTTCAGTGGATATTAAAACCTCCAGCTTACTTACTATTAGCAAACAAATGATTGCTAGCAATGACATCAATTTATCTGTCGGTGAAAATACGGTTGATACCGGGCGTGATGGAATAATTTCTTCAGCGACCATTCAATCAAATGGCGGAAATATCTCAATGGCTATCAATGATGATGTTCAATTGTTAGGTGATGTCATCGCGAGCAATGGTGATGTCACGGTGGCAACAACGGCGGGTAGTATTAATTTGACACACATTAATGCCGGATCAAATAAAGCCAGTGTCACTGCGGTGGAAGGTAACATTGAAACTCAGGATACGGGTAAGGTAAACATTTCCGCTGGAGAAATAGAGCTTGTTGCAGGTGGTGGAACGGTTGGATCATTTAATAAACCGTTGGTGTTGAGTACCGGTTCTACATCATTGACCACAGCAAATGCTTTTGTCAGCGGTAACCTAGGTATCGTTAAATCCAGTACGGGTGAGTTCATTAATCCTGGCGCTGCCGCTAGCTCTGCAAGCAAAGGGCAGGCGACCTCAGCACAGGAATTCAGTTTTGTTGACGCGACCGTTTTCTCGCGGGATTTAACCTTGTTTGATGTGGTTGCTGAAGGTATAAAATTACCTGCTGATCAGTTGGAAGACGAATCGGCAGATCAATTCTGAGAATGAGAAGATCAATAAATGGGCAATCTGTCAGTTCTGGTAGATAAAGATTAAAAATTTTTACCAGAATTCAATTTCCTATGTGCTAGTACCTCAAAAAAATTGTATTATCTATCAATAAATGTTATTCAGTACGCTTGGCTAAATATAGTACAAATTTAGGGATTGAGGGATTAACAGAATGGCTAGCGAGCCAACGATTGATATAGACGCCTTATTACAAGCTATTTCCGAAGAGAAACCTGCTGGAGAAGATATTCGAGAGGACTTTTCTCCTACTTCGATTTATTACCAAATTAAAGATGCTCGTGCTGCTGCTCGCACTTCCGAACGGCAAAATCTCATGAGCGATGATCCAGATGCTATTCACCAAACAGTTCCTGAATGGAATACTGTTCGCGAATTAGCGCCGAAAATCCTGCTGGAGAACGGAAAAGATCTTGAGATTACTGCCTGGTATGTGGAATCTTTGATTCGAGAATATGGCTTCCCGGGTTTACGTGATGGACTAAAATTAACGAACGCCCTGGTCGATCAGTACTGGGACGATCTTTTCCCCTTACCTGACGAAGATGGGATTGAAACCAGAGTTTCCCCACTGACAGGACTCAATGGCGAAGATGGTGATGGTACTTTAATTGGACCAATCACCCAGGTCCCACTAACCGGTGGTTATGAGTCTGGCGGTTTTGCGGCTTGGCAATATGAGCAAGCTTATGAAATAGAAACCATTACCGATCCTGAAAAGAAAGAAGCTCGCATCTCATCGGGTGGGATTACGATGAAATCCATAGAAAACTCAGTGGTAGAAACACCCACGAGTTTTTTTGCAACACTTATCGAAGATTTAAACGAATGTATTGACGAATTTGCCAAGCTTTCATCTACACTAGATGACAAGTGCGGTTACGACGCTCCTCCATCTTCCAACATAAGAAATAGCCTGAAACGCGTCAATGAAATTGTTGGTTTCTTAACAAAAGATGTGGTATTTGCCGAAGAAACTGAAGAAGAGATCGCTAGCGGTGATGAATCCAGCGAAGGTCAAACTTCTAATAACGCAAATTCAACGCCTACTAAAACGGTATCTATTGAAAGTGCAAATATCAATAACAGGGATGAAGCCTTCCGAGCGTTGTTGAAAGTAAGTGAATTTTTCAAACGCACTGAACCGCATTCGCCAATTTCGTACAATCTTAACCAGGCAGTAAAATGGGGACGCATGACATTGCCTGAATTACTCGCTGAGCTAATTCCAGATGAACGGGCACGAGAAGAGTATTTCAAATTGGCGGGGATACCGGCCGCATCTGATGAATAGTTGTGGAAATCATAATTCTAAATAAAATGCAATAGTATAAGTAACAGAACTGAGGCGATGGGAGCCTTATATTGTTGGGATAGATTTTTTTGTAGTTTAAATTTTTTTTAATTCATGAATTCGATCGATAAGAGAGGAAGCAAGCAATGGCTAGTATACATGACAAACTCGGCCGGGTGCGTAAACCCAGAGTTCACATTTCATATGAAGTAGAAACCGAAGGTGCAATGGTAAAGAAAGAATTGCCATTTGTCGTTGGTGTAATGGGTGATTTTTCTGGTGATCCCACTTCACCTTTGAAATCTCTGAAAGATCGAAAATTTGTTCAGATCGACCGCGATAACTTTAATGGTGCAATGGCGCGAATGACTCCAGGTGTAAATCTGAAGGTGGAAAATACCTTAGCAGGTGACGGTAGCGAAATGGCTGTTGATCTTAAATTTAGCAGCATGGATGATTTCAGTCCTGAACGCATTGTTGATCAAGTTGAACCTTTGAAAAAACTACAGGAAACCCGTGACCAACTACGTGACTTGTTAACCAAAGCAGACCGATCCGAAGACCTGGAAAATGTTCTTGAGAAAGTCTTAAGCAACGAAGATAACCTAAAATCAGTTTCTGGTGACTTAGGCGTAGAAGAAACCAAGGAGGGTGAATAATGAGTACAGAAACTGAAGCCCAAACCGGCGGCGCCGCAACGGAAACGGTTGAGGAAGTCAGTTTATTAGAGCAAGCGATTTCTGCAACTAAACAAACTGAACGTTCTAAATCTGAAGAACTAATGAAAACCCTGACTGAGCAAGCATTAGCTGGCACAGTTACTTGGGATCGCAATTTAACTGTTACCTTAAACAATGCCATCGCTGATATTGATAAAGCAATGTCGAAACAATTGTCTGCCATTTTACATTCAGAAAAACTGCAAAAACTGGAAGGTAGTTGGCGTGGTTTACATCATTTAGTGATGAATTCCGAAACAGGCACGTCATTAAAAATTAAAGTTTTCAATGCCAAGAAAAAAGAAGTTTTTAAAGACCTGGATAAAGCGGTTGAGTTCGACCAAAGTCAAATATTCAAAAAATTGTATGAGAACGAATTTGGCACGCCTGGTGGAGAACCCTATGGTGCATTAGTAGGTGATTTTGAATTTACCAATCATCCTGATGACATTGATATGTTAACGAATATGTCGCATGTTGCCGCTGGCGCATTTTGCCCATTTGTTTCCGCAATCGACCCTAAGATGTTTGGTTTTAGCGACTGGACCGAATTATCAAAACCACGTGATTTAGAGAAAGTTTTTGATTCAACTGAATATGCTAAATGGAATTCATTCCGGGATTCTGAAGATGCGCGTTTTGTTAATCTTGTTATGCCACGTGTTTTGTCGCGTTTGCCTTATGGTGCTGATACCAAACCGATTGATTCATTTGATTTTGAAGAATTTGAAGATGCATCAGAACCAGAGCATCAAGATTTCACCTGGATGAATGCGGCATTTGTTCAAGCCACAAAATTAACTGACGCGTTTGCACAATATGGTTGGTGTACGGCCATTCGTGGTGCGGAAGGTGGTGGTAAAGTTGAAGGACTACCTACTTATAATTTCATCAGTGATGATGGCGACACCGACATGAAGTGCCCAACTGAAGTGGGAATTACCGATCGTCGCGAAGCAGAGTTAAGTAAACTCGGTTTCTTACCTTTGTGTCATTATAAAAATACAGATTACTCGGTATTTTTTGGTGCTCAGTCCGCGCAACGATCTAAAGTTTATGATGAACCAGCTGCAACAGAAAATGCCGCCATATCTGCTCGTTTACCTTATATGATGGCAACTTCACGCATTGCGCATTACTTGAAAGTGATGGGTCGTGACAAGATTGGCTCATTTATGGAAGCTGAAGAAGCTGAAGAATGGCTCAATCGATGGATCCTGGGTTATGTTAACGGAAATGCCAACTCCGGTGCGGAAATGAAGGCGAAATATCCGTTAGCAGAAGCACGGGTTGAAGTTAAAGAAATACCTGGATCGCCAGGCGCGTATAATGCGGTTGCCTGGATGCGTCCTTGGTTGCAAATGGAAGAATTAACAACTTCTTTACGTATGGTTGCTCGCATACCTAAGATGGGTTAGTTCAATCCTGTAATGGAATCTTTTTTTCCACTTTGCATGACACAAAGGTTCGAAAGCAGCAGTAAGCAATTTGCACTGCTGCTTTCGTCACCTGAATGGGTGAGTTGTTTGAGAATTAACGTTTCATATCACACATTTTCTACACCGTCGGCTTAATTCACCATGTCAGCTGCACTTCCATCGCTTCTCGACGCAACCGTAAATATCTCATCACAGTTGCGGGATCGAAAAAATACAAACATTAACAGTTTTGTTTCCAGTGTAAATTTTGAAGATAAGCTGTCAGTCTTTCTTCGTTTGGCTGATATTAAAAAGCCGATTTCGAAAGATGCATTAATTAAACTTTTAAAGCTACAAATTGCCCACATTGATGAATCACTCAATAATCAAGTCAATGAAATTATGCACCATTCAAAATTTCAAGCCTTGGAGGCATCATGGCGGGGTTTACAATATCTCGTAGAAGAGGCCGAAGAAGTCGATTCTATCAAAATAAAATTTTTAAATGTTTCCTGGCCAGTTTTAGCCAAAGATCTGGAACGTGCAATAGAATTTGATCAAAGCCAATTGTTTCGTAAAGTCTATAACACAGAGTTTGGAACTGCAGGTGGCGAACCCTATGGCGTATTATTAGGTAATTACACCATTCGTCATCGACCCAGTGCAGAACATCGAACAGATGACATTTCTGTGCTTCGCGAAATGTCACAAATATCTGCAGCGTCGTTTGCACCCTTTATTGCTTCGGCAGACCCGGTCTTGTTTGGCATGGATAATTTTGCTGGCTTGGGTCAACCCATCAATTTGGAATCCATTTTTTCACAAACCGAATATATTAAATGGAACGCGCTGAGAGAGACAGAAGATGCACGTTTCGTTGGGTTAACTTTACCTAAAGTTCTAATGCGTTTGCCGTATGAATATGATACTTATCGAAGTGATGGTTTTATTTTTAAAGAAGATGTATCTAAACCAGATAATAGTCAATATTTGTGGGGTAATGCATGTTTTGCGTTCGGTGCAATATTAATTCAATCATTTGCCCATAACGGTTGGTTCACAGATATTCGAGGCTGTTACAGTGGTGATAGTCAAGGTGGGGTTGTTTCACATCTGCCTTTACCGAGTTATAAAACAGATAAAGAAAAAGTCGCATATAAATATACGACTGATGTTCTGATTACAGATTTTTCTGAAAAAGTATTAAGTGAATTTGGATTTATTCCTTTGTGTTATGGAAAAGACACAGAATATTCTGTGTTTTATGGCAACCAATCCATTCAGGGTGCACAACACTACGATAATAAAGCAGCTGAAGTAAATTCGAAGATGTCTGCCATGATGCAATATATCATTTGTGCATCACGATTTGCGCATTACATAAAAGTGATTGGCCGGGATAAGGTGGGTTCTTTTTTCAGTGCGGAAGAATGTGAAGAATATTTGCATAAATGGTTACTTTCTTATTCCACAGCGAGTTCATCTGGCACAGAAGAACATTTGGCTAAATACCCATTGGCTGAAGCTAAAGTTGAGGTAAAGGAAGTCCCTGGACGTCCAGGCGTATACGCGTGTGTAACTCATTTAAAACCACATATGCAGCTTGACCAAATGGTAAGTGCTGTGAAGTTAGTTACAGAATTGGCCGAAGCAAAAATTTAACCTGTGCCTGGCTAATGAAAATATTGGTCAGCCTAGAATTTTAAGATACAAATTTAAAGGGACAAGAATGAAAGCAAAAGAGTTTTATGAAGTTGGTCAGCTAAGTGAAGCAATAGAAGCCATAACCGCGGATGTAAAAAAACACCCAACTGATATAAATCTGCGTGGATTTCTTTGCGAATTGTTGTTTGCAAAACGTGAATGGGAGCGGGCGGACAAACAACTGGATTTCATCGGGCATCAAGATCCTAATTCAATGCATATGGTTGCCCTATGGCGTCAACTTATACGTGCGGGGCAGGCCAGAGATCAGTTTTTTTCTGAAGGACGTATTCCCGAAGTACTTGAAGAACCCAATGAATTGGTGCAAATGTATCTTAAAGCCTCTGTTTCCATGCGCGAAGATAACAAAAGTGAAGCATTTCAAATTCTGGAAGATGCAGAATCAAAAAGACCTGAAATCAAAGGTAAACTAAATGGTGAGACATTTTCAGACTTTCGCGACCTGGATGATGTTGCACCCGCGATACTTGAAGTATTCACCAGTACTGGCAAGTATTATTGGATTCCCTTTTCGAGAATCAGTAGCTTAGAATTTCATGAGGCAGAAGGTCCATTGGATTTAATTTTTCGGCGGGCGACGATTGAAACGAATGAGGAAGGTCCAGATGGTGAAATTTATGTACCTGCCATTTATCAAACACTTTCTGAAGAAGACCAGGATAGATCCTTACTCGGTAGAGCGACCGATTGGGTAGGGGAAGAAGGCGAACCAGTGCTTGGTGTGGGACAAAAAATGTTTCTTGCAGACGAGCGTAGTATTCCCATTATGGAAATACGTGAACTCGAATTTGACAATTAATGGCCCGTCCAACAACAACTCAGGCTTTAACACCCTCAATCCTTGATCGTCTACTTGACTTTGATCCAGAGAGGCAGGTTGAAGCGCCGTCGTCAAGAAGTCAGGTAATTAGAGAATTACGTGAATCTGTTAGGCGTGATTTGGAAGTTTTATTGAATACGCGTATCCCTTGCGTTGCCGAACCCAAAGAGTGGCGATCGGCGGATAGTACGGTCGTGAATTATGGTATACCTGATTATTCCGGTGTGAACCTGAATAGCGATGAAGACCGTGAGAATTTTGCAAAATTGATTCAGAAAATCATAATGCATTATGAATGTCGGTTTAAAAGTGTCAGTATTAAAGTATTGAATAACGACCAATCGTTTGATCGTACATTCCGTTTCAGAATAGATGCACTATTAAAAGTGGAACCAGCGGTAAAGGCGATAGTTTTTGATTCCAGTCTCGAAAGTGTTACCCGTAATTTTACGGTAAAGGATGTGGAAGTTGGATGAAGACGTTGTAAAATTTTATAATAAGGAACTCAACTACATTCGTCGTTCTGCGGAAGCGTTTGCCCAGGCAAATCCAAAAATTGCAGGACGTCTGCGTCTTAGTAAGGATACGATTGAAGATCCACATGTTTCAAGGCTCATTGAATCCGTTGCATTTTTAAACGCTCGCGTTCGAAAAAAACTGGACGACAGTTTTCCAGAAATAACTAATGCAATGTTGGAAGTATTGTATCCGCACTATTTGGCTCCCGTACCGTCAATGTCGATTGTCCAGTTTGAAGGCATGCCAGAGTTAACAGGAAAATATGATATTAAAGCCGGTTCCAGTATAGAGACCGAAGCAATTAATGGCGAACCTTGTCGCTTTCGAACGGCTTATCCTGTAGAGCTTTGGCCAATAGAACTACAAAGCGCGCAACTCATTCGAGGTTCATATAACGCACCAGCATTACCCAAGCATTTTGGTGCGGTGGCGGTTTTACGTTTGAAACTCAGTTGTTTGTCTGAAGATGTTAATTTTTCGCAGTTATCCCCTGAACAATTAATTTTTTATATCAGTGGTCAAAGTTCTGAAACACACGCCATTTATGAACTAATCATGAACCACAGTGTTGCAATGGCTGTCGCCAATGATCCGGATGATGCAAGCGCGGTTTTTCTGGGCCCCGAAAATATTCAAGCAATGGGTTTTGAAAAAGACGAAGGATTGTTACCTTATCCCGCCCGATCCTTATTGGGATATCGTTTGTTAACTGAGTTTTTTGTTTTTCCAGAAAAGTATAATTTTGTAAAACTGACCGGGTTGGGCAATGCTGTTTTTAACAAACGTGGTCAGGATATAGAGCTATACGTCTATTTAGACGATAGTCTTGCCGATCTGGAAAATTCAGTGAATGAGCAAAATTTCCTATTGGGTTGTACGCCAATGGTGAATTTATTCCCACAACATGCTGAATCAATTGCACTGAATCATCGAGATGAAGAATATCATGTGGTACCCGATTCTCGACGGTTGTTAGCCAAGGAAATTTATTGTATTGAGGATGTAGAAGCGGTATCGCCATCAGGTGATACGGTGACATATCGACCCTTTTATGGATTTGATCATCAGGCAAAATCGAATAAAAAAGTTGCTTACTGGCACGCCAATCGAAAACCTGTGAAAACGCGTGATCCGCATGATTTAGATGATGGAACTGAAGTTTTTGTTTCGTTGGTAAATTTGGATTTTCAGGAAGACATTCCTGATAATTGGGTGTTAAATATTAAAACGACTTGTTTGAATCGTGATTTACCCGGTCGTTTACCTTTTGGTGGTGGGCAGCCTCGATTACAGTTAGCGGAAGGTAATGCACCACTAAAATCCATTAATTGCATAACAGCCCCAACTAAAACACGTCGAATTGAATTAGCGGAAAATACCCGATGGCGTCTGGTATCGCATTTAAATCTCAACCACTTATCTTTGATGGATTCTGATGATGGTGCAGATATTCTGCGGGAAATACTCACACTTTATAATTTTGATAATTCACCATCAACACGTTCAATGATCGAAGGTGTGCTAAGTATTAGCCATAAACAAGTTATGGCACGCGTAAAAGACGCTGGTATGAGCGCTTTATGTCGTGGCATTGAAATTACTGTTGTATTGGATGACGACCGATTTGAAGGGCAAGGTTTGTATTTGTTTGGTAGCGTTTTAGAACGATTTTTTGCTCTATATGCGCCTATGAATTCATTCACAAAATTGGTATTGAGAAGTAAACGAAGGGAACAAGCAGTTAAAACATGGCCACCCAGAGCAGGCGAAAAAGTACTTCTGTAAGCGACGGTCTCTTTGATGAGCCGTTTCGATTCAGCTTTTTTCAGGCGACACGTTTGTTGCAGGGGCTCGTTCGCAAGTGGCAAACTAAAGGCAAATCAAATCCTGTGGGACGTGATCTTGTTCCCCAGGATGAATCAGTGCGCTTTTCATCGCATTTGTCATTGCAGTTTGCGAGTTCAGATATTGCAAAAATTCATAAACATGAACATATCGTAAAATCCGATAAACAGGATATTGCAGAAATCGAAGTTTCCTTTTTAGGCTTAACAGGGCAAAGTAGTGTTTTACCCGTTTATTTAACTGAACTTCAAATGCAAAGGCAACGGGAAAAGGATTACGCGCTTCACAATTTTCTCGATATATTTAATCATCGAGCTATTTCGTTTTTTTATCGTGCCTGGGAGAAATATCGCTTACCGTTTAGTTACGAAAGAGTACAATTGCATCGAAAAAATCAAACTGACCCAGTGACGGATACTTTTCATTCATTATTGGGAATCCGTGGTGACGCTGTACAAAAACGATTGCCATTAAATTCAGAAGATATGATTTTTTATGCCGGTTTGTTTGCAACTCAAAGACGGTCGGCTAATGCTCTAGAGTCATCATTGACAGAATATATGGGTGTTCCCATAAGCATTAATCAATTTAAAGGTGAGTGGATGTCATTGTTGGAAGATGACCGTTGTCGGCTGCCTTTGTTCCCGCTGGGTGGTAGCAACAATTGTCTCGGCGTTGATACCATCATTGGCAATCAGGTGTATACCATGGAGGGTAAATTTGAAATTGTTCTTGGACCACTTAAACGGGATCAATTCAATGCTCTATTGCCGAACAGTAAACAAATCGAAGCCTTAAAAAAATATGCCCACATGTTTGCTGGCCCGACACAACATTTTAGTTTGCAGTATCAATTGGAAGAAGATGCGGTTTCTCAATGGGTATTGGACGAAGAAACAGATGGTCAGCGCGGTTTAGGCTGGAATACCTGGTTAATGCCAAAAAACAAAAAAGATGCTCAACGGGAAATAAACGTGGAAGTGCATCATTAGATAGACGTTATTTTTAAGTACTAGGGTAATAAGTTGAAGTAAGAAATTCAAATTCGATGAAAGGAAATAATTATGTTTCAGATTGATCTAAGAACCTTAATTGGCAAATTAAATTCCACCACGCGTAATGCATTGGAAGGTGCAACTGGTTTGTGTTTGTCACGTACCCATTATGATGTAGAGATAGAACATTGGTTGATTAAACTGGTAGAACAATCTGACACAGATATCGAGGCCATATTGCAGCACTATGATGTCAATATGGCGCATCTCATGGGAGATCTTGCTCGTAGCATTGATAGTTTTAAAACGGGTAATGCTCGTCCCCCTGCGCTATCACCAAGGATTGTCGATTTAGGGAAAGATGCCTGGTTGTTGGCGTCACTGGATTACGGTGAGTCCAAATTGCGATCTGGCCACATTCTTTGTGCCATGCTTAACGACAATGACTTTGCCCGGTTTGCTCAGGACATCTCCAAGGAATTTGAAAAGGTATCGGCGGCGGCACTAAGAAAAGAGTTTGCAGGTATCGTTTCCAGTTCTGGTGAAACACAACAAGACTCTGGTTTACCTGCTGCTGCAGGCGAGGGCGGTACCCAAGCACCGAAACCTGGCGGCAAAACTCCTGCACTCGATCAATTCACCATTGATCTCACGGAAAAAGCGCGTTCAGGTGGGATTGATCCCGTTTTGGGTCGCGATGCTGAAGTTCGACAAATGGTTGATATTCTTTCACGCCGTCGTCAGAACAATCCTATTATGACGGGTGAGGCGGGTGTGGGTAAAACAGCCGTGGTTGAGGGTTTTGCATTGCGAATTGCAAATGGTGATATTCCGCCTTCATTAAAAAATGTAGCGATAAAAACACTCGACCTAGGCTTATTGCAAGCTGGAGCTGGCGTTAAGGGTGAATTTGAAAATCGATTAAGATCGGTTATTGATGAAGTTAAAGGTTCTGCGCAACCCATTATCATGTTCATTGATGAAGCTCATACCCTAATTGGTGCGGGTGGGGCAGCGGGCCAGGGTGATGCTGCTAACTTATTAAAACCTGCTTTAGCGCGCGGGGAATTACGCACCGTTGCGGCAACAACCTGGGCGGAGTATAAAAAATATTTTGAAAAAGATCCTGCTTTAACTCGGCGTTTTCAAGTGGTAAAAGTGGAAGAACCTACCGAAGAATCTGCCATTGAAATGATGCGTGGTTTAGTTGGTGTGTTAGAAAAACATCATAAGGTCCGTGTCTTGGATGAGGGTGTGGTTGAAGCGGTAAAATTATCTCATCGGTATATCCCAGATCGCCAAATGCCAGACAAATGCGTGAGTGTATTGGATACCGCCTGCGCGCGCGTAGCAGTAAGCCAATCTGCAATACCTGCTGCAGTAGAAGATGCGACTCGTCAAATTGAGCAATTGGATGTTGCAATAGAAATTCTTCAGCGGGAAATGGAAACAGGGGCTGATCACAATAAAAAGCTTGAAGGACTGGAAAAAGAGAAACAAGTAGTTTCAGATTCCTTGGCTGCGTTAAATACTCAATGGGAAAGCGAAAGAGAACTCATTGAAAAATATCTGGAGATACGGGCTAAGTTTGAGCCCGTCGCTGATGAGAATGGCAAGACTGAAACTATTAGCGAAGAAGAGCGTGAAAAATTACAAACAGAGCTTTCTGGAATTGATGAGAAATTAAAAGCCGTGCAAGGCCAAACTCCATTAATGCATGTCTGTGTAAACGCGCAAGCTATTGCTGAAGTTATAGCAGGATGGACTGGCATACCCGTTGGACGTATGGTTAGTGATGAAATCCAGTCAGTGCTTGGTCTTAAAGACCAGATGCTAAAACGTGTTATAGGGCAGGATCACGCAATTGATGGTATTGCTAAAAATATACATACCTCACGGGCAAAACTCACCGATCCCAACAAGCCGAATGGTGTATTTTTAATGGTTGGAACCAGCGGCGTGGGTAAAACCGAAACTGCCTTAGTTGTTGCTGATTTATTGTATGGCGGTGAACATAACTTAACATCACTGAATATGTCAGAGTTTAAAGAGGAGCATAAGGTTTCTTTATTAATGGGTTCACCTCCTGGATACGTCGGATACGGCGAAGGTGGTGTAATGACGGAAGCTGTGCGCCGCAAACCATATAGCGTTATGCTTTTAGATGAGATGGAAAAAGCGCATCCCGGAGTACAAGACATTTTTTATCAAGTATTTGACAAAGGCATGATGAAGGATGGTGAAGGCAGGGATATTGATTTTAAAAACACGGTTATTATAATGACTTCTAACTTGGGCACTGACACAATTACTAAACTTTGTGCTGACCCTGAAACCATGCCTGATGCAGATGGTCTACTTGAAGCGATACATGACGACTTAACGGCGTATTTTAAACCGGCATTCCTAGGTCGAGTGAATATTATTCCTTTCTTTCCATTGTTTGATGAAGCACTTGGTAAGATTATACGTTTGAAATTGAACAAAATTGTGAAACGTGTGAAAGAAAACTATGATGCTGAAGTAACTTATTCAGAACAACTCATTCAAACCATATTAGATAGATGTACAGAGGTAGACACTGGGGCAAGAAACATCGATCATATATTAGAAAACGGCTTATTACCCCAAATGTCAGGCGATTTCTTAGGTTATATGGCCGAAGGAAAGCATATTGGTAAGGTATCAATTGATGTCGATGACAATAGTGAAATTGTGATTAACATTTCATAACGTAACGAATTAGTTTAAAATTTAAATAGTAGAGTGACTGTTTAACTCGATTTTGGATTTATCGAGTATGAGAAGAAAGGGCTCAGTTTTCACAAGCATTTGAGAACTTTTGACAGGCTAATCGGACAAAGTAAAGTTGAATAGTTTTATCATAACAACGTTGATAGGAAGGAGAATGTAATGTCTATTTATTTAAAAATTGAAGGGATCGATGGCAAAGTGACAGCGAAAGGTCATGAAAAGTGGATCGATGTTGGCTCATTACAATGGGGTGTTGGTCGGGCGATTAGCTCTGCAGTTGGTACAAGTGCAGACCGTGAGGCAAGCAAACCCAGTATTAGTGAAGTTTCTGTGACAAAGTTGATGGATGCTTCTAGCCCATTAATTTTCACTGAAGCCTGTGTTGGTAAAGCGAAGAAAATTGAAATTCATTTGTGTACAACAGGTACTGAAAAAATAGATACCTACATGGAATATGAATTAGAAGATTGTATGGTATCTGGTTACTCTGTGTCATCTGGCGGGGATCGTCCGTCTGAGTCAATTTCTTTGAGTTTCACCAAATTAACCATGAAATTCATTCCTTACAGTGATCAAGGCAAAGCTGAAAGCCCACTTCCTGCAGGTTATGACATGGCACAAGGCACTAAAGTTTAAGAAGCTCGTTTTAGGTAAACAGCAATCTCAATTGAGATTGCTGTTTGTTTTTGTACATTACATTTAGTTTGAAAATCATATCCTTAGAATCTGATCGCCTAATATTAAGACAGTGGCTTGATCAGGATTACAAATCCTTCGCCATACTTAATGCAGATGCTGAAGTGATGGCATATTATCCAAGCGTTTTAAATGAAGAAGAAAGTAACTCTCTGGCTAAGAAATTTCATGGCCTTATTGCCAAGAGAGGTTGGGGATTTTGGGCTGTAGAATTACGACAGGAAAAGCAATTTATTGGTTTTGTTGGTTTGCATAAACCAACTTATGAATTACCCGTATCTCCCTGTGTGGAGGTTGGATGGCGGCTCGCAAAAAAATACTGGGGGCAGGGTTATGCAACCGAAGCTGCAAACGCTGCACTAGAGTTTGCATTTAACCAATTAAAGCTAACAAACATTTATTCTTTTACCTCAGTCATTAACAAAAATTCGCGCGCCGTTATGGAGCGTCTGCATATGGTGAATACCAATTCGAATTTTAATCATCCCATGTTGCCTCAAAAAAGTGTGCTTTGTGAGCATGTACTCTATCGAATAGAAAAACAGCGTTGGTTTTCATTTAATCGAGAATAAAATCGTCAAGGTATTTTTATCGCGATTAACACCCACTTTTGTTTTCTGCTATTAATCGGTATATAGTTTCACTGGGCTATACCCCGATGTAGCTTTAATAGCCCGTGACTAAAATAAATTATTGCTAAGGGAGAATAGTATGACTGGAAACATCAGCAAAGATGATCGAATCATTCGGGTGGTCATCGGTTTGTGGTTTATCAGTATGGTTTATGTCGGGCCTGAAACATTGTGGGGTTGGGTGGGTTTAATACCACTCGTCACCGCAATGATTGGCTTCTGCCCATTGTATAAACAATTAGGATTCGATACAAAAAAAGCTGCAGGTGAAATTGAAGAAGAAGTCACTGAAAATTCAGACACCAAACCAGGTGCAGCTTAAATTTATAATATCCATAATTGAGTAAAGTTTGGGCACAGATGGGCCCTCAAAAGTCGCAAGCAATTTTAGCTACTTTTGAGGGCCTTGGTCCAATCAGTATCAGAAACAATTCTCGTATCCTTCCTTTAAAATTATTGAGTGTCTTGGTTTTAATAGGCCACTTACTACTGAGTTAGTTGAAATGAATACCCTGGATTTATTTTCACGTTGTAAATACATCCTGTAAACTTGAAGACAATGTCCATGTTGTCTACAGGATGCAAATCCAGGGTATTCATTTCAATCGATTCTTTAGTAACGATTTCTTAAAAAAAACTTCATAAGGCATTAGCTATTGTATTTACAATCAATATCGTGTGTCGCATAAGAGGCTACCTCCGAATTAATAAGTAAATCAACAATTAGTACTAACCCCCGAGTGACAGAATACCTGTCGCCTCTTTTTTTAAGAAATTAAAAAGAAAGAGGATAAGAAATGCCCAAAAAACACACACAAGGCTTTAAAGATCAAGCCGTACAAAAAGCACTTGCTCGT